>Ga0065721_10051107_pt1 | contig 16261 bp, 12 predicted proteins | sample Mesricmetagenome_FD_59108 | JGI IMG/M metagenome (GOLD analysis project Ga0065721, IMG submission 59108) | Mesophilic microbial community from rice straw/compost enrichment Sample: eDNA_1 v2 (version 2) | ecosystem: Engineered > Solid waste > Grass > Composting > Bioreactor | place: USA: Davis... | reverse complement strand
CTTTCCCCAGCAGAATATCTGAGCCTATACCTATCCGGTGACATTCACCCGCGAAAAATCGCGTTATGATGCGATTATTCGAAAGATTGGGTGAAAGTGTCCAAAGTTAGGGGGTTGGACCGGAAACCCGCTTATCGCGTGGTCAAGAGGGCCGATCCGGGTTGAGCTAAGCGGGAAACCCGCTTATCGCGAGGCCAAGCGGGCCGATCCGGGGTTAGATAAGCGGGAAACCCGCTTATCGTTAGGCAAAAGGGGCTAGCGTAGACTTGAGGTGCCACGAAGGAACAAACGAAACGAAGAACCCGCCGAAGATCGTTATAGATCATTTACGGCGGGTTCTTATGGTCAAGTTGCGCACCAGAATCAAGATGCGTATTTGCAGTCAAGTTGTGTCCTCGAGTTCAAGGTACATTCTTGCGGCCAAGTTACGTTCTTGCTGTCAAGTTGCGTACCAGTACCATGATGCGTATTTGCAGTCCAGTCGTGTCCTCGAGTTCAAGTTACGTTATTGCGGTCAAGTATGATTTTATGGTCAAGTTACATTCTTGCGGTCAAGTTACGTTCTTATGGTCAAGTTACGCTCGTGCTGCTATTACTAATGCTCTCGTGGTCAAGTTACGCTCGTGCTGCCATTGCGTGTTCTTGCAGTCAAGCAGCGTTACCGTGGTATAGGTGCATTCGCGCAGCCATGGGGCGTTGTTGCAGTCAAAGGTATGCTTACGGTCAATGTGCGTTCTAATGGTCGAGTTTCGTTTAGTAGAGTCAAGGCGTGCCCGTATGGTCAAGGCGCTTTCTAAGGCGATACGGCGGCACCGAATCCTCTTCTCAGCAGGTCGTCGCGGGTTTTTCTTTTGTGCTCGCGCAAAGCGACTTTCGCTTCCTGGAACTTCCTTTCGGTTAACAGAACGTAAATGTCGGAGTAAAGCTGCTTGCCGGTATAAGGGCGGGTAGAGCCTTTGGTCGATCGGTAGGAAACGACGAAAAAGATGATTTTATCTTTGTAGCGTTGGAACGTCTCCTGAATGCTGCGGTTCTCGATCGCCTCCAGCATCGTGTTCATGAACATCATGCCGTATTCGTAATATTCCCGATGGTTCTTCTGTTCGCTCGCTTGGATCATCCGGTCCAGATGGCCGCGCATCGCTTCAAGGTCGAGCTCGTAGTGGTATTCCTCTATGCGGTCGAGCGCGAAGTTGTATAGAGCGTCGAGAAGATCGAACATATCGTACAGCTCGTCGATGTCGACTCCTTTTACGAGGACGCCGCGCTTGGAGAGCGTTTGCACGTAGCCTTCTTTCTCCAATTGGGTGATGGCGGCTCTAACCGGCGTTCGGCTCATCCCCAGGCTGTCGGCGAGCTCGCTCTCGGAGAGCAGGGTTCCGGGCAAATAATCTCCGTTCAACAGCTTATGGCGGAGCTGTTTAAAGGCGACTTCGGCGCGATTGGAATCGGACATGGGTTCGAATGCTCCTTTGAAACCGTCAGGTTGGGTCGAAACTTATCTAGTAGTATAGCGTTTCGATGGGAGCAGGGCAATGCGTTTTCCCGCTCTTTAACACCGCGCTGATCTTTGCCGTTTCCTTCCGGCACCCACTTTGGTTGATTGCGGGTCAAGCCCTGCTCGTGCTGCTCTGGCCGGAATTTTACCGATCATGAAGGATCGACTGGCAACGAATCGAGCGCGGGCGAGAGGGCGGCTCGGGCGGACTCGCAAGAGAAGGAACGAATACGAACGCCTCCGTATCGGGAACGGCAAAGCATCCTATCGTTGGGCCCGGGGTCCCCGCGACCCGTGGATAAGCCTCGAAGCCTATTCCCGGCCTCGCGGGACGATTTTACGACTTGCGAATCGCGTCGTTCATCGACGCCGTCATCTTTTTCAAATACCATCGGGTCCCGGTCCAGAACAGAGAATACGTCGCCAGGAAGATGACCAATCCGACGAGCAGCGCGAGCGGCTGCAACGGGAGCCAGCCGATCGATACCGCCAGCGGGAAAAAGACGAGCAGCGACAATCCGGCATGGATCGAAGTCTGTTTGAGAGCGCTCCACTTTTCGATATCGAAGATCAGGGAAGCGCAGCCGAAGTAGATGCCCATCGCCAAGCTGCCGAGCATGTTCAGCCAGATCGAATACACCGGAACTTCGACCGATCGGGCGGTCATCACGGATAAGGCGATAAACGTAAGAATCCCCGCAAACGCGATTCCCACCGTGCTTCTTTTGAGCAGTTCAAATCCCATTCGAAATTCCTCCCAACAATTGGTTTTTCAGCTCCGCGACATATTGGCGGGATACGTATTCCTTGGCCCCGGACCGGAAGAATACGCGCAAGTTGCCGTTAAAGGCCAATTCGAAACGATCGATCCGGTGAAGGTTGCCGATGACGGACTTGGAAAATCTGGAGAAACGATACGGCTTAAGCATGCTTTCGACCTCGTAAAGCTTGTTCTTCAGCTCGATCTTCCGTTTGTTCGAGCATGCGAAGACTTTGCGGTTTTCCGCGAAGACGTAATCGATCTCCCGGGGGTCGAGCACGATCGTTTGATCCTCGTCGCTGCCGAGCAGCCGGCCGGATAACGGCTGATTGAGCATCCGGACGAGGGCTTCGAGCTCTTCCGACCACTCCTTTGCGTGAATCGTGACGGATAAGCCCTCGTGCTTATCATCCATATCGATACGGACCTTCAAAATGCGCCTGCCTCCTCTCTAGCTATCATTATGGCAGATCTCTGCAGCACGAAGGCGCAACTTGGCCTAACATGCCGTTATTCGCGCTCAAGATGCATCGTCGGGACGCAAAGAGGCCATGCGGCCCGGGAGAACTTTCGGTTCCCGATTGCCGCATGGCCTCTTATTGGGGGGTTAACCCGATTACTGGATGATCTCCGGCTCCGGGATGGCCGCGCCGCGGGTGTCCACGGTGACCTTTTTCATCACTTGAGGCGTGTTCGGACGATCGCTCGCGTTTCTCTTCACGCTGACGATCTCTTGCGCGACCTCGATGCCTTCGATCACTTTGCCGAACGCGGCGTAAGCGCCGTCCAGGTGAGGAGCGTCGGCGACCATGAGGAAAAATTGGGAACCCGCGCTGTTCGGGTTCTGCGCGCGCGCCATCGAGAGAACGCCCGTCGTGTGCTTCAGGTTGTTCTCGAAGCCGTTCTGCGAGAATTCGCCGGCGATCGAGTAGCCCGGTCCGCCCATGCCCGTGCCGTCGGGATCTCCGCCTTGGATCATGAAGCCCGGAATGACGCGGTGGAAAATGGTGCCGTCGTAAAAGCCTTTGTTGACCAAGGAAACAAAATTGTTGACCGTGTTCGGAGCGACTTTCGGGTACAATTCTACCTTGATGATTTTGCCGCTGTCCATCTCGATCGTGACGATTGGGTTATCGCCCGTAGTGTCTACACCGTTCATTGGGGAAGCCTCCTGTGTGGATGCAGCGCCGCCGTTCGGCGAGCCGGTTGCATCGGATGATGAATTGGAATTTGCTTTGCCTCCGCATCCCGTTGCGATAAGCAGAAGCGCGATTACCGCGATAAGGGATACGGACAATCGGTTTCTTGCGGATTTCACTTCAAGTCCCCCTTGTCCTCTCTATATCCCCTCGTATCATATCATTTGGACGCGCAGGAATCCACTGGGGGATAACGCGGGTTTTTCGAATTTCAAACGATGACGTAGTGGGCCCGGCAAAGCTCGAACAGCGCGTCCGCATCCTTCGCCGGGCGGACCGGAACTTCGCCGCCGAGCCGGCATCGCAGGTCGTCGAGAGCCGTCCGCACGAGAGCCGACTTGGTCGCCCCCCAGTACTCCCGATTCTTGTCCAACGTCGCGTACGCTTCCAGGAGCGTAGGCTGGCGAAACGCCTGCAAAAACGAAGCCCACTGGGCCAGATCGAAATATTTTTGATTCTCGGTGAGCAAGATTTCTCCCCAACCGATGCGTCCCGAGCAGCAGACGAGCAAGACGCCGTATCGGCAGTCGTAGCCTTCCTTGACGCAAGAGCCGTAAGGGAGATCGCGGGGATCGTCGAATTGGTACAATTGAAAGCCCGTAATTCTCGGTTCGTCTTCTTCCTTCATAGGCATGCCTCCGGTTCCTCTTCCAATCCATCCGAATATACGACGGATGCGGGTTTTTGTAAAACGTTCGCTCCTGCCAATTCGACCCGGCACGAGTCGAAAGGAGCCCGTTTCCGACGATTAGGCCGGTTAATAACGGTCTTTCAAGGGCTATCGCCGCTCTGTCTCTCTCCGGCTTCGGAATGCTCTTTTGGCGATGAAAACGGATGGAAATCCGCGTTGGAGGAATCGGCGGAGATTGCGAAATCGCGAGAAACAGAGAGCGCGAAAGAGGTCCATCGAGTTCGATGCGATTGTAAGCGGTACGATTTCGCTCCGAGGCCTAAAACGCGATTAGGGGGGAGCCGGGCCCGATTTACAAAGCATGGCGGCAGGAGTATGATTCGATTCATGAATTCGATATCGTTCCATTCGATTCGCTGAGTTTCCGGCTTGCCGCCGGAAAACGGGGGAACCAATCGGCGACGGGACGTCCGGTGTGAGAGCCGGCATCCCGCCGCCCGGGGTGAATCCCGGGCAGACGGCACCTAGGATGCCGCCCGTCCGGGTAGGGCGACTCTCACCGCCCGAATCCGTCAGCTAACCTCGTAAGCGTGGATGGGCCGCCCAAGTCCGGCAGGACGGGCGCGCCCGATGGGGAGAGGATGATGAACTTGTGACCGTTGGCGGCCGCAGGGGTGATCCTCTGCGGTCTTTTTGTCGTGGAATGCGCAAGCAAGACCGAAACGAATCGCTGAATTCCCGGCGGGAAGCCGGGAAGCGGGGGAACCGCACGGACGGCGCCCGCGCCGTTCACGGGGTGAATCCGGAAGGCTGCGTCAATAAACGCCAGCCGGAAGGTAGGGCGACTCTCGCGCCCGAATCCGTCAGCTAACCTCGCAAGCGTGAAGAGAGAGGCGACACGATCGGGTCGGGCGGCCGGGTTTTCTTTGACCGTGCCAAGAAGCCGCGAGAAGGTTCCTCTTCCCAAGGCTTCTTTTTTGTTGCCTAAGAACAGGAGTGGATGAAGATGGGAAATCGGGACTTCGTTCTCGTATCCGCCCCGAACGCGGCGGGAGAGCGGTTCGCGAAAATGCTGAAGGCGAGGAACGTTCCCTTCGCGGCGATCCTGAACAACCCGGCCGAATACGAGCGCATAAGGGCGCTAGGGGCGGAACACATTATCGTCATCAATACGTCCAAAGAAGATTCCTGGCTCGTTCCCGAAGTCGGGGTCGGGCGGGTGTATTTGTTCGAGAAAAGCTTGAATCTCTGCTGCCGTTACGTTCAGATCTGCCGGAGCTGGACCTCCAAGCCGATCTACGTGATCACCGGAAGCCACAGTCCCCGCAACGTCTACAAAGGGCTCGGGGTAGACTACGTCATCCATAGCAACGCGCGGGATTTCTCGTTTCTCATTACAGACGATTTGAAGAGTACACCGTAAGGAGGCATGGCCATGCTCGATCTGTATATGATTCTGATTTTGGCGGCGGCGTTCGCTTTATTTTACGGCTTCATGACCTGGTGCGACCGGATCGCGGACGAGACGGGGGGAGAGCGGAAATGATATTCGTATCGATCGTAGCCGGTCTCGTTTTTCTCTATTTAATCTACGCGCTGGCGAATCCCGAGAAGTTTTAGCTTCCTTGGATTCGACGCGGAGGAGGAAGGACAATGGGTCATCTTCAAATTTTGATCGTGGTAGCGGTTCTGGCGCTGCTGGTCAAGCCGGTCGGAACCTACGCGTATCACGTATTCTCGAACGAAGCGAACCGCCTGGACCGGATTTACGGGCCGATAGAAAGGGTCGTTTACCTGCTGATAGGGCTCAAAAACCGCGGCGGGATGACTTGGAAGAAGTACGCGATAAGCTTTCTGCTCACGAATATCGTTCTGACGGCCGTAGGGTACCTGATCTTGCGGCTGCAAAAATCGTTGCCGTTTAACCCGAGCGGGATCGGCAACATGGAAGAGACGCTTGCCTTTAATACCGTGATCAGCTTTATCACGAACACGAACCTGCAGCACTATAGCGGGGAGTCGGGCGTCTCGTATTTCTCGCAGATGGCCGTCATGACGATGCTGATGTTCACTTCGGCCGCGACGGGTTTCTCGGTCGCCATCGCGTTCGTGCGGGGGCTGACGAGCAAAGGACGGACGATCGGGAACTTCTTCGAGGATTTCGTCAAAGCGCATACGAGAATATTTCTGCCGGCGGCCATCGTCGTTACGTTGCTTCTCGTCGCTTTGCAGGTCCCCCTTACGCTTCATTCCACGCTGACCGCGACCGCGCTGGAAGGCGCGGCGCAAAACATCGCGATGGGGCCGATCGCGGCGCTGGAATCGATCAAGCATCTCGGTACGAACGGCGGCGGTTTCTTCGGAGCCAACTCGGCGCATCCGTTCGAGAACCCGAATCCGCTGACGAACGTCGTCGAGATCTTGTCCATGTGGGTTCTGCCGGCTTCCCTGCCTTACGTCTACGGCCGGTTCGCCAAACAATCCAAGCAGGGCTGGGTCGTGTTCGGGGCGATGATGACGCTGTTCGTCGCGTTCCTGTCGCTCATCTATTTCTCCGAGCTCCGGGGCAATCCCGCGATCGACGCGATGGGCATCGACGCTTCGCAAGGCAGCATGGAAGGGAAGGAAGTGCGGTTCGGCATCGCGCAATCCTCGCTCTTCTCCGCGGTCACGACGGCGGCGACGACGGGAACGGTCAACAACATGCACGATACGCTCACCCCTCTCGGGGGCTTGGGCGCTTTGGGCGGAATGATGCTGAACATCGTGTTCGGGGGCAAGGGCGTCGGCTTGATCAACATGCTGATGTACGCGATCCTCGGAGTGTTCCTGTGCGGGCTGATGGTCGGACGAACGCCGGAATTTCTCGGACGCAAGATCGAACCCCGGGAAATGAAGCTGATCGCGGTCGCTATCCTGGCGCACCCGTTCATCATCTTGGCGCCTACGGCGATCGCTTTCCTGACCGATCTTGGGCATGGGGCGATCACGAACCCCGGACCCCACGGCATTACGCAGGTGCTGTACGAATACACGTCGTCCGCGGCCAATAACGGCTCCGGGTTCGAAGGGCTGGCGGACAATACGCCGTTCTGGAATATTTCGACGGGACTCGTCATGATCTTCGGCCGATACGTCTCGATGATCGCCATGCTGGCCGTCGCCGGATCGCTCGTTCGCAAGCCGTGGGTTCCGGAAACGATCGGGACGTTCCGTACGGACAACAAGCTCTTTTACGCCATCTTGATCGGCACGGTGCTGATCATCGGCGCGCTGACGTTCTTGCCGGTCGTCATGCTGGGGCCGATCGCCGAATTTTTGAAGCTAGGTTAAGGAAGGGTGAACCGTTCATGAGCGCAAAACGTAAATCGATGCTCACCTCCGCGATCGTAGGCCGGGCGGTCAAGGAAAGCATACGGAAGCTGAACCCCGTAAGCATGATGCGCAATCCCGTCATGTTCGTCGTCGAGATCGACACGGCCGTCGTGCTGCTGCTGACTTTGTTTCCCGGCGCTTTCGGCACGGAGAGCGATCCAGGCTTCAATCTGACCGTATTTTTCATCTTGCTCTTCACCGTCCTGTTCGCGAACTTCGCCGAGGCGCTGGCGGAGGGCAGAGGGAAGGCCCAGGCGGACTCCCTGAAAAATACGAAAAAGGAAATCAGCGCGAATAAACTGGTCGGCGGCAGCGTGCGGGTCGTACCGTCCACGGAGCTTCGCAAGGGCGACCTGGTCGTCGTCTCCCAAGGGGAGATGATTCCGGGGGACGGCGAAGTCGAGGAAGGGCTGGCTTCGGTCGACGAATCGGCCATTACCGGGGAATCCGCCCCGGTCATCAAGGAAGCGGGGGGAGATTTCAGCTCCGTCACCGGAGGGACGCGCGTCGTCAGCGACAAGATTACGGTTCGCATCACGAGCGATCCGGGCGAATCGTTCATCGACCGGATGATCTCCCTCGTCGAAGGGGCCAAACGGCAGAAAACTCCGAACGAGCTGGCGTTGACCACGCTGCTGACCAGCTTGACAATCATTTTTCTCATCGTCGTCGTCACGCTGGAACCGATCGCCGGCTACTTGGGCATCGAGCTGCAGGTCCCGGTGCTCATCGCGCTGCTCGTCTGCCTGATTCCGACGACGATCGGCGGCCTGCTGTCGGCGATCGGCATCGCGGGCATGGACCGGGTCACGCAATTCAACGTCCTGGCCATGTCCGGGAAAGCGGTCGAAGCGGCCGGCGACATCAACACGATGATTCTGGATAAGACGGGGACGATTACGTACGGAAACCGGATGGCCAGCGAGTTCGTGCCCGTCGGCGGCGCCGACGTCAAGCAGGTAGGCGAATGGGCGGCGATCGGTTCGGTGAAGGACGAGACGCCGGAGGGGCGCTCGGTGCTGGAATTGATCAAGCGCCTGGGCCTCGAGATCGATCTGTCGCCGGCGAGCGGAGCCGAGACGATCGAATTCATGGCGGAGACCCGAATGAGCGGCGTCGATCTGAGCGACGGCCGCAAAGTGCGGAAAGGCGCCGTCGACGCCGTGAAGAAATGGGTCGCCGGGCAGGGCGGAACGGTCCCGGCGGATCTGGACGCCCAAGGCGACAAGATCGCCCGCGAAGGCGGAACGCCGCTCGCCGTGGCGGTGGACGGACGGGTCTACGGGCTGATTTATTTGAAGGATACCGTAAAGCCGGGAATGCGCGAGCGGTTCGACCAGCTGCGGCAGATGGGCATCAAGACGATCATGTGCACCGGGGACAATCCGCTGACCGCGGCCACGATCGCCCGCGAAGCGGGCGTAGACGATTTCGTCGCGGAGAGCAAGCCGGAGGACAAGATCGCGCTCATCCGGCGGGAGCAAGCGGAGGGCAAGCTCGTCGCGATGACCGGCGACGGCACGAACGACGCGCCCGCTCTGGCGCAGGCGGACGTCGGTCTCGCGATGAACAGCGGCACGATCGCGGCCAAGGAGGCCGCCAACATGGTCGATCTCGATTCCGACCCGTCGAAGATCATCGAGGTCGTATCGATCGGCAAGCAACTGCTCATGACGCGAGGGGCGCTGACGACGTTCAGCATCGCGAACGACATCGCCAAATATTTCGCCATTATTCCGGCGATGTTCATCCTGGCCATCCCGGAGATGGACGCGCTGAACGTCATGGGCTTGGAATCGCCGAAGTCCGCGATTCTATCGGCGCTGATCTTTAACGCCGTCATTATCCCGCTCCTCATTCCGTTAGCGATGAAAGGCATTGCCTACAAGCCGATGAGCGCGTCGAAGCTGCTTTCGCGCAATCTGCTCGTCTACGGATTCGGCGGAGTCGCCGCTCCGTTCGTCGGAATCAAGCTGATCGATCTGGTCGTCGGGCTGTGGGTGTAAGTATGAAGAAAGGACCGGTGTCTGCGATGGAAAATGCGGCTAATCAATCAGGTGGCTCGGGCGGATCTCCCTTCTGGGTGGCCGTGCGGGCGAGCCTAGTATTTCTGCTGTTGTGCGGAATCGTCTATCCGCTCGGCACGACGGGCATCGCGCAGCTCGTCATGCCGGGCAACGCGAACGGAAGCTTGATCAAGGACGCTTCAGGCAACGTCGTCGGATCGGAGTTGATCGGGCAAAGCTTCACGGATCCGAAATATTTTCACGGGCGCGTCTCGTCCATCGAGTACAACGCGGCGGGCTCCGGCTCCAACAACTACGCCCCGTCCAATCCCGATATGCTGCAGCGCACCCGGGATTCGATCGAAGCGTGGAAGAAAGACAATCCGGACGTTCCGGTCTCGGAGCTTCCGGTCGCGCTGATCACGAACTCGGGCTCGGGACTCGATCCGCACATCACGCCAAAGTCGGCGGAGGTGCAAATCCCGCGGATCAGCAAGCTGACCGGCGTGCCGGCCGACGAGCTGCAACGAATGGTGGATCGGCACACGGAAGGCCGGGACCTCGGCGTGTTCGGCGAGCCCCGGGTGAACGTGCTCATGCTGAACCTTGAATTGCGGACTCTGCTGAAGGCATAGAGAGAACGAACGGCTTACGGAGAGGCGCGTCTCCGTAAGCCTTTCCGCCGCGGGAGAGAAAACGGCGCTATTTCAAGGGAAGGATCGGAGATGGAGATCGGCGATAGGGATGCGCGCATACCCGCCCCATGACGAAAGGAGGCGTCCGAACGATGGAAAGCTTTCGCCGCAAGACGCCGGAAGAGCTCTTATATTCGATCTATAAAATCCGGACGGGACGCTTGAAAATCTACATCGGCGCCGTCAGCGGCTCGGGCAAAACCTATCACATGCTCCGCGAAGGACAGTCGCTCAAGAAGCAGGGCATCGACGTCGTCGTCTGCGCGGTGTCGACGAAACGCCGACCGGAGACGGTCGAGCAGCTCGCCGACCTGGAGAGAATTCCGAGCGTCCATTGGCTCGACGGGAAAGGCGCGGAGAAGAAGGACTTGAACCTCGACGCGCTGCTGGAACGCAACCCCGAAGTCGTACTGGTCGACGGGCTCGCCCATCGGAACCGTCCCGGGGCGCGGTTTGCCACGCGGCTGGAGGACATCCGCTTTCTGCTGGGCGAAGGCATCAGCGTCATCTCCACCGTCAACGTCTACGAGCTGGCCGGCATGACCGAGCTGGCGCACAAGCTGACGGGCATCGAGGCGGAGGAGACGGTGCCGGCCGACACGCTCGAGCTGGCCGACGAGGTGAGGCTGATCGACGTCAGTCCGGAAACGATCCTGAACCGGCTGCAGGAAGGGCATCTTTCCAATCTGCCCCTGAAGGATCCGAGCCTTCTGCAAAGAGGGAACATCGGCAAGCTGCGGGAGCTGGCGCTCCGGCTGATGGCAGAGGACGTCAACGACTCGCTTGAGAAGCATCGTGAGAAGCAGGGCTTGATCGGGCCATCCGGGGCGGCGGAGCGCATTCTCGTCTCCGCTCAGTACCATTGGAACGGTTCGATTCATATCCGCCGCGGGCAACAGATCGCGAAGCGGCTGAACGGGGACCTTAAGGTCGTCACGTTCGCCGACCCGCGCAAGAAGCCGTCCAAGGAAGCGGCGCAATTCAAACGTTCGATGACCAAGCTGGCCGAGAAAATCGGCGCGACGTTCGAGGAGCTTCCGCTGAGATCCAGGCGTCTGCTTCCCCGCACGCTCGTTCGATACGCGACGGTCAACAACGTGACCCGCATCGTGCTCGGCCATTCGAAGATGAGCTTCTGGCAGAACTTCTGGCGCGGCTCGATCGCGGACGGCATTCTGCGCAAGACGAGGAACGTCGACGTTTTTTTCGTCGCCGACCGGGCCGATTACGAGGGAGAACGCGTGCTGCCGACCAAGAGAAGGGCGGATCCCGTCCCCTCTTCGGATCCGTACCGCCGCCTCTCCCCGGAGGAGATCGAACGGAAGATCGAGAGAATCAAGCGGGGCAAGTTCAAGGTGTACATCGGGGCGGCCCCCGGCGTCGGCAAAACCTATAGGATGCTCCGGGAAGGAAACGATCTGCTGCGCAAAAAAATCGACGTCGTCATCGGGCTGCTCGAAACGCACGGACGGGAAGAAACGAGAGATCAGGTAGGCTTGCTGGAGAGCATTCCCCGCGCTCGGATCGACTACAAAGGAACGAAGCTGGAGGAGATGGACGTGCCGGCGATTGTGCGGCGGAATCCGGAAGCGGTGCTCATCGACGAGTTGGCCCATACGAACGTGCCGGGAAGCAAAAACAAAAAGCGGTACGAGGACGTCCTGGAGGTGCTGGAAGCCGGCATTTCCGTCATCTCGACGATGAACGTGCAGCACCTGGAGAGCCTGAACGACGCCGTCGAGCAGATTACCGGCGTTCGCGTCCGGGAAACGGTGCCCGACAGCATTCTGAGGCTGGCCGACGAGGTCGAGCTGATCGACGTCGCCCCCGCCGCGCTCCAACAGCGGTTGCGGGAAGGCAAAGTGTACGCGATGGATAAGGTCCAGCAGGCGCTGAGCCGCTTTTTCCAGACCGGCAACCTGATCGCGCTCCGGGAGATGGCGCTGCGCGAGCTGGCGGACGACGTGGACGAGAGGTTGGAGTCGTGGGAGCGCCGGGGCTCTCTTCGGGGACCGTGGAGCAAGCGGGAATGCATCTTCGTCTGCGTCACGACGAGCCGAAACGCCGACCGGCTCATCCGGCGCGGCTTTCGGATCGCCTTTCGGCTGAAGGCGGAATGGCACGTGGCTTATGTTCATCCCGGCAGCGTCATGCCCGATGAGGTCGACGACAGAGTTCGGGCGCTGCGCGAGTTGACGAGAAGGTTGGGCGGCCGGTTCGAGCTTCGGACGGCGGAATCGCACGGGAAGGTGCCGGACGTCCTGCTGGAGCGAGCGGCCGAATGCCGCGCCACCCAGATGATCGTCGGGCAGTCGGCCAGAGGGTTCTGGAGCGCGCTCGTCCGCAAGCCCGTCGTCAAGACGATCTTGCGGCACGGACGGCGCATGGACGTCCTGGTCGTGGCGGATTACGATCCGCTTATCCGCATGGAAGAGCGACATTCGGAATGAAAGGGCTCCCATCGCTCTTCGATAAAAGGTAATATAGAAGGGAGAGAATATGGAAATGATGACATAAGTTCGGCTAAGCGGGCGGATTCGCCCGTCGGAGGACATTCAATCATGAGATCGATTTTCCAAACGCTGAAGAAGTACAGGGCGGCCGCCATTACGGCGATACTGCTCATGTTCGTCGAGCTGACGGTCGAGTTGATTCAACCCTTGCTGATCTCCAAGATCATCGACGACGGGATCGTTCCTCGCGATTCGGGCGTCGTCGTTCTATGGGGTTCGGTGCTCGTCGGGGGAACGATTCTCGCTTTCGCCGCGGGCATCCTCAGCTCCTTCTACGCCGCGCACGTCAGCCAGAGCTTGGGCTACGACATCCGGGAGAAGCTTTACGGCAAAATCCAGTCGTTCGCTTACGCGGTGTTCAACCGCTTCCCTACTTCCTCCTTGATTACGCGTCTTACGAACGACGTCACGCAAGTCCAGGATACGATGTTTATGGGCCTCAGATTCATGCTGCGCGTGCCGCTCGTCGTCATCGGCAGCATGATCATGGCGCTTGTCGTCCACCCGGGGCTCGGCTTCCTGCTGCTCCTGACCGTGCCGATTCTGATAGGATTCATTCTATGGATCGTGAAAAAAGCGGCGGCGCTGTTCGCGAGGGTCCAGCTGCGGCTCGACGCGGTCAACGGCGTCATGCAGGAGAACTTGACGGGCATGCGGCTCATTCGCGTCTTCGTGCGCGGAGACCGGGAGACGGAACGGTTCGCCCGGCATAGCGGAGAGCTGATGGTCAGCACCACGTCCGCGCAGCGGCTGACGGAGCTGACGCAGCCCTTCATCGTGCTGATCATGAACGCGGGCATTATCGCCGTCTTGTGGTTCGGACAATTGGAGATCCATGCCGGAAGCGCCACGACGGGGGAGGTCGTGGCCGTCGTGAACTATTCGCTTCGAACCGCGGGCGCCCTGTCGGCGCTCTCGATGCTGGTCGCCGCTTTCTCGCGGGCGCGGGCGTCGGCGCGGCGCATCGAGGAGACGCTTATGACGGAAGAAGGAGCTTCGCTCGGCGTCTCGGCGTCTCAGGACGACAAGGGCGGACTCTCCGACGGCAGCGTCGAATTCGAGCGCGTCTCCTTCCGTTATCCGAATACGGAAGCGCACGCCTTGGAGGACGTATCTTTCCGGGCAGCCTCCGGAACGACGGTCGCGATTCTCGGCGCGACGGGCGCGGGGAAAACGTCGCTCGTGCAGCTCGTTCTGCGCCTATACGAAAAGGAGAGCGGCACGATCCTCATCGGCGGCCGAGACGCCGGGAAGTGGGATCCGGCAAAGCTGCACGACGCGATCGGATACGTTCCGCAGGAGGTCGTGCTGTTCACCGGCTCGATTCGCGACAATATCGCATGGGGCGCGCCGGGCGCGAGCGACGAGGAGATCGTCGAAGCGGCCAAGCGGGCGCAAATTCACGAGACGATCGCCGGGCTGCCCCTAGGCTACGAGACGATGCTGGGACAACGGGGCGTCAACCTGTCCGGCGGCCAGAAGCAGCGCATCTCGATTGCCCGCGCGCTCGTCCGGAAGCCGGCGATCCTGCTGCTCGACGACAGCACGAGCGCGCTCGACGTCCGCACGGAAGCCGCTCTGCTGGGAGCGCTGGCCGGCATGGCCTGCACGACGTTCCTGGTCACGCAGAAGATCAGCTCGGCGCTGAACGCGGATCTGATCCTGCTGCTCGACGAAGGCCGTTTGATCGCGCAGGGCAGCCATCGGGAGCTTCTCGGAAGCAGCGCTTTGTACCGCCGGATCCACGAGTCGCAGTTCGGGGAGGAGGGTGCCCATGTGGAAAGCGCTAAATGACCCTTTACGGTACCCGAAACCGCGCACGATGAACGAACTGCCGAGCGCCAAGGAAGCGTCGAACCGAAAGCCCAAGCAGAAGGCCAAGGATTGGAAAGCGACGTTAAGGCGAATCTGGCTTTACCTCGCCCGCCGCAAAGGGCGCTTGGGCCTGGTGCTGCTGATGGTATTGGCGAGCTCGGGGCTTTCCTTGCTCGGTCCCTATATGATCGGGGTCGGCATCGACCGCTTCTTGGAAGGGAACGGAGGCGCGCCGTGGATCTGGTTTTTGGCCGGGCTTGCGGCGGTCTACGTCCTGGGCTCGGTCGTCGGGTGGCTGCAGAACGTCTGGATGATCTCGATCGCCCAAGAAACGGTTTACCGGATGCGCCTCGACCTGTTCAGGCGTCTGCATCGGCTGCCGATTCCGTTTTTCGCCAAGCGCCAACGCGGGGAACTGATGAGCCGGATGACGAACGACATGGATAACGTCAGCTCTACGCTGAACAGCTCGGTCATTCAGATTTTCTCGAGCGTCCTGATTCTCGTCGGTACGGTTATCGTGATGCTGATTCTGAGCCCGTTGCTCACGCTGCTGACGTTTCTCGTCGTACCGCTGATGTCCGCCGGCATGAAGTGGATCACCAGACGGACGGGCGTCCTGTTCAAGGAACGCCAACGGAATCTGGGCGATCTGAACGGGTACGTCGAAGAGACGCTGTCCGGCCAGCGAATCGTCAAGGCGTTCTCCCAGGAGGAGCGGGTCGTCCGCGAATTCGGGGAACGCAACGGGAGGATCAGGCTTTCGGGCTTCTGGGCGCAGTCGATATCGGGCTTCATCCCTAAGCTGATGAACGGTTTGAACAACTTAAGCTACGCCGTTATCGTCGGAGTCGGAGGACTTCTCGTCATCCACGGGAAGATCACGATCGGAGTGATCGTCGTGTTCGTGGAATACGCGAGGCAATTCACCCGCCCTCTGAACGACCTGGCGAACCAGTGGAACACGCTGCTGTCGGCGATCGCGGGCGCGGAGCGCGTGTTCGAGATTTTGGACGAAGAAGAGGAGACGAAGGACGAGGCCGGAGCCCGGCCGATCGAAGCCGTTCAGGGAGCGGTATCGTTCTCCCGGGTGACGTTCTCGTACGAGCGGGGGAAAGAAACGTTAAAGGATATCAGCTTCGAGGCGAGGCCCGGGGAGACGATCGCGATCATCGGTCCTACCGGCGCGGGCAAAACGTCGTTGATCCAGCTGCTCTCCCGCTTCTACGAGGCGGACTCGGGAACGATCGCGGTGGACGGGCGGGACATTCGGACGATCAAACGGGAAAGCCTGCGCTCCCATATGGCGTTCGTGCTGCAGGATACGTTCCTGTTCGAAGGCACGATCCGCGACAACATCCGGTACGGCAAGCCCGAGGCGACGGACGAGGAGGTCGAGCGGGCCGCTAAGCTGGCGAACGCCCACTCGTTTATCGTCCGTCTCCCGGGCGGGTACGGCAAGGTGCTGGAAGGAGACGGGGGCGGGATCAGCCAGGGACAGAAGCAGCTGCTCGCGATCGCGCGGGCCATTCTGGCCGATCCGGCCATACTTGTCCTCGACGAGGCGACAAGCAGCATCGACACGGTGACCGAGATCAAAATCCAGGAAGGGCTGCAACGGCTGATGGAAGGCCGCACGAGCTTCGTCATCGCCCACCGGCTGAACACGATTCGCCGGGCCGACCAAATTCTCGTGCTGAAGGACGGCCGAGTGGCGGAACGCGGCTCGCATGAGGAACTGTTGGCCGTACCGGGATTGTACAGCGAGT
>Ga0065721_10051106_pt1 | contig 16264 bp, 12 predicted proteins | sample Mesricmetagenome_FD_59108 | JGI IMG/M metagenome (GOLD analysis project Ga0065721, IMG submission 59108) | Mesophilic microbial community from rice straw/compost enrichment Sample: eDNA_1 v2 (version 2) | ecosystem: Engineered > Solid waste > Grass > Composting > Bioreactor | place: USA: Davis... | reverse complement strand
GGCATGCCGCAGCTGCCGGGGCGCAAGCCGTTCGGCGGGCACGTGATGTCGCACGACTTCGTCGAAGCCGCGTTGATGCGGCGGGCCGGCTGGAAAGTTCGCATGGCGCCCGACCTGGACGGCTCGTGGGAAGAAAGCCCGCCGTCATTGATCGACGTGGCGGTGCGCGACCGGCGCTGGGCGCAGGGCAATCTGCAGCACTCCAAGATCATCGGCGCGGACGGCCTGTCGACCGTCAGCCGCGGTCATTTCTTCATCGGCATCATGAGCTACCTGTCCTCGCCGCTGTGGCTGATGCTGCTGGTGGTCGGCTTCGCCCTGACCCTGCAGGCGACCCTGATCCGTCCGGAATATTTCAGCCGCAGCTTCCAGCTGTTCCCCGACTGGCCGAAGTTCGACGCGGTGCGCATGACGCAGCTGTTCATTTTCACCATGATCGTGCTGTTCGTTCCCAAAGTGCTGGGCATGCTGCGCTCGTTGTTCAACAGCAAGGTGCGCAAGGGCTGCGGCGGCTTCCTCGGCATCATCGTCAGCACGGTCGTCGAGACACTGCTGTCCGCGCTGTACGCCCCGATCATGATGGTGGTGCAGACCCAGCATGTCATCGAAATCTTGACGGGCCGCGACTCGGGCTGGAATGCACAGCGACGGCGCACGGATTCGACCGCCTGGAGCGAATCGGCCGGCATCCATTGGGTGCACGTGTTCATCGGCGTGCTCACCGGCATCATCGCTTATCTCATATCCCCTACGCTGCTGGCCTGGCTGACGCCGACCCTGGCCGGCCTGCTGCTGTCGATTCCGCTGTCGAAGATGAGCGGCAGCGTGCTCGCCGGACGCGTGATGCATTCGCTGGGCTTGTTGCGCACCCCCGAAGAGAAGCAGCCCCCGGCCGTGATCAAGCGTCGCGACGAGCTGCTGGCGCAGGCCAAGGAGCCGGCACGCGACGGTCTGCGCCTGCTCGCTTCCGATCGCCAGGCGCGCTACGCGCACATCACCGGCAACTTGCCCCGCCCGGCTGAATCGCGCGGTCATCCGGATCCCCATCGCCTCACCGCGGAACAAAAGGTGCGCGATGCCACTACGCTCACCGAAGCGCTGAGCTGGCTCGGCCCTGCCGAGAAGGTGCACGTAGCGGGCGATCCGCGCCTGCTCGAGCGGCTCGCCGAGCTGCCCGAAAACTAACATTTGCACGACCGTCACTCGCGCCGGAGCGAGTGACGCCTGTCCGCGCTCTGCTCTCAGGGTTCCTGCGCAGGAACTTCATCTCGCTGCAGCTCATTGCTCCGCTGAGCCAGCCCACAGGAGCAAGCACATGGCACGAGCCAATCATCAAACCAGTTCAGACGACGCCCCGCGCGATGCGATCGCGTTGCTCAAGCAAGATCACCGCGCAGTGGAAGCCTTGTTCGATGAGTTCGAGGAGGCCGACGAAAGCGAGCAGTCCGAGCTCGCCACCCGCATCTGTCAGATGCTGACCGTGCACGCGCAGATCGAAGAGGAGCTGCTGTACCCCCAGGCCAAGGAAGCCCTGGACGAGGAAGAGGACGAGTTGGTGTACGAAGCCGAGATCGAGCACAACTCCGCCAAGGAGCTGATCGCCAAGATCGAGGCCAGCACGCCCGAGGATCCGGAGTTCAAACCGCTGGTGTCGGTGCTCGGCGAATACGTCAAGCATCACGTCAAAGAGGAGGAGAAGGAGCTGTTTCCGGCGCTCAAGGAAACCGAGCTGGATCTGAAGGAGATGGGCAGTCAGCTCGCGCAACGGAAGATGCAATTGATGGAACAGATGGGCATCGAAGCCGAAGAAGCACCGGCGCCCCAGCGCAAGCGCGCCAGCGGTTCGCGCTCCACGCGCACTTCGGCAGCGAAGGGTCGGCAAGCTCGGGCGGGAAGCCGGAGCAAGTCGGCACGCAGCTCCGCGAGCCGCGCGCGTCACTGATCATCCAGCTGACGAGTAAACGGCGGTGGCTCTCACGTGAGAGTCGCCGCCGTTGTCTTCGGCACGGTCGGCAAAACGAGCGCACTGCCCGGGCGGCATGTAGAACCTGGAACCTTTGGCGCCCGAGGATGCTTTGGATCTAGCACTGAACATAACCGCCGATCGGAGATCATCATGGCGAGCCGCCCCCCAGGTACGAACCCGCGTTCCAAGAAAGCATCGACCCGCACGCTACCCCCGGTCACCACTGTCACCAACCAGGAGCAGAAGCTTGCCGATGCCGAAGCGGTCGAGAACCGAGCCGCCGATGGGGTCGTTGGTGAAGCAGCCACGCACGATGTGACGATCACTGGCAGCAACCTGCAACACCGGGAGTTGCCGTCGCTCTCCGAGAGTCGCGAAGCGAGGATTGCCGAAGCAGCATACTGGCGCGCGGAACGGCGCGGCTTCACGCCCGGCTATGAGCTCGATGACTGGCTGGATGCCGAAAAGGAAATCGACCAACAGAACGATCGCCGGGAGTGACGGCGTCGGTAATCCGCCGGCGTTCGCAGCCAGGCACTGACCGCCGCCCACTTACAAATGATCGGAACTTTTTTCCGCGGCCAGGCATTGGGTCGCGCAGAAAATCAAGCCCGATGAGCGGCGGATGGTATCAGCGGTCTCGACATCCGATCTCAATCTCGACTTATGCGCGCAAGAACCTATCCGGTTTCCGGGCAGCATTCAGCCGCACGGCACGCTCGTGGTCGTGGATCCGAACAGCAGGCGGATCGTGCAGGCCAGTGCCAATGCGCCCGCGTTGCTCGGCCAACGCCGCGGCTCGAGCGTGCTTGGCCTGTCCGTGACCGAGCTCGTTGGTGAAACCGCCGAGCGTCAGATCAATGCCTGGCTGGCGAACCCGGACAGCAACTACTTGAGAACCCTGGAGGTCAATGGCGAGCGCCTGCAGGTGCTCGGCCATCAGACCGCCCAGGGCATCATTCTCGAATTCGAACAGCCGCCCGCCAGCGAAGGCGAGACGCTCGAGGCGTATTACCCGCGCGTCGGCCGCTTCATGGAAGATCTGCCCGCGTACGAGGATGTCGCCGACCTGTGCGCGGCCGCCGCGCGCGAGTTCAGACAGATCAGCGGCTTCAACCGCATCCTGATCTATCGATTCGACGAACAATGGAACGGCGAAGTGCTGGCCGAGGATGGCGATGGCGTGCTGCCCTCCTACGCCGGTTTGCGCTTCCCCGCATCGGACATTCCAACTCAGGCGCGCGAGTTGTACCGCCTGAACAGGCTGCGCGTGATTCCGGACGCGAATTACACGCCGGTGCCGATCGAGCCGCCGCTGGATCCGGGCGGCAAGCCGCTCGATCTGAGCTTCGCCGCGCTTCGCAGCGTCTCGCCCGTGCATCTTCAATACATGCGCAACATGGGCACGCTCGCATCCATGTCCATTTCGGTGCTGGTCGACGGGCGCCTGTGGGGACTGGTGTCCGCTCACAACGCCACACCGCGCCGGGTGAATGCTCAGGCACGCACCGCGTGCGATCTGCTGGGTAAAGTTCTTTCCCAACACATCGGCGCCCGTGAGCGCGGCGCGTACGCGGCCAAACGCATGGCTCTGAAGCAGGTGGAAAGCGAGCTGCTGACCAAGATCGCGTCGAGCGATTCTTTTCAGAGCGGACTCGGCGCACACGCGAGCACCTGGCTGAACGTCGTTGGCGCGAGCGGCGCGGCGGTTCTACACGACGATGCAGTGTTTACCGCGGGTACCGCGCCAGCACCTGAACGGCTGCGTGCCCTCGCGGAGAAACTTCACCAGCAGGGCACCGACTGTTTCGTCACCGACAGTCTGTCGCTGCAGTGGCCCGAGTTCTCCGACATCGTCGATGTGGCGAGCGGTGTGCTGGCGATTTCGATCTCCCAGCTGCACTCCAGTTACATCCTCTGGTTTCGTCCCGAAGTGGAACGAACCGTGCTGTGGGCGGGCGATCCGCGCGCCGCCAAGCAGGTCGACAACGAACGCCTGACGCCGCGCCACTCGTTTGCCAGCTGGAAAGAGCTGGTCAAAGGTCGTGCGCTGCCCTGGTCGCAAGCCGAGATCGATGGCGCGGTCGATTTCCGGAGCGCCATCATCAATTTCGTGCTTCGTCGCGCCGAGGAGCGCGCCGAGCTCACCAGCCAGTTGCAACGCTCGAACCGGGAACTTGAATCGTTCTCCTACTCGGTGAGCCACGACTTGCGCGCCCCGTTCCGGCACATCGTCGGCTACACGCAGCTGCTGCGCGAGCGGGAGCGATCGTTGAGCCCACAGTCGCTGCACTATCTGGACAGCATCAATGAAGCGGCGGTGTCGGCCGGCCAGCTGGTCGATGATCTGCTGAGCTTTTCGCAGCTCGGCCGCACGGCGCTGTCGATGTCGCCGGTCGATATGCAGAAAGTCGTGCAGGAGATCGTGCGCTCGGTCGCGCCCGACACCCGCGGCCGCCAGATCGAATGGCGCATCCAGCGGTTGCCTCCCGCCAATGGCGACGCGGCGCTGCTGCGCCAGGCGCTCTACAACCTGGTGGACAACGCACTGAAGTACAGCCGCGACCGCTCGCCCGCGATCATCGAGATCAGCGGTGAACAACATCCGTCGGAGTGCGTTTACACAGTGCGGGACAACGGTGTCGGCTTCGACATGGCGTACGCGCACAAGCTGTTTGGCGTGTTTCAGCGACTGCACCGCATGGAGGATTTCGCGGGAACCGGCATCGGCCTGGCCCTGACCCAGCGGATCATCGAGCGACATGGCGGCTGGATCGAGGCGCGCGGCGCACTCGATGAAGGCGCGGAATTCCGCTTTGGCATACCTCTGAAAGGAGCAAGCGTCGATGGCTGATCTGCGACCCATATTGCTGGTCGAAGACAACCTGAAAGATATCGAGCTGACCCTGGCCGCGCTGGCCAAGTGCCAGCTGGCCAACGACATCGTCGTGGCACGGGATGGCGCTGAAGCGCTCGACTATCTGTATTGCCGCGGCCAGCACCAGGACCGCCTCGGCGGCGATCCGGCAGTGGTGCTGCTGGATCTGAAACTGCCCAAGGTCGATGGCCTGGAGGTGCTCGCCACCATCAAGTCCGATGCCGCGACCCGCTCGATACCGGTGGTCATGCTCACGTCCTCGCGCGAGGAAAGCGATCTGATCCGCAGCTACGAGCTGGGCGTGAATGCCTTTGTCGTCAAGCCCGTGGACTTCAACGCATTCTTCGAAGCCATCCAGGACCTGGGCATGTTCTGGGGCGTGCTCAACGAAACCCCGCCGCGCATCGCCTCGGGCGGCAGCGTCGAGAAGAAGCAATAACCATGTCCGCCGAGCTCGCCTCCCGCCACTCGCAGACTCGCATTCTCCTGCTGGAGGACAGCGAGATCGACGCCGAGCTGGCGATTACTCATCTTTCCAAGTCGGAGACACAGAGCAACGTACGTCGTGTGTCCACGCGCGAAGACTTCATGCGCGAGATCGAAACCGGCAGCTACGACGTGGTGCTGGCCGATTATTCGTTACCCGATTTCGACGGACTCGCGGCGCTCGACATCGTCCGCGAACGTCATCCCGACATGCCGTTCATCTTTGTCTCCGGCGTGGTCGGCGAGGAATTTGCGATCAATGCATTGCGCCGGGGCGCGACCGACTATGTGATGAAGCGCGGCTTGAGCCGCTTGCCGGCGGCGGTCGATCGTGCCGTCGCCGAAGCCCGCGAGCGTCAGGATCGGGTGCGCGCCGAGCAGGCACTGCGCATCAGCGAGACCAGCGCACAACTGGCGATCCAGACCGCCGGCCTGGGCCGTTGGGAATACGATCCGGCCACCGGAACGTTCGATCTGGACGCGCGCTCCCGCGAGCTGTTCGGCCTGGCACCGAACGTGGTCGCCAGCCAGGATTCATTTCTCAAGTGCTGCCACAGCGGCGACCGGCAGCGCATCCAAGCCGTTTTCGATGCGACGCTGCGCGGCTCGGCGGCGAGCAACATCGCCACCGAGTTTCGCATCGTGCGCCCGGGCGATGCCCAGGAGCGCTGGGTGTCGCTGTCGGGCCGCGCCTTCCATGACGGCGGCACCTGCACTCGTCTGATCGGCATCATCAACGACATCACCGAGCGCAAGCAGGCCGAAGCGGAGCTGCAGGATCTGAACCAGACGCTCACGTTGCGAGTCGCTCACAAGACCGCCGAGCGCGACCATTTGTGGCAGCTGTCGAAAGACCTGATGGCGGTGATGACGCCGGTCGGCGCGCTCATCGAGGTGAATCCCGCGTGGCAGGCCTCTCTCGGCCATGGCACGAGCGAAGTGGTCGGCGAGCATCTGGCCAAGTTCGCTCATCCCGATGACGCGTCCCTGGTCCGGCAGGCAATGGCGCAGGCAGCTCAGGAGAATCAGCGCCCGTTCGTCTGCAGATTTCTTTGCCGGGACGGCGAAGCCCGCTGGATCTCGTGGTCGACGGCGCTCGGCCACGGCTGCATCTATGCCGTGGGCCGCGACATCACCGAAGACAAAGCGGCGCAGGCTCAGCTCGAAGAAGCCCAGGAAGCGTTGCGCCAGGCGCAGAAAATGGAAGCGGTCGGCCAGCTCACCGGTGGACTGGCGCACGATTTCAACAATCTGCTGCAGATCGTGGTCGGCAACATAGAAACCTTGCAACGCAAGCTGCCGCCCGGCCTGGAGCGCTTGCGACGCGCCGCCGATCACGCAATGGCCGGCGCCCAGCGTGCGACCAATCTGACGCAGCATCTGCTCGCATTCTCACGCAAGCAGCCATTGAATCCGCGCCCCGTGGCAGTGAACCGGCTGGTGGCCGGCATGTCGGAGATGATCCAACGGACGCTTGGCGAGCTGGTCCTGGTCGAGAACATGCTGTCCCCCGACTTGCGGCACGTGGAGATCGACAGCAACCAACTCGAGATCGCGCTGCTGAACCTGGCGGTGAACGCGCGCGACGCGATGCCTCACGGCGGCAAGCTCAGCATTGAAACATTCAATCTGGATCTGCGCGACGCACCTCACGCGGCCGTGGAAAATCTGCCGCGCGGCGAATACGTCGTAATCAACGTTCGTGACACCGGCATCGGCATGGCGCCCGAAGTGCTGGCGCGAGCGTTCGAACCTTTCTTCACGACCAAGAGCGTCGGCCAGGGCACCGGCCTCGGCCTGTCGCAGGTGTATGGATTCGTTCGCCAGTCCGGCGGACAAGTGCGTATCACTTCAGCGGACGGCGCCGGCACCTCGATTCGTATCTATTTGCCGGCCGCTCGACCCGACGCGCAGGTGCCCGAAGACGACTACCAATGCGAGTCTTCGCTGGCCGCCGAGCGCGAGACCATTCTGGTCGTGGAAGACGATCCCGACGTACGCGCTTTTACCGTCGAGACGGTGCGCGAGCTTGGCTACGATGTGCTCGAAGCGCGCGATGGTGTCAACGCACTGAATCTGCTGCGCCAGACTCCTCCCGGCGACATCGATCTGTTGTTCAGCGACGTGGTGCTGCCGGGAGGCATCAATGGCCAGCAACTGGCGCAGCAGGCGGTGCTGCTCCATCCACGCTTGAAAGTGCTGTTCGCAACCGGCTACGCGCGCGATGTCATCGTACATCACGGAAGGCTCGACCCGGGCGTACAGCTGATCACCAAACCCTTCGCCTTCGAGGACCTGGCAGCGCGCATCCGCAGCGTGCTCGACGGTCAGGATACCGCTCGACATGCAAATTGAACCCACGCCAGCCCCGCACGCCGGGTCCAGCATCAAATTGAATCGCCGCAACTCGCTGCGCGGCGCGACCGATCATTTGCATCGCGACCTGGACCGGATCGCCGCCGGGTTCGATCTCGCCAACGTCACTCACTACCGTCGTTTCCTGCAGGCGAATGCCGCGACCCTGATCGCGATCGAGCAGTTGCTGGAAAATGCCGGCGTCGAACAGCTGATGGCGGACTGGCCCGAACGATCGCGGCGCGCGGCCATTCTCGCCGACCTGCAAAGTCTGCAGTCCGAGGTGCAACCGCTCGCGCTGCGTCGTACCGCGCCGACGCCGTCCGAGGTGTTCGGGATTTTGTATGTATTGGAAGGCTCTCGCCTGGGTGCGCGCGTGCAGCTGGACCAGGTCCTGGCCAGCACCGACGAGAATGTTCGTAATGCCTCGTCGTATCTGAGTCATGGCCAGCCGGGCGAAGGCAGTGGCTTGTGGCGCAGCTTCCTGCAGCAACTCGAGACTCACGAAGCCGCCGACGATCAGACCCAGACTGTCTCCGGCGCGGTGTATGCCTTCACCATGTTCATTCGCTCCTTCAGCCAGGCCGCCAGCGATCTGCAATTGCGCACCGCACCGGCCGCCTAGCCGGAATGCCGGGCAGGTGCGCAGGAGCGGCCTACTGTTAAGTCACAACCGGCTCCACGTCGAACTTTTGGTCCCGGGTCGAGTGCTCCGCCCAAAACTGTGCGCCACATCCGGCGCCGTCTGATGTCGTTTGGCGACACTGCGGTCGTCGAAGTGACGTTGCGTTTCCATGTCCTACCTTGCCGTTTGTGCCATCGCCGCGCTGTGCGCGGTCACAGCCTGGGCCATCACGCTTCAAGTCCGCATGCGCAAGCTGGACGCGCGAATCGTCGAGGCCGAGTCGCGTCATCGCGAGTTCATCGAGCAGGTGGAGCACGGCGGCCTGGTCCGCCGCAAGATCGAAGCTCAGTTGCTGGAGAAACAGCAGCGCCTGGATCGGCTCGCGCACCATGACCAGCTGACCGGGCTGCCCAATCGCCTGTTCCTTTCGGCGCATCTGCCGGCAGCCATCGAAGAAGCCCGTCGCAGGAAGGCGGCGCTGGCGGTGTTGTTCATCGACCTGGATCGTTTCAAACACGTCAACGACACGCACGGTCACGAAACCGGCGACAAGCTGCTGCAGGCGGTATCGCAACGGATCAGAGACGCCGTGCGCAGCGAAGACATCGTGGTGCGCATGGGCGGCGATGAATTCGTGGTCGTGCTCAACATCGTGAGGAGCGGCAATCAGGTGCAAGAGACGGCAGCACGCATCACCAGTGCGCTGGCAGCACCGTTGGAGATCGACGGCAAGCCGCTCGTGACGACTGCAAGCGTGGGTGTGAGCATGTTTCCGCGCGATGGCGAAGATGTCGGCGCGCTGCTGCGCCACTCGGACACGGCGATGTATCAGGCCAAGGACCGCGGCCGGAACAACTTTCAGGTATTCAGTCCGCTCATGGACCGGCAGCTCAAGGAACGCGTCGCCATCGAGACCAGCCTGCGTGCCGCGCTGGAATCCCAAGGCCAGCTCGACGTGCATTACCAGCCGCTGCTCGACCTGGAGACCCGGCGGGTCGTGACCCTGGAAGCGCTGGTGCGCTGGAAACATCCGACCGAGGGTTATGTCGCGCCGTTGCGCTTCATCCCGGTGGCCGAGGAGACCGGCCTGATCGCGGCGCTCGGCGATTTCGTGATCAAGCGGGTCATCGACGACATGGTCCAGTGGCGCAAGGCCGGCCATTCGGTGCTGGTGCCGGTTGCCATCAATGTCTCGCCCGGCCAGCTGGCCCGGTGCGATCTGCGCCAGCGCATCGCCGAGCTGACCCAGGCAAATGCGCTGAGCCCTTCGATGTTGCAGATCGAGCTGACCGAGGGTGCGATGTTCGATCAGGTCGAACCGCGCCACGGCTCCAATGCAAGCGAGGCTGGCGTGGACGCCATCAACGACCTGCGCGCGCTCGGCGTGCGCATCGCCATCGACGACTTCGGCACCGGCTATTCGTCCTTGAGCTATCTGAAGCGCTGGCGAGTCGACTCCCTGAAGATCGATCGCAGCTTCATCCGCGACCTGGTCACCGATTCCAACGACCATGCCATCGTCGGCGCCATCATCGCCATGGCCCAGCACCTGAAGATCAGGGTGATCGCCGAGGGCGTGGAAGGCTGGTCGCAGCTGGAAACGCTGCGCAAGCTCGGCTGCCGCTATGCGCAGGGTTACCTGTTCGCCGAACCCGTGCCGGCCAGCAAGTGCCGCGATTTCCTCAACGGCCGCCCGCTCGGCTGCAACGATCTCGACGCCGACCTGCTCAAAGTCGTCAGCGCCTGAGCAGGCCGGTTATGGCGCTCGAATCGAAGTCTGATCAGTCTTGCGATTTGAGATAACGCGTCAGCAGCTGCGATATCAACGCTTGCGCGGACTTCGCCCGCTCTGGATTCCAACCGGTGCCCGCGGCTTCATCCATGTACACGCGACGTGACAGCTCCAGCTGCACGGCATACACGCCGTCCTGCGGCTGACCATACTTCATGGTGATATAGCCGCCTTTGAAGCGGCCGTTCAGCACCGCGCCGAACTTGCCATCGGCCGTGACCAGATCGAGGAATTGATCGGCAATGGCGCGCGGACAGCTCGCGTCGTCGCGCGTGCCGAAGTTGAATTCCGGCAACACGCCTATGAACAACGACGGCACTTCGCTCGCGATCGAATGCGCGTCCCACAGCAATGCATGACCATGACGCTGACGGATGGCTTTCAATTCGGCGACCAGACGTTGGTGATAGGGCTGCCAGTACTGCTCGATACGGGCCTCGATCTCGGTCGCAGTGACCTCACGGCCCGGCGCGTAGATCGGCTCGTCATTGAACGTGAGCGTCGGACACACCGGCGAGGTGGGATTGCCAACATACAGCGAGGCTGAATCCGGCGAACGGTTCAGGTCGACCACGTAGCGCGAGTAGTTCGCCTTCAGGATCGAAGCGCCGAGCTCGCGCGCGAACTCATACAGCTTGTCCACGTGCCAGTCGGTGTCGGCAAGATGGCTGCCGGCCAGGGTGAACCGCTGCGCGATCGGCTCCGGCACGAACGTTCCCGCATGCGGAATGCTGATCAGCAGCGGCTGCGTGCCCTGATGAAAGTCATAGACGTTCATGACCGCTCCAGCATCGGCAGGTGCAGCTGGTTCTGCCGGGCGCACTCGATGGCTTCGGGATAGCCGGCATCAGCGTGGCGCATCACTCCGCTGCCCGGATCGTTCCATAACACTCGCGCGATTCGCTTCGCCGCCGCCGCCGTGCCGTCGCAAACGATCACCACACCGGCGTGTTGCGAGTAGCCCATGCCCACGCCCCCGCCATGATGCAGCGACACCCACGTCGCACCGCTCGCCGTATTGAGCAGCGCATTCAGCAGCGGCCAATCGGACACCGCATCCGAACCGTCCCGCATCGCCTCGGTCTCGCGGTTCGGGCTCGCGACCGAGCCCGAGTCGAGATGATCGCGACCGATGACAATGGGCCCGCGCAGCTCGCCCGATGCGACCATCTCGTTGAACGCCAGGCCGAGCCGATGCCGCTGCCCGAGCCCCACCCAGCAGATGCGCGCCGGCAAGCCTTGGAAGCTGATGCGCTCGCGTGCCATGTCGAGCCAGCGATGCAGATGCGGATCGTCCGGGATGAGCTCCTTGACCTTCGCGTCGGTGCGATAGATATCCTCGGGATCGCCCGACAGCGCCACCCACCGGAACGGCCCGATGCCCCGGCAAAACAGCGGCCGGATATACGCCGGCACGAATCCCGGAAAATCGAAGGCACGCTTCACGCCTTCATCGAACGCGACCTGGCGAATGTTATTACCGTAATCGAACACCGGAATGCCGATGCTGTGATACGCCAGCATGGCTTCGACATGAATCGCGGCCGAGCGCTGCGCTTCCTTCACAACCCCTGCCGGATCGCGGGTACGCAGATCGAGCCACTGCTCGACACTCCAGCCGATCGGCAAATAACCGTTCACGAGATCGTGAGCGGAGGTTTGATCTGTCACCGCATCCGGATGCACACCACGCGCGACGAGCTCAGGCAGAATCTCTGCCGCGTTACCAAGCACCGCCACCGAGATTGCGCGGCCGCTGGCCGTCGCATTGGCAATCATCTGCAACCCCGCGTCGAGCGATGGCGCCTGCACATCCACATAACGCGTATCGAGTCGTTTCTGGATGCGGCTCTGCTGGCACTCGATGCAAAGGATGCTGGCGCCCGCCATGGTCGCCGCCAGTGGCTGCGCACCGCCCATGCCGCCGAGGCCGGCCGTCAGAATCCACTTGCCCTGCAGCTGTCCGCCGAAATGACGGCGACCCATTTCGACGAACGTTTCATGCGTGCCCTGCACGATGCCCTGGCTGCCGATGTAGATCCACGAGCCGGCGGTCATCTGCCCGAACATCATCAGCCCGCGGCGATCCAGCTCGTTGAAGTGCTCCCAGGTGGACCACTTGGGCACCAGGTTGGAATTTGCGATCAGCACGCGCGGCGCATCCGCATGCGTGCGAAACACCCCGACCGGCTTGCCCGACTGGATCAGCAAGGTTTCATCCGCCTGCAGCGCTCGCAGCGTCGCGACGATTCGATCGAAACATTCCCAGTTGCGGGCGGCCCGCCCGATGCCGCCGTACACGACCAGCTCATCGGGATTCTCGGCCACCTCGGGATCCAGGTTGTTCATCAGCATGCGCAGCGGCGCTTCGGTGAGCCAGCTCTGCGCCGACAACTGCGAGCCGCGCGGCGCACGGACCTGGCGGGCGCCCTGGCGACGATCCAGGGGCGGAAGGCTCGATGCACTCATGGTCGATCCCTCTTGAACATCTTTTGCAGGGCGCGCCTGTAACCGGCGGCCACCGCGGTTTCGGCGAAGTGGCGGCGCTCCTGAACCAGCCAGCGCCCGCCCACCATGACATCACGCACCGATTCACTGGTGCCGGAGAAAACAAACGTATCGATGATCGAGCTGTCGCTGCGTGCCGCAAACAAGGGCGAGCTGGTATCCAGCACGACGATGTCCGCGCGCTTGCCCACCGCCAGCTCGCCGATGGGCCGACCCGAGACGCGCGCCCCAGCCGTGCATGCCTTCTGCCAAAGCAATGCGCCACCGGACGACTGGCCGTCGGTCAGCACACCACGCTGGCGGCGTGCCAGGCGCGCCTGGTATTCGAGCCAGCGCAGCTCTTCGATGGGCGACAGCGAGACATGACTGTCCGAGCCGATGGCGAACGCACCGCCCGCCTCCAGCAATGTTTCCATCGGGAAAATTCCGTCGCCGAGGTTCGCTTCGGTCGTAGGGCACAATCCGACCACCGCGCCAGCCGCCGCGACGCTTTGCAGCTCCGCGGCTGTCGCGTGCGTGGCATGAATCAGGCACCAGCGTCGATCCACAGGCGCGTTATCGAGCAGCCATTCGATCGGCCGCTTGCCGGTGCGTTCGAGACAAGCCTGCACCTCGCGCTCCTGCTCGGCGATATGAATATGAATGACCTGCCCATTGCGCTGCGAGTCCAGCACCATCCGCAAAGACTCGGGCGGCACGGCGCGCAGGCTGTGCAACGCCATGCCCACTTCGAGCTGGGGCGAGCGTTGCGACGATTGCCGGAGTGCGTCGAGCAGATCCAGATACTCGCGCGTCTGCATCGAGAACTGCCGCTGATGCTCGGTCGGCGGCGCACCGCCAAAGTCGGACGTTTGATACAACGTCGGCAGCAACGTCAAGCCGATGCCCGCCGTGCTCGCCGCATCCATCAACGCCTGGCTCATGGCGAGCCGCTGTTCATGCGTATGCGCCCCGGACGAGTCGCCGTGGCCATGCAAATAATGGAACTCGCACACCGAGGTGTAGCCGGCCTTGACCATGTCTGCATACAAATGAGCGGCCACGCCGTTGAGACACTCCGGCGTGAGTCGGCTGGCCACGTCGTACATGGTTTCGCGCCAGGCCCAGAAATTATCGTCCTTGCCGCCGCGCTGCTCGGCCAGACCGGCCATGGCGCGCTGAAACGCGTGACTATGGATATTTGGCATGCCGGGGATCGCCGCACCGTTGATCGTCCTGGCGGCCGTAACGGTATCGTCCCTGGAGACATCGACGATGTCGCCGCCGGGATCGACCGAAATCACCACATTGCGATGCCAGCCGTCGGGCAGCCACGCGCAGGTGAAGCGATAGCGGGATTGCATGGACATGCGCTCGAGTATAAGACTTCGGAGGCAATGAAAGCTGCGACCGCGACTCACGCCTGGGACCGGGTGTGGCTGGGTGCCAACCTGGCCACCTGCGCCCCTGCATACAATGACCGACACGAGCCCGTCGGCTTGGGCGAACTGCGCGACGCCGTGCTGGCCATCAAGGATGGACGAATCGCCTGGGTCGGCCGCCGTCAGCAACTCGACAGCATGCAATGGTCGGCCAGCAGCGTGACCCTGGCCGAAGGGCTGTGGATCACGCCTGGACTGGTCGAATGCCACACACACCTGGTCTACGGCGGTGACCGCAGCAACGAGTTCGCTGCCCGGCTGCGAGGTGCAACGTATGAAGAAATCTCACGCGCGGGTGGCGGAATCGTCGCGACCATGCGTGCCACGCGTGCTGCGAGCGAAGATCAGTTGCTCGATCAATCCTTGCCACGTGCCATGGCGCTCGCGGCTGAAGGCGTCACGACCCTGGAAATCAAATCCGGTTACGGTCTCGATCTCGGGAACGAAATGAAGATGCTGCGAGTCGCGCAACGCATTGGCGAGGTCACCGGCCTCACAGTGATCAAAACGTTTCTTGGCGCGCACGCACTGCCGCCCGAGTTTGCGGGGCGGCAGGAGGATTATGTGCGGCACGTGTGCGACGACATGCTGCCCGCCGTCGCAGCGGCGCAGCTCGCCGATGCCGTCGATGTTTTCTGCGAGCGCATCGCATTCACTCAGGAACAGACGCGTCGCATCTTTGATCGGGCCCGCGAGCTGGGCCTGCCGATGCGGTTGCATGCGGACCAACTGAGCGATGGCAGTGGCGGCGAGCTCGCCGCCGACTGTGGCGCACTCTCGGCCGATCATCTCGAACATGTGTCCGAACGATCTTTGCAACGCATGGCCGAGCGTGGCGTCGTCGCGGGACTGCTGCCCGGTGCGTTCTATTATTTGCGCGAGACCCGGCTGCCCCCGATCGAGCGACTGCGCGAGCTGAAAATTCCGATGGCGGTCTCGACCGACTGCAATCCCGGCACTTCACCGATCGCGTCATTGCTGACGGCCATGAACATGGCGTGCGTGTTGTTTCGTTTGACGGCCGCCGAAACGCTGCGAGGAGTCACCATCAACGCCGCAAGGGCCTTGGGACTCGCCCAGGATCGCGGCACGCTCCACGTGGGAGCGCGCGCGGATCTGGCGATCTGGCGCTTACGTCATCCCGAGCAACTGTGCGCCGAAGTCGGCGTGCACCGCCCCGTCGAGATCGTGCTCGCCGACAAGCGAGCGCGGAGTTAGAACACCACCGAGATGCCGATCGAAAACATGTTGGCGTCGGCTTCGTCGGTATTCTTGTCGCCGGCCCCGATGAAGCGCTGATACTCCAGGCGCAGATCGTAGATCTCGAGAAAATTGAAGCTGGTGCCGACGCCGGCGAAGAAATCCACATCGTTGTTTGCAAAGCGCTCGCGCTTCGGGATCTGCTCCACGTCGATGTAATAGATGCTGAAATCGCTGCTGGCGAACAGCGCGCCCGCGCGCCCGTACACTTCCCAGCGATAGCTCAGCGGCCACACGCCCACGGCCGCCACGGTCAGGCCCGACGTGTCGCTATCCAAATTGAGCGTGGCCTCGGTGGGCACGCCGGTGATATTGCCGCGCGCCTGCGCTCGATACGAAACGCTGCCCAGATCGACATAGCCGCCCTCGACCGCCAGGTGCGGATTGAAGCGATAGCCGGCCAGGAACCCGAAAGAGGTGTCCTTGGTATCCAGCCTCTCCATGATCGACTCCACCGTCAGCTGGATCACCCGGCTGGGGAATATCTGCGTGGCCGCAAACACGCTGTAATCCTGGATATTGCTGTCCTTGTCGCTCTGGCCATAGAAGCCGCCGATGTAGAAGCCGGGCTGCGCCGCCTGTGCCGCTGGCGACGACACAGCCACACCGAACACGACCGCGGCCACGGCGGCAGTGAAACTTCTTTTTCGATTCATGCGGACGCCCATGCTGCGACGTTGGGGAGCAGACTGTACCGAAATTGTCGAGCCGCCGCTTCAACCCGGAATCGAAAACAGCGTATCCGGACATATCGCAGCCGAGCGTCAGTCGGATGCACGTCGGGTTCATCTCGCCGACCGCTCGCCTTCGCATCATCCGATGCTTTTTTCGCGGCGAGCGGTCGGCGACAGGCGACATGTTCAGCGCCGGTTCACGCATGCAGTGGCGCGACGGCCGCCGACTTGCGCAGGCCGATATATTCCAGCTCCGCCATGACCGCAACGAACGCAGCCTGGCCGGCGACGAACAGGTA
>Ga0065721_10051105_pt1 | contig 16264 bp, 16 predicted proteins | sample Mesricmetagenome_FD_59108 | JGI IMG/M metagenome (GOLD analysis project Ga0065721, IMG submission 59108) | Mesophilic microbial community from rice straw/compost enrichment Sample: eDNA_1 v2 (version 2) | ecosystem: Engineered > Solid waste > Grass > Composting > Bioreactor | place: USA: Davis... | reverse complement strand
TCTACACCTTCATCAAATTCAATTGGGTTTCCAAACAGGATGCTGGTTCCGATCGCATGAAAGAGATCAGTACCTATATAGCCCAGGGCGCCATGGCCTTTTTACGGGCCGAATGGAAAATCCTCGGGTATTTTGTTGTCGTTGTAGCCTTATTATTAGGCGTTATGGCAAGCGCCAATCCCGAATCGCATTGGTCAATTGCTATCTCATTTATTATCGGCGCTGTATTCAGCGCCGTTGCGGGTTATATAGGCATGCGCATTGCCACCAAGGCCAATGTACGTACCGCCCATGCTGCCCGTACTAGCCTCAGCAAAGCCCTGGCCGTTTCGTTCACCGGCGGCTCGGTAATGGGTTTGGGCGTGGCTGGTTTGGCCGTTCTTGGCTTGAGCGGTCTGTTCATCATTTTGAAAGTGATGTTCGCCCCCGAGTCGGCGGTCAATTCATCGGAAATGATCCGCACCATTGAAGTGCTGACCGGTTTTTCGCTGGGCGCCGAATCCATAGCACTTTTCGCCCGTGTGGGTGGCGGTATTTATACAAAAGCAGCCGACGTGGGCGCCGACCTGGTGGGTAAGGTAGAAGCCGGTATTCCGGAAGACGATCCGCGTAACCCGGCCACCATTGCCGATAACGTGGGCGATAACGTAGGCGACGTAGCCGGTATGGGCGCCGACCTGTTTGGTTCTTATGTGGCCACCGTATTGGCTACTATGGTACTGGGACGCGAAGCGGTAGTAAATGATAATTTCGGCGGCTATTCGCTCATCCTGCTGCCCATGCTGATTGCCGGCGTAGGTATTCTATTCTCAATTGTAGGCACCCTGTTTGTACGCATCAGCGATGCTGCCGGCGTAAATACCGGCACTGTACAAAAAGCCCTGAACATGGGTAACTGGGGTTCCATCATTCTCACCGCCATCGCTTCTGCCCTGCTGGTTTACTGGATTTTGCCCGAAGGCAATTTTCACCTGGTGCGCGATACCGCCAATGGCGAAATCATTAAAGGCGCCAAAACCTTTACCCGTGATGGTATACTGGGCGCTATCGTAGTAGGCCTGGTTGTGGGTACATTAATGAGTATCATCACTGAATTTTATACAGCCATGGGCAAACGCCCGGTGCTGAGCATCGTGCGCCAGTCGGGTACCGGCCATGCCACCAATGTAATTGGCGGTTTGGCAGTAGGTATGGAAAGTACCCTGCTTCCCATTCTGGTACTGGCAGGTGGTATTTATGGATCTTACCTGTGTGCCGGTTTATATGGTGTGGCCATTGCCGCCGCCGGTATGATGGCTACTACCGCTATGCAGTTGGCCATCGATGCCTTTGGTCCTATTGCCGACAATGCCGGTGGCATTGCCGAAATGAGCGAACTGCCTAAAGAAGTGCGTGAAAAAACCGACGTACTGGATGCCGTGGGTAATACCACTGCAGCTACCGGTAAGGGTTTTGCCATTGCTTCGGCCGCCCTTACTGCCCTGGCGCTTTTTGCCGCCTTTGTGGGTGTAGCCGGTATTCGTGGTATAGACATTTATAAGGCCGATGTGCTGGCCGCCCTGTTTGTGGGTGGAATGATCCCCTTCATTTTTTCATCGCTGGCTATTCGCGCTGTTGGACAGGCAGCCATGGCCATGGTGGAAGAAGTTCGCCGCCAGTTCCGCTCTATTCCCGGTATCATGGAAGGCAAGGGCAAACCCGAATACGATAAATGCGTGGCCATCTCCACCGAAGCCTCCATCAAAAAAATGATGTTGCCGGGCGCCATCGCCATCGTAGCACCGCTGATCATTGGTTTTGTACTAGGTCCCGAAGCCCTGGGTGGTTTCCTGGCCGGCGCTACAGTAAGTGGCGTACTAATGGGTATGTTCCAGAACAATGCCGGCGGCGCCTGGGATAATGCAAAAAAATCATTTGAGTCGGGCGTTGAAATTAACGGTGAGGTATACTACAAGAAATCAGAACCGCATAAAGCATCGGTTACCGGTGATACTGTGGGTGATCCCTTCAAAGACACTTCCGGCCCCTCGATGAATATCCTGATCAAATTGATGTCGATTGTTTCACTGGTTATTGCTCCTTCCCTGGCGCAGATCTTTGGTAACGGCGATACGCATACTGTGCGTACAGAAAAGAAAGTTTTAATACATGAGGATAGCCGTGACATTACAAACACTTACGTAATACAAAAAAATCGTAATTGATTTTTCTCAAAAATTATTGTTTTAATTGAGACAACGCTACTATATTTGTCTCCACAATTTAAGGCACTATATCATACCAAATACCAACGTCCCCATGTTTCTACATTGGGGACCCTTTTTTTTAAGGTCACGGCGCTGCGTGCCGGGTTAGGAATGGGGTGACCTTATTCCTAATTTCCCATTTCTTATTCCTCATTTCAACTGCGCAAACCACGGCGCCTGTACAAACGACCCCGTAAAACGCACACGTAAGTTTCCCGATACTTTCAACGTAATATTGTTTACATCATAAGCGGTTCTGGGAAACCAGGTAAGCCGGCATTCGATGGTGCCAAATACCAGGTTCTCGTTACGCGCCCGCATCCCACCTCCTACCGATGGATAAAAAAGACCTTTAAAGAGGGTGTTTTCTGAAGAACTGATTAGCGAGGCCTTACTGAATATAAAAAAGCCAATATTAAAACCCAGTATCTTCCAGCGGCTGAACAAATGGGTTTCGGCACCAACGGTGATGCGTTGCAAACCGGTAATGCTGTCGGTATTGAAATCATCCAGTCCAAACCCGTTGTTGATATACAATGGCTGGTATACCTTATGATTGAAAATGCCGGCATAGCTGATATCGGCAAACTGCCGCAGCTTGAATTTTTCAAACGAGTACAAACGGCTGAACCAGGATATATTCAAAAAAGTGCTATTATCCTGCCATTCCTTTTTAAACAGGTTAGTGCCCAGCGCCACGGTATAATTCCAGTAATTCGTGTTTTTATCTATCAGCCAATGATTGTATTCCCAGCCTACATACCACCTGCGCAGGCTGTCTACACGCACAGGCCCGCTGGTAATTCTACGCATCATACCCACCGGCAAATCTTCTGTTCTTCCAAAACCATAGATGTAGTTGGTACGGTAGAAATTAATTTTATACCATGTATACTGTCCCAATATATATTCCTTATTGGTATACCGTATATCGAATGCCGGTAATACCGTTTTGTTCAAAAAATGCTGGTTGAAATATCGCAGGGCCACAAATTGCCGGCGGCGGTTATCGTCGCGATAGGCTTCCTGTTTGCGCGTACCGATATTATAACCACCCCATACATCGGTTAACCGGTATTTATAATTCCTGTACAGCGAATCGGGTTTTCGATATACATTATGTGAGCTGTTCTCGCTCAATTCCAGTCCACCGGCAAAATGCGCATTAGGCGTATAAAGGGGCCGGTCCAGTTTCAGGAACCAGGCTTTTTCATTTTCCTCACCCAGCGATATGCCGCGATTAATGGTAGTATATGCCGCCTCTGCATTTACAAAGGTGCCGGCGATACTTGTTTTGCGATACCTGATCTCCGATCCCAGCACAGGATGCCGCCCATTGTCGTATAAAATGGAATATTCGAGTCGCTGCGCACGCCCAAACAGGTTGGCATCGTATAGTGATACCCGGAAGTCTGACAATCCGGAAGCATCTACTTCGGCGCCCCAGCTGAATACATCGCGTACGCGTACCACCACATCCACCGAATCGGCATAACCGGGCACCGGACGCACCAGTATGCGTGCATCCTTGATAAAATTCTGATCGCGCAAAAAACGTTCGTTATCGGCCAGCTGGTAAGGATCCAGCAACTGACCGTTTTTTACAAACATCAATTGTTTAATGATATAGTCTTTGGTATTCGATTGCAGGTTATCGGCCACACGGGTAATGGAACTGATAAAACTGCGGGAAGTATCCAGCACATTTTCACTAAAGGAAAGATTACGTATGATGATGCGGCGTATGCCCTTGCCTGTATAGGGCCGGTAACTTTGTTCGCTACGTTGAAAGAAAGTGGAATCTTCGGAAGGCTTGTCTGTCACCAGAAAATTCTTATATAAATCCCTGGCTATGGACCGCAGCGACAGTTTTTTGCGTGTACTATCCTGTGCCTGCAGGTTCCCAACGAGGAAACAACCCATATGTATACAAATTAGAAAACGGATCATATTATTTCGCTACTATGTATCAGACTTCGTACCACGGCTTCTGTAGAAAATAATCTACTTTTGTGATGACCAGGGCTGATTCCCCAAAAAATGCTTGCCAATGGAGCCGGTGGTGTTATATTTTGCGATTCCTGGTAAGAACAAAAACATTAGTACGAAACCAGGGACACATTCAGCAGCCTGTCCATGGGGCATTGGTAATATGATCACCGGGTTGTTCTCCAAACTCATCGTATACGGCACTTTTACCTTTGTTTACGAATTCCTTTTTTCCACATTGCCAACAACCTGGTGGATGTGGGTGCCGGCCTTTTTCGCCGATGATTTTTCCTATTACGGGTTTCATTATTCATTATGTATCGCACCATATGCGCTGGTTCCGGGCTTCGCATGTAGTACACCATTCTTCGCAACAATATAACCTGTCCACCGCCCTTCGCCAAACCTGGACGGGTAATTTAACAGGTGTTTTTGTACCACCCGCCAATTGTTAAAAGAAGCCGAAAATCAGGCCTCACCGCCCACACAACAATAGGTCCATTCAGCTAAAACGTCCTCCACGAAACTTGTCGTGTATTTATATTGTAATAACAATTCATTACGAAATTTATCGTAATTTAGTAGAAATGTTGTTCCGCTATGGCCACTGTAAAGAATATAAAACCAACCGAAAGCGAATTGGAGATCTTGCAGATATTATGGAAAAAAGGTACTGCCAGCGTTCGCGAAGTACATGAGGAATTACTTGAAACCAAGGAAGCCGGGTACACCACCACTTTGAAGTTGATGCAGATCATGCACGAAAAAGGATTGGTAAAACGGGACGATTCTGTGAAAACGCATATCTACCAGGCTGCGGTAAGCAAGGAAAAAACACAAAAACATTTATTGGGAAAGATGATCGATTCATTGTTCGGCGGCTCGCCTACTGAACTGGTGATGCAGGCATTGGGCAATCACAAAGCATCGGCCGACGAACTGGAGGAGATCCAGAAAATGCTCGACAATCTGAAAAAACAATAATGGCCAATGAATCTGCTTAACCAATCGGCTTTTCTTAAAGCATTGGGATGTTCATTACTGGACAGCTTATGGCAAATGGGTTTGTTATGGTTCGTGTATGTTGTGCTGACTGCCAATAGCAAAAAGTGGCAATCCCGTCAACGACATACCATCGCCCTGCTATCGTTGGCCGGCGGTTCATTATGGTTCCTGGCTACACTGGTCATCAATTTTTATAAGGCGGCTGCGGGGCCTGAGGTCATCACCCTGTATGTAAGCGGGCACGATCTGTCGCATACCACGCCCGCATCCTGGCTCGAACCTGCCCTGCCCTGGTTGTCCGTGGCTTACCTGGGCGCCATTAGTTTTTTGTTTATCCGTTTTTATAGACAGTACCGGCATACTCAACGTTTGTTTACCGTAGGCCTGCAAAAAGCCCATCCCGAATGGCGGGCATTTTTACAGGTGGTGGCCGGCAGGCTGGGCATAAAAAAGAAAGTGCATATTTGGTTATCGTCGGTGATAGACACCCCGGTAACCCTGGGCTTTTGGAAACCGGTGATACTGCTGCCCATAGCCGCCGTGAATCACCTGAGCCTGCAACAGGCCGAAGCCATCATCCTGCACGAGCTGAATCATATTCGCCGGAACGATTACCTGGTGAACCTGTTGATTGCCAGTGTTGATGTGTTGTTCTTTTTTAATCCTTTTTCGAAATTACTCACAGCCATCATACGCAAGGAACGCGAGCTTTGTTGCGACGACCTGATATTGCAGTTCCGTTACGATGCCCAGGCTTATGCCCGCGCCCTGTTATTACTGGAGCAAAACAGGGTGGCCGCTGCCGGGTTTGGACTGGCAGCCACCGGCAAAGACAAGCAATTATTGCTGAACCGGGTGAAACGCATATTGGGCAAGGAACCTGTAAACACCCCGCTCAGTCTCAAACTGGTTGCCTACCTGTTGTCGTCGTTGCTCATCGGTTTTATTGGCTGGTATAATCCCGGTAAGGTAATTATAAAAAAGATTGAAACCGTACGGGCGCAGGTAACCACTACAGAAGTGAATTATGCGTTCACCACGCCGTCTGCCGAAGAAATAACTGAAAAACCGGAACCGGCCCCGGCTCCTGCTCCGGCGCCACGCCCTAAACCGGCGCCAGATAGCAATGTGGCCAGAACAACCGCACCGGCCCGGAAAGATCCCTTGAAAAAACTGGAGCAGTTGATAGAACTGACCACCGAAGCCCGGCTGGCCGCGCTGGCTGAAAAGGTGGAGCAGATGGCTGAGCCCATGACCACCCTGGTAGATAACTTTGAAAAGATTGATTATTCAATACCCGATCATACAACCAGCGTAATTGTAACTGGTCCGCCGGCAACTGCCATACTTCCCATTGTCCCGGGTAACAGTTTCTTTTACCAGCCCATGGAAGATACTACCCTGCCTAAAAAATATATACTCACAAAAGCCGACCTGAATGCCAAAGAGGCCCTGGAAAAAACCCTGCGTGCGCTGAAACAGATCAACTGGCAAAAGCTGGAATACCAGATAAAAGCACATGGAGAGAAAATGGATATACAGAAAGTACAGGCTGAACTGGAAAAAGCCCTGCAGGAAATCGACTGGCACCGGGTGAATGCAGAAGTACAGCAGGTTACCGAGGCTGAAAATGCCCAGGATGCCTATGTAATAAAGCTGGGTAAATACCAGCATCAACGCGCCCTGCGCCAGGAGCAGTTGAAACAGGCACAGCAACAGATATTGCTTGACCGGCTGGAACAACATGAACAGCTCGGGAAACTGGAAGAAGACAATAAAAAAGCACATCCCCGGCCCACCGGCAAAAAACATAAAAGAATCATTGAGATATAAAAGATCATCCCGCCCCGCCGGGATTTTTTTTTGCCCTTATTTCTTCCACACCGGTAAATCGAAACGAACATCCACCGATAATACCGACCAGTATTGCCTGGTTTGGAATTGTACAATGGCCGGCCTATAAAATACAGCCAGCAGAAAATGTTTGGCCGAAAGATATTCCAACCCGGTCGTCAGCCCTACCGTTCGATCGTATCGGTCCATATTGATCGGGCTATCATAATCCACAAAATGATATCCATATGTGACGTAATTGACGCCCGTAATAAACCCGAAATGTTTGTGCAGGGCATGATGAAAATTGCCCTCTACAATAAAGGCAGAAACACTGGAACGGGTACCCGTTTTCCCGAAGTCGACGGGGCCAACAGGCGCCGGCAGATCGGCTGTCCAGGCAATATTTATGGCCAGTTTGTTGGCCTTGTTCCGGTTGTACCCTGAAAGACCCAGACCTACAAAACCAGTTCTGAAGCGGCGAATTCCCCGATTATAATCGTGGTAGGAATAGGAATTGATCCACGGTAATGAAATACTGATACCGGCCGACCGGGTATAATCGGTGTTTTTATAACGGCTTTTTTTTCTTTTGGGCAAACAGTACGGTACATAGCGGGCATGCCGCATTGAATAGTATGATAGGTCTTATAGCAGCTAAGGTTATTTATAAGACCAGCCAGTGCAATAGTTCGTTGCCTCCCATCAGGACAGCTCCACCGTTTTGAACCAATACCTGAAAAAGCTGTTAATTTTCTCATTGGTCTCGCTCAGCCGGGCCGGTTTTTGGATGAATGAACTGGCCCCCAGCATATAACATTCCCTGGCCAGAGCGGGGTCATAGCTGCCCGACAGGATCACCACCGGGATATGTTTATAGTGCAGATCATTTTTCAATTGTGTCAGAATCATGCGCCCATCCTGGGGGGTAGCGTGCAGGTTAATGAGGATGAGGGATGGATATGGCCGCCTGTTTTGCCGGCAGGTTTCCAGGAAGCGGAATACCATATCGCCGTTGTTTACAAATTCGAGATGCGCCCTGTACCGGTTTTCTTCAAAAACCTGGTGAGTGATAAACTGGTCGTCATCATCCGGCTCGAGCATAAGGATGACGGGGGTAGCATGAAGGGACGCCATAGTTTTTAATTGTACGATAAATGTACGGCGTTTTTTAACGCGTGTAGGTGTGAAGTATCCTGCTCCCGGGCCTGTATATAACAGACCCGTGCTAGAGGCAGGATAACTATGATGGGGACGAAAGGGTTGGAATCGAACATCCCCGTTTTCATTCGGTTACAAATTAAAAGACAACAAAATCACGCGCTAAAGCTACGCAATGAGAACATATAAGAATAATAATTCACCTATTAATTAGTATTCGTGCGCTTTTAACTGAAATGCGCGTTGATTTGGGCAGTAAGTGCGCAGGGGACATGCCTAAAACAACAAAATCCCGCCGCTGGCGGGACTTGTTGTTCGCAGTTGGTATTGGTTACGCAGACATTACCAAAAAGATGTAGGCAAGCAACCTATAGTAATATCTAAAAAATGCCGACCATTCTCACATGAGTGGGTTTATATTGATTCGTTTATTGCTTCACAATTCATGAAGTAAATGACCTGGCGATCTATTTCCGAGCCTTTTAACCATTGCACTGTTCTTAACCGTTTTCGTTATCCCTTATTGCCAGATCCGGGCGGGGTACAAATCAGATATTTTGCATAGACAGCGAAACATATCAAGTAGCTGCAAAAAATTTTCAAACAAATAACAAAAAAATTAGCTCCGCAATTTTGGCAGTTTTGAGAGCGGCTCTTATAAGGGCCGGATTGGCCTTAAATTCCAAATTTGGGAATACATTTTTCCTCGTTTTTTTAGTTTTCTGACAGGATGCGACGGGCGTTTTTTCCCTCACAAAACAGGAGATCCAGCACAGACAAATGGGGTATATAGCCGGTGCGTTCCTCGAACACCTGGCGGTATCTGACCGGCACGGGAAACTGCTGATTGATGGTATTTGGCCGCAGCCGGTTTCGCCAGTCCTGGTACCCGGATGCCTTTTCCGGGCGGAGCATTTTCTCCAAAAAAGAACTGGTTGCAGACAGACCAATTTTGGCGGCCATCCAATCAAAACAGGCCTTGTTCCAGTCGATCAAAAATTCAAAATGCCGGCGGTACAAACCGGCCAGTTCATCGCTGTAAAAATGGAACCACGGAGAGCGGTTGTAACAGCTGGTGATGGTTTTCCAGTGTTGGGACTGCCAGGGTTTTCGATTGTCGATCCGCACCTCTTTCACCGGCTTTTTCTGGTCCCGGCCTTCCAGTAGGGGAACGGACAAAATGATGGGTCCGTTGGCCCCGGCCACCACGCAGCGGTTGCCAAAACCCATTTTTCGCCAGGGTTCATATATATCAATTTTTATATTTGAAAAATCAATTGAAATTTTATATAAAATACTAGGTGAAAAATATTGACTATCAATTAATAAAATCATTGTAATTTAATTTTTCCAATATTTGTTTAAGCTTTGGCAAAATGGCTGTAAATCTTCCCTTTCAGCGTCAAATATTTTATAAATAAATTTTATATAATCTCTTATATTTTACTTGTAATTAAAGTTTTATTTAAATGAATATTTACTAAAAAATATAGCTCCTCTTTTTCCCTTGAGTGGGCGATTTTAAATACCCCTAAATCTAAACTTATTAGCAAAGAATCTTCTAAAAGTACAACCCCTTTTTTGGCCGGAAAAATTTATCCGGTACATTCGTCCATAAATTCAATTACATGTTGAAAAAACTGTTGTATGCGCTCCTGCCCCTGGTAATGGTAGCCTGCGCTAAACCGACCGGTTTCGATTACCTGGGCGTACGCAATTTGAAGGTGTTGAGTTTTGGATTGAAGGAATCGACCGTGGCGGCCGAGGTAGAATATTATAATCCGAACAGGTACCCTGTAACCATGAAAGAGGCCGAAGTAGAGGTGTACGTGAACGATGCTTTTCTGGGAAAAAGCACCCTGGATTCGACCATTAAAATTCCTAAAAAAGACAGCTTTTTGTTACCCGTTTTTATGCGGGTAGATATGACGAAAACCGCCATGTCGGTGCTGCAGAATTTTATTTCGGGGCAGGATTCGGTGAAGGTAAAACTGGATGGGAAAGCGAAGATCGGGCGTGGGGGGATATTTATAAACTACCCTATCCGGTATGAGGGGATGCAAAGTTTGAGGTTCTAAAAAAGAGGTGTTTGAAGAGATCGGTTTTAGCAGATTGGGTACACTCGATTCCAAATTTCCATTTTTTGGAAACTGCACAATTGGCAGAAAATTTTGAAAAATTTTTGAAAAAATTTTCCGGAACTTATTCGAAAAAGGTCGAATAGGGGTGTTAGAACCGGTGTAAAAACGGTGGCGAGAAACGGTAAAAAAGGAATTGAGTTTGCGCTTAAGAGCATGAAACGATGAGGAGGTTTGCCCGCTTTTGAATGCCGTCACAGTGCTCAAAACCCAAGGCCAATTAACCAATTTTCAGCAAGAAAAAACCCCGCCTTTTGGCGAGGTTTTTTACTCTTAAAGATTTTTTTAATTCCCCCCGTCTTCGGGTTTTTTGCAACACCTGGGGAGGGCCTTATAGGCCTCTTCATCGGCCGTTACATCATCGGCATCATAGCCGGCATTGGCAATAGCCGTTTTAATATTTTCGATATTGGTTCTTTCGGTTACAAAGGTCACTTTGGTGGTTTTCTTTTTGTAATCCACCACCGCTTTTTGCACCCCTTCTTCCCTTTTCAGGTACGACTCGATGCGTTTTTTACAGCTTTCGCATTGCACCGTTGGGGTCTTGATGGTGACGGTTTCAACATATTTTTTTGCCTGGGCCGAACCAACGGTTGATATGCCGATCACTGCTACGGCGAGCAATAAGAGTTTTTTCATGCCGAACATTGTTTTGTCCAAAATTAACGAATCCGGGAGGAAAAGCTTGTTAATTCCGTTATATTCCCGGGGTAATTTACCGGAGTCTTCCCGTTCACTTCCCTGCTCCACTCCCCTGGCATCCAGCATACATTCCCTTCCGGTTTACCCGACCATACTATTACTTCCTGCGCTGCTCCCCCTGGCATACCGATTAAACGCCCTTCCAATTTGCGGGGTCTTCCCGCCACTGCATCAATATAGCCTGCTGACTGGCGGTAACCACGCCTTTTTCCAGGGCCAGTTCTATCAGCGTACCATAATTAGTCAGGGAAATATAGGGTACCTCCGCTTTCTGAAAGGCCTCGGTAGCCTGTGGAAAACCATAGGTGAAGATCGACACCATCCCCATCACCTGCAAGCCGCACCCCTTTAATACATCCACCACCTGCAGACTACTTTTACCGGTCGAAATCAGGTCCTCGATCACTACCACCTTCTGCCCGGCTGTATAATAACCCTCTATCTGGTTACCCAGTCCATGTTCCTTGGGTTTGGGCCGCACATAAATATATGGCAGCTTCAACTGGTCGGCCGCCATGGCGCCCCAGGCAATACCGGCAGTAGCCACACCGGCCAGTAATTCGGCCTCGGGGAACTGCTGGAAAACCACATTGCACATCTCCGACTTAATGAACTCACGCACAAAGGGAAAGGACAAAACGCGCCGGTTATCGCAATAAATGGGGCTTTTCCAGCCCGATGCCCAGGTGAAAGGTTGTGAAGGATTTAATTTAATAGCATTACTTTGTAATAACTTTTCGGCCACGGCCTTTTCGTTCGACTGCATATGTAGAAATTATGAATTTGAGATTCGGCGAGCGGCGAAATTGACCATTGATGCCTGAAAATTGAAAATAAGTTATGCACATCAAGATATATTTTAACAACAAACCGCTTTTCCTGGCCGATACCATCACCTCCGACATTGAACCCTACAAACACCACGACGATGCGGTGTTCATAGATGATTTTTCCCCTTCCGGCATCAAATCGATGATCCATGAAATGCGGCAGCCCAAAGTGCATGCAGGCGTTTACCAGCACCCCAACCTCGACGAACTGGTGCGGGCATTCCGCAAAAAATTCCTGATTGTGCAGGCCGCCGGCGGGCTGGTGGTCAATGAAGCCGGTCAACTTTTATTCATCTTCCGGCGGGGCAAATGGGATTTACCAAAAGGCAAGCTGGACCCCGGCGAAAACCTGGAAGCATGTGCCGTACGCGAGGTACAGGAAGAAACAGGGCTGGAACAAATAACACTCAAAAAACACCTGGTTACCACCTATCATACCTATGAGGAAAGCGGTCACCATATTCTGAAAGAAACCTGGTGGTATTTATTGCATAGCCCCGGCAGCCAGACGCCCACGCCGCAAACGGAAGAGCAGATCACCGACATTGAATGGGCCGATGCGGGCCGATTGGATAAGTATATATCCAATACCTATCCCTCTATACTGGATGTGCTGGACGCGGCGGGTTACCTGACTGGTTCTTCAAAATAGCCACTGTTAAACGGCTTACACAAATCAATTTTTCCCGGTCGTCAAAGATCCGGATATCCCATACATGCGTAGTGGCGCCTATATGCAGGGCCGTGGCTATACCGGTCACAAAACCTTCCTTTACGCCCCTGATATGGTTGGCGTTGATCTCCAGCCCCACGCACTTAAACTGATCCGGATCTATCACCAGGGCCGAACCCACACTGCCCAGGGTTTCTGCCAGTACACAGGAGGCGCCGCCATGCAATAAGCCATAGGGCTGCCTGGTGCGATGATCGACCGGCATGCGTGCCTTTATAAAATTATGGCCCAGCCCGGTAAACTCGATGCCCAGGAATTCACCCATGGTGTTTTTACCCAGGGCATTGATGGCTGCCAGCGGCAGGTCTTTTTGAAACCAGATCATACATTAGCCTATTTCTTTGGCCACCACTTCGGGCAAAAACTGTTTCACGTCTCCGCCATTACGCAGTACATCCCTGACCAGGGTAGATGCCACAGAAGTAAATTGAGGTAAACAGGTGAGAAATACCGTCTCGATATTGTTATCGAGGCTGCGGTTCATATCGGCAATGGCCTTTTCGTACTCAAAATCGTTTACATAACGAATACCTCTCACAATAAACTGGGCCCCTACGCGCCGGCAACAATCCACCGTAAGCCCTTCGTATACTACTACGTCTACCACAGGATTATCACGGAATATCTCCTGTATCCACCGCATGCGTTGAACCTCGCTGAACATGGAGACTTTGTTGATATTCCGGCCTATGCCTATATACAGCTTATCGAATAAAGGCAGCGCCCGGTGAATGATATCCAGGTGGCCGATGGTGATAGGATCAAAGGTACCTGGAAACAAAGCGATCTTTGCCATGGGGTGCGTTTCTGATGAGGGATAAAGATAAGGAAGTAAGGGGAACAGAAGTAAGAGGTAAGAGGTAAGATGTAGGATAAGCTGTATTTTCCTACTTCCTACTTCCTACCTCGGTTCCCCCCGATAACAGGTACAAGGCTGCCATACGAACGGCCACACCGTTTTCTACCTGTTGCAAAATGATGGATTGGCTACTATCGGCCGCATCGCTATCGAGTTCCACACCCCTGTTGATGGGACCCGGGTGCATTACCACGATCTGTTTGTTGAGGCTGTCGAGCAAACGCCGGTTGATGCCGTACGCCAGGCTGTATTCGCGCAGGGAAGAAAACAGCACCTGGTTCTGCCTTTCCAGCTGAATGCGCAGCACATTGGCCACATCGCACCATTCCAGGGCTTTTTTGAGGTTGTATTCCACCCGTATATCGAATGCCTGTTGAATGTATTTGGGTATCAAGGTAGGCGGACCGGCCACGGTTACTTCGGCCCCCATTTTTTTAAGCAGGTATATATTGCTCATGGCCACGCGGCTGTGCATGATATCGCCGATGATGGCCACTTTCAGCCCTTCCAGTCTGCCCAGTTTTTCGCGCATGGAAAAAGCGTCGAGCAAACCCTGAGTGGGGTGCTCGTTGATGCCATCCCCGGCATTGACGATGGCCGCGGGTATATGCCGGGCCAGGAAATGCGGGGCGCCGCTGGCGCTGTGACGCATCACCACCATATCCACTTTCATGGATAATATATTATTGACAGTATCCAGCAGGGTCTCTCCTTTTGATACGGAAGAGGAACTGGCGGTGAAGTTGATAGTGTCTGCCCCCAGTCTTTTTTCGGCCAGTTCAAAAGAAATCCTGGTACGGGTGGAATTTTCGAAAAACAGATTTACGATGGTGATATCCCGTAATGCAGGTACCTTTTTAACAGGGCGCTGTAAAACTTCTTTGAATTCGGTGGCAGTATCTAGAATAATTTCAATGTCCTGACGCGTAAGGTCCCTTATGCCGAGCAGATGTTTAACTGAAAGTTGCATTTCAGGTGGCGAAGTTAAAGGAAAAAAACAATTTACAACAATACTACTTCATCCTGGCCGTCACGGGCTTTCCACAAAACTTTCACCTTTTGTGAAACAATGGAATCGATGCTCCGGCCTACATAATCGGGCTGAATGGGCAGTTCGCGGCTAAAGCGGCGGTCGATGAGTACACACAGCGTCACTTTGGCCGGCCGGCCAAAATCGATAAGTGCATCCATGGCGGCACGTATGGTACGGCCGGTGTACAGCACATCGTCGATGAGCACCACATTTTTATTGTCTATGCTAAACGGAATATCGGTGTGGTTGGGCAAATGCAGTTTGTTACGTACATCGTCGCGATAAAAGGTGATATCCAGCTTTCCGTATTGCACTTTTTCAGGTGGCACCAGTTGCCTGATCACCTGTATCATTTGATCGGAAACAAAGATACCGCGCGGCTGTATGCCTATAAATACCGTATTATCGAGTTCAATATTGTTCTCCAGCACCTGGTGGCTAAGCCGCCTGATGGTAATGGCCAGTTGCTGTTCATTGAGGATCGTCTTCAAGCAGAATGATTTTGATAAAAATAAACGCAATCCGCTAAATTAAAGCAAAAATAAGGAATGAGAAAGTGACACGCTTTCTCATTCCTTACCGGCCTGCCATACTTCGCTGAAGCTTCGCGAAGACGTAAAAGGCAGGTTGCTCATTTCTAATTCCCCACCACTAAAAGCTAAAGCCAAGCGTAATACCGGTACGCAGGGTAAATCCATCGATACCGCTGGAAATATCCCATTCATCTTCGTTCACGTTTTCCTTGATCTTACCTGAGTTGTAAGTGGGCCCCAAAAAGAGGTCGAGTACAAAACCACTGCTCCATGTTTTTTCCCAACCCAGGAGGGCGCCGCCACCAAACGATGAGTAAGACACTTTATCACCGCTGCTTTTTTCCTTGATGGTGAAATTCTGGTAACGAAGGAAAGGCGCAACATATACACCATTCATGGCTTCTTTGCGTCCTGCAACATAAAAGCGATACTCGGGTGTAATACCCAAACCGGAATACTTCAGATCGCTGATACCTACACCTGTGTAGAACAAACCAAGCTGAAAGCTTTGATTATCGCTTACTGCCCGTTCATAAGAAACGTTACCGGTGGCAAGGAACAGGGAAAGGGGATTGAGTTTAACAGCATTCTTATTGCCGTCCTGTGCATGAGCGCCCGCAAAGGCGGCCACGAATGCTGTAATAAGTACTACTCTTTTCATTACTGGTGCTTTAAAGGGTTAAAAAGGTTTTACATTGACGTTTAACAGTTAAAGGAACGAAATTATTGTGTGGGAATGCAAGTGCAGGTTGTAAACAGTTGAAATGTTATAAATCGTGTATGAACTGTAAGGGGCGAAAAACACATTAAAAAAAACGCAATATTTAATTTTGTCGGTTTCGTCGTCTATATAATTATATAACCTGTGTGCATGATTATACTTTATAAATGCGCAGATTTTATAAAATCTATTTTGCAATTGCAACTCTTAAAAAGATATTCTTCTTAATTATTTTAAAGAAGTTGATGATGTTTACCAGGAAACGTTTTTATGTAGATATTACACAAAAGGACAAACGCAGTTGTATAATCAAAAATTTTTTTTGTTGCAACACAACAAAAAATTTTCCTGCAGTTACACAATAATAAACTTGTATATTTTTTTTTGTTTTAATGTACAAGCGATTACTTTTACGCCCGTTAAAAATCTTCTATAACCTATTAGAATTCCTAAAAACTAAAACAATGAAAAAGGTTTTAAT
>Ga0065721_10051104_pt1 | contig 16272 bp, 12 predicted proteins | sample Mesricmetagenome_FD_59108 | JGI IMG/M metagenome (GOLD analysis project Ga0065721, IMG submission 59108) | Mesophilic microbial community from rice straw/compost enrichment Sample: eDNA_1 v2 (version 2) | ecosystem: Engineered > Solid waste > Grass > Composting > Bioreactor | place: USA: Davis... | reverse complement strand
CCGGCGCGCTCAGCTCGCCCGCGGACAGCGGTGCCGCCGCGGCGCTGAAGGCGCCCGTCTTGCGCGGCGCGCTGCTGCGCTTGCGCGCGGGTTGGACCTCGGCATCAGCCGCGGGATTCGGGGACTTGGAGGGTGTTTTCGCCATAGCTCTCGTGCCGCAGAACCAGGACCGCCAGAGGCGGCAGCACGACGCGGATCGAATGCAGCTGGCCGTGCGCGGGCAGCGGCGAGGATTCGATGCGTCCGAAATTGCCCCAGCCCGAGCCGCCGTAGACCTGGGCATCGGTGTTGAGGAGCTCGCGCCAGACGCCGCGCGCGGGCACGCCCAGCAGCACGTTCTCGCGCGGCACGGGCGTGAAGTTGCAGGCCACCAGCAGCGGCTTGGCGTCGCGCCGCGCCGGCCGGCGCAGGAAGGCCAGCAGCGTGCGCTCGGCGTCCTGCGCCTCCAGCCACTGGAAGCCTTCCCAGCCGAAGTCCAGCTCGTGCAGCGCGGGCTCGCTGCGCAGCAGCGCGTTGAGGTCGGCCACCAGGCGCTGCAGCCCGGCGTGCAGCGGCTGCTGCGTCAGGCCCCAGTCCAGCTCGCCCTCGTGCGTCCACTCGCGCCACTGGCCGAACTCGCCGCCCATGAACAGCAGCTTCTTGCCCGGGTGCGTCCACATCCAGCCCAGCAGCACGCGCAGGTTGGCGAAGCGCTGCCAGTCGTCGCCGGACATCTTGTTGATCAGCGAACCCTTGCCGTACACCACCTCGTCGTGCGAGAGCGGCAGCACGAAGTTCTCGCTGAAGGCGTACATGAGCGAGAAGCTCAGGCGCCCCAGGTGGTAGCGCCGGTGCACCGGGTCTTCCTGCATGAAGGCCAGGGTGTCGTGCATCCAGCCCATGTTCCATTTCATGCCGAAGCCCAGGCCGCCCATGGAGGTCGGGCGCGACACCATGGGCCAGGCGGTGGACTCCTCGGCGATCGTCTGCACGTCGGGGAACTGCCGGTACACCGCCTCGTTGAGCCGGCGCAGGAAGGCGATGGCCTCCAGGTTCTCGTGGCCGCCGTACCGGTTCGGGATCCACTCGCCGTCGCGGCGCGCGTAGTCCAGGTACAGCATCGAGGCCACCGCGTCCACGCGCAGCGCGTCGATGTGGTAGCGGTCCAGCCAGAACAGGGCCGAGCTGATGAGGAAGCTGCTGACCTCGCCGCGGCCGTAGTTGAAGATGCTGGAGTTCCACTCGGGGTGGAAGCCCTGGCGCGGGTCGGCATGCTCGTAGAGGTGCGTGCCGTCGAAGTACTGCAGCCCGTGCGCGTCGGTGGGGAAGTGCGAGGGCACCCAGTCCAGGATCACGCCGATGCCGTGCTCGTGCAGGTGGTCCACGAAGTACATGAAGTCCTGCGGCGAGCCGTAGCGCGCCGTGGGCGCGAAGTAGCCCGTGGTCTGGTAGCCCCAGGAGCCGTAGAAGGGATGCTCGGTGATGGGCATCAGCTCCACGTGCGTGAAGCCCAGCTGCCGCACGTACTCGGCCAGCGCGCGGGCCAGCTCGCGCCAGCCCATGGGCGCGCCGTCCGGGCGGCGCCAGGAGCCCGCGTGCACCTCGTAGACGGAGATGGGCGCGTCCAGCGCGTTGCGCTGCGCGCGCTGCTGCATCCAGGCCTGGTCGCGCCACGCGTAGTCCAGCCGCGTGATGCGCGAGGAGGTGGCCGGCGGCAGCTCGGTTTGCAGCGCCATCGGGTCGGCCTTGTCGATGACGTAGCCGCCGTGCCCGACGACGCGGTACTTGTAGCGCTGCCCGGGATGCGCGATGCCCACGCTCACGCGCCACACGCCGCTGTCGTCGCCCTGCGCCATCGGGTCGGCCTCGGGGTTCCAGCCGTTCCAGTCGCCGATGACGCTCACGTGCCGCGCGTTGGGCGCCCACACCGCGAAGTGCACGACGCCCTGCTCGTCCAGCCGCGCGCCGAGGTGGTCGTACAGCCTGGCGTGCGTGCCCTCGCGGAAGAGATAGCGGTCCTGCTCACCCCACATGGCACAAGGCTCCCGGTGCGTTTTTGCGGCCATTCGTTCCACCGCCAGCGGCGGTGGAGGGGGCGCGCCGGGCGGCGCGCTGCGGTACGGGGTATGGCGGGGGCGGGGAGGGCGGCATGAGGATCGTCCTGGCGCTCGGGTTGGCGCCGCCCTGCCGCAATGCGTGTGCCCACGCGGGAATGAAGGTGTTACGAGACGCTCAATCTGCGTCCGGGGGCATGACCGAGCAGGTCAACCCTGTACAGATGCTTGCTGCTGCAGCCACTCCCGCAGTGCCGCCACCGCCGGCCGCGCGGCGCTACGTTCCGGCGTGACCAGGGCGTAGCCATAGGGCGCCTCCACCGCCAGCGGGAAGGGCGCCACCAGCGTCCCGGCCGCGAGCTGCGGCGCGATCAATTCGCGGGACACCAGCGCCACGCCCTGGCCGGCCAGCGCCGCGCCGATGGCCAGCACCGCGTTGGCAAAGCGCCGCTGGCGTTGCGCATCGGCGGGCCGGCGCACGCCCGCGGCCTGCAACCACTGCGGCCAACCAAAGCCCAGCGGTCCGCCGGCGCCGGCCAGCGTCTCGTCGTGGATCAGCGTGCAGCCGGCCAGGTCCGCCGGTTGGTGCAGCGCTTGCGCCAGCGCCGGAGTGCACACCGGCAGGTAGTGCGGCGTGAAGAGCGGGACCACGCGCCAGCCGGGGTAGCTGCCCGCGCCGAAGACGATCGCCAGGTGGTGCACGGCGTCGTTCGAGCGCGCGCGCAGCCGCTCCAGCGCCGAGGCCTCGCCGCCGTGCTCCACCGCGTCCAGCCCGCTGGACAGGCGCAGCTCGATGCCCGGGTGGCGACGGCAGAAGTCGTCCAGCCGCGGAAGCAACCAGTGGCTGGCGAAGGAGGGCGGCGCGGCCAGGTCCAGCGTGGCCGTGGTGCCCGTGGCGCGCACCCGCTCCACCGTGGCCGCCAGCGTGTTGAAGGCCTCGGTGACGCCGGGCAGCAGCGCGGCGCCGGCGTCGGTCAGGCGCAGCGCGCGCGTCAGGCGCTGGAACAGCGGCACGCCCAGGGCCTCCTCCAGTGCCTTGATCTGCTGGCTCACCGCCGCCGGCGTCACGTGCAGTTCCTGCGCCGCCTTGGTGAAGCTCAGGTGGCGGGCTGCGGCTTCGAAGGTGCGCAGCAGGTGCAAGGGCGGTAATCGGGGAGGGCGGGACATGAATAAGTATTGCTTAAGCGTTGCCTCAGCAAAGCTCGTTTGTAGCCGCCGCCGTCGTTACCTACAGTCACGCTGGCTGCCCTTATCAACTTTCTCCGACTACCTGGAGACCGCCGCACCATGAGCGACCAGAGCCGCGTCCTGAATCCCACTCTTCGCCAGCGCCTGATGTCCGCACAGGAGGCGGCGGCGCTGATCCGGCCCGGCGACAACGTGGGCATGAGTGGCTTCACCGGGTCGGGCCATCCCAAGGCCGTGCCGCAGGCGCTGGCACAGCGCATCGCGCAGTCGCAACGGGATGGCGAGCCCTTCAGGGTCGGCGTGTGGACCGGCGCCTCCACGGCGCCCGAGCTCGACGCCGCGCTGGCGCAGGTGGACGGCATCGAGCTGCGGCTGCCCTACCAGTCCGACCCCGTGTGCCGCGAGCGCATCAACGCCGGGCGCATGGAGTACCTCGACATCCACCTCTCGCACGTGGCGCAGTTCGTGTGGTCCGGCTTCCTGGGCCACCTGGACGTGGCCGTGGTGGAGGTGGCGGGCATCCTGGAGGACGGCCGCCTCATCCCCGCCGCCTCGGTCGGCAACAACAAGACCTGGCTGGACCAGGCCGACCGCATCATCCTGGAGGTCAACGGCGCGCTGCTGCCGGGCCTGCAGGGCATGCACGACATCTACTACGGCACGCACCTGCCGCCGCAGCGGCTGCCCATCCCGCTGGTCAAGCCCGACGACCGCATCGGCGAGCCCTATTTCCGCTGCGACCCGAGCAAGGTGGTGGCGGTGGTCGAGACCCACGCGCGCGACCGCGACACGAAGTTCACGCCGCCCGACGAGGGCTCGCGCCGCATCGCCGGGCACATCATCGAGTTCCTGCGGCACGAGGTGAAGAAGGGCCGCCTGCCGCGCGAGCTGCTGCCGCTGCAGTCGGGCGTGGGCAACATCGCCAACGCCGTGATGGCCGGTCTGCAGGACGCGCCCTTCGAGAACCTCACGGCCTACACCGAGGTGCTGCAGGACGGGATGCTGGCGCTGCTCAAGAGCGGCAAGCTGCGCTCGGCCTCGGCCACCGCGCTGTCGCTGGGCGCCGAGGCGCTGGCCGAGTTCCAGCGTGACATCGACTTCTACCGCAGCCGCATCGTGCTGCGCCCGCAGGAGATCTCGAACCATCCGGAGGTCGTGCGCCGCCTGGGCGTGATCGCCATGAACGGGATGATCGAGGCCGACATCTACGGCAACGTCAACTCCACGCACGTGCACGGCACGCGGATCATGAACGGCATCGGCGGCTCGGGCGATTTCGCGCGCAACGCCTGGCTGTCCATCTTCATGACGCCTTCCACGGCCAAGAACGGCGCCATCTCCTGCATCGTGCCCATGGCCTCGCACGTGGACCACACCGAGCACGACGTGCAGGTCATCGTCACCGAGCAGGGCCTGGCTGACCTGCGCGGGCTCTCGCCCAAGCAGCGCGCGCGCCTGGTCATCGAGAACTGCGCCCACCCCGACTTCAAGCCGCTGCTGCGCGACTACGTGCGCCGCGCGCTGGAGGCCGGCAGCGGCCGCCACACGCCGCACCTGCTGCAGGAGGCCTTCAACTGGCACCTGCAGGCGCAAGCCGGCAAGCGCATGGGGAGCGCCTGAGGGCGCATTCCGGTTCCCCCTCGACGGCGCCGCTGGAGTCGGCGCCCCAGTCCCTCGCGGGCCTGATCCGGCCGCGGCGCATGCCGCGCGGCCGGGCGGCCCGCTCTTGCGTTCCGAACCGGAAATGAAGCTCGCATGATCGTCCGTCCCCGTCCGAGCTGGGTCGGACTGCTGTTCGCTCGCCGCGGCTCGCTGATGCCGCGCATCGCCGGCCAGCTGCTGTTCGTCTATGCGCTGTCCTTCGCCGTCGTGGCCGCGCACGGGACGCTCTTCCACTGGAAGGTCACGCTCACCGCCGCGCCGTTCTCGCTCATGGGCGTGTCGCTGGCGATCTTCCTGGGCTTTCGCATCAACGCCAGCTACGACCGCTACTGGGAGGCGCGCAAGCTCTGGGGCGGGGTGCTGATCGAGACGCGCAACCTCGCGCGCCACGCGCTGACGCTGGTGCAGCCGCCCGTGGCCTCGGTGCCCTCCGCGCCGCGCCCGGCCGACGCCGCCACGCCGGCGATGGACGCCGAGGTGCGCGCCTTCGTGCTGGGCCTGGCGGGCTTCGCGGCCTCGATGCGCAACCAGTTGCGCGCGCAGCCGGCCGACCACGCCCTGGCGGCGCTGCTGCCCGAGGAGCTGCTGCGGCGCCTGCCCGGGCTGCGCCACGCGCCGCAGGCGGTGGGGCTGTGGCTGGGGCAGCGCCTGCGCGGATGGCGTGCGCAGGGCCGGCTCGATCCCATGCTCGCGCTGCCCATGGAGCGCTCGCTGGACCGGCTCATGGGCCATCTCGGGGGCTGCGAGCGCATCGCCAACACGCCGCTGCCCTTCACCTACTCGGTGATCCTGCACCGCAGCGCCTACTGCTACTGCTTCCTGCTGCCTTTCGGGCTGGTGGACTCCATCGGCTGGATGACGCCGCTGGTGGTGGGCTTCGTCTCCTACACCTTCTTCGCGCTGGAGTCCCTGAGCGACGAGATCGAGGAGCCCTTCGGCACGCAGCCCAACGACCTGGCGCTGGACGCGATGGTGGCGGGCATCGAGTCCAGCCTGCGCGAGCTGCTGGGCGAGACGCCGCCGGCACTGCTGCGGCCGAACGACCAGTACCTGCTGCGCTGAGCCTGTCCCGCGGCTGTTGCCGTTCCGGGCACCGGCCTTGCCGTACCACGGGCCAACCAAGGACCCCGAGGACAGCAGACATGGCCACCACCCAGAACCCATCCAAGGACGCCGCCGGCGTGCCCGAACGCCACCCGGCCGGCGAAGCGGAAGTCGGCGCGCTCAACCCCGTGTCGCCGGACGCGGTCTCGCCCGAGGAGCGCAGCGACGACGGCGGCCCCGTCGTCGGCGGCGGTACGCGCGACACCGGCGCCGGCACCGTCGGCGGGCGCGACTCCAGCGGCCCCGGCGGACGCGAGCCGCTGCGCCGTCCCGGCGTGGACGAGGTGCGTGGCGGGGCGGGGGAGCAGGGCGACTGAGCGGTCGAGCACCTGCCGCGCGGCGGCAGCTCCGGGCCGCCGTGGCGTCTCACTCCGGATCGTCCTCCTCGCTCAGCCACTTCTCCGCCAGGGCGTGGCGCAGGATGTCGGTGCGGGTGCGCAGCTGCAGCTTGTCCAGCGCGCCGGCCTTGTAGAACTCCACCGTCTTCACGCTGATCCCGAGCTGCGTGGCGACTTCCTTGTTGCTCTTGCCCCAGGCGATGAGGCGCAGCACCTGCTCCTCGCGCTCGCTCAGTGCCGGGCGCTTGCGCCCGCCCGTCTCCTGGCCGGGCTGGCGGATCATGCGCGCCACCAGCGCGCCGGCCATGCTCGGGTCCACGTAGGTGCCGCCGCCGGCCACGGTGCGGATCGCGCCGATCAGCGCATCGCCCGCGGCGCGCTTGACCACGTAGCCCGCCGCGCCCGCGCGCAGCATGCGGCGCAGGTAGCCCTGGTCCGCGTGGCGCGTGAGTGCCAGCACGTGCACCTCCGGGCAGCTTTCGTGGATCTGTTCCGCGGCCTCGGCGCCGCCCACGTCGGGCATCGACACGTCCAGCACCGCCACGTCGGGCTTCAGGCGCTGCGCCATCTGCACCGCCTCGCGGCCGCTGCGCGCCTGCGCCACCACCTCCATGTCGGGCTGCGTGGACACCAGCATCGCCAGGCCCTCGCGCAGCACCGCGTGGTCGTCCGCCAGCAGTACGCGCCAGCGATGATTTCCGCCTTCCACCACATGCATGCTCAGCTCTCCTCAGGTTGCAGCGGGACGCTCAGGTACACCGTGGTGCCCCGTCCCGGTTCGGATTCCAGGTCCAGCCGGCCACCGGCCAGCCGGGCGCGCTCGGCCATGCCGCGCAGTCCCAGCCGCCGTCCCGGCGCGGCCGGCACCTGGCGTTCGCAGGCGTCGATGCCGCGCCCATCGTCCTCGACGATGGCGCGCAGCTCGCCTTCGTGCAGCTCCACGATCAGGCCCACGCGCGAGGCCTGGGCGTGCTTGCGGATGTTGTTCAGAGCCTCCTGCACCACGCGGTACACGGTGGTCTCCAGCGCCTGCGGGAAACGCCGCCCGCGCAGCCCGCGGGTGTGGATGTCCACCGGCACGCCACTGTCCTCGGCCCAGGCGCCGGCCAGCTCGCGCAGCGCCTCGTTCAGGCCCAGGTCGTCCAGCACCGAGGGGCGCAGCTCGTAGGACAGCCGGTCCACGTCCTCGTCCAGGTGCCGCGTCACCTCGCGCAGCTGGGCCAGGCGCTGGCGCAGCGCCGCGGGCAGTGCCGGGTCCTCCTGCACCGCGCGCAGGCCCAGTGTCAGCGCCGTGAGGTGCTGGCCCAGCGAGTCGTGCAGCTCGCGCGCGATGCGCTTGCGCTCGTCCTCCTCGGTGCTCACGAGCTGGCCCAGCAGCTCGCGCACCTGGCCCTCGGTGGCGCGGCGCTCCGTGACCTCGTTGGCCAGCTGCGTGTTGGCCAGCGCCAGCGCGGCGGTGCGCTCATGTACACGCAGCTCCAGCTCGTCGCGCGCCTGGCGCAGCGCCTCCTCGGCTTCCTTGCGCTCGGTGATGTCGGCCAGCGTGCCCACCATGCGCAGCGGCTTGCCGTTGATGTCGCACACGCTGCGGGCATGGTTGGCCACCCAGCACACGCGCCCGTCGGGCCGCACCATCCGGTACTCGGCATGGAAGCCCTCGCCGCGGCGCGCGGCCTCATCGGCGGCCCAGATCACCTCCACGTCCTCCGGATGGACCAGGCGGCGCCAGCAGTCGATGTCGTTGTCGAGCTGCGCGCGCGTCAGCCCGGTGTGCGTGAGCACTTCGTCGGAGTACCACAGCCGCCCGGTGGCGAAGTCCCACTCCCACAGCCCCAGCTGCGCGGCGCCCAGCGCCAGCTCCAGCCGCTCGCGGCTCTGCGCCAGCGCCTGCTCGGTGCGGCGGCGCGCGTCGATGTCCATGACCACCGCCAGCGTGCGCCAGGGCTGCCCCTGCGCGTCGCGCAGCAGGTTCACCGTCATCAGCGCCCAGCGCGCCGAGCCGTCGGCGTGCAGGTAGCGCTTCTCCATGCGCAGCTCGGACAGCTCGCCGCGCACCAGGCGCTGGAAGCGCTCCCAGCTTGATTCGCGGTCCTGCGGGTGCGTGAAGTCCAGGAAGCCGTGGCCCTCCAGCTCCGCGGGCTCGCGGCCGAGCATGGCAGCCAGCCCACGGTTGACGCGCAGCAGCCGCCCGGTGGAGGGTTCGCCCAGGCACAGCCCGATGCCTTCGACCTCGAACAGCTGGCGCAACGCGGCGCGCTCGGTGCCGTCGTTCGGGAGCGCATGCGTGTCCATGCCGGTCCTTATGCCGCCAGGCTTTGCGTTTGCGTGGCCGTGGGCACTGGGATGCTCAACCAGACGAGGCTGCGCCCCGCCTCGTAGGGCGCGTCCGCACGGTGCGCGTGGATGGCCTCGCTCCCCAACGCCAGGGCCTGCCGGAACAGCCAGTGGCCCTCGGCGCGCACGGTGCGCTCCAGCCTCAGCGCCGCCCCGGCCTGCAGCGGCAAGGACTGCAGCAGTTGCTGCCGCTCGCGCCAGGGCAGGCCGCGCACGTCCCGCGCCTCCCACACCAGCACGTCGCGCAGGCTCATCACCACCGGGCTGGTGCCGGGCCGATGGCCAGGATGCAGCGCGCGCGCGTGCAGCGATTGCAGGTCGCTGCGCCCGGCGGCATCGAGCACGCAGACCTCGCCGTCCACCACCGTGCGGGCCACGCGCAGCGCGGCCAGCGCGCGCGCCACCTCGGAGAACCGGCGCGTGGCATCCACGCCGCGGCGGCTGCGCAGCCGCACGCCGCGCCGCGTGGCGCCGGTTTCCGGGCCGATCTCGGCCAGCATGCGGTAGCCCGGCGTGGGCAGCGCAAACACCCAGGCCGCGGCATTGAAAGGCTCGGAACCGGGCATCGGCTCCATCAGGCCCAGGTCTTCCAGGGGCGGGGCAGGGGGACAGTTGTCAAGGGACATGAGGCGTGCATCCCGATCAGGTGGTTGCGGGCATCCCTTGTGCCCGGGACGTGTCTCACTCGTCGCGCCGGGGCAGCACCTCGCGCAGCGCGTGCAGCAGCTTGTCCAGCGTCACGGGCTTGCGCAGGTGCGCGGCGAAGCCCGCGGCCACGGCGCGGCGCGCGTCGCCGGGGCGGCCCACGCCGGTGAGGGCGATCACGGGCACGGCCTTGAGCGCCGGGCGCTCGCGCAGCGCCTGCAGCAACTGCAGCCCGTCCATGCCGTGCAGCGCCATCTCGGTGATGACGAAGTTGGGCGTCTCCTGCTCGGCCAGCTTCAGCGCCTGCGCCGCATCGGTGCTGGTGCGCACCTCGGCGCCTTCGAGCTCCAGCAGCTGGCGCAGCAGCTCCACCGCCTGCCCGTCGTCGTCCACCACCAGCGCGCGGCGCCCCGTCAGCTCGCCGCTGGTGCGGCCGGTGTCTTCCGTGGGCAGCGGCGCATGCCCGGCCAGGGGCAGGCGCACCGTGAAGCAGGCCCCCTGGTCCAGCCCGGCCGACTCGGCCTGCAACTGGCCGCCATGGCCCAGCACCAGGCTGCGCACCAGCGCCAGCCCGATGCCCAGCCCGCCCTGGCGCCGCGCGGCCGGCTCGGCCTGCTTGAACATGCCGAACACGTGCGGCAGCGTCTCGGCTGCGATGCCGCGTCCGGTGTCTCGCACCTGCAGCTCGGCGTGGCCGTCCAGCATGCGCAGCGTCACGTCCACCCGTCCGCCCGCGGGCGTGAACTTCAGCGCGTTGCTCAGCAGGTTCCACACCACCTGCTCCATGCGCACCGGGTCGGCGTCCAGCACCACCGGCGCCTCGGGCAGCGCCACGCTCAGCGTCACCTGGCGCGTGGCCGCCTCCTCCTGCAACGCCCCGGCGATGGTGTGCACCGTGGCGGCCCAGTCCATGGCCGCGCGGTGCAGCGCGAGCTTGCCGGTATGCAGCCGCGAGAGGTCCAGCAGGTCGTCGATGATCTGCGCCTGGCTGCGCACCGTGCGCTGGATGGTTTCGGCCGCACGCACCACCGCCGGCAGCGCGCGCCCTTCGGGCAGGCGCAGCAGCAGCTCGGCGCTGAGCTGGATCAGGTTCAGCGGGTTCTTGAGCTCGTGCGAGAGCACGGCCAGGAACTCGTTCTTGAGCTCGTTGGCCGCCACCGCCTCGGCCCGGCCGGCCGCGGCGCGCCGCAGCAGCACCTCGCGCTCGGTCTCGGCGCGCTTGCTGCCGGTGAGGTCGCGCGCGATCTTGCCCCAGCCGTGCAGCTGGCCGCCCTCGTACAGCGGCGTGGTGACGCCGCTGCACCAGAAGCGGCTGCCGTCCTTGCGCTGGTGCCAGCGCTCGTCCTCGCTGCGTCCGGTGTCGCGCGCGCGCACGCGCTCCTGCTCCGGGACGCCGGCCTCCACGTCCTCGGGTGTGAACAGCATGTCCACCGGCTGCCCCAGCGCCTCGGCCTCGCTCCAGCCGAACAGCCGCTCGGCGCCGTGGTTCCAGGTGGTGACGCGGCCCTGCAGGTCCATGGTGAGGATGGCGTAGTCCTTGGTGCTCTCGGCCAGCAGCCGCATCGTCTCCTCGGCCTTGCGCCGGCTGGTGATGTCCACGAAGGTCAGCACCGCGCCCTCGATGCGGTCCTCGCTGGTGCGGTACGGCAGCACGCGCGCGAGGTACCAGCTGCCCTCCTGGCTGCGCACCTCGCGCTCGATCATGCGCAGCGACTGGAAGGCGTCGGACGCGTCCTCGGCCAGGGTGGGATAGTCCAGCCGGTGCGTGATGTCCAGCAGCGAGCGGCCGACGTCGGTGGGGATGAGGTTGAACAGCCGCGTGGCGTGCGGCGTGAAGCGCTTGATGCTCATCGCGCGGTCCACGAACACGGTGGCGATGTCGGTGGAGGCGATGAGGTTGTGCAGGTCGTCGTTGATCTTGCCCGTCTCCTCCACCTTGGTCTTGAGCTCGTGGTTGACGGTGATGAGCTCCTCGTTGATCGACTGCAGCTCCTCCTTGCTGGTTTCCAGCTCCTCGGTGGTGGAGCGCAGCTCCTCGTTGATGGCCTGCAGTTCCTCGTTGCTGGCCTTGAGCTCCTCGTTGGAGGTCTCCGACTGCTCGATGGTGCCCTGCAGCTGCTCCTTGACGCGGCGCAGCTCCTCTTCCAGCTGCGCTACCACCGGGTCGCGTCCCTGGGCGTCGGGGCCGCGCGCCTCGCTGGCCATGGAGTCCTCGACCTCGTCGAACAGCACCATCGACAGGCTCATCCCCGCGCCGGCCTCCTGCACCGGGCGCACCGTCATGGTCACGATGCGGCTGCGCCCGTCGCTGCTGACGTGCACGCGCCGCGCCTCCACGCTCTTGCCCGTGCGCGCGGCCTGGAACAGGGCGGTGCGCAGCTCCAGCCGCAGCTCCGGCTGCACCAGGTTGAGCAGCTGGTGCGTGGGCGCGCCGCCGCCGTAGCGCAGGAAGCGCCCGGCCTGCTCCGACAGGTGCACGATGTTGCCGTCGCCGTCGATGAGCACCGAGGGCGGCGCGTACTGCTCGGCCAGCCGGTGGTGCAGCTCCGCGAAGCTCACGCCGCGCTTCTCGGGGCGCGCCTCGCCCGGCGTGGCCACGGTGCCGGAGGGGCCGAGGGTGGGCAGCGAGGGCACGTAGCGCGGTGTGCGCGTCACGGGGTTGGCGCGGAAGATCCGGTTCTTCTTGTCCACCACCGAGAACAGCTGCGAGGCGGTGTCGGCCGACTCCGAGCTGCCCAGCACCAGGATGCCGCCGGGCTTCAAGGCGAAATGGAACATCTCCAGGATCTCGCCGTGCACCTCGCGGTCCAGGTAGATGAGCAGGTTGCGGCAGCTGATGAGGTCCAGCCGCGAGAAGGGCGGGTCGCGCAGGATGTTGTGCGCGGCAAACATCACCTTCTCGCGCACCTCCTTGCGGATGCGGTACTGGTGTCCCTCCTTGTCGAAGAAGCGCCGCAGCCGCGTGGGGCTCACGTCGGTCTCGATCGCCCCGGGATAGCAGCCCAGCCGCGCCACGCCGATGGCGGCCTCGTCGATGTCGGTGGCGAAGAGGTGGATCTTGGGCGGCTGCGCCACCAGCGACGCCTGCTCGCACAGCAGCATGGCGATGGAGTAGGCCTCCTCGCCCGTGGCGCAGCCCGCCACCCACGCGCGCAGCCCCGCGGGCGACTGCGCCGCCTGCTCCACCACTTCGGGCACCACGTCCCGCTGCAGCAGCTCGAAGGCCTCGGGGTCGCGGAAGAAGTTCGTCACGCCGATGAGCAGGTCCTTGAGCAGCGCCGAGGCCTCCTCGGGGTTGGCCTGCAGGAAGGCGCGGTAGGCCGGCAGGTTGGGCACGCCGTGCACCTGCATGCGCCGCTCCAGGCGGCGCAGCACCGTGGCGCGCTTGTAGTTGCGGAAGTCATGGCCGGTGCGCGTGCGCAGCAGGATCAGCACGTCGCGCAGCGCCTCCTCGGCGTCCTTGGCGGCCTCGGCGCTGGGCGGCGCGTCCACGCGCAGCCCCAGCTCCACCGCGCCGGGCAGCTCGATGGCCCGGGCATTGGCCCAGAGGTCCAGGAGCTTCCCCGGCATCTCGGCCACCGGCAGCACCCAGTCCACCACGCCGGTGGCGATGGCCGCGCGCGGCATGCCGTCGAACTCCGCCTCCTGCGGCTGCTGCGCCAGCGTCACGCCGCCTTCCTCCTTGATGCGCGTGATGCCCACCGAGCCATCGGCGCCCGTGCCCGAGAGCACCACCGCGAAGGCGCGCTCGCGGTGCACCACCGCCAGGGTGCGGAAGAACAGGTCGATCGTGATCTGGCGCCCGTGCGCGCGCTCCAGCGTGTTGACGCTGAGGTAGCTGTCGTTCATCGCCAGCATGCGGTTGGGCGCGATGACGTAGACCGTGTCGCGCTCGATGGGCGTGGCCTCCTCGGGCACGACCACGTTCATCGAGGTGACGCCCTGCAGCACGCCGGCGAGGTTGCTCGCGTGCTTGGGCGAGAGGTGCAGCACCACCACGAAGGCCATGCCGCAGTCCGCCGGCATGGCCTTGAAAAAGGTCTGCAGCGCCGGGATGCCCCCGGCCGAGGCACCGATGCCCACCACCGGGAAGTCCAGCTGGCTGGGCTTGAGGTTGTCTTCGCGCGAGGTGGGCAGGGACGGTACTGAGCTCATGGGACGACCGGTGGCTGAGCCAACCATTGTCACCCTAGGCGCAGCCGCGACGAATCCGACACCGGGTGCGCGGATTGCCGCAGCTTCGCTGCACCTTCACACCGGAGCAACCATGGCCCGACGCGACATCGTGGTGATCGGCGCCAGCGCCGGCGGCGTCCGCGCCTTGCGGGTCGTGGCGGCGGCCTTGCCGGCGGACTTCGACGCGGCGGTGTGCGTGGTGCTGCACGTGGGTGCTTTCAAAAGCAACCTGCCCGAGCTGCTGGAAGCGGTGGGGCCGCTGCCTGCGGCGCATGCCTTCAGCGGCGAGACGCTCCGGCGCGGGCGCATCCTCGTCGCCCCGCCCGACCACCACCTGCTGCTCGACGACAACGGCGCCGTGCAGCTCACACGCGGCCCCAAGGAACACCACACCCGCCCGGCGGTGGACCCGCTGTTCCGCTCCGCGGCGCTGAGCCACGGGCCGCGCGTCATCGGCGTGCTGCTCACCGGCGGCCTCGATGACGGCACCGCCGGGCTGCACGCCATCAAGGAATGCGGCGGCCTGGCCGTGGTGCAGGACCCGGCCGATGCCGAGGACCCGGGCATGCCCAGCGCGGCACTGCAGGCGGTGAAGGTGGACCACTGCCTGCCGCTGGAGCGCATCGCCCCGTTGCTGGGGGAGCTGGTGCGGCAGGGGGTCCCGGCCGGGGAAGCCCCTGTGCCGCCGGCGCGCCTGGTGCACGAGCACCAGGCCAGCCTGGGAGGAGAGAACGCCATGGACGACCTGGAACTGGTGGCCACGCCTTCCACGCTGGTGTGCCCGGACTGCAAGGGCACGCTGTGGGAGATCCGTGGCGCCAACCCGCCGCGCTACCGTTGCCACACCGGGCACGGCTTCTCGCTGCGCTCGCTGGCGATGGTGCAGCAGGAGGCCACCGAGAACGCGCTGTGGTCCGCCGTGCGCGCACTGCAGGAGAAGGAAGTGCTGCTGCGCAAGATCGCTGACCTGGACCGCAGCGCCGGCGACGAGGCCCACGCGCTGCAGGCCGAGACCGAGGCCGAGCAGTTGCGCGTGCAAGCCGATACCTTGCGCGCGCTGGTGGAACAGGGCTGAGCCACGGTCCCGGGGTTATCCCTGCTTGACTTCCGCGTTGGTCGCTGAGGCGAGATTGATGCGCCACAAAGGCGCGGCGTGGCGCGTGGCAACAATGGGCGCATCCCGTTCGACAAGGAGATGTGCATGGAAGCCTTGGCCAATCGTCACCGGCCCGCGCGGCCCGCGGTGCCCCCGATCGACCTGACGGCCTCGCTGGACAGCACGCACCGCGAGGTGGTGGTGCAGATGGAGCGCTTGTATGAGCTGCTCAACCGCATCGAGGCGCAGGGGGCGGATGCCCAGACGCGGGCGCAGGCCGAGGCGATCTGTGCCTTCTTCGGCAGCGAGGCGCGCGCGCACCACGAGGACGAGGAGGAGCAGCTCTTTCCGCTGCTGCTGGCCGAGGGTGACGCGGCGCTGGTGCAGCAGGTCAAGCGGCTGCAGCAGGACCACGGCTGGCTGGAGGAGGACTGGCTGGAGCTGGGCCCGCAGCTCAGCGCGCTGGCCGCGGGCTACACCGGCTACGACCTGGAGCTGCTGCGCCAGGGCTTCATCGTGTTCGCCGACCTGTACATGGAGCACATCGCGCTGGAGGAGGGCCAGGTGTTCCCGGCCGCGCGCCCGCTGCTGGCGGCGCGGCAGCCGGTGGAGGTGTGATTTCGGTCCGCGTAGCGACTCAAGGACTCCCGTCTCGCCCGTGAGGCGGGACCCGTCTCATTCACTGGGGGCCCGGCGTGCGCAGGCTCCACAGCCGCAGCGCCATGTGAATTTCCAGCGCGCGCGTGGCGTTGCCCCAAGGGCCCGTCAATTCCTCGATGGTGGCCAGCCGCTGCCGGACCGTGTTGACGTGAATGCCCAGGCGCTGGGCGGCCATCTTGGCGTTCTGGTTGCTGTCGAAATACACCAGCAGCGTGCGCGCCAATTCCGAACCGCGCTTCAGATCCTGTGACAGCAGCGCGCCGATGGTGGCCTCCAGAAAGCTGTTCAAACTGGCCTGGTCGTGGGTTTCGAACAGGGTGGAATACAGGGCCATTTCGTTCTGGTCCGTGATGTGCCCGCGCACGCCGATGCGCGCCAGCACGGAAAGCGCCCGCCGCAGCGTGGCGTAAAGCGCCGGAATTTCCGTCGGGCTGGAAACGGGCCGGGAAAGCACGCCCCGGTAGGCGGGGCCGAATTCCGGCAAGGCCGAGGCCGTCACGGACCGCACCAGGTCCCTGGCGCGCGTGCTGTTGCACAGCAGTATCAGAACGCCGTCCAGATCGTCGAGCACCACGTTCGAGAACTCCGGCCGCATGCCCAGCCGCCGGGCGGCATAACTGGGTTTGGGCTCGTCCATTTCGACGACGATCAGGGAGACCGGCTGGGAAAGATCGAGGCCCAGCCGTTCCGCCTGGCCGACAAGCTCCGCCGAGGGATCGTGCCGCAACGAAACCAGGGAGCGCAGGAGCATGGAAACGTCCCGGCGCTTGCCCGCTTCGCTGCGTTCCTGGGACAGCAGCACGACGCCGATGATGCTGGCGCCGCGCTCGAAGGTGCTTATTGAAATATCGTCAAGCGCCTGCCGGTGAAACAGCAGCACCGAGCCCAGCACATCGTCCCCGCCAAATAAGTCATAAATAATAAATATTTATATTCAAAACGAACCGTCATGCTTGAAGCAATCGTGCCAAGGCGAAGTTTTCTGTGGGTTTAGGATTGCAAGTCTGAGACGAGTTTGGGCATTGAACAGCAATGG
>Ga0065721_10051103_pt1 | contig 16273 bp, 11 predicted proteins | sample Mesricmetagenome_FD_59108 | JGI IMG/M metagenome (GOLD analysis project Ga0065721, IMG submission 59108) | Mesophilic microbial community from rice straw/compost enrichment Sample: eDNA_1 v2 (version 2) | ecosystem: Engineered > Solid waste > Grass > Composting > Bioreactor | place: USA: Davis... | reverse complement strand
TTCGGCGGCGAGCGTCCGCGCGGCGCCCTGATGGGCTCGGGCAACGGCGTCGTGAAGTGGTTCAACCCCACCAAGGGCTTCGGCTTCATCCGTCCCGACGGCGGCGGCCAGGACATCTTCGTGCACATTTCGGCGGTCGAGCAGGCCGGCCTGTCGGGCCTCAACGAAGGCCAGACGGTGGAGTTCGACCTCGAACAGGACCGCCGCTCGGGCAAGACCTCGGCGACCAACCTGAAGGTCACCGGCTAAGCGCCCCGCCCCATCCGGGGCGGACGAGCTGACGAAGGGGACTGGAGGCCGCGCTAGGCGGCCGCCAGTCCCCTTTTTGCTGCGCGCGACATCCGGCCAAGCTGGAACGGCCCGCCCTCCCCGGCGGCTCCCGCTCCGGCGCCCTAGGTCCAGGGAATCTGGAAGGGTTCGGCCGGCAGCCGGCCGGCGAGCACGTCCTCCAGGAGATGAGCGAGGCCCGGCGGGAAGACCCGGTCGGTGGTGGTGAGCAGTTCCTGGCGCCGCCACCAGCGGATGTCGTCGATCAGATCGCGCTCGTGGGGATGCCAGCCCTCGCGGTCCGGCTCGCCGCCCTCGCAGCGAGCGAGGAAGTACCATTCGGTAAGCAGGGTCGGCTCGGGCAGGTGCATGACGCCCTCCCGCCGCCACAGGACCGGACCCAGCTCCACATCGAGCAGGCCGGTCTCCTCGCGCACTTCGCGCACAGCGGCCTCGGCCGGGGTCTCGCCCGGCTCCACCCCGCCCCCGACGGTGAACCAGGCCCCAGCCCCCTGCGGCGCGGTGGGCAGGCGGCCCTTCATCAGCAACACCCGGTCGCGCCGGTCGAGCAGGACGACCCGGGCGGTGGGCCGCACGGGCAGGTCGCTCATGCCCTGCCTCCCCGCCCGCCGGCCGAGCGGCGATATGGAAGCCTTAACAAGTGGGCGCGCAGCATCGGCGCGATCTAAGCGCAAGCCAGGGACTGACGCCAGAGATGCCCGAGGACATCCGCACCGCCGGTCGCGCGAGCCGTCGGGACCTGGTGTCCCGGGTCGCGACGCTGGAGCTGCTGGTGGCCGACCTGGTGGAGATTCTCTGGCGGGTCGATCCGAAGGCCATGGAGGCGCTGTCCCGGGATGCGGCCCAGGACCTGGCGATCCAGCACAACCGCGCGCCCCTGCCCGCTGGCGAGCACCAGCGCGAACGGCTCTATGCGGTGCTGAAGGACCGCGAGCGGCTGCTGACGGCCCGGCGCAGCAAGACGCCGGCCTGATCCCGGAGCGAGCGGGCCCGGGGCGGGCGCGTCAACCTTCCGTCAACCACGCGCCGCAACGACGGCTTAAGCTGTGAATACCTAGGGTTGAGTCATGTCGCCTAGGATTCCGCCTTGGAGCTGATCTCGCACCGCATGCTCGGCTTCGCCTTCGCGGGCGCGGACCTCCTGCTGGAGATCGGCGGGGACGGGCGGATCATCTTCGCCCTGGGCGCGGGCGAAGCCCTGGCCGGGGAGCCGGAGACGGCCCTGGCGGGGCGGCCCTGGCGCGAGGTGGTGGCCCCCTGCGATCACGCCATGGTCACCGCTCTGTTCATGGGGCTGGAGGCCGGGGCGCGGGCCGGGCCGATCCATGTGCGACTGGCGAACCGGTCGCCGGGCGCCGCGGACGGCAAGCCGACGCGACGGGCCAGCCTGTCGGCCTTCCGCCTGCCGCAGAACGGCGGGGCCATCTCCTGCGCCCTGGCCCGGGCCGGCGCCGGCGGCGCCGAGGGCCTGCTCAGCCGGGCCGAGTTCGAGGCCATGGCCGCGCGGCTGGCGGACGATCCCGAGCTGGAGCTGGCCCTGGTGGAGCTGGCCGGCCTCACCGAGGCCCTGAACGCGGCCGACGAGGACGCCCGGGCCGGGCTCACCGACCAGCTGACCGGGGTGCTGCGCGCCCTGGCCCACCGCGGGGAGGCCGCCGCCGACCTGGGCGAGGACCGCTTCGCCCTCGTGCGCGCCCGGGGCGAGGACGCCCGCGCCCTGCAGGCGCGGCTGCGCAAGCTGATCCCCCTGCCGGTGACGCCCGAGACCGGCGTGATGGCCATGGGCGAGATGAGCGAGCCGAGGCAGGCGATCCGCGCCCTGCGCTTCGCCCTGAACAGCTTCGTGGAGGCGGGACTGACCGATGGCCGCCCCGAGAGCCTGTCGGCGGTGCTGGACCAGGTGCTGGAGGGGGCCCTGGACGACGCCCGGGCGCTCGGGGCGACGATCCGCGACCGGGACTTCCGCCTCACCTACCAGCCGGTGGTGCGGCTGATGGACGGGCGGGTGAGCCACCACGAGGTGCTGGTGCGGTTCGGCGAGGAAGAGAGCCCCTATCCGACCATCCGGGCGGCGGAGGAGATGGACCTCATCGAACCCCTGGACCTTGCGATCCTGGAGAAGGCCCTGGACGTGCTGCAGGCCCAGCCGAAGACGGCCCTGGCGGTGAACATCTCGGGCCGCTCGATCGCATCGGACGCCTTCGTGGCCCGGGCCGAGGCGCTGATGAAGGCGCGGCCCGACACCCGGGACCGGCTGATCCTGGAGATCACCGAGAGCGCGGCCATCGACGACCTCGCCGCCGCCGACCGGCGGCTCCAGGCCCTGAGGGCGGCGGGCTGCGAGGTGTGCCTGGACGACTTTGGGGCGGGCGCGGCGTCCCTGGCCTATCTGCAGCAGCTGACCGTGGACATCCTGAAGATCGACGGCCGCTACATCCGCGACCTGCAGCACGGCGGGCGGGAAAGCGCCTTCCTCCGGCACCTGGTGAACCTGTGCCGGGAGCTAAACGTGAAGACCCTGGCCGAGATGGTGGAGACCGCCGACGCCGAACGCGCCGTGCGGCTGGCGGGCGTGGACTACGCCCAGGGCTGGTACTACGGCGCCGCCTCCGACCGGCCGGAGACGAAGGTGCGCCCGCCCCGCATGCGTCCGGCCTTGGCGCGGTAGGGCTCAGGCGTCATCCGGGAGGGCCTACGGTCGTCCGGAAGGAAGACCGTTCACGAATTCGGGAACGGCGTTCGGCGGGCGTGAGGCGTAGGGTTTTCCCATCGGGCGGCGTCGGCCGGCCCACTAGAGCGCCGTCGGCCGCCCTTCATCGCGCCCTGGAGACAGGACGCCAGCGATGCTGGGAGAAACGACCATGGCAATCCAGGAAAAGGGGTCCGTTCGGGCGCTCGCGCTCGTGGGCCCCACAAGCGCCGGCAAGACCGCCCTGATGGAGGCTCTGCTGCACGTCACCGGCGCCGCCGACCGGCGCGGCGAGGTGGGCGACACCAGCCCCGAGGCCAAGGCCCGGGGCCATTCGGTGGAGCTGAACCTGGCGGGTTTCGACTTCATGGGCGACCGTTATGTGGTGGTCGACTGCCCCGGGTCGCTTGAGTTCTGCGCCGAGCTGGACGCCGCCCTGCCGGCCGTGGACCTGGCGGTGGTGGTGGCCGAGCCCGACCCGGCCAAGGCGGTGCTGCTGCAGCCGACCCTGCGCGAGCTGGAGCGGCTGGGCGTGCCGCACGCCCTGTTCATCAACAAGATGGACCAGGCCCGGGGCAGCCTGCAGGGGCTGCTGGAGGCCCTCGCGCCCGTCTCGTCGGCGCCGCTGGTGGCCCGGCAGATCCCCACCTGGGACGGAGACAAGGTCTCGGGCTTCATCGACCTCGCCCTCGAGCGCTGCTTCGTCTATCGGCCCGGGCGGCCATCGGAGCAGGTGGACATCCCCGGCGACCTCGCCGACGCCGAGGCCCAGGCGCGCTTCCACATGCTGGAGCAGATCGCCGACTTCGACGACGCGCTGCTGGAACAGCTGCTCACGGACGTGACGCCCAGCCGGGACGCGGTGTTCGCCGACCTGGTGCGGGAGATGAACGAAGGGCTGATCGCCCCGGTGTTCTTCGGCTCGGCCCAGAACGGCTTTGGGGTGCGCCGGCTGCTGAAGGCCCTGCGCCACGAAACGCCGCCGCCCGCCCGGGCCGCCGCGCGGCTGGCGATCTCCCAGGGCGCCTATGTGCTCAAGACGGCCTACGCCGGCCAGTCGGGCAAGCTCGCCTACGCCCGGGTGTTCGGGGCCGCCCTGGCGGACGGCGCCGAGTTCGTCCTGGCCGACGGCCAGCGACGGCGCGCCGGGGGGCTGTTCTCGGTGCAGGGGGCTGCGCTGAAGAAGATCGCCCAGGCGCCGGTGGGCGACATCTGCGCCATCGGCAAGGTGGAGGAAGCCCTGGCCGGCCAGGTGCTGTCCACCAGCGGCGAGCCCCAGAGCGTGACGGCCGCGGCGCGGCCCAGGCGGCCCCTGTTCGCCGTGGCCCTGGTGGCCAGGAACCGCAATGACGACGTGCGCCTCTCCGGCGCCCTGTCGAAGCTGGTCGAGGAGGATCCCGGCCTGTTCCTGACCCACGACGCCGAGGCCCGGCAGGTGCTGCTGGCGGGCCAGGGCGAGGGCCATGTGCGCTTGGCCCTGGAGCGGCTGAAGCGGCGCTACGGGGTGGAGATCGACACCCGGGAGCCGAAGACGCCCTACCGCGAGACCCTGCGCCAGGCGGTGACCCAGCGGGCCCGGCACAAGAAGCAGTCGGGCGGCCACGGGCAGTTCGCCGACGTGACCATCGAGGCCAGGCCCCTGCCCCGCGGCTCGGGCTTCGTCTTCGTCTCGAAGATCGTCGGCGGGGCGGTGCCCAGGCAGTGGATTCCGGCGGTGGAGGACGGGGTGCGCGACGGGCTCGCCAGGGGCCTGTCGGGCTATCCGGTGACGGACGTGGAGGTGACTCTGCTGGACGGCCAGACCCACAGCGTCGACTCCTCGGAAATGGCCTTCCGCACCGCCGGGCGGCTGGCCATCGAGGAGGCGATGAAGGCGGCCGGGACCATCCTCCTGGAGCCGATCGAGAAGCTGGTGGTCTATTCGCCCTCGCCGGCGGCCTCGAACGTGACTTCGGCGCTGACTGCCCGGCGCGGCCAGATCCTGGGCCTGGGCCCGCGGGAGGACTGGCGCGGATGGGAGCGCATCGAGGCCTATCTGCCGCAGAGCGAGCGCCAGGACCTGATCGCCGAACTGCGCGGCCTGACCCAGGGGCTCGGGGCCTTCGAGGCCGACTTCGACCACATGAGCGAGCTGCACGGGCGGCTGGCCGAGGACGTGGGCCGGCTGGCGCGCGAAGGGGCGTGAGGCTGTGTGGCTTCCCTCTTGGGGGAGCCGCTCCGGAGGGCTGAGGGGGTGATGCGGGCACTTCGGCGCGCCACCCCCTCCGGCGCTTAGCGCCACCTCCCCCGAGGGGGATCCGGGGCCGTGCGGCTATTCCGCCGGCTCAGGCGCGGGCTGCATCTGGGCGGCCAGAGCGTCGTCGATCTCGCTGGCGCGGCGGCTGGCGGGACGGGCGTCGCAGCGGGCGGTGTAGGCCTCGAACACGGCCCGCTTCTCCAGCGTACCGAACTCCATGCCCCACCACAGGTGCGAGGCGATGTAGAGGTCCGCCCCCGTGAAGCTGTCGCCGACCAGATATTCGCGGCCGGTCAGGGCGTCTTCCAGGGTGTCGAGCACGTCGCCCATGCTGCCGAAGCCGAGGGCGATGCGCTGCTCGTCGGTGGGCTCTACGCCCAGGCTGCGGACGCCCGCCGCCTGTTCGATGGGGCCGGCCCCGAAGAACAGCCAGCGATAATAGGCGCCGCGCAGCTTCGACCCCGGCGGCGGGGCGAGGTTCGCCTGCGGGAAGGCGTCGGCCAGGTAGGCGATGATGGCCGCGCATTCGGTGACCACCACATCGCCGTGGACGATGGCCGGGACCTTGCCCATGGGATTGATCGCCAGATAGTCAGCCTTGCGGGTCTCGCCCCAGTCGAGGGCGCGGGTGGTGTAGGGCTGCCCCACCTCCTCCAGCATCCAGCGGATGATCCGGCCCCGGGACATGGGGTGGGTGTAGAAGACGAGTTCGTCCGACATGTGCGGAGCTCCTGCTTTGATCGCCAGACCCGTACGCGATCCTACGCCCGGCTGCTGACAGGGTTTGTCAGCAGCGACCGACGTTCGCCATTCCGTCGGAGGTAGAGTTCGGCGAGCAGCAGATTGGGCGCCCAGGGCAGCCAGGCGACCGCCACATAGGTCTCAGTGAAGCCGAAGCCCCGGAGGGCCCCCGCCGGCAGGTAGAGGCGCAGGAGGCCATCGAGGAGGTGCGCTGGCGGCGCGGGGCGTGCGCGGCGCGGCTGACGGGCAGGCTCACCGTCCCCGTCAGCCGAAGCCAGGCGCCGGCCCTGAAGGCGGCGGGCTGGCGCTGCGCCTCAGGCCCGGGCCGCCGCCCAGTCGCGGATGCGCCGCTCCAGCACGGTCATCGGCATGTTGCCGTACAGCAGGGCCGCATCGTGGAAGTCGGCCACGTCGAACTTCGGACCCAGGGTCTTGCGGGCCTCCTCGCGCAGGCGAACCCAGACCGTGTGGCCGACCTTGTAGCTGTTCGCCTGGCCGGGGCTGATGAAGTAGCGCTCGACCTCGCGCTGGGAGCGAGCCTCGGTGTTGCCGACGGTGTCCACCATATACCGGGTGGCCTGAGCCAGGGTCCAGCGCTTGGCGTGAATGCCGGTGTCCACCACCAGGCGCGCGGCGCGGAACAGCATGGACTGGAGGTAGCCCGCCCGGCCCAGGGGATCATTGGCGTAGGCGCCCATCTCGTCGGCCACCTGCTCGGCGTAGAGGCCCCAGCCCTCGGAGAAGGCGGAGTTGCCGAAGCCCGTGCGCCGCAGGATCGGAATCTGCGGGTTCTCCTGGGCGATGGCGATCTGCATGTGATGGCCCGGCGCCGCCTCGTGATAGGTGAGCGTCGGCAGGTTGTAGCGGGGCCAGTCGGCGGTGGTCTTGAGGTTGATGTAGAAGGCTCCCGGCCGGGAGCCGTCGAGGGCCGGCGACTGGTAGTAGCCGTTGGACGCCCCGTCCTGGATGAACACCGGCACCCGGCGAACCTCCACCGGCGCCTTGGGCATGGTGCGGAAGGCCTTCGGCAGGTCCTTGTAGATGTCGGCGATCTGGCGGTTCAGGTCGGCGAGGATCTGGGCCCGGCCCTCCTCGGTGTCCGGGTACATCTGCTTCGGATCGGCGTTGAGCGCGGCGAGGCGCTGGCCGACGGTCCCTTGCGTCAGGCCCTGGGACTTCAGGATGGCGTCGAGCCGGGCGGTGATGTCGCGCACCTGCTCCAGGCCCATCTGGTGGACCTCTTCGGGGGTGTAGTTGGTGGTGGTCGAGTTCTTCACCGCATCGGCGTAGTAGGCCTCACCGTCCGGCAGGGCCCAGGCGCCCGTGTCGGGCTTGGCCTTGGCCTTCAGGGCCTCCATGGCGGCGATCTGCCGATCGAGGGCCGGGAACACCTCGGTCTCGACGATCCTGGTCGCCCGGCCGGCCCAGTCGCCGGGAAGGTTCGCGGCCTGCGCCTTCTTGGCGAGGGAGGTGACGAGGACGGTCTGGGCGGCCGGCTGGTCGCGCAGGGCGCGCATCTGGCCGAGGGCGAGCGGCACGGCGAAGGCCGGCAGGACCGCGCCGAGGGCCACGTCGTGGTTCATCCGCTCCAGATCCTGGTCCATCTGCACGGCGAAGGCGCGGATGCGCTCCAGATTGGCCTCGGCGTCGGCGGCGGTCGCCACCTTGTGCTGGCTGTCGAGGAAGTCGGGGATGTCCTGATAGGAGCCGGTGCGCTGGCTGATGACGAAGGGGCTGTAGTTGCGGCCCACGTCGCCGAACTTGTAGCGGTCGCCGGAATAGACCGCCCGCTCCTGCACATAGAGGACGGTGTCGAGGTCGATCTTCGAGCCCTGGGACAGGCGCTCGCGGTCGATGGCCTTGAGCGCCCTCATCCACTCGCGCGAGCGCTCCAGGCGGCGGGCCTTGGCGGCCAGGGAGTTGTCGTCGAGCCGGGCCTTCATGTCCGCCCGGCGGTCCTTGTCGAGGCCGAGGGCGGTGGCGAACTCGGGGCTGTCGTCCACCAGCGCCTCGAACATGGCGTCGAGCTGGGCGCGCAGGCGGGCGTCCTCGGAGCCCTGGGCGTGGCCCAGGGCCGGGGCGGCCCCGGCGAGGGCGGCGGCGGCCGTGGTGGCGAGGAAGCTGCGGCGGTCGAGGTGGGCGGTCATGCGGGTCTCCCCCATTTTCCCATGGCCCTTCAGCCCCGGACGCCGCACGGCGCCCGGGCCGATGGGGTGGATCAGGCCTTCGAGGCGGCGATGTAGCGGTCGACGACGCTTTCCAGGACCGTCAGCGGCATGGCGCCGGACAGCAGGGCCGCGTCGTGGAAGCGGCGGATGTCGAAGCGCGGGCCGAGAGCCGCCTTGGCCTTCTCCCGCAGGCGCAGCCAGGTGAGCTTGCCGACCATGTAGCTGCAGGCCTGGCCCGGCCAGACGCAGTAGCGCTCGATCTCGGTGGCGGCCGAGCTTTCGGGCGAGCCGTCGATGGCGGTCATGGCGGCGATGGCCTTCTCGCGGCTCCAGCGCAGGTCGTGGAGGCCGGTGTCGACCACCAGGCGCGCGGCGCGGAACAGCGAGGCCTGGATCTGGCCGAGCTCGCCCAGCGGGTCGTCCCGATAGACGCCCATCTCCAGGGCCACCTGTTCGGAATAGAGCGCCCAGCCCTCGGAGAAGGGCGAGAAGCCGGCGATGCGGCGCAGCATCGGCAGGTCGGCCTCCTGCTGCAGGGAGCGCTGCAGGTGATGGCCCGGGATCGCCTCGTGATAGGTCAGGGTCTTGAGCGTCCAGCGCGGGTTCTCGGCGGAATCGCGCAGGTTGATCCAGTAGATGCCCGGACGGGAGCCATCGAGGGCGGGCCGGTTGTAGTAGCCGCCGGGCGCGCCGGCCTCGATGAACTTGGGCACCCGGCGGATCTCCACCGACGCCTTCGGCAGGGCGCCGAACATCTCGGGCAGGCGGGGCTGCATGTCGCGGACCATCTGGTTGAGGTGGGCGATGAGCTGTTCCTTGGCCTCGTCGGTGTCGGGATAGAGCTGGGCCGGGTCCTTGAAGAGGTGCTGGATGCGCTCGCCCACCGAGCCCTGGGTCAGGCCCTGGCCGCGCAGGATCACCTCGGCGCGGGCCGACAGGGCCTTGGCCTGCTCCAGACCGAGTTCGTGGATTTCCCTGGGGGTGAGGGTGGTGGTGGTCGAGCTCTTCAGGGCGTCACGGTAGTAGGCCTCGCCGTCGGGCAGGCGCCAGCAGCCGGCGTCGTGGACGGCCTTGGGCTGCAGCGAGCGGAGCAGCTCGATCTGGCGGTCGAGGGCCGGGACCACCTTCTCGGCGTAGATCTTCGCCGCCTGGGCCGCATAGTCGCCGGGGATGCCCTTTTCGGCGGCGCGCGTGGCGACGGAAGTAACGAGGGGCGAGGCGGCCGGGTCGACCTTGAGATTGGCCATCTGGGTCAGGGCCCGCTCCAGCACGAAGTCGGGCGGGATGACGCCCAGGCCCACGTCCCGGCGGGCCCGCTCGGTCTCCTGGTCCATGACCTCGGCGAAGGCGGCCAGGCGCGAGAGATAGGCGTCGGCGTCGTCCTTGGTCTCGATGCTGTGCTGGGTCCCGAGGAAGTCCGGGGTGTCCTGATAGGAGCCGGTGAGCTGCGAGAGGACGTAGGGCTGCCCCGCGCCGCCGTTGCCATAGACGTAGCGGCGGTTGGCCTCGTCGTCGGCCTGGGCGGTGAACAGGACCGCCTCGTAGTGCGGAACCTCGGACGGGCTCAGCTTGGCCGGGTCGATGGCCTTGAGGAACTGGAGGTTGCGGGCGTTGCGGGCCCGCTGGGCCTCCAGGGCGCCGATGGACTCGGCGTCGAGCTGCGCCTTCTGGGCCATGCGCGCGCCCTTGTGCAGGCCGAGGCGAGTCACCGACTGGGGCGAGTGGTCGAGGGTCTCCTCGAACATGGCGTCGAACAGGGCGCGGAGCCTGGCGTCCTCGTCCGTGCGCGGCTGGGCGGCGGCGAGGCCGGGCGCCAGGGCGGCGAGCGCGGCGGAGCCGGCGAGGAAGTGGCGGCGGTGGATGGTCATGGGGTCACATGCTCCTCAGCGCGTCATCCCGGGCGCCGCAGGCGGTCGGCCTGAGCGGCGTGCGGCCGGGATGACGGCGCGTCTTCAGGCCTGGGTCTCGCGGGCGATGTAGAGGTCGACGACGTTCTCCAGGGCGGTCAGCGGCATGGAGCCGGAGAGCAGGATGGCGTCGTGGAACTTGCGCGGGTCGAACCGGGGGCCGAGGGCGGCCTTGGCCTTTTCGCGCAGGCGCAGGATGGTCACCTTGCCGACCATGTAGCTGCACGCCTGGCCCGGCCAGACCGAGTAGCGCTCGATCTCCTGGGCGGCGAGCGGCTCGGGGTCGCCCTCGATGGCGCGCATCTCGGCGATGGCCTTCTCCCGGCTCCAGCGCAGGTCGTGCAGGCCGGTGTCGCAGACGAGGCGCGCCGAGCGCAGCAGGGCGTCGTGGATGTAGCCCAGCTCGTTGAGCGGCTGGCCCTCGTAGACGCCCATCTCCTGGACCACCTGTTCGGAGTAGAGCGCCCAGCCCTCGGCATAGGCGCCAAAGCCCATCACCCGGCGGATCATCGGCAGGTCGGCCTCGAGTTGCAGGGCGATCTGCATGTGATGGCCCGGCAATCCCTCGTGATAGGTGGTGGTGGGCAGGAACCAGTACGGGCTTTCGGCCGTGTCGCGCAGGTTCAGCCAGTAGACGCCGGGGCGCGAGCCATCGAGGCTGGGGCCCTCGTAGTGGGTGGAGGCGCCGCCCTCGGTGGCGGCCGGGATGCGGCGGATCTCCAGGGGCGCCTTGGGCAGAGTCCCGAACTGCTCCGGCAGGCGGGCGGTGATCTTCCGCACCTCCTCGTTGAGGTCGGCGATGATCCGGGCCTTGCCCTCGTCGGTGTTGGGATAGACGCCGGTCTTGGCCTCGTAGAGGGCGATGAAGCGCTCGCCCACGGTGCCTTTGGTGTAGCCCAGCTGCTTGAAGAGGACGTCGGCCCGGGCCCACAGCTCGGCCGTGACGTCGCGGCCCATCTTGTGAACCTCGGCCGGGCTGAGGGTCGAGGTGGTCTGGGCCCGCAGCATGTGGGCGTAGTAGGCGGCGCCATCGGGCAGGCGCCAGCAGCCGGCGTCGTGGACGGCCCGGGGCTTCAGGCTCTCCAGCAGGGCCATCTGCCGGTCGAGGGCCGGGACCACCTTGGACTCGTAGACCTTGGCGGCGGCCGCCTGCCAGTCGCCCGCGAGGCCGGCCTTGCGGGCCTTGTCCGCCAGGGCGGTGACGAGGGTGGAGCTGTCCGCGGGCTGGCGCAGCACCTTCATGCCGGCAAGAGCGCCCTCGATGGCGAAGTCGGGCGGGACGACGCCCAGGCCCACGTCGCGGCGCACGCGCTCGATCTCGGCGTCCATGTTGGCGGCGAAGGCCTCAAGGCGGGCGAGATAGGCCTCGGCGTCCTCGCGGGTCTCGACCCCGTGCTGGCTGTCGAGGAAGTCCGGGACCTCCTGCCAGGAGCCGGTGATCTGGGCCAGGACATAGGGGCTGCCGTTGGAGGGATAGGCGAAGCGGCGATTACCCTCGTCGGTGGTCTCCAGCTCGAACAGCATGGTGTCGTAGTTGACCGCCGCCATGCCCGAGAGCCGGCGCCGGTCGATGGCCTTCAGCCGGCGCAGCTGGTCGGCGGTGCGGGCCTTGCGCGCCTCTTCGCCGGCCAGGGAGGCGTCATGGAGCCGGGCCTTGGCGGCCGCGCGCTCGCCCTTGTCGAGGCCCAGGGAGGTGACGAGCTCGGGGCTGTCGTCGAGGGCCTCCTTGAAGACCTGGTCGAGGAATTGAGCGAGCTGGGCCTCCGCGCCGCTGGCAGGCTGGGCCCAGGAGCCGGTGGCGGCGAGCGCGGCGAGGCCCCCCGCGGCGATCATGAGCTGGCGTCGGTTGTGCACGCGCCGGTCCCCCTTGTCGGTTGTGTGGACGAAGGCTTAGAGGCCGGGGCGCGGGCGCGGCAAGCAGGCGCGCACGATTGCGGTCATTAAATCCGAGTAATGCGCCCCATCCCCGCGGGCGGCCTAGGAAAAGGCGGTGGGATCGGCTGATATGCGCGCCGCTCGCAGGCAAGGATTCCATGACGATGTTACGCGTTTCAGGGCTGGCGCTGGCCGCTGTTCTTTCCCTCTCGCTGACCACGGGCGCCCTCGCCCAGGTGAGCCCCGCCCAGGCGGACCGCACGATCCAGCAGGTCCGGGCCTCTGCGGGCTTCAAGGCGGCGATGGCGCGGCTGGACGCCGAGCATGAGCGCATCGTCGCCGACACCATCACCCTGACCGAGATCGAGGCGCCGCCCTTCAAGGAGGAGAAGCGGGCCCGGGCCTATATGGAGATGCTGAAGGCCCACGGGCTGACCGACGTGGAGATGGACGCCGAAGGCAATGTCATGGGCCTGCGGCGCGGGACCGGGCCGGCCGGCGGGCCGGTGGTGGTGATCGCCGCCCACCTGGACACCGTCTTCCCCGAGGGCACCAATGTGAAGGTGCGGCGCGAAGGCACGAAGCTGTACGCCCCGGGCGTCGGCGACGACACCCACGCCCTGGCGGTGCTGCTGGGCTACATCCGCGCCCTGGACGCCGGGAAGGTGAAGACCAAGCGCGACATCCTGTTCGTGGGCAATGTGGGCGAGGAAGGCCCGGGCGACCTGCGCGGCGTGCGGCACATCTTCACCAAGGGCAAGTACAAGGACCGGATCGCCGCCTTCTTCTCCATGGACGGCACCAGCGCCGACCGCATCGTCTCGGGCGCGGTGGGCTCGAAGCGCTACCGGGTGACCTTCAACGGGCCGGGCGGGCACAGCTATGGCGCCTTCGGCATCGTCAATCCCATGGCCGCCATGGGCAATGCGGTGGTGGCCATGAACAAGCTGGAGACGCCCCGGAGCCCCAAAACCACCTACGCCACCAGCGTGGTGGGCGGCGGCACCAGCGTGAACTCGATCCCCGAGTCCATCTGGCTCGAGGTGGACATGCGCTCGGAAAGCCCCGAGGAGCTGGCCAAGATCGACGCCCGATTCAAGCAGATCGTCGAGGAGGCGGTGGCCGCCGAGAACGCGGCTCGCAACACCGGCCCCGGCAAGATCACCGCCGAGGTGAAGCAGATCGGCGACCGGCCCACCGGCAACACCCGGGAGGACGCCGAGATCGTGCAGCTGACCGCCGCGGCGGCGCGGGCGGCGGGCTACCAGCCGATCCTGGGGGCCAGCTCCACGGACTCGAACATGCCCATCAGCCTGGGCATTCCCGCGGTGACCATCGGCTCGGGCGGCACGAGCGGCCGGGCCCATGCGCCGGACGAATGGATCGACGTGGCCAAGCCCGAAAGCGTGCGCGGCATGGCCGTGGGCCTTGCGGCGCTGATCGCCATGGCCAACCGCTAGGGCCGTGGCGCCCCGCAGCGTCGCGATCATCGGGGCGGGGCCCGCCGGGCTGTTCGCCGCCGAGCGGCTGGCCGACGCCGGCCTGACGGTGACCGTGTACGAGCGGATGCCGTCGCCGGCGCGCAAGTTCCTGATGGCCGGGCGCGGCGGGCTGAATCTCACCCATTCCGAGCCCTTCGAGGCCTTCGTCGGTCGCTATGGCGCGGCGGGCGACTGGCTGCGGCCGCACCTGGAGCGGTTCCCGCCCGCAGCCCTGACGGCCTGGGCCGAGGGGCTGGGCCAGCCGACCTTCGTGGGCTCGTCGGGCCGGGTGTTCCCCAAGTCGCTCAAGGCCTCGCCGCTGCTGCGGGCCTGGCTTGCGCGGCTGGCGGAGCTGAAGGTCGGGCTGCGCCTGCGACACGCGTGGCGGGGCTGGAGCCCGGACGGCGAGCTCGTCTTCCGCACGCCCGAGGGCGAGACGAGGCTTCGGGCCGACGCCGTGGTGCTGGCCCTGGGCGGCGCCTCCTGGCCGAAGCTCGGGACCGACGGGGCCTGGGCCGCCCACTTGCCGGACGCGGTCGTCCCGTTCCGCCCCGCCAACATGGGCGTGGACGTGGCCTGGAGCCCGGTGATTCAGGGCTTCGCCGGAACGCCCCTGAAGGGCATCGCCCTCACCCACGACGGCCGCACAGTCCGCGGCGAGGCGGTGGTGAGTCGCCATGGCCTGGAAGGCGGGGCGATCTATGCGATCTCGGCGGCCCTGCGCGAGGCGATCGCCGCCGAGGGCGGAACGGTGCTGAAGGTGGACTTGCGGCCGGACATGGACGCGGCCGACCTCGCCCGCCGGCTGGCGAAACCCCGGGGCGGCCAGAGCCTTTCCAACCACCTGCGCCGGACCCTGAAGCTGTCGCCGGTGGAGACCAACCTGCTGCGCGAGGCGCACGGCAAGGACCTGCCCGCGGACCCGGCCGCCCTGGCCCGGGCCATCAAGGCCGCGCCCCTGCGCCTGACCGGCGTGCAGGACCTCGGGCGGGCCATCTCCTCGGCCGGCGGCGTGCGGCTGGAGGCGGTGGACCGCGACCTGATGCTGAAGGACCGGCCGGGCGTGTTCGTGGCCGGGGAGATGCTGGACTGGGAGGCGCCCACCGGGGGCTACCTCCTGCAGGCCAGTTTCGCCACGGGCCTCGCGGCGGCGGAGGGCGTGCTGCGCCGCCTCGGCGACTGATCTGCTCCGGCTACTCCGCGGCCACCGCCTGGGCGGCGGGCCAGGGATCGACGGTGACCCGGCGCATGTGCCGGCGCTGGCCCGGATAGTCGTTGAGCGCGAAGTGCCAGACCGAGCGGTTGTCCCAGAAGGCCACCGCCCCCTTGGTCCACTGGAAGCGGCAGGTGAAGCCCTCGTAGCGGGAGTGCTCGAAGAGGTAGTCCAGGAGAGCCTTGGACTCGCGGGCCTTCCAGCCCTCGATGCGCAGGGTGAAGGCCGGATTGACGTAGAGCGCCTTGCGGCCCGTCTCCGGGTGGACCAGCACCATGGGGTGGACATACTCGCCCACATAGCCGTCGGCCTCGGCCACCTTCATGGAGGTGCGCTTCTGCGCCGAGTGGCCCTGGGAGGAATATTCGCGGCTGGCCGAATGGACGGCGTTCAGGCCCTCCAGGGTCTTCTGCAGACCGGGCGACAGGGCCTCAAAGGCGGCGGCCTGGCTGGCGAACAGGGTATCGCCGCCGAACTCGGGGATCTCCACCGCATAGAGGATCGAGCCGATGGAGGGACGCTCCAGGAAGCTCATGTCCGAATGCCAGCCGCCGCCGAAGTTCACCTTGTCGGAGGGCTCCTTGATGATCTCCATCACCTCGGGCTGGCCATCCATCCCCGCCACGAACGGGTGGACGTTGAGCGGGCCGAAGCGGCGGCCGAAGGCCACCTGCTGGGCCGGGGTGAGGTCCTGGTCGCGGAAGAAGATCACCTGGTGCTCGACCAGGGCCTGGCGGATCTGGGCGATGGTCTCGTCGGGCAGATGCTGGGAGAGGTCGACGCCGGAGATCTCGGCGCCGAGGGCGCCGGCGACGCGGCGAATCTTGAGGGCTTGGCTCATGGGCGGCTCCTTGCTCGCCTCACGCTACCCCGACCAGCAGTCCGCGCCAGGGCCCAAGAGCTGAACCCGCTTTCAGCCGGGCTGAAGGCTTACCTTGCGTCGAGGGCCGCCCGGACCTCGGCGATCACGCCGGCCCAGTCGCTGTCGCGAGGCTGACGGAAGACGCGGACCGAGGGATACCAGGGGCTCTCGGTCCCCTGCCGCATCCAGCGCCAGTCGGCCGGCCTGGCCGTCAGCAACCACACCGGCTTGCCCATGGCGCCGGCGAGGTGGGCGACGGCGGTGTCGACGGTGATGACCAGCTCAAGGTCCTCGATGATCCGGCGCGTGTCCTCGAAGTCGCGGACGCCGGTGTCCTCGGGCTGGAGGCTGCGCACGCCCGGCCAGGCGAGCACCTCGCGCTGCAGGGGCTCAGGCAGCGAGCGCCAGCGGTCGCGGACGTGGTTGGGATTGCCGCGCACGCCGACGCCGATCCCCTGGCCGCCCGACCGCGACGGCAGATAGGGCTCGGCCGGCACGTCCTTCGGCTCCTTGACGCCCATGCGCCACGGGAGCGCCGAGAAGATCGTCCAGGCGTCGTGGCGTTCGATCTGAACGTCGCCCTCGGCGGGCAGCACCCGCGCGCCGAGGCCGGAAAACAACCGCACGAGGGCCGGGGCGCAGTAGACGGTCACCGCCACCCCTTGCCGGACCAGGATCGCCACGAAACGCGCGAACTGGATTTGGTCGCCCATCCCCTGATCGGGCAGCACCAGAAGCGAGCGCACCGGCTCGCCCTGCCACTCGGGGAAGCTCAGGCTCGGCCGCCAGCGCTCGCGCGTCTCCTGATGATGA
>Ga0065721_10051102_pt1 | contig 16273 bp, 14 predicted proteins | sample Mesricmetagenome_FD_59108 | JGI IMG/M metagenome (GOLD analysis project Ga0065721, IMG submission 59108) | Mesophilic microbial community from rice straw/compost enrichment Sample: eDNA_1 v2 (version 2) | ecosystem: Engineered > Solid waste > Grass > Composting > Bioreactor | place: USA: Davis... | reverse complement strand
GAAAATCGAGAATATTCGGCTTGAAATCTTTGATTTTTAAGCGTTTGTGCTTGGACGACCCCCGCACAAGCGACATCAATGTCTGCTGCTACGATGCCGCTTTCCCAAGGTGGACTCGATCGCTCTCAAACGCACCTAATCACGAAAGAGTCAGAGTACAACGTCGCCCGGGTGGGTTATTAACGAAGCCGATCTGAGTCGCGAACAAGCTTCTCATCCCGGCGGATAAACCGGTTTGCAAGCAGATTGCAGAGCACGGCAATACCGGGAAGCCAGAGACCGAGTCCCAGTTTGCCACCGCCGAAGTCTTTTGCAAGTTGATTTGAAAAGATGAAAGCCGAAGCGATGGTCCCCGCGAGCAGGAGCGAATTGAGGGCACCAAGTTTCATCTGTAGCATGCGGTCTTTGTATTTCCCTATTTCGATAATCGATATCGTGATGGATGCAACGGCGAGGATAGCTGTGAGACTGTACGGCATGTACTGAGTTCTAATCATCTCACCACTCTGCGCGACGATGCTGTAGTGCAAAGCATACAATTTGTGAGACTGCCCGATCGCTTCATGAATCCAGATAGGAAAGAATATTGCAGCGATCAGACTGATGATCGCAATAACCAGAAATACAGTTTGAATCCTTTGCCACATAGTCGCGTTAGTCTAAATTGCCGCCAGAGGAGCGGAGCAAAGCTAATGATTATTCTCGTGAATCGTCAATCGTGAATCGTGAATGGTCGTGAATCGTGAGTCGTGAGTCGTGAATCGAGAATCGAGAATCGAGAATTGCCGAGAATCGAAAATCGAAAATCGAGAATAGGGAGTGAGCGGATTTGATAGTGTATCGCTTGATCTGAAGGCGCTTCGGAGTGGAGGTTTTTGGTCGTGCAACTTCCTAAGGCAGATGTGATGAGAAGGTCGGTGGCTTTGACGAGAGGGGCCCTTAGACGGCCCTGCCAGACATTTCAGCACGCCCCAAGCAAGTCCCCGCACTGATTACCGATTACTGATTACTGATCGTGGACCGTCAACCGCGGCCCGTGGACCGAAATGCGTTACTTCTTTGAAATAGCCTACAACGGCACCAACTATAACGGCTGGCAGAGTCAGCCTAACGCAGTAGGTGTGCAGACTGTCGTCGAGGATGCCCTGACGAAGTTGTTCCGGGTGCCGGTAAGTATCGTCGGGAGTGGCAGAACCGACACTGGGGTACACTGCGAGCAGCAGTTTTTTCATACCGACCTGGAAAGCCCATTTGACCAAGAGAAGCTGATTCAGCGGCTGAATTCATTCCTGCCCCACGATATAGTCATTAAGTCAATTCGGCAAGTCAGACCTGACGCAAGTGCCCGGTACGATGCCATTGAACGCACTTACCAGTACCGGATAACGCGGGTTAAGGATCCGTTTCTCCAAGGGCTTAGTTGGCACTACTTCAAGGAAGTAAATGTTCAAAACATGAATCGCGCCGCTGCGTATATAGTCGGAGAGCATGATTTTGAGTGCTTCAGTAAGGTCAAAACGGATGTGAATCACTTTATTTGTCACATCCGGATGGCGAAATGGGTGGAAAAAGGGGATCAGCTCATCTTTACGGTTTCGGCGAACCGATTCCTTCGCGGAATGGTTCGAGCAATTGTCGGCACACTGTTGGACGTCGGAACGGGAAGGATCACCTATAAGGATTTTGTGTCGATCATCGAAAGCAGGGATCGGCGGAAAGCGGGACAAAACGTGCCCGCCAGCGGACTTTTTCTGGTGAAGGTCAAATACCCGGCGCGCATATTCATTAAATAATACACTGTGGAGCGAGAACAGGTTAAAAGCGGAAACATTATCGATTGGTCAGTCCTGAAAAGACTGATGAAGTTTGTCGCACCTTATCGGAAAAGCTTCTATGCTCTGATCTTGCTGACAGTCCTTCTCGGTGTGCTGACTCCTGTTCGCCCGATTTTGATTCAATACACAATTGATAACGATGTTGCGTTCGGCGACTACGCCGGGATGGTCAACATCGTGATTGTGTTGCTCGTCTTACTGGTGATTCATTCCCTGGTCCAATATGCCCACACGTATTTGTCGGGATGGCTCGGTCAACAGGTGATTCGTGATATCCGGACGCGGCTCTACGAACACATTGTCAATCTCCGTCTCAAGTTCTTTGACAAGACACCCATCGGTCGACTTGTCACGCGGACAATTTCCGACGTGGAAACCCTCGCCGATGTCTTTAGCGAAGGCCTCGCCGCGATGGCAGGTGACTTGCTGCAGATTGTCTTCATCCTCGGCTTCATGTTCTACCAGGATTGGAGACTTGCACTCCTGAGTTTGTCGACTATTCCGTTGTTGCTGATCAGCACATACATATTCAAGGAAAAGATCAAGGTTACTTTCAATGATGTTCGCAATGCGGTCGCCAACCTCAACACGTTCGTGCAGGAACACATCACCGGTATGAACATTGTGCAGATCTTCGGAAGTGAAAAAACCGAGTTCAAGAAGTTTAAGGCAATTAATGAGGAGCATCGGCACGCCAACCTTCGTTCAGTTCTTTATTACTCCATCTACTTCCCTGTTGCCGAGATCATTGCTGCAGCTGGAATTGGTCTATTGGTTTGGTACGGGGCAAAAGGTGTAATCCACTTCGAAGAGACTGGTATTACGATCGGAAAACTGATCGCCTTCATTATGTACATTCAGATGTTCTTCCGACCGATCAGGATGATTGCCGACCGGTACAATACACTGCAGATGGGGATTGTCAGCACGTCGAGGATCATGAACCTGCTTGACAACACCGAACATGTTCAGCAAACTGGAACCTATAAACCGGAACATATTCGTGGTTCTATCGAGTTTGAGAACGTGTGGTTCGCATACAACGACGAGCAGTACGTGCTGAAAGACATAAACATCAACATCCGCGAAGGTGAGACTGTTGCTTTTGTCGGTGCAACCGGCGCTGGAAAATCTTCGATTATCAATCTGCTCAATAGGTTTTACGAAATCAATAAGGGTGCGATTAGGGTAGACGGCGTCAATATTACCGAATATGAGCTCGGGCATTTACGAAAAAATATCGGCGTGGTGCTCCAGGATGTATTTCTATTCTCCGACACAATATTCAACAATATTGCACTCGGCAATCCAAATGTGACTGAAGAGATGGTATGGCATGCTGCCGATCTCGTTGGCGCAAGGAGATTCATCGAACGCCTGCCGGGAGGATTGTCTTACAATGTCATGGAGCGCGGATCTACTTTGTCTGTGGGTCAACGTCAGCTTATTTCATTTATTCGCGCCATGGTGTATGATCCGAAGATCCTCATCCTTGACGAGGCAACGTCGTCGGTAGATTCGGAAACGGAGGAGATGATCCAGAACGCCATCGACAAGATGATGCGCGGACGTACATCGGTCGTCATCGCACACAGACTGTCTACCATTCAGAAAGCGGACAAAATCATCGTCATGGACCACGGCGAGATTAAGGAAGAAGGCACGCACGAAGAATTGCTCGCGAGAGACGGTGTTTACGCCCACCTCCACAAAATGCAGTATAAAGAGTTTGTCGGATAGCTGCATCGGTGAAGCACGGTTGCAAGTCGCTACGGTCGGTCTAAAATGCCGTATCTTTGTTGTTGATGTGCCTTAACCGGACCTTGCTGATCCTGCTCGCGCTGTCTCTTTCAGTCGTCGCTCATGGACAACGAACGAATGTGACCAAGTCGAGATATCATTACTCCACCCCGTCGGTCAAGGGGAAGAAGGCGAAGACTATTTGTCCTGTGTTCACGCCGAGTCGCTATCCGTTTCACGGTCTTGGTGTAAAGATCGGGGATCCCTTCGCGGTGACTTACAAATTCTACGCGCGGAAGAATCTTGCGGTTGCGGTTGACTTTGGAAAGGCAGCCAGTGGGTTGTACAGAGAATACTTCCAGGAGAAGTTTGGCTCCTATGTAATGACGGATACATTTCCTTCGGAGGATTCCCGCATAAGTTACGTCGCGCACAAAGCCATCTCCGACTATGTGACGGAGGTGAAGATCCTCTACCAGATTGATGCAAGTCGAATCTCTGACGGGCTGCAATTTTACGGCGGTCTCGGCTGGGAATGGAAAAAGACTGAACTGAAGTATGATTACGAGTATAACACCGACACCGGCCCGGCGCGTAGCGATCCTTTCGGTTCGTTCCGTCGGACACGTGTAACGATGGGACCTCAGATCACTGCGGGAATCGAATACTCATACTTTACTATTCCCGTCGCAGCATTTATGGAAATAGAATATTTCATGGATGTCCAGGGTGATCCGGGCTGGCGAAAGTTACAAGGCGGCGTTGGGTTGCGGTATATCTTCGGAGTCAACTGATCAGTTTTCCGCGCGCTCTTCGAGCTGACCTTGTTTCTCGTAGAGGTCGCGATACAATCCGTCCTTCTCAAGGAGTGACTCATGCGTTCCGACTTCTACGATCTGACCATCAACGAGAACAACGATTTTGTTTGCCAGCTTCGCGGAAGAAACGCGATGCGAAATGATGATGGTTGTACGTCCCTTCATGATCCGCTTCAGGCTGTTGAGAATATTGTTCTCCGTTTTTGTATCGACTGCCGACAAAGCGTCGTCGAGCATCAGGATCTTTGGTTCTCTCACGATCGCACGTGCAATGGAAACCCGTTGCTTCTGACCACCTGACAAGGTGATACCTCGTTCACCGATCCGTGTTTCAAACCCGAGAGGGAACGCGGCGATATTATCATAAACGTCCGCATCCTTTGCCGCCTGATGGATGCGCGGCTCATCGGGGTCCTCCATGCCGAAGGATATGTTGTTGTAAATTGTGTCGCTGAAAAGAAACACATCCTGCGGCACATAACCGATCTGCGTCCGAAGGCAATTGAGATTGTAATGAGTAATCGGAATATCGTCGATGAGTATCTGCCCTTCGCGAACGTCGTACAGACGCGAGATCAGATTTGAGATCGTACTTTTTCCGGACCCCGTCGTTCCGATAATGGCCAACGACTCTCCCGGCTCCACGACGAACGAGATTCCCTTGAGAGCTTTTATCCCTGTATCAGGGTAAGTGAATGACACATTCCTGAACTCTATCTTACCTTCAATGTCACGGACCAGGTCCTTCTCCGACAAAATGTTTGAGGTCGTTTTCAGAAACTCGTTGATTCGTTTCTGAGAGGCCTCAGCCCGTTGTACAAGGCTGCTTGTCCATCCAAGCGAAGTGACTGGCCATGTCAAGAGGTTGACATAAATGATGAACTCGGCGATGTTGCCAAGGGTCAGAGAGCCGTTTATTACGAGGGTGCTACCCGCATAAACCGTCAGGATGGTGCTCAGGCCCACTAAACCCATAATCAAGGGGAAGAAGAGCGATTGCACCACCGTCAGCTTCATCGACTGCTTTTTGTATTCCTCTGTCTCGGCTTCAAACTTTGTGATCGACTCGTGCTCGCGATTGAACGATTTCAATACGCGGATACCTGAGAATGCCTCCTGCACGAATGTCGAAAGCCTGGACTGGCTGCGCTGAATATGTTCAGATCTTCGCTCGATCTTCTCGTTCACGAGGAAAATGCTCAGGGATAGCAGAGGTAGCGGACTCAGGGCGTATAGCGTGAGCGTGGGGCTGATCTTAATCATGAACGGAATGAGCATCAGGAAAAGTGTGATAAGCGTGATGCCGTACATGATCGCAGGGCCGAGGTACATGCGGACACGGCTTACGTCTTCCGAGATGCGATTCATCAGGTCTCCGGTATTATTCCGGCGATAAAAGCTGAGAGGCAAGCTTTGGTAGTGGTCAAAGATTTCGTTCTTCAAATCATATTCGATGTGGCGCGACATGACGATCAGTGTTTGACGCACGAAATAGAGGAACACTCCGCGCAGGAGCGCCATCAATAGAATCAGGAGGGCGTAAATTAGGATCGCGAAGGCAAATACTTCGAAGAACTGGTCCTGTAGGTCGAGTTGATTGAACGATTGGTAGACCTGGATGTTGTCGACGATAAGGTCGATGGAATGTCTTACCAGGGGGCCGGGCAGAATTTGAAAGGCGTTTGAAATAATAACGAAGATGGTACCAAAGAACAGGTGCCACTTATACTTGAGGAGGTATTTGTTAAGATATCTGAGTTCTTTCATTTGCCTTGAGGCCCGTAAAACGCAAGGAGGTGCATTTGCTGCAAATCAAACCATAAAAAACGGTTATAACAGGGGCAGCTTTCATAAAATTCGGCCACTTCTGCATGAAACGAAATACTGGGCGGAAAGTTCACGCAACCGATTGTTACGAAAGGGTGTAAATTCTTATAGGTGATCCTTGAGCGGGACAATTTTTCCACAAAGAATGGAATCCTCAGAAAGGTTCGACAACAGAGTTTCGCCTCAAGCCGTTTAAATGGCCGACAGGAAGCTTGATCGGACTGTTCGCGAGACAGTCGCAAATTGTGGCATCCTGTTAGTGAATTACCTCGCAGGTTGTCTATTTTTGTGTCCCCTAAGTCCCAATAACGTTCTTTAACATGCTGAACAGGAGAAGTCTTCGGATAAAAGTAATGCAGAGTCTGTTTGCATTACAACAGTGCAAGGAAGCGACTTACGAGTTATGCGAGGAAAAGATCAGCGAAGCGTTTGCTCCGGATCTTAACTCGATGGAGGTACAGGACAAGGCTCTGCTTCAACAGCAGAAAAAAGTGGCGTTGAAGCTTTTTGCGGAGGCATTTGCCAAAGGCCAGTCTGGAGTCGAGCACGAAGACAAGAAGGTTGTTAAAGCTGTTCAGGATGCCCTCAAGTTTTACAAAGATCAGGTCAAAAAAGACACGGACTTCTTCCGCAAGAATCTCGTTGTCGAGGTTGAGAAGATCTACGACCACTACATTGCCACCCTGTCATTAGTGACCGTGTTTGCCGAGCTCGCGGAAGCCGACAAGAAGGTCAGCCACCGCAACTTTGTCAACAACTCCTGGATACGTGCGCTTAAGAACAGTGAGGCTCTGAAAAAGGACGCGCTGCGCCTTGGCCGGCACTGGCAGAATCATATGGATGAAGTCCGCCATTGGTTTCGCGACGTTGTTCGGCAGGACAATGAATACCTCAACTACCTCGATCGAAAGAGTCCTTCAATCGATGATCAGAAGAAGTTCGTCAACCACTTGTTCAAAAAGGTCATCTTCGGGAAGACCGTGATCAATGACTTCTATGAGGAGGAGGTATTGCGGTGGGCGGAAGACAAGGATATCGTCAAAGCGCTAGTTGAGAAAACTGTCAAGTCGTACGAGCCTGAACAGCAGACAGAGATCTCCCTGCACACGCTTTCACTCAATTGGGAGGACGACCGCGCCTTTATCGAGACGTTGTACGAGAGGTCGACAAACCTCGAACCGCATCACAAAGAATTGATCGCAAACAACACGAGGAACTGGGAAGTTGAACGTCTCCCTCTTACCGACCGCATTATCCTGGAGATGTCGATCGCGGAGCTTTTGAGTTTTCCAAACATCCCGGTGAAGGTGACAATCAACGAATACATTGAACTGGCGAAAACCTACAGTACACCGAAGAGCAGGACATTTATCAACGGTATCCTGGACGTGATCGCGAAAGAATTGATGGAGTCAGGTGAAATAAAGAAAAGCGGCAGAGGACTCATCGACAATAAATAGCGAGCAAGCGTGTATATTTGTTAAAATGTGTTAAAAGTTTGAAATTAAGTCTCAACGATAATAATTTTAACGGCCTATGAGCAAAAAGGGAGGAAACACGCTGCTTGCGTTTCTAGTCGGAGCGGCTACCGGAGCGATTCTGGGGATTTTATATGCACCCGATAAAGGTTCTAACACGCGAGAAAAACTTTCTTATCAGTTGGATAAATATCGGGGGATGTTGCAGGAAGTGATCAATGATTTCGTGTCCGGCCGGGAGACACCTCTCACATCTGAAGCTAAATCCCAGGGACAAAAAGTGGTGGATGAAGCAAAGACAAAGGCAGAGAAACTTTTAGAAGACGTTGACGAACTTTTGTTGCAGATACGCGGTAAGAAGAATTAAATAACAAGACTATGAAAACAATGTGGATAAAGGTATTGATGATCGTTGCCATCGGAGCAGTGTTTTCTTCATGCAAGGATCGGAATGCCGAGAAGAGGATCGCTGAGCTGGAAAGCAGGCTCGCTGAACTTGAGGGTAAGAAAGCTGTAAGTCCTGCAGTAACCCCAACTACGCAGCCAATCACCGAAGAGAAACCGGAAGGTCCACTGCCGAAGTTCGAGTTCGAAACGACCGACCACGACTTTGGTACGATTCCCGAAGGAAAAGTGGTAGAGTTTACTTACAAATTCAAGAATACGGGTGACGCGCCTCTTATCATCCAGAATGCACAAGGTTCGTGCGGTTGTACGGCCTCTGATTGGACCAAGACACCCATCCCTGTTGGCGGAACCGGTACGATTACCGCAAGGTTTGACAGCAATGGCCGTCCGAATATCCAGAATAAGACCGTGACCGTCACAGCCAATACCTGGCCCAAGCAGACTGTCCTCCGCTTCAAGGCGATGGTAACGCCTAAAGCCGAAGCGGATGCTCGCGGCCCCGTCAGGAAGTAATTCTCCTTAAATAGGATATAAGAAACCCGGGCATTAACCCGGGTTTTTTATTGCTGGTTTGTATCTAGCCATCGACATACCTTGCAAAACGTTGGCTTAGAATGGCCTAAATGGTTTAACTTTGGCACCTAATTAATTGAACTATGTTAACAATTCTCTTGCAAGCTGCACCGGGCGGCGGTAGTGCCGTTCCTCAGTTAATCTTCTTCGGAGCGATCATCCTGGTCTTCTATTTCTTTATGATCCGGCCTCAACAGAAAAAGGCTAAAGAGCAGAAGAAGTTTATCGAAGAGATCAAAAAGGGCGACTACGTAGTGACGATCGGCGGGGCCCATGGAACGGTCGGTGAACTGGAGGGAGATACCTTCATTCTCGAAGTGGAGAGAGGTGGAAGGATCCGCTTTAATAAGTCCGCGATCTCTCTCGAACAAACACGTGCTTACAATAACAAGAAATAGCCCACACGTTGAATGAATCGGGCATTGAAGGTGTATCGGATACACATATGCGATGCGAATAATCTACACGATATTCAACATCCTTCGGTTTAACCGTCAGAACTGGAAGGCCGTAGCCCTGTGCATTATCGCAGCTACGGTCTTCTGGGTTTTTAATGCCCTGAATAAAACCTACACTACCAATATCAGCTTCCCGCTGACGTTCGACTACGACAACGAAAATTTTATCCCCGTTGGATCCCTTCCTCAATCTGTCCGACTGAACGTGACTGGAAATGGGTGGGAACTCTTTAAGAGAAGTACCGGAGTGAAACCCGATCCCCTCGAGATTCCCCTCGAACGCCCCGGTGAGGTGAAGAAAATTGTCGGTAGCGGATTGAAATTCTCTTTCAGCAATCAACTCGCCGGACTAGAGATCAATCATGTGTTGAGTGATACCATCTATCTTGACCTGGAGCCAAGAATCGGGCGGTGGATTCAAGTCGATGTAGATTCTCTTCAGTATAACATGAAGAGGAATTACGGATTGACAAGTGAGGTGGTAATCAAACCTGATTCTATCTACGTCGAGGGGCCGAAAAGAATTGTTGAAAGAATCAGGCAACCATTTAAGCTTGCACTTCCTCACCGAAACATCGATGATGATTATCGCGAAGAAATTTCAGTGGAACTTCCGCACAGGGATGTGCTGAAGATAGACCCCGCAGTTGTAGCCGTTGAGTTCGATGTCGATGAAATGATCATTGTGCGTGATTCCGTCCGATTGAAGATCGTTAATATTCCTCCAACGGTTTCCGACGTGAGTACAACGAAGGTCCCTGTTGTCATTTCCGTTCCTGAACAGTTTCGTGAAGCCATGAAGACTGACTCACTGCGTGCGGAGGTCGATCTCAGGAATTTCCGTCGGGGAACACGTAAGGTCCTCCCCACGATTAAGGGCCTGCCTCCTTACAGTATCGTTGTGAAGGTCGATTCGGTAATCGTGAGCCTTTAGCCAGTGAACACAAGACTTCAAATCGGCGTAACAGGCGGTATCGGTTCCGGTAAGTCTGTGGTCTGTAAGATATTCGCTCAGCTTGGAATACCTGTCTACGATGCTGACAGCCATGCGAAAGCACTAATGACCACCGATGGAATACTGGTATCGCAAATCAAAAAAGAATTCGGTGATTTGTCCTATCATGCCGATGGCAGCCTCAACCGGGAGTGGCTTTCCCAGCATGTGTTTTCGAATGAAGCACGGTTGGAAAAGCTGAACAGTTTAGTACACCCCAGGGTAGCGGTTGATTACGAGAACTGGGTCGGCATGCAGACGGAAGTACCGTACGTGCTCAAGGAAGCGGCCCTGTTGTTTGAATCGGGTTCTTTTAGGCTCCTCGACAAGATCATCGTCGTTTCAGCGCCCGAGGCCATAAGACAAGAGAGAGTATTGAAGCGCGACAAGCACCGAACTGTCGAACAGTTCAGGGAGATTGTCGAAAAACAACTACCGGAGGAAGAGAAATTGAAAAGGGCGGATTACATTATTGTAAACGACGATGTGACACCGGTAATTCCTCAAGTTCTCAAACTTCACCAGGAGTTTATTTCAGTGAAATGAGATTCGAACCAGTTCAATAAAGTGGATGTTAAAAAATTCAAGTAGAACGTCTATATGCGTCTGACCACCAAAGGATTTATTCTGACATTAATAGCGACCACGGTCTTTGCTTCCTGCAATTCCAAGAAGCAGCAATCAAGCGGGCAGGGCCGCCGGCTGTCGGGTCCAATGAAAGTTGATGCATTTGTCGTTAGCCAAAGTTCAATCAGCGAGAACGTTCAGGTTCCCGGTTCGTTGCGCCCTTTTGAAGAGACTGAGATTCGCGCCGAAGTCGGTGGTCGTATTGTTCAAATCAATATCACTGAGGGGTCGGTTGTTGACAAAGGTAGTCTTCTTGTAAAATTGTTTGACGAGGATCTAAAAGCTCAACTTCGCAAGCTGAAAGTTCAACTTCAGATCAGAGAAAAAACCGCGGAACGTAACCTCGAGTTGCTCAAGATCAACGGGATCAGCCAACAGGAATACGATCTCAGCGCCTTGGAAGTTGAAAATCTTCGGGCAGATATTCAGACAACCGAAATTGCAATTGCAAAGACCGAGATCAGGGCTCCTTACAGGGGCGTGGTTGGTCTTCGTAACATCAGCCTCGGATCGTATATCTCCCCTTCCGATGTAATTACGACCATCAGACAGGTTGATCAACTCAAGCTTGAGTTTTCTGTTCCTGAGAAGTATGCAAAAGACATCGCAAAAGGACATGCGGTGAAATTTCGTGTCGACGGTGGTCTGCAGGAGCACACAGCGACTGTCATGGCTACAGAGAATAGCGTCGATCAGAATACGCGCACACTTCTTGTCCGCGCTGTTGTGAGTGGAAAGAATCCTGAACTGGTACCTGGCTTGTTTGCAAAAGTCAACCTGCAACTCGGTAAGAACGATCGCGCGTTGCTGGTACCAACCCAAGCGGTGATCCCGACTATCAGGGATAAACAGGTCGTGTTGCTTCGCGGTGGCGGACCAGTGTTTACAACCGTTGAGACTGGCCTTCGAGATTCAGCGTATGTAGAAGTGATTCGCGGCATCAGCGTAGGTGATACGGTAATTACAAGCGGATTGATGGCGATCAGACCGGAGTCAAAGGTGACGATCTCAACTGTAAGTTCTCTTTAAGCGCTAAAACAAAAGAGCCCTATGAACATTTCCGAGCTTAGTCTGAGGCGCCCTGTTCTGGCATTTGTCATGAACATCATTCTTGTCTTGTTTGGGATCATCGGCTTCAACTTCCTGGGCGTGCGCGATTATCCCGCGATTGACCCACCTATCGTCAGCGTCAGGACGAACTACCCCGGAGCAAACGCCGATATCGTAGAATCACAAATTACAGAGCCGCTTGAGAAGTCGGTTAACGGTATTCCCGGTATCAAGAACATAACATCGTCTTCAAGCGTCGGACAAAGCAATATTACCATCGAGTTTGAGCTCGGTGTTGATCTGGAAGCGGCGGCGAACGATGTGCGCGACAAGGTTTCTGCTGCGGCGCGCTCACTGCCTCGCGACCTTGACAGCCCTCCCGTTGTATCCAAGGAAGATGCGAGCGCGGAATCCATCATCGCGATGACAGTGCAGAGCCTGACGCGAAATCCACTCGAGCTGACTGAATATGCGAACAACGTCCTCGTTGAACGTTTGGAGACTATTCCTGGTGTGAGTAGCGTGCGCATTTGGGGTGAGAAGCGTTATGCAATGCGCATCTGGCTTGACCCTGCAAAGCTGAGTGCGTATGGACTTACGCCACTCGATGTTCAGACAGCCCTGAATCGTGAACACATCGAATTGCCTTCAGGAAAAATTTCAGGAACTGCTACGGAACTCACAGTTCGCACTTTCGGCAAACTTTACTCAGAAGATGATTTCAACAATGTGATCATCAAATCTGCGCCTACGGGCGATATCCGGCTGAAAGACGTTGGTCAAGCCGTACTCGGTCCGGAGAATGAGGAGTCAGTTCTTCGTGAGAGCAACGTCGCGATGGTGGGACTTGCAGTCAACCCGTTGCCTGGATCGAACTATGTTGAAATTGCGGATGAATTCTATCGTCGCCTGGATCAAATAAGGGATGAGGTTCCGGAGGATATCCAATTGGATATCGCGATGGATCAGACGGTGTTTATCAAACGCTCAATCTCAGAAGTGGAGGAAACGTTGGTGATTGCGTTTATCCTGGTGGTATTGATCATCTATCTATTCTTCCGCGATTTTCTCATCGCGATTCGTCCATTGATAGACATTCCGGTTTCACTTATTGCGACGTTCTTCATCATGTACCTGTGTGGGTTCTCCATTAACGTGCTCACCATGCTGGGTATCGTGTTGGCGACTGGCCTCGTGGTCGATGACGGTATTGTGGTGACGGAGAACATTTACAAGAAGCTCGAGCAGGGGATGAACAAGTACAGGGCTGCCCGCGAAGGTTCGAAGGAGATTTTCTTCGCCGTCATCTCTACGTCGATTACCCTTGCGGTCGTATTTCTTCCGGTGTTGTTTCTGCAAGGCTTTGTTGGGCGCCTCTTTAAAGAGTTCGGAGTTGTTGTTGCAGGAGCGGTTCTTGTATCCTGCTTTGTATCACTGACACTTACCCCGGTCCTTAGCGTACTCCTCACTCGCAAGAATCATAAGCACTCATGGTTTTATCATAAGAGTGAACCTTTCTTCCGCGGAATGGAGAATGGCTATAGGAATTGGCTCGAGCGCTTCATGAAAGTGCGTTGGGTGGCCGTCCTGATCATCTTTGCCTGTCTCGGTGGAGCGGCTTACATCGCGACTAGCATTCAACAGGAACTCGCTCCGATGGAAGACCGGAGTCAATTCCGTTTTCAAATGAGTGCTGCCGAAGGAACTTCGTTTGACTATATGGACGCATTCGTTCAAAAAGCCGTGAAGTTCGTAATGGATTCCATTCCAGAGTACAGGACTGCGCTGTCGGTCACGGCACCAAGTTTCTCCGGTGGTGGCGCGGTAAACACCGGATTTGTTCGTGTCAGGTTGGTTGACCCGGATGAACGCACAAGGTCTCAACAGGAGATTGTCGACATGGTTAACCGCAATCTTCATTTGTTTCCCGAAGGCAGGCTGATTGTAATCCAGGAAGAAACAATCCAGGTGAATCGGCGGGCAGGGATGCCGGTGCAGTTTGTCTTGCAGAACAACAACTTTGAAAAGATTCGAGAAGTTCTGCCGAAATTCCTGGAAGCCGCGAGCGATCATCCCACATTCCAGAATGTTGACACAAACTTAAAATTCAACAAGCCTGAATTGCTTGTCGAAATCAACCGCCTCAAAGCTTCTCAACTCGGTATCAGTGTTCAAGACATAGCACAAACTCTTCAACTTGCATACAGTAATCTGCGGTTTGGATACTTCACCAAAGACGGAAAGCAATACCAGGTTATGGGGCAAGTGTCACGGATCAACCGCGACGACCCGGATGACCTGAAGTCCTTGTTCGTTCGCACAAATTCCGGACAATTGGTTTCTATCGACAACGTAGTGACTGTGCGCGAATCTACCACGCCTCCTTCGTTGTACCACTTTAACAGGTATAAGTCGGCTACGATCAGTGCAAGTTTGGCGCCCGGTAAGACGATCGGAGACGGTATCAATGCGATGGAGGAAATCGCCGGCCAATTACTGGATGACACGTTCACGACTTCACTGGCTGGAAGCTCACGCGACTATGCCGAGAGCTCGGGTAACACAGCGTTCGCGTTCGTTCTTGCGTGTATACTGATCTACCTCATTCTTGCGGCGCAGTTCGAAAGCTTTATCGATCCATTCATCATTATGTTTACTGTTCCTCTCGCGATATGCGGAGCGTTTATTTCATTGGCGATTTTTGGTCAAACTCTCAATATATTTTCACAGATCGGTATGATCATGTTGATAGGGCTGGTGACGAAGAACGGTATTCTGATCGTTGAATTTGCAAACCAGAAACGTGAAGAAGGCCTTTCGCGCCTGGAAGCGGTGCTAGAAGCATCGCGCCTCCGCCTCAGACCGATCCTTATGACGAGCTTTGCGATGGCGCTTGGATCACTTCCAATAGCCATGTCTTTGGGCGACGCGGCGACAAGTCGTCAACCTTTGGGGATTGTGATTGTCGGAGGTATCATGTTCTCTCTCATCTTTACTCTGTTCGTGGTTCCGGCTATGTACACGTTCTTCTCAAGGGCCAGGAAGCACGTCGAGTTTGGCGATGAACAGCCCGTCGCTCAACCCCAACCCAATAAGGATTTAGTGTATGAGGCTTAGTAGGATCGCGTTAGTACTCTCTTTTATCGGCATCGCATCAACAGCATTCTCGCAGGAGGAGGTCACACTCGAACAGGTTGTGGCGTTGGCTCTGGAGAAGAACTACGATGTGCGTCTCGCGAAAAAAGTATCTGAGGCCGCTTCAACAGACGACAGCTATGCGATGGGAGCGTTTCTTCCACGCATCAGTGCGGAAGCTGCTACGGTTTGGAACGACAACGAGCAGACTCTTCGTTTTCAGGATGCATCGCGGAATAACAGTGGCGATGCGCAGTCAAACAACCTGAGTGGATCCGTTCAGGCAGTATGGACTTTGTTCGATGGTACTAGAATGTTTGCGACCCGCGAGCGTGTCTCGGAGATTGCCGAGCAAAGTGAACTGCAACTCAAGGATCAGATGGTGAACACCATCGCCCAGGTGATCAATAGTTACTACGACATCGTCCGCCAGAAACAGCAACTCCTTGCAATCCGTGAGCAAATGTCGGTCAGCGAGGAACGCGTGAAACTTGCAGAAAAGAAACTCGAGGTGGGAACTGGTATCAGGCCGGAACTATTGCAGGCTCGGGTTGACTACAACGCTCAACGCGCTCAGGCACTGATGCAGGAAACCATCATTAAGCAGTTGAAGGAACAACTCAACAACATTGTAGGCCTTCAGCTGCCTGCCGAATACGACGTTGCTGATACCATCATCATCGATCTCAATCTCAGACCTGACGACAGCTTTCAGAACCTTGAGAATACAAACTTCGGCTTGATGGCGGCCAGGCGCAATATTCACATCGCCAGTCTTGCGCTTCGCGAGCGCCGGGCAGAATATCTTCCGTTTGTCAACTTTAACGCAGCATACAATTTCTCTCGCAACGACAACAAAAAGCAGATTAACCCATTCGGTCCTGTGTACAACCGTACTGACGGTCTCAACTACGGCTTTTCCCTCACCATGCCCATCCTCACGGGACTTAACACCAGAAGGCAGTCTCAATTAGCGAGGCTTGAACTCGATCGACAACAACTTCTGTTCGAACAGCAGCGAAACACGACAAACGTCGCGCTGAAAAATGCGTTCACGAATTACGAGAATGCAAAAGCGATCTTGCTGATCGAGGAGGAGACAATCGGTTTGGCTCGTGAGAACGTCTTTATTGCGCTTGAGTCTTTCAAGAGAGGCGTCAATACGTTTATTGAACTCCGGACGGCACAGCAAAGCCTTGCTGAGGCATACAACCGACTCATTTCTGCGCGATATAACGCAAAAGTCGCCGAGACGGAGCTTCTACGATTGAACGGAAGCCTCCTGAAGTAGTCGGGTTTATCAACGCACCGCGACCGCAGCCTTGAACGG
>Ga0065721_10007683_pt1 | contig 16274 bp, 13 predicted proteins | sample Mesricmetagenome_FD_59108 | JGI IMG/M metagenome (GOLD analysis project Ga0065721, IMG submission 59108) | Mesophilic microbial community from rice straw/compost enrichment Sample: eDNA_1 v2 (version 2) | ecosystem: Engineered > Solid waste > Grass > Composting > Bioreactor | place: USA: Davis... | reverse complement strand
GGCCGCGGCGCGCGCGAGGCGGGCGCGGGAGGCTGCGCGGCGGGGCGCTCGGGACGCTTCACCCCGCCATCCTCGCCCGGCGCCGCGGCGAACCCGGGTTCCCACGCGGGATCGACCGCGACGCGAGACGGTGCCCGTGTCCTCGAGGACACGGGCACCGTGCGATGCGGAAGGCGCTGCTAGCAGGCGTAACCGAAGTAGCCCTGCGACTCCCACGGGTAGATCGACAGCCGGAAGCCCGAGCACCACCCGCGCGCCGCGTACTGACCAGCGAACCAGCGGTGCGCATGCGCGAACGCGTAGTACGCGACCTTGAGGGGCGCGGGGACGAACGCCGGCGGTGCGGGAACAGCACCGCGCGAGAGCGCCGCGGTCTCGGCACGGCTGAAGTAGACCGTGCAGCGACCGCCGCCGCAAGAAGCGCCGACCGAGACGCGAGTCGGGACCCCGGCCGTCGGCCCGACGATCCCCGGCTCCGCGGATGCGGACACGCCGACGGTCGAGGCGGAGACCACCGCGCGTGTGGCCGCCGCAGCGGGAAGGGCGGCGCCGACCGTGAGGCCGACGGCGACCGCCAGAACGGCGAACGTCCGGCCGAGCCGGACCGCCGAGAGTGCAACCTTCATGGGAGATCTCCCCTTTCAAGTGGAGCGAGCGCCGAGCCGGATGACCCGGTCCCGAGCACGCTACGAACCCGCGACGGAAGGCCGCGGGGATCCTGCCGGGGATGCCAACTTGCTGCCAGAATTTGGCAACCCGAATCGTCCAGGAGCCCGATGCTCACGCAGCCCGTCGTCAGCAACTGCGTCACGTTCTACCGCGCCCAGTTCGGGCTGCCCAAGGTGACCGCGCCTCCCGTCGCGGATCTCCGCGGCGCGAGCGGGTTCGTCGTGGCGCCCGACGGCACCTGGCGCGCGGAAGGCCTCGCGCTCCTGCGGCGTGCCCTCCGCGTCGGGCTCGACGCGTGGGCGGTTGGGGGCGACGGCGGCCCGAGACTCAACCTGGGCCTGACCCGCCGACGAGCTGCCGACGCCGTCGCCGCGCACTGGGGCGTCTCGCGGTTCCCCCTCACGCTCGCCGCTGCGGTCGAACCGCTCGGACGTAGCGATCAGTTCCTCTCCGACCTCCTTGACCCGGTCGTCGCGTCCCCGACGTTCCGGGCCGCGTTCAGCGCTCGCCTCCCCCCGCGTCCCGACTCGCTCCCGGTCGGGGAACGGCCCTGGTGGGATAGCGAACCGATCGAGTGGCCGGGCGGGTCCACCTTCGGGTGGGACGAGAAGCGCGCCCTCGAGCGCGCTGTTCTGAACCGGGTCGCCGTGTCGAACCGGCTTTCTCGGGACGAGGCCCTCCCCGCACTGCGGGAAGTGGTCGCGACGCGCGTCATGGACGAGTACCTGGCGCATCCCGACCATTCGCGACTGCAACGCACCTTCAACGGGCTCGTGCTCGACGCCTGGTTCTGGCGTGATCCGGGCACCGTCCGGTTCGACGTCGACCCCGCGCCCGAGCGTGACTGGTCACGCGTCAGCGAGCCGACGAGGCGTCGATTGGCCGTCATGACGCAACTGTTCTGTCACGACATCGCGCTTCCCCATCCGGACGACCCCGAGCTCGACGAGGCGACGCGGACGGAACTGACCCACGTCGCCCAGGTGCGGGGCGCCCTGCTGCTCACGACCGCGCATCACGGTCGTCGGCGAGTGCTCCGGGACCCGCCCCGCAGCGAGCTCGAGTACGTCCTGCGGCGCGACACCCCGGTCGAGAGGATCGGGGCCGCCCTCTCGCCCGAACAGGTGCGTGAGGGCACCGGCATCGCGGGACAACTTGATGGTCGAGCCCGGGAGATCCGAGCTCCCCGGTTCGCCGAGACGATCGCCTCGCTCTGCGAGGGCTACCTCCGGCTGCGCGCCGACGTCGACTGGGACGTGGTGACCGATCCCTTCGACGCGATGACGATCGAGGTCGCCGATCACTCGGTCCATCTCGACCTTCTCCGACTCGGTCGCGAAGACCTGCTCCGCCGGCTCACGACGCTCATCGATGCCACACCCGCGTCGGCCCGTGGGCTCGCCTACCGGCACATGTCGGCGCGCATCGAGAGCCTGCTCGACGCCCGGCATCGGAACTTCCCGCGGGCTATCGCTCGCATCGTGCACGCGTTGCGCGCGCTCGACGGCATCGCCGAGCATCCGGGACTCGACCCGAAGGCGCTGCTGGAGAGCCGCCAGCAACTGCACCTGTCGTGCGCCGGGATCGCGATCCGGATCGTCGAGGCGACGGTGGCACGCACGCGGCGCCCCGGGCCTCATCCTCAGGCGAGGCGTTGGGCCGCCGTGGCGCACGAACACATCGCACACGCCGCCCGTTATCTGGGCCGCCTCGACTCGCCGGACATCGGGCTGGGGACGACGCGGGGTGAGGACGGCTACGTGTCGACCGTCGGCTGGCGCATCCTGCCCGCCATCATTCGCTTCCGGGTGAACGCGGTGACGCTCGTCGCCCACGACGCGGGTCTGCTGGGCGACGGTCTCGAGTTCCCCGTCGGGACCCTGCGCACCCTCGAGTCGGACTACGTCGATCTCGCGTCATCACCCGACCTGACCGACCGCGACACCCTGGATCTCGTCCGCAGTGCGCTGTGGATTCCCGCGCTCGGGGACGGCACCTTGCCCGCGGTGCCCGGACTGGTCGCCGCCCGCGCAGGCTTCCTCGACGTCCCCAACCCGGAGGACGTCGTCGACTGGTCCGGATTGAGGGTCGCACTCGACGTCGACGCGGTGCACGCCCTCTACGCCCGGCTCGGGCAGGATGCCGGTGCGATCGCGAAGATCGATCCCGACGGTGTTCTCGGCCGGAGACTCACGGCCCGCAACGTGAACTGGTTCACGCGCCTCCGCGTCACGACCGCGCTCGACGCGGCGTCCGCGTGAGCGCGGCAGCGGAGGTCAGCCGTGCGACGCGGGCGCCTGCGCGCCCTCGGGGATGCGCTCCAGCGCCTCGAGCAACTGCGGGACGATCTTGTAGACCGTGCCGCAGGAGAGCGTCATGACGATGTCGCCCGCGCGCGCGACCGACGCCATGTAGTCGGCCGCCTCCTGCCAGTCCTCGAGGAGCACGACCTTGCTCTTGTCGACGAAGTTGTCGACGACCAGTTGGCCGCTCACCCCCGGTTCCGGGTCTTCGCGGGCGCCGTCGACGGCGAGCACGATCGTGAGGTCGGCCCACTCCTCGTATGCCGCCGCGAACTGGTCGGAGAACAGGCGGGTGCGCGAATACAGGTGCGGTTGATGGATCGCGATGACACGGCCGTCGCCGACGACCGTGCGCGCGCCCGCGACGGCGGCGGCGGCCTCCGCCGGCTCGTGCGCGTAGTCGTCGTAGACCGCGACGCCCCGGACGGTGCCCTTGTGCTCGAACCGGCGCTTCGTGCCCCCGAAGTGCTCAAGCGCCGCGACGGCGAGCTCGAACGGGTAGCCGAGCCGCACGACCGTCGCGACGGCCCCCGCGGCGTTGACGGCACTGTGGCGCCCGACGACGTTGACGCGCGCACGACGGGTCTCGCCGCGCCAGGTGAGGTCGAAGGTGACGTGGTCGGTCGCGACGATGTCGCTCACGCGCATGTCGGCATCCGGACCCTCGCCGAAGCGGATGATCTCGACGCCCGAGACACGCTCGAGCACGGCGTCGACCGCCTCGCCCTCCCCCGCGACGACGAACTCCTTCGCGCCGCGCACGAAGTCCGCGAAGGCGTCGAGGTAGCCCTCGGTCGTGCCGTAGTGGTCGAGGTGCACCGGGTCGACGTTCGTGACGACCGCCGCCGCCGTGTCGTAGAACAGGAACGAGCCGTCCGACTCGTCGGCTTCGAGCACGAAGAGCTCGCCGGGTCCGGTCGCCGAACTCGACTTGAGCGACTGGATGACGCCGCCGTTGACGAAGCTGGGGTCGGCCCCGAGTTCGCGCAGGAGGGTGACGATCATGCCCGTCGTGGTCGTCTTGCCGTGCGCCCCGGCGACCGTCACGACGCGTGAACGCCGCGAGAGCCAGTGCAGTGCCTGGGACCGGTGCAGGAGCGTGAGCCCGCGCTCCCGCGCGAGGACGTACTCGGGGTTCTCGGGCCAGATCGCGCTGGTGAAGACGACCGTGTCGGCGTCGCCGAGGTTCTCGGCCGCGTGCCCGACGTGCACACGCACCCCCCGCTCACGGAGCGCGTCGAGGTAGGAGCTCTCGTCGCGGTCGGAGCCGCTGACCTCGAGCCCCGCGTCGAGCATCATGTGCGCGATACCGCTCATGCCCGATCCGCCGATGCCGATGAAGTGCACGCGGCCCAGTTCCTCCGGGACGGCGACGGACGCATCGGGCTTGAGGGGCATGGAGAGAAATTCTACGCGCGGGCTACGCGCGGCCGCTCGCGCGCGCCTCGAGCACGAGGTCGACCATCCGATCGGCGCCGTCCCGCACCCCCGTCGACGCCATGCGCGCCGCGAGGTCGGCGACGCGCGCGGGGTCGGTGAGCAGCGGGGGCAACTCTCGCGCGACGTAGTCGGGCGTGAAGGCGGCGTCGGCGACGAGGAGCGCTCCCCCGGCCGCGACGGCGCCGCGGGCGTTGAGCGCCTGCTCGCCGTTGCCGACCGCGTAGGGCACGAACACCGCGGGCACGCCGACCGCGGCGAGTTCGCACACCGTCGCCGCCCCCGCCCGCGACACCGCGAGGTCGGCGGCCGCGAGGGCGAGCTCCATGCGGTCGCAGTACTCGAGGATGTGGTAGCCGTCGAGTCCGGGATCGGCGACGGGCGAGCGGCTGCCGGTCACGTGGAGCACCTGCCAGCCGGTGCCGAGGAGGGCCGCGATCGACGCGGAGACGCTCTCGTTGATGCGCCGCGCCCCCGTCGAGCCGCCCGTGACGAGCAGGAGCGGCCGGTCGGGGTCGAGTCCGAACACGCGGTGCGCCTCGGCGCGCGCGGTGGGCCGGTCGAGCCGCTCGATCTCGGCGCGGAGCGGCAGGCCGACGACGCGGGCCCCGCGTAGGCGCGTGCCGGGGAACGTCACGCCGACGTGCCGAGTCCACGCCGCGGCGAGACGGTTGGCGATGCCCGGGCGGGCGTTCTGCTCGTGCACGGCGATCGGCAGCCTCTCGGCGCGCGCGGCGGCGTAGGCGGGCGCCGACGCGTAGCCGCCGAACCCGACGACGACGTCGACGCCGCGGTCGCGCAGGATGCCGCGGGTGCGGGCCATGGCGGCGCGCCAGCGGCCCGGGAAGCGCGCGGCGTCGGCGTTCGGGCGGCGCGGGAACGGCAGCCGCGGCACCGTCACGAGCTCGTAGCCGCGGGCGGGCACGAGGCGCGACTCGAGCCCCTCGGCGGTGCCGAGCACGAGGATCTCGGCATCCGGCTCCCGCTCGCGCAGCCGATCGGCGGTCGCGAGCAGCGGGTTGACGTGGCCGGCGGTGCCTCCGCCGGCGAAGAGGTAGGTCGTCACCTGACGATCCTGCCCGCTCGCGTGACGTCCGACGGACCGGACAGCGGCTCGGGGCGGTGCCGGGCGAACGAGAGCACGATGCCGATCGCCGCCATCGTCGTCAGGAGGGCCGAGCCACCCGCGGAGACGAGCGGGAGCGGCACGCCGAGCACGGGCAGCACGCCGAGCACGACGGCGATGTTCACGAACGCCTGGCCGATGATCCAGGTCATGACGGCGCTCGTCGCGAGCTTCGCGAACGGGTCGCGCACCATCCGGATGATGCGCACGAAGCAGATCGTGAGCAGCACGAAGAGGGCGAGCACGAGGAGGCAGCCGACGAGCCCGAGCTCCTCCCCGATGATCGCGAAGATGAAGTCGTTGTCGGCTTCCGGGATCCACGACCACTTGCCCGCGGAGTTGCCGAGGCCGACTCCGAAGACGCCGCCGTGCGCGAGCGCCTCCCAGCCGTGCACCGTCTGCCAGCACTCGTTGCCGAGCAGGGCCGGGTCGGTGCAGCCCCCGAGCCACGCGTCGATACGGTCGCGGCGGGAGAGGCTGAGGCCCGCGAAGGACACGGCCAGGAGCGCGAGGCCCGTCACCGCGACCGCGAGGTGGCGCAACCGGACCCCCGCGAAGAACAGCGTGCCGAGCGTGAGCAGCAGGATGATCGACGCCGATCCGAGGTCGTTGCCGAGCAGCACGAGACCCGCCGCGACGGCGACGATCGGACCGACCGGCACGAGCACGTGCCGCCACTCGTCGAGGAGGTGCGCCTTCTTGACGAGGATCCAGGGCAGCCAGACGACGAGCGAGAGCTTGATGAGCTCCGACGGCTGCGCCGTGAACGCGCCGAAGTCGAGCCAGCCGCGGTTGCCGCCGGTCTCGTAGCCGAGCTCCGTGAAGACGAGCATCTGCAGGACGACGCCCGCGATGACCGCCCATCCCGCCCAGCGCTTCCAGAACGAGATCGGGGTGCGTGCCGCGAGGAGCATGACCGGGATCCCGATGACGGCGAACAGCCCCTGCCGGGACGCGCGGGCGAAGAAGTTGCCGTCGTCGATGCGCGACTCGATCGACGACGACGAGAGCACCATGACGAGGCCGAACGCGAGCAGGAAGAGCGTCGTGCCGAGCAGGAGGAAGTACTCGGGCGTCTCGGCCGCGAAGAGCCGTCGAACGGCGACGACGGCGGTCGGGACGGGCTTGTCGGCGGGGTCAGCCTGCCGAGGGGTCCGCGCCTGCGGGGGGCGGGTCTGCTGCGGGGGGCGACGCCGCGGAGTCCTCTCCACCGCTGCCTCCCGTCCATTCGCGCACCGCGTCCGCGAACCGGCGACCCCGGTCCGCGTAGTCGATGAACTGGTCCATCGACGCCGCCGCGGGGGCCAGCAGCACCACGTCGCCCGGCTGGGCGAAGGATGCCGCTGCCCGCACCGCGGCGAGCATCACCTCAGTCTCCGTGTCGTCGACCTCGACGACCGGGACGCCGGGCGCGTGTCGCGCGAACGCCTCGCGCAGCGCGACGCGGTCGACGCCGACGAGCACGACGCCGCGCAGGCGGGCGGCGTGGCGCTGCACGAGCGGGTTCGGGTCGACGCCCTTGAGCAGTCCGCCCGCGATCCAGACGACCGAGCCGAACGCCGTGAGGGCCGCGTTCGCCGCGTGCGCGTTCGTGGCCTTCGAGTCGTCGATCCAGCGCACGCCGTCGGCTTCTAGGACGAGCTCGGTGCGGTGCCGGTCGACCGCGAAACCGCGCACGGCATCCCGGATCGCGGCGGGCGCCACCCCCGCCGCCCGCGCGAGGGCCGCGGCCGCGAGCGTGTTGGCGGTGCCGTGCGGCGTCGCGAGGCCCGCTGCCCGGAGGTCGTCGAGCGTCGCGAGCTCGAGCGCGGCGTGGTGGCGGTCGTCGAGGAAGGCGCGGTCGACGAGGATGCCCTCGACGAGCCCGAGGTCGCTCGGTCCGGGCATCCCGAGGGTGAAGCCGATCGCGCGGGCGCCCTCCTGCACGTCGGCGTCCTCGACCATCTCGCGCGTCGCGAGGTCGGCCTGGTTGAAGACGCACGCGACGCGCGTGTTGGCGTAGACCTTCGCCTTCGCGTCCCGGTAGGCACGCGCCGAGCCGTGCCAGTCGAGGTGGTCGTCGTCGAGGTTGAGGCACACGCTCGCGAGCGGGGCGAGCTCTCCCCCGGCGTTCGCGTTGATCCAGTGCAGCTGGTAGCTGGAGAGCTCGATCACGAGCACGTCGAACCCGCCGGGGTCGCGGATCGCGTCGAGCACCGGGATGCCGATATTGCCCGCGGGCGCGGCGCGCAGCCCCCCGGCGACGAGCATCGTCGCGGTGAGCTGCGTCGTCGTCGTCTTGCCGTTGGTCCCCGTGACGCAGATCCACTCGACGGGCGTGCCGTCGGGCCGCAGCACCTTGTCGCGCAGGCGCCAGGCGAGCTCGATGTCGCCCCACACCGGGATGCCACGCTCGGCCGCCCAGAGCAGGAGCGGGTGGTCGGGGTGGTAGCCGGGCGACACGACGACGAGTTCGGGGTCGAACGCCTCGAGCGCCTCCGGAACGACCGCCTGGTCGTCCTGGAGCTCGAGCGTCGCGCCGATGACGTCGAGCAGCTGACGGTGCTCGTCGGACGCCGAACCCGCGACGACGAGCACGCGCGCGCCGAGCTCGACGAGGGTGTCGGCGACGGCGAACCCGGTCACGCCGACGCCGAACACGGCGACGCGCAGGCCCGACCAGTCCGCGCGCCAGCTCGTGAGGGCGGCGAGGTCGCGGGTCAGAGCCGGCTCCCGCTCATCGACTGACCCACTCGAGGTAGAACAGGCCGACACCGGCCGCGACGAAGAGCGCGGAGATGATCCAGAACCGCACGACGACGGTGATCGGCTCCCAGCCCTTGAGCTCGAAGTGATGGTGCAGCGGACTCATCAGGAACACGCGCCGGCCTTGGCCGTAGACGCGTTTCGTGATCTTGAACCAGACGCGCTGGATGATGACGGAGCTCGTCGTGATGATGAACAGGCCCGCGATCAGCACGAGCAGCAGCTCGGTGCGGGTGAGGATCGCGAGCGCCGCGAGCGCGCCGCCGAGACCCATCGACCCGGTGTCGCCCATGAAGATCTTCGCGGGCGTCGTGTTCCACCACAGGAACCCGACGAGAGCGCCGCACAGGGCCGCGGCGGCGACCGCGAGGTCGAGCGGGTCGCGGACGACGTAGCACTTGTAGCCGACCGCCTCGTCGAGGAGCGGGTTGAAGCACGACTGGTTGGCCTGCCAGAAGCCGATGAAGATGTAGGCCGAGATCGCGAAGATCGACGCGCCCGCCGCGAGGCCGTCGAGCCCGTCGGTGACGTTGACGGCGTTCGACGTGCTCGTCGTGATGACGTTGACCCACACCACGAAGAGCACGAAGCCCACGACGGCGCCGAAGGCGAACAGGTTGAGCCACGAGATGTCGCGCACGCCCGAGATGAGCGTCGACGCGGGCGTCAGGCCGTTCTCGTCGCGGAAGGTCTCGGTGATCGCGAACACCGCGAAGACGCTTCCGACGATGACCTGGCCGGCGATCTTCGTCCAGCCGCCGATGCCGAGGCTGCGCTGCTTGCGGGTCTTCGTGAAGTCGTCGATGAAGCCGACGAGGCCGAGGCCGCCCGCCATGCCGAAGACGAGCACGCCGACCATCGTCCACGGCACGCCGGCGACCCAGTGCCCGACGAGGTAGCCGAGGAACGCGCCGAGGAGGAAGACGATGCCCCCCATCGTCGGCGTGCCGCGCTTGGCGTGGTGGGTCTGCGGGCCGTCGTCGCGGATGAACTGGCCCCAGCCGATGCGGCGGAACAGCTTCGCGAACAGCGGCGTGAGCAGGAGCGTGAAGGCGAGGGAGAAGCCGCCCGCGATGAGGAGCGCGATCACGAGGCGTCCACCCCGCCGAGCCGATCGCCGAGGAAACGCAGGCCCGCGGACTTCGACGACTTCACGAGCACGACGTCACCGGGCCGCAGGTGTCCACGCAGGAAAGCGTAGGCCGCGTCGGCGTCCTCGACGAACACCGACTCCCCGTCCCACGAGCCTTCGAGGCCCGCGGCCGCGTGGATGCGCTTCGCCCGCTCGCCGACGACGACGAGTTGCGCGATGTTGAGCCGCACCGCGAGGAGGCCGACGCGATCGTGCTCCTCGGCGGCGAACTCGCCGAGCTCGGCCATCTCGCCGAGCACCGCGATCGAGCGCCCCTCGGGCGGCGTGATCTGCGCGAGCGTCTTGAGCGCCGCGGCGGTCGAATCGGGGCTCGCGTTGTAGGCGTCGTTGATGATCGTGACGCCGTCGCCGCCGTCGAGCACCTGCATCCGCCACCGCTCCGCCATCGGCACGGCCTCGATCGCCGCGATCGCACGCGCCGCTGGGATGCCGAACTCGCGCGCCGCGCCGAGGGCCGCGAGGGCGTTCGCGACGTGGTGCTCGCCGAGGATCCGCAGCGTCACGGGATGCCGCTCCCCGTCGGCGAGGTAGTCGAACGCGGTGCCCGCGGCGGTCGCATGCACGTCGTCCGCCCGCACGTCGTTGCCGGCTCCGAGGCCGAAGCGCACGACCCGGGCCGACGTCATCCCGGCCATCTCGGCGACGCGCGGGTCGTCGCCGTGCAGGAGCGCGACGGCGGTCGCGGGCAGGTCGGTGACCATCTCGGACTTGGCGCGCTGCACCGCGTCGATGCCGCCGAACTCGCCCGCGTGCGCGAGCCCCACCTTGAGCACGATGCCGATGTCGGGCGTCACGATCGAGATGAGGCGCGCGATCTCTCCGATCTTGGAGGCGCCCATCTCGACGACGAGGTAGCGCGTGCGCTCGTCGACGCGCAGCATCGAGATCGGGGCGCCGACGTGGTTGTTGAACGAGCCCTGGGGCGCGACCGTGGGGCCTTCCGCCGAGAGGATCGCGCGCAGCAGGTTCTTCGTCGTCGTCTTGCCGTTGGAGCCCGTCACGGCGACGACGCGGAGTTCGCCGAGGGCGCGCACCCGCGCGACGACGAGGCGCGCGAGGGCGGCGAGAGCCGCGACGCCGTCGTCGACGACGATCAGGGCCGTGTCGACGTCGAGCTCGCGCTCCGCGACGACGAGGGCGGCGCCGGCCTCGACGGCCGCGGGGGCGAAGAGCGCGCCGTCGGTCGTCTCGCCGGGGAGGGCGAAGAACACGGAGCCCGGCGCGACGAGGCGCGAGTCGGTCTCGACGCTGCCGGAGACGACCGCGTCGGCGGCGCCCCGCACGAGCCTGCCGCCGAGCGCCTCCGCGATCTCGGCGAGGGTCAGCGCGATCACCAGCCGGCCTCGCGCAGCGCCGCGCGGGCGAGCTCGCGCGCGGAGTACGGCGTGCGCACGCCCTCGATGTCGCGGTAGTCCTGATGCCCCGGGCCCGCCCAGAGGATCGAGTCGCCCTCCTTCGCGAGTCCGACGGCGGCGACGATCGCGGCCTCCGGTGGGCTCACCTCGAGGATCTGCTCGGGCTGGTTCGCCGCGAGGGCCGCCCCCTCCAGCAGCGTCTTGCGGATCGACGCGGGGTTCTCGAAGCGCGGGTGGTGGTCGGTGATGACGAGGATGTCGCTGCCCTCCGCCGCGACGCGGCCCATCTCGTGGCGCTTGGTGGCATCCCGATCGCCGTCGGCGCCGAACACCATGATCGTCTTGCCGGTCGTGAACTGGCGAACCGCCGCGAGGGTGTTCTCGAAGGCGTCGGGGCTGTGCCCGAAGTCGACGTAGACGCTCGGGCCGCGGTCGCCGGAGACGCGTTCGGTGCGGCCCGGGAGGTAGGCCTGGATGCCGCCGTCGGCGTCAAGCGCGGCGCCGATCGCCTCGAGTTCGAAGCCCGCCTCGACGAGCATGACGATGCCGAGCGCGGCGTTCGCGGCCATGTGCCAGCCGATGAGCGGCTCGCGCGTGACGAGCGCGCGCCCCTCGGGGCCGGAGAGCCGGAACTCGGTGTATGCGGCCGTCGCGTCGAGGATCTCGACCGTCCAGTCGGCCGACGCGACGTCCTCGTCGGACGCGTGCCCGATCGTCGCGATGGTCGTGACGGGGATGCGGGCCTCCTCGACGACGCGTACACCGTAAGGCGAGTCGAGGCAGACGACGGCGCGCTTCGCGAGCTCCGGCTGGAAGAGCGGGAGCTTCGCGCGGAAGTACTCCTCCATGTCGGCGTAGTCGTCGAGGTGGTCGTGGCTGAGGTTCGTGAACCCGGCGACGTCGAAGAGCAACCCGTCGACGCGGTGGTGGGTGAGGGCCTGCGCGCTCACCTCGACCGCGACCGCCCGCACCTCGCTCTCGCGCATCCGGGCGAGCAGGGCGTGCATCTCGCTCGCCTCGGGCGTCGTCAGGCGCGACACGATCGTGAGGTCGCCGATGTGCCGCTCGGCGGTCGACGACAGGCCCGTCACGAGCCCGAGCTGCCGCAGCACGGCCTCCAGGAGGTAGGACGTCGACGTCTTGCCGTTCGTGCCCGTCGTGCCGAAGAGCAGCGGCGGCCGCTCGCGCGTGCGGTAGACCCACGCCGCGATCTCGCCGAGCGCGAGCCGCGGGTTCTCGACGAGGAGGATCGGCAGTCCCGCGTCGGCGGCGAGCTCGGCGCCCTCCGCGTCGGTGAGGATCGCGACCGCGCCGCCCTCGCGGGCCTGCGCCGCGTAGGAGGCGCCGTGGCCCTTGAAGCCCTTGACGCCGACGAACAGGTCGCCGGGGTGGAGGTCGGCCGTCGCGAGCGTGACGCCCGTGACTTCGAGGCCGTCGACCGAGCCCCGGTACTCGATCCCGAACTCCTGCACGAAGCCGGCGAGCGATCGGGGCGACGGGTGCTCGGGCCGGAGGACCGGGGGGATCCGGGAGGAACTCACCCGACTCCTCTCGCTGTTGTTCCGCCTCCCGCTACCAGGTGAGCGGGAGGTTCGGCGCGGCCTCCGTCGACGGCTGGACCCGGAAGGTCTTGATGACCTGCTCCATGATCGCGTTGAACGTCGGCGCGGCGGCGGCCGAAGACTTCATGATATCCGGCTTGCCGAAGGTCACGACGATCGCGTACTCCGGGTCGTCGGCCGGCACGACGCCCGCGAGCGACACGATGCGCTCCGCGCCGTAGCGGCCGTTCTCGGCGACCTCACCGGTTCCCGTCTTCGCCGCGACGCGGTAGCCCGGGATGCTGATGACGCTGCGCAGGCCGCCCTGGCTCGCGACGGTCTCCATCATCTGGATGGTCGTGTCGGCGGCGTACTCGCTCACGACCCGCTCCCCCTGCGGCACCGGAACGTTCGTCCACGTGCCGTCGGGCCACTCGCAGCCGGCGACGAGAGTGAGCGGCATCCGCACGCCGCCGTTGCCGAGGGTCTGGTAGAGGCTCGCCATCTGCGCGCTCGTCGCCGTGATGCCCTGGCCGAACATCTGCGTCTTCTCGCTCACCGAGTCGATCTCCTCGGGCGAGAAGACGCGGCCGTGGTTGCCCGGGACCGACTCGCCGAGGAAGTCGACGGCCGTCGGCTGACCGAACCCGAACTTCATGAAGTACTCGTACTTCTGCTTCTCGGTCAGCTGGTTGCTCAACATGACGGTGCCGATGTTCGACGAGTTCATGAGGATGCCCGTCGCCGTCCAGCGCAGGTCGCCGTGGGAGAAGACATCGGTGATGTTCTCTCCCGGCGGCAGGCCCTCCGTGTAGTTGCCCGGCACGACGAGCTGCGTGTTGGGCGTGATGAGGCCCTGGTCCAGGAGCGCCGCGAACGCGACGGGCTTCATGATCGAGCCCGGCTCGAACGGAGCGACGAAGCTGCGCGCGCCCGCGTCGTTCGGCCCGACCGAGTTCAGGTCGTTGGGGTCGATCGAGGGCCAGTCGGCGGCGGCCACGATCTCACCGGTCGCGACGCGCACCACCATCGCCGTTCCCCAGTCGGCACCCACCTCGGTGCCGCGGGTCGCGAGCGCCTGCTGGGCGAACCACTGCAGGTCGGAGTCGATCGTGAGGTGCACGGTCGCGCCGTCGACCGGCTCCTGCTCGACCACGAGGCTGCCCGGCAGGCGCACGCCGTCGGCGCCGCGCTCGTAACTCGACTGCCCGGGCGTCGAGGCGAGGCACTCGTCCCAGCGGCGCTCCGTGCCGGCGAGCGGCTCGTCGGTGCCGAGGAAGCCCACGAGGTTGCCCGCGATCGCGCCGCTCGGGTAGACGCGCGAGGGGCGCATGTCGGAGTACACCCACGCGATGTCGAGGTCCCACACCGCCTGGAAGGTCGCGAGGTCGACGGCCTTCACGAGGTAGGCGAACTGCGAGCTCGGGTCGGCCGTGAGCTCCGCCATGAGGTCGGCGGAGGAGGTGCCGGTGAGCTCGGCGATCTTCGCCACGGCCTCCACCGTCGACACCTCGACGCGCTCGCCGTCCTGCGTGATGAAGGTCGTCGGCTTGACGTTGACGGGCGCCGCGGTGATGTCGTAGCGCTCCACGCTGTCGGCGAGCACGACGCCGTTCGCGTCGACGATCGACCCGCGGATGCCGTGCGTCGTCACCGGGATGGTGCGCCGCGACTCCGCGGCCACGGTGAGCTCTTCGGCGCGCACGACCTGGAGGTCGACGAGCTTGACGACGAAGAGCCCCACCACGGCGAGGACCGCGAGCACGGTGAGCTGCAGCCGCCGTGCCGTCTGCCGCGTCGTCGTCATCGGGGTCCTCAGGTTCGGGGCTCGGCGCCGTCGGGGGTCAGCGGGTGGGCGAAGGGATCATCCCCGGCGGAGGCGGCGTCGTCGCGCCCGACGCGCCGGTTCCGGTCGGAGTCACAGGATTCGTCGCCGTCGCCGTGACCGGGTCGACGAGCGTCGAGCCCGAGAGCAGCGAGTTGCCGATCTGGTTGCCCGTCGCGCCCGTGAGGCTCCCGCCGGCGGGCGTCGGGTTGCCGCTCACGGCGCCCGTCGACAGGTCGAGGAAGACGGGGTTGCCGCTCGCGATCATGCCGAGGTGCTCGGCGTTCGCGGTGAGGTTCTGCGTCGACGAGAGCACCTCGAGCTGCTCGGCGAGGGCCTGCTCCTCGCGCTGGAGCGAGCGCTGGTCGCGCTGCAGGTCCGCGATCCGGTACGCGCCGTCGGCGAGCACGATGCTCAGCAGGAGCTGGGCGAGCAGGATCGCGCCGATGCCGCCCATCGTGACGATCGCGGGCAGCAGCCGGGGCCGGGCCCGCCGCTGCGCGCGGGTGGGCGCGACCTCGAGGTGGCGCTCGGGCGCGGACCGGCGCCCCGGGCGCGGGGACGCGAGCGGGAGAGCGCTCATGCTGCTGCCTTCCTGATTCGCTCGGCGGCCCGGAGTCGCACCGGGGTCGCACGGGGGTTACGGGCCTTCTCTGCGTCGGTCGCGAGCTCCGCGCCGCGCACGAGGAGGCGGAACTCGGGCGCGTGCTCGGGCAGTTCGACGGGCAGGCCGCGCGGTGCGGTCGACGTCGAGCGGGCCTGGAGCTCGCGCTTGACGAGCCGGTCCTCGAGGGACTGGTAGGAGAGCACGACGATGCGGCCGCCGACCTCGAGCGCCTCGAGCGCGGCGGGGATCGTGCGGGCGAGCACGTCGAGCTCGGCGTTCACCTCGACGCGCAGCGCCTGGAAGACGCGCTTCGCGGGGTGCCCGGCGTTCTTGACGGCCGCGGGGGTCGCATCCTGCAGGAGGTCGACGAGCTGGGCCGACGTCTCGATCGGTGCGGTCGCGCGGGCCTGCACGATGCGACGCGCGTAGCGGCCGGCGAGCTTCTCCTCGCCGTAGTCGGCGAAGATGCGGCGCAGCGACGCCTCGTCGTACTCGGCGAGGATCCGGGCGGCGGTGAGCGGCGCCGTCGGGTCCATGCGCATGTCGAGCGCGGCGTCGCGCGCGTACGAGAAACCCCGGTCGACACGGTCGAGCTGCATCGACGAGACACCCAGGTCGTACAGGATGCCGGCGACGCCCGGGATGCCGAGATCCGCGAGCACGGTCGGGAGCGCATCCGACACCGCGTGCACGAGGTGCGTGCGCCCGGCGAACGGCCGCAGCCGCTCCCCCGCCAGGCGCAGCGCCTCCGGATCCCGGTCGATCCCGACCAGGGTGAGTTCGGGGAAGCGACGGAGGAACGCCTCGGCGTGCCCGCCGAGTCCGAGGGTTCCGTCGACGAGCACGGCGCCGGGCCGGCCGAGGGCGGGCGCGAGCAGCTCGACACAGCGCTCGAGCATCACGGGGACGTGGAGCGCGTCGTCGGCGGCGGGGATCGTAGGTTCGGTCATGAGCTCGGGGCCGGCCCGGAGGATCCGATCCCCATCCGCTGCGACCTGCCTCCGGGGAAGGGGAGGCAGGGTGCGCGGCTGAGGGTCGCATCCTCGGGATCAGAAGAGGCCCGCGATCACCTCCCCGTCGGCCGCGGCGTAGCCCGCCTCGGTGGCGGCGTAGAACTCGTCCCACGCCGTGGTGTCCCAGATCTCGGCGCGCGTGCCGGCGCCGATCATCGTGAGCTCGCGATCGAGTCCCGCGTACTCGCGCAGGTTCGCCGGCACGGTGACGCGGCGCTGCTTGTCGGGGATCTCCTGGGTCGCGCCCGAGAGGAAGAGGCGGATGTAGTCGCGCCCCTCCTTGGTGGTCACGGGCGCGCTGGCCATGCGCTCGTGCACCTTCTCGAACTCGCGCTCGCTGTAGACGAACACGCAGCGGTCGACGCCGCGCGTCATCACGAGGCCGCCGGAGAACTCGTCCCAGAACTTGGCCGGGAGCACGAGGCGGCCCTTCTCGTCGAGCTTCGGCGCGAAGGTGCCCAGCAACATGCGGCCACCCCCTCTTCGCTCCGGCCAGACTG
>Ga0065721_10051101_pt1 | contig 16277 bp, 30 predicted proteins | sample Mesricmetagenome_FD_59108 | JGI IMG/M metagenome (GOLD analysis project Ga0065721, IMG submission 59108) | Mesophilic microbial community from rice straw/compost enrichment Sample: eDNA_1 v2 (version 2) | ecosystem: Engineered > Solid waste > Grass > Composting > Bioreactor | place: USA: Davis... | reverse complement strand
CTCCGTTACGCCGAAGGGGATGGACCCAAAAGGACAAACAAACAACAAAAGAGAGATGATGAAAACAGACCGGCAGGCACAGTGATTTTTAATTGTCACTGAGAGTGAAGAATAATTGTCATTGAACAGTTAACACTACTCTCCGCCGGCAAGCACGCGTTGAATGAGTTTTGTTGTTGGGATGAGGCTGATCGAATCAAGGCGTTGGGTGAATCCGCAAAGGTAGAGGCATGAAGCTGGTTTACTTGACCCCTTGGGGGGCGGCTTTGCGCGTGAAGTTCCTTCACGTCTCGCGGTGGTCGCGGGACAAAATTTGGGTCAAAGCTCGCGGCACGGACGTGTTCAGCGTGCCGCGATCTGCGCTCCGGAGGGCTGTGCAATGAAATCGACGCGCTATCTGCGCCGCATCATGGCCGCCGCGAGAAGGGCTGTCGATGGCGACGTCAAAACAGCTCATGGAACTGCTCGACCAAATCGAGCAAAGCTCCGGGCTTCCGTTTCTTGCGCCTCAATCGCCGCTCTTCCCAAACAATCAAAGCCATGAGCATTGCGTTTGTTAGCCTGACCTTGTGCTCCAATGCGCTTAACCGCGTCTCTAGTCGCTTTGCATCCTTCATGCCGCCATTGAACCAACCGCAACGAACATGACAACCGTGAACACCTGCAACAAATACCCGGAAGCGCTGCGCTACGCGCTCTGCGCGGTCGGTTTCTTCCGTGGTCGCAACGGTAAGCGGCCACGCTATAAGCGCTCGCAGAGGAAGAACACTCCAACCGTGTCGGCTCGGGCGGAAAAGATAGAGCTGGCCCGGCTGTTCATTCAGCGAGCACGGCGGGCCGGATTTCGCGGATCAGTGCGGGAAGCTGTGAAGGCTTATGAGCACGATTCCGAATGAGCGCCGCATCTGGCGGCAACGTATGCGCGACGCGGCACTACGCTGGCGCAAGTATCGGCACGCCGATCCTAAAGAGGCTTTAGCGGCGATCGTCGCGGCCTGTTATTTCCGTTCACGCTCCATTGCACCCCACTCACATGACAAAACACTTCGTAATTCAGTTCGCTTCCGCTCCTGATACTCGCTGGCTCTACAGCGACGAGGAAGTTGCGGAGAAACTTCAACAGCTCGCTCGACAGGTCGGTATCCTCGCAACCGATGGGCCGCAACCGCTCGCGACAGTCGTTAAGCTTGACGACACACCTGCACACGAAACCGCCGCGCTGAGCTGTTGACATGGGCCGCCATGAACTCGTGTGCGCGAAGGAATTCGCCGCACTCGTAAAGCTTCATCCCCGCACGCTGAAGCGCTGGCTTCGGCGGCTCAAAGTTAAGCCGACGATTCCAGGGCAATCGTCGCACCGCTACGACAGGGCCACGGTCGAACGGTTCAAACGCAAGTGGCGCAACTATTGGAAACACCATGCAAAGAACATCGCACCGACAAATCACGCTTCCAGACGGTCAAGTGTGGATGATGGAACTCGACGCGCAGGGAAACCTGCGAATGCGAAAGCGGCACGCCCGGCGCGGCGTCACAATCACCGCTGAGGAGATCGCCAAGAAAGCGGAACAGCTCTACGGCGGCACGCTGGCGTTGTATGTGCCGGACGTTCCAAAAGCTGCAACAGTGGTGGAATCGGGGGGGGGATTTGAATGAAAAAGTATTTCCTCGCGACAATCACAACACGCACTGGGGAGTCAGTCACAATCTGCGCTTTCGGTGCCTGCGTCTGTGACGCGTTTCAGGAGCTGGACGAGCGTTACCCAAAACAATGCTCAGACGCGCAGCAACTGATCATGGTGCAAGTCTCTGAACAAACCGCGCTCAAGTTTGCGCTCAAGTTTGCGCCGCAAGGATGAGCTACCCCGGCCGCAACGTCACTCCTGACGTTTCCGGCCGTTCCCATTTTTGACGCTGGTGGACGTCATTCTCTCCATTTTCCCAGGCATCGACCTCCTTGGCCGCGGGTTCGAAGCGGAGGGCTTTTGCGTGGTGCGCGGGCCTGATCCGATCTGGGGCGGCGACATCCGCGACTTCCACGTTCCACCCGGAATTTTTCGCGGCGTGATTGGCGGGCCTCCGTGTCAGGACTTCAGTTCGGCGCGTCGCACGGAACCCACAGGCGAAGGAATTGAGATGCAAGGGCATTACGCACGCATCGTCACTCAGGCAGCGCCGGAATGGTTCGTCATGGAGAACGTTCCTCGGGTCCCCGATCTGCACATTGACGGCTACACCGTTCAGCGCTTCAACCTAAATGCCCGCGAGTGTGGCGGGCTGCAATATCGCCTGCGCTGTTTTCAATTCGGCTACCGCAGCGGGAATCCGCTCGTGATTGAGCGCAGCGAACCGCAGGGCAAAGCGCAGCGGTGTTGCATGGCCACGGAGGGACGCAGGCCGGGGCGTCGCTCGTGGGAAGATTTTTGCGCATTGCAGGGGCTCGAAACTCCCCTGGAATTGCCGGGGCTGTCGGTCGAAGCGAGCTATCGGGCGGTTGGAAACGGCGTGCCCGTGTTCATGGCGCGTGTCATTGCCCGCGCAGTGCGACTCCGGAACGTCATAAAAACACCCCGGCTTTGCGTCTGCGGCTGCGCTAGGACCGTTCGAGACGGCCAGACCATGGCAACACCTGCCTGCCGAAAACGGATGCAGCGCAGGCGTGACGCGGCCGGCAATACCTCCACCTGGTCTGTCACAGGTGACCGCACGGTCGTGACTGGACCTGGTCTGGTCACTACGGGCCCGTCACAGGAGGATCCCACTTTATGACATTGCAGCGCGTCGTCTGGGTCTGCGATTGCGGGCTGAGCCATTGCGCAGAGATGAGCCATTATCAGCGCGTGCGCTGTTCCTGCGGTGTCACCTGGTGGGCACTGCAACCGAAGCGGGACGGGGCCTTTGCGCTCTACCACTGGCCCGGGAATTGGCAGATGAAGCGAGCGCAGGAAAGATCGCAGGCGTGGAACGTAGGGAGGGAAAATGGCTAAAGACCAACGCTGGTGGAATCTGCGCAAGCGCGTGGAGAGTGACCGCAAGCTATCGCACGGCACGCGCTATTTTTTGAACCTGCTAATTTCCGACCTCGTTACGCATGGGCAATTGCTTGATTTCGAATTCGAGCTTCCGTGGAATAAAGTCGCTGCGCTCACTGGCGCATCACGGCGACAAGCGCAGAGATACGTAGCGCAAGCGATTACGCAGAACTACCTAAAGCCCACGTCCTGCGGAAAATCAAAGTTCGGCGCTCACACGCGGAAATACTTTTTCGTCACTAAAGGCGTCACAAATGGCGCTTTTAAAGGCGTCAAATCTGGCGCGGTTAAAAGCGCCAAAAATGGCCCATCTCATATATATAAAGAACTTCGTTCTGAGGGATTAAAAGAAGGGGCATCTCAGGCCGACATTGACCGGCTTCTCGAGGAGTTTCGAAATTCGTGGAAGTAGGGGTGACTTGTGCCTCGCTGCGCTCGGGCAGGGAGGAAGGGGAATCAAATCGTGTTCGCTTCGCTCAAGGAAGGAAAAGGGGGGTGAAATCGACCTCGCTTCGCTCGCAGAAGAAATGTCTTGAGTTGTGCTCGCTGTCGCTCGATAGTCAGGCACCCTATGACGGGAAGGGCGGATCAGTAGCTTCGGCTGCGGTTCGCCTTTTCCATTTCTCGGGACTGTGACTGCGCAGCGCCGCAACACCACGGGCCCGCCACACTTCCCGATCGCGCAACGCCGACTCCGACAACTTCGGGATCCCGCAACGCTCACTCTGATGTTTCCGGCAGCCGCGGCGCCGAAAACTGCCGCGGGCAACGCCAGTTCTGACGTTGCAGGCCTTGCAAGTGACTCATCGATGTTTGCGCGCTCCTGGTCTGTCACGAGCTGGTCACTTGTGCACGCGATCGAGCAGCGTTACTTCCGGCGATCCGATCTCCGCGCCGACGCCTGCGGCAACGCCGAAACCGGCGCGGGCGGTCGCCAGCCTCAGAACTGACACACGATGAGCCTCGCTACGCCTTTGGTGGGACCGAAGGAAACTTTGGTTGCTGCGCACGCTTCCACGTTTCGTAGCGGCGAGACACCATTTGAGAGAGTCGTTGGCGAGTCAGGGAAGGAACACGAGCGACAACATCGTCGAGGCGGGAATTGTAAATCGCCTCCAACCTCTTCGCTTCAGCGCCAGAGGTTGATTCAATTACGGCGTCAAGTGCGAGTAGAAGCGCCTCTAGTTCGCCGTTCATGCAGGGAACACATCGGCAATCAAGTTCTCCGCCTCTGCTTCGCTCATTGGGTTGTGAAACAGTTCCCAAGAGTGCTCAAGCTGGATCAATCTGCCTTCCAATTCATCCGCAATCTGACGGTCGGGGTAATCGGGGTCCGAAACCGCGACGTGCATCACTCTGGCAAACCGAAGCAACCACTTCAGCGCGGTCAAATGATCCTGCAACTGGTCGCGGGTGATTCTGCCAGAAAGGACATGCCGCTGGTTGTCCAGGAACTGCTGACAGAGCGCAGACCATTGCGCAACGGAGTCACGTCCAAACTCGCGAACAGACTCCGCCCCAGCTTCGACGTAGCGCCCTCGAATAGCCGCTGTGTTCATGGCGATACCATCGCAGGGAGTTGCACAAAAGACAAGCTTTGCACGCGCTACAACCTTCACCGAGGGGCTGCGCTATGAAGCAACACCTTGGTCGTTTGTGACGCGCCTGGTGTCTTGTGCCATAGCCCGTGTCACCGCAGCGCTATGCTATCACTCCGTCATGGCCGATGACACCAATCCTTCACCGGCACCGACGCCGCAGAAGCGCAAAGGCGAGCACAAGCCCGATTGCACCTGCGGATGGTGCGAAACCAAGCGCAGGAACCTCGCAAAAAAAAACGCGGCAAAACCTGCGGCAACTCCCGCAGCTTCCAGGAGCGACTCTGGCGAAAGTTCCGCGAAATCGTCCGCGCCGAAACCAGCGGCTTCGATGCGGGACAAGATTGAGGCAATGGCGCGCTCCGAGCGAACTGTGACGCCGCCGGCCAGCGCTCAGCCTGGAACGTCACCAGCCAGCGAGAAAACCGCAGCGCAGAAACCGCAGCAATCCTGGTATGAAAAGCTTTTCTCCGGCCCGGCGACTTTCTTTGAAAATTGACCTATGGAAACTGGAACTGAGGCAAATCCTGCGAGCGAAATTGATTCACTACACGCTCAACTCGCTGCTGAAACCGGCGCAAACACCGCAGAGGATTCCGGACTGGCAACGCAGTCTGATCCGGCTGATCGTGCCGGCAGTGGCGTCGGTCCTAACGCGGACCTTTGCGAGGAAGTGCTGGATACCGTCCTGCGGTTCTACTCCCGCCACACGCGCGAAGCGATCGCCGATTCCCTTGCGCCGATCGAAGAGGCTGTTGGCCGCGATCAAATCGAGCGCATTGCAGCCCGGGCCGAGATGCCTGAAGGGATGAGGAAGCTTATTTCGGAACGCGGTGCCAGAGTGCTGTCGAAATACAATCTTTCGCGTTTCGTCTCGGATGAAGCGTTGCTTGTGTCTGCGGTCTTAGCACATGTGGCGAGCGTGCGGGCTGTGAAACGCGATCGCGACGAGCTGTTGCGCAAGTTCACCCGGGCGAATACTCCGCAGGGGAATGGTGATGTGAAGTCGGAAGCGAACCATGGCGCTTAAACCTCAGCACGTCGCGTGGCGCTGGTGTTGCGTCGGAATGGGCGGCACCGGCAAAACAACGCAGGCTTACAACCTGATCTTCGGAGCTGATCATGATTTCTTGTTCGTCTTCGACCACGATGGGCAGTTCTCACAGCGAAACCGAACTCGCACCTGCGAAACGCCGGATGAAATCCTGCGCGAGATCAAACGCTCTGGCGTCATTGTGTTCTCACCGTCGCGGATGTATCTCGACCGCATCCGCAATCCGAAGCTGACAGAGCGGCAGAAGGAACGCGCATTGCATGACGTTGCCGTGTGGTTCTGTCGCTACGTGTTCGAGATGGCTTTCGCGCTGCCAGGCAAGTCACTTTTCTTCTGCGATGAATTGCAGAAGCTCTGCAAGTTCTCGAATCCCTGGCTGACTGCGATCCTTGAGGAAGGGCGAAACCGTGCGCTGGATTTCGGGTGTTGCACGCTGCATCTGGGTTCAATCGACCTGCCGATCAGGAATCAATTCACGGTGCGCTACGTGTTCAAAATCGAAGAGCGTGGCGCGCTGCGATACCTGGAGGAAAACGGGTTCAACGCTTCGGAAGTTTTCTCGCTGCCGAAATTTCACTTCATCATGCGCGACTCGCACACGGGCCGCATGGAACGAGGGAAGGTGTGACGCCTCGATCTCGGCACGCCCTGGACAGGTCATGGCGTGAGAATCTTCAAGCGCGGGAAATAGTTGCGGATGTCGGCGGCGTTATTCGTGAACAGTTTCCAGCCCATCGCATCCGCGTGCGCGGCAATCAGGAAATCGGGCAACATGCGTTCCTTCTTCCCTCCTCGCGTTCGGTAAAGGCGGAAGGCTTGCGCAGCAGGAAAGCAGGCTTTCCAAGGAAGATCGTGTCTATCGGCGAGCGGGCGAAGCCACTTTTCAGCCTGCTCTTCACTGTCGGCAAGCGCCGTTGTTTCCGAAAACACGATTTGATTCACAAACGCACCGCCAGCGGCGCGAAGCTCTTTGAGTGTCGCGAACAAATCGGCGGCGTTCTTTTCACCCGTCAGAATGGCGATGATGATCGAGGAATCGACAAGGTGCATATCAGTCTCTCAGGAGTTTCATTGCCTGTTTGTAAGTCGTTTTCCCTTTCAGCACGCCAATCGGGAATTCGTTTTTCTCCGGTTCGGCTGGACGCGAAGCGGAAAGCAATACGTTGCGCGAAAACTCGCTGGTTTTGCGCCCGTGTTGGCGTGCGGCCTGTTTAATGATCCGCAATTCCTGCTCGTTTACTCGGATAGTCAGAATTGGCATACAGCCATGTAATACACCCAATCCGCCGCTTTGCAACGTCGAAAAATAAAAGGCGAGAGCGCAGGAAAAACCGCTTGACAGAGCGCAGGCGCGTTTTGGTTCGGTCGATTCAAAGTTAAACAACAGGCAAAACAATGAATAAGTTCAAACCCTTCCTCGTAACCGCTGGTGTCGTCGTCGTGACTCTGATCGCGCTGAAATACATCAAACCGATGCTTCCAACCTCCGTCGCGAGCCTTCTTCCGTAACCGGGCGATCTAATCAGTTCGAAACAACTTTCCACCCGTCGAAAGAAAACCATGCCAACGAAAATTTTGCGCAAACTTCCCCCGCTCGAAGGTGTAGCCCCGGGCGAAAAAGCAACCCTCGATCTCCCGATCGGGCCGACCTATCACAAAATCCTTCTTGTCGGCACGGTTGATCCAGCCAGCGGCGCGATTGCCAAGCTCTCTGACATCATGGGCCTGATCAAAGTGCTCGTGAATGGCAAAGCGCAGCGCACGGCGACCGCCGTCGAAATCGACGCGCTGAACACGCTGCAAGGCGCTGAATACGCCGTGCAGGTCGAAAACCTGGACGATCCGGGCGACGCGCTGGCCAACGGCGAAAAAGCCCGTTTCACCCTGCCGATCCTCCTCGGTGAACCGTTCAGGAAATCCTACGCGGCGGCGGAGGCGATGGCGTGGCCGACGCGCTGGCCGAATGGTGCCACACTCGGCACCTTCCAGATTGAAGTCGATATTCCCGCGACGTCTGGCGCGACAGCTCACAACATCGTCGCTTACGCGGTCATCGACAACAAACTGGGGCAGTTGGACGCGCAGGGAAACCCAGTGTTCAACATCTCGAAGTGGCTGCGCCAAACGATAACTTACACGGCCTCGGGCGAACGTTACATCGTTAACCTACCGCGCCGAGACCTGTATCAGCAGTTGAATTTCTTCACGCAATCCACCGATCCGATCAGCCATATCCGGATCAAACGTGATGGCGAAGAAATCATCGACGTTCCGAAAACGGTCAATGATCTCGATCTGATCGAATTCGGATTGAACGCCAGCGGGCTTTCTGACGATCGCCTGGATGTGGTGTTCGACCGCGACGATCTGCCGGATTCCGCGCTACCGATGAACGGCGTGAGAGAATTCGAAGTTGTTCCGACGCTGGCCGCCGCTGGTGCGACAAACAAGGTCATAACGCTGATCACTCAGCTCTACGGGCCGCGCGATTAATCCGCGTCGGCAAGGAAACCGTATGGAAAACACCTATCACGCGGCGGACAACTCCAACTGGGGATCAATCCTCGCGAACCTGATCAACGCGGGGGCGCAGGTGGGAACTGCTGTGCTCGCGCCGGATGTAAACAAGGCCGACGCCAAACAGCAGACGCTCAACACCCCAGGCGGAACCGCTTCGGCCGCATCCTTCGGACGCAACTGGCCGCCCTGGGTGATTATCGGCGGCGCGATCATCGCCGCCGGCCTCGGGCTGCTTCTGTTGTTTCGAGGAAAATAATTCAATGCCGGGTGCGGCCACTCCGCACCCGGTTACGTAACCATGTTCGGACTTACAGGACTTTTCGGCGGCGGAGGCGGCGGTTTAAACGGCCAATACTCCGCCAGTGGCAGCAGCGGCGACGTGGCAAGCGGCGCGGGTGACACCTCCGCCAATTTCGGCGCGTTCGCGATCGGCGGTTCTGGCGGCGCGACCGCAAAGGGCGGCGGAACTGGCGGCATCGGTTCTGCCGACAATACCGCGCTCTGGATCGTCGGCGGCTTCGCCGCATTGCTCGCGATCGTTCTGGCAGTTGTAGCAACCCGCCGTTGATATGGCAGCCTCACACGATCAATCGAGCCGTAAGACGAGCACGGAGACGACAAACACGCAGACGCAGGTCGCCGCCTCTGAAGCGTCCCAAACGATCGCGACGGTCGCAACCGGCGACAAGAACACGACGCTTGGCGCCGGATCGCAACTGTTCCGAGGGGTGAAGGGCGACATCACGTTCGAGAGCATCGACCCCGCGACGATTCAAGGTGCTTTCGGCCTCACGTCGGACGTGGTCGAACAGCTTGCAGCACTCGCTGGCGGGTATGTGCAGACGGCAAGCGAACTCTCCGAGCGATCGACCGCAATGGTCGCCGAAGCTCATGAACGTTTTGGCGCTGATCTGTCCGCGATCACAAACCGCCAGCTCGAAGCTGCCGCGCCGGACAGCGGGAAAAACACAATCATCCTCGCGCTGATCGGTGGCGGATTGGCGCTCCTGTTCATCCTTCTAAGGCGCAAATGAGTCAGACAAGCAACACGACGCGAAACAGCTTCATCGGTTATTTTCGGAAGCAACTCCAGGCCGGGCAGGACATAATCGTCAATGTCACCGGCCGGTTCTTGATCTGCACCGATGTTGAAGGCGGCGACGGAGAACCATTCCTGGTAAGCATCGACGACGGCGCGTTTGTCCCGTTCAACCTCGGGCTGAAGGTAGAGTTGCCACATCCTGACAGCTTCTCGAAAGTCGCGATCCGAAACCCGTCGCAGTCGGAAATAACGGTCGAATTCTACGCCGGCTCAATCGTGATGGAGGATATGCGCCTGAACATCGTGCGCGGGCGAGCCGCGCCGATCATGAAGGCGGAAACAGTCCTCACTTCTCACGGCGGCACCATTGCGGGCGGCGGCGTGATTGACCTTTCCGATCTTGTCGCGCATCCACCGCCAAACCCGAAGTATCTCCGGGCCGCGACGATCGTCACCAACATGGACCCGGGCGTCGATCTGGACATTCTCAACACCGATGACGCGGAAATCGGAACGTGCTTTTTCCGCCAGTCGCTGCTCATTGAATCGTCCGATCCAATCAAAGTGAAAAACAGCAGCGGCGGAAACGTAATCTGCCGCATCGCGCAGGCCTGGTATGTCATCCGATGATTTCGCGCTGGCAGATACAGTGCAAACCGGTCCCGTGCATTTGGCTTTTACAGCCGTCGAATCCGTCACCGCAGGACGCGATCACTGTTTTGGGCGGCGCTCCGAACGCGGCGTATCTCGATCTAAGACCGGTCGAGGCGACTGCAACCGAGCCGGGCGTTGCGGCAATCTCCGACGCGCCAGCGGCGGACTTCGATTCGATCTTTGTCGATCAACTCGAAACCGAGCCAGGCGTGTCCGCGATCTCCGACGCACCAACAGTCAGCTTCGATTCGATCTTTGTCGATCAGCTCGACACCGAGCCGGGCGTTGCGGTGGCATCCGATGCGCCGATTGCCCAGGGCTTGGAACTTTGGTTCTACGCATCGTCGCAAACTGATGGAATGGGCGCGCAAGCAGGCGCTCCGCAAGCAACTCACACCCCATGACAAAAAACGCTCTTAACCGTCCTCTCGTTTATCCCGGACCCGTCCGCGAACTGTGGCGACCTCGAATCCACCGATTGCGCTCCGCCGCTGTAGGGGTGCGCTTTAAAACGGAGATTTGCGACATTGATTCCCAAGGTAACGTTGTTTCGTCGCGCGCCGGACAAACTGGCTGGAACATGGTTACAGATTGGGGAATGGATGCGCTCGCGACGTTGCGGCAAGACGAGCTCGTAAACTACCTGCACATCTCTGACACGCTCGGGCCTTCCAAGCGCGTTTTGACTGGTGGCATCACGCTGACATTGACGATCATCGACCCAACGAACATCGACGTTGCGGCGAGCGCCGGATTTTTCGAGAGCGGCGATGTCGGGAACACGCTCTACATTGACGACCTCGGGCAAGAGTTAAAAATCGTCGCGTTCACCGATTCACAGCATGTGAATTGCGCGACTCGGCCAGGCGTCTGGCTCCCGGGTATCACTCCATCCACCGGCCCGTTTTCATCCGCCGGCGTTCACTTCACGAGCGTAAACACCCTCGCGAATCAAACGCAGAAGTTCAACACCTATGATACGACATCGTCCAACTACAAAGCCGAGCTAAACGACAGCAGCAACTCGCGATTCATTCATCAGCGAATTTTCCTTTCCCCAGCTGTCAGCGGCTCGGCGTGGACTGTTAAGCAACTTGGATGGAGCAACGGCAACGGGAGCAACAATGTTTTTGGATGGGTGAATTTGCCTGTCACCGACACTGTTCCAGTCGGAAAAAAATATCGGGTGACGTTGCAGGTTTATTCGGCTTACACGCCGCTCGACATTGAAAGCCATTCCGTGGACTGGGGCGAAACGATCGGCAGTTACGATCTGCGCATCAAACAGGAGCGATTAGGCTATGACTCGAAGGGAACCGAGTTTTTGGATAGTCAGATGCAGACCGTAAACAACTTTCTGCAACCCCTGTTCCCGGGAACCGCTTTCAATACGGGTTTCCGTGTCGGTTTTCTAACAACCGCTCAGACCGAGCAGCCATTGCTATGGGCGGGTGACGCCGGATTCACCATCAATATCCACAACCGGAGTTCCGCCGGTGCGAATGCCGCGGGGACAGTGGAGGATTCTGGCTACACCTCCGGGACCCATACAAAGACCCGAACTTTGACGTGGGCCGACACAATGGCCATCAGCGCCGCAACAATGCTCGGACTCGGGACGCAGAGTTCTTTCGGCGGCGGCGGCGCTTTCTATGGCTACGCTCTGAGCATTTTCCCGCTTTCAGGGACAATCACAAAGCCCGCTGGATGGAGCGCCTCGCTTGCGTTCCCGATCTATTGGACTCGCACCCTGATCAACTGAGCTGACCTATGGAACCAATCCCTGTTTCCCGCTACGCCCCAGGCGGCGACATTTACCAGGCGCTGGCCAAAGACTACGGCACCGCTGGCGCGGAGAAAGTTTACAACGCCGCGCTGAGTGGCGACCGCGGCGCGATCACGGATGCAATCGTAAGCGTGAAGCACGGGCAACCGCTGAACGATTCCACCGCTGAAATTTTCCTGCAACAAATCATCAGTGACCCGCTGGCCGCGCCGATTGAATCGCTGAACAACCAAGTCGGCAACGTGTTCAAGAATCTCCTCTTGAATCCGTTCGCACTCGTGGCGTTGGGCGTCGTCGGCGTGATTGTCGCCGATTCCATTTTCAAGCTCGGCCTCATGCGCAAACTGCTCGCGAAAATCGGATGAACGCAATCGCCTTCGCACTCGAAAGCGCCGTCAAAGAAGCTCGCGACTCGCGCCAGCTTCGCGCCGCGTTCGAGCGCCGATTCACCGAAGCGCAATTCCGCGAGGACAGCGAAAACATCATCGTGCCGGTTCCCCAGGGCAAAGCCTTGGCCTGGGCGTGCGGAGAAATCGGCGATCTGGACCTGATCTTATCCATGAACGGGCAGGATCAATCCGCGATCTGGTGGCCGCTGCTCCCGCGTCTGGACGGCTACGCGCAAGGCGTGCGCGAAGCGAAGCGTCTGCACAGTGCCGGAGCGCGTTGCATGGTCACCTACACGACAAACCCCGTGGTGCGGCGCAAATGCCTCCGCCATGGCGGGCGGGTCACCTTCACCGATGCTTTCGGCGGCGAGCGAATCCTGGTCGATGCCGCCGCGCTCAATCACTGGCTTTGCCGCATCCCATGACGAAATTTTTCCAGAACGTTCTCGCGACCATCATGGCCGCTGCGATCATCAGCAACGTTGCCGTTCTCTGGCAGTTAAACGAGCGCATCACCCGCATCGAAGCGCAGCTTTCCGTAAAAATCCAACAACTCACTCAAGCCCATGAATAAATTGCCCCTCATCACATTGCCATTGCTCGCTGTCGCGCTGCTTACTGGTTGCGGCACCGCTGGCGGCTTGTTCACAGCGCAACCTGTCGTCACCTACGAACCAAAGCCGGTGATTGTGACGAACGCCGTCGTCGAAATCGTGACGAATCCCGCCACGGGTGAGCAACTGACCAACATCGCTTATGTGCCCGCCACGATCTGGCAAACGAACGTCACGACCAACACGCTTTACGCCGTCGCGCCGGGCGTCTCCGGCGCGATCTCGACCGGCCAACAAATCGCGCCGCTGCTTCCCGCACCTTACGGCACCGCGATCGAGTTGGCGCTGGCGGCCGCTGCCGCAGGCCTCGGGTTCCTCGTCAGGGCAAAAAACAAGAAACTTGAGAGCGTGCAGGAAGTCGCCGACCTCGTTCAGCCAATCATCGCCGGTATTGAATCGGCAGGCGATGCGGCGCAACCCGTCAAAACGAACGTGCAACGATTCGCGACGGCGGCGGGAGTGGAAGATCGCTTGCGTCCGCTTGTGAAGTCGGTTTCCGCGCAACTTCCAAAATGAAACTCGAAGCGAAATTCTGGGGTGTCCCGCTGATCGGATGGATCGTCGGCGGCGTGTTCGTCTGGCTGCTCTGCCGCTCCCTGCGACCGTCACCAACACGTCGCAATGACGTCGATGAAGTCCTGGACGCATTCGGCGTCAGTGACACGCCAGGCAGTCCCGCCCTGGGGAAAGTCACGCAATGACGCCGCGCGCGCCGTTGCCACTCTCACCGCCGCCGACGATAGCGGCGGCGGCGGTCTTGTTAAAAGGAAGTCTATCACGGCAAAGCGGCATTTCAGGACGCGAAGAAAGTGCCGGATGGAATTTTCTTTGATCTGACAAAACCGTGATCCACCAGGCTCGCGCGTGACGCACCTGGTCACGCGCCACCTCGATCTGTCACGCCGCGATTTTCACACGCTGCGCCATGCTGCGACCGTGTTCGTCTGCAAGGTGATAGTAAACTTTCGCCAGCAATGCGCCGCCGTCACGATGGCCAAGCCAGCGCGCAACCGTGGGCAAATCGACGCCGCTCTGAATGCAGCGAGTCGCGAACAGATGCCGGAAGCAGTGGAAGCTCATTCGCGGCAAACCAGCCAGCCGGCAAGCCTTCTCGATCGCTTTTCGTGGGTTCTGTCGCGGGAGCACAAAATCGCCTTTGCAGACACCGCGCAGTCGCTCGATCACCTCGCGAGCCTCCGGGATGATCGGCACGAAACGCTCGAAGCCGTTCTTACTGATCTCAGCGCGAACGTGAATCGAATCCGCCAACACGTCGCGCCATTCAAGTTGCCGTGCCTCGCTGATCCGCAAGCCGGTCGCAGTTAGAAACCGCACCACGAGCCCGGCCTTTGTGCGCGGGATATTGTCGCACTCTGCGAGGAACGCGGAAAATTCCATCTGTGTCGGCGGCGTAAATCTCCTGTGCCTCATGCGTCGGCGGCGCAGTGATTTCGCTGTGCCGGTGATATGCCGAAGCGCGGCAACGATGGTGTTCCATCGCGACGGGCAAACGTGTTCCACGCTCTTCGCGAATTGAATGATCATCGCCGCTGTGATCTGCGAGCATGGAATTTCCGGCTCCGGCCAGTGGCTCAAGATGATGTCAACAACGTCACGATAAAACTCGCGTGTTCGCTGTCGCCGATTGATCGACCGCAATTCAAGCCAGTCAGTTACAGCTACTTTGAAGGGAGTGGTATCCATAGCAGAAAACCTTTCGGAAAACATCTCTTGGAACTTTAGAACCGATTGACTACGGATCAGAAGGTTTCAGGTTCAACTCCTGATGGGTGCGCCACTTCTTTCCAAGATTTTCCCGGCCAGCGACTATAGGACCATAGGACCATAGGACTATTGGACTATCGACTATTGGCTATCGGCGATCGGCTATTCACTTGCCCCCAACCTCAGGGAACCGCGCGAATCATATCGCGATTGCAACATCTGAGACTTTCTTCTGGCCGAAGACACAATCCGTTTGATAAGAAAAACCCGCCAAGAGGAAACCCAGCCAGGATCTTGGCAACAAAGGACCGAAATCGCCGTTCGCCCGGCAACGTTTGCACAACTTTCAAGAAAACCAGTGATGAGCAGACCGACATTCAAGGAATTCTTCCACTCTGCAACGGGCAACACACCCTATTGCTACCAGTGCCGACTCGCCTGCGGCTTTAATGCTAGACCAAATGATTCGAAGACCCTTCTAGACGGCACGAGCTGCCAATCACAACTGATCAACATTCCAACCGGCCTGGGCAAAACCGCCGCCGTCGTTCTCGCATGGCTCTGGAACCGCGTCGCGCACCCCACTACCGCCCACCGCGACGCCTGGCCTCGTCGTCTTGTTTACTGCCTTCCCATGAGGACGCTGGTCGAACAAACCGGAGAGGCCATCTCTCAATGGATCAACAATCTTCTGAACGCCGTCGAAAATGGAGAATTGGCACTTCCAGAGGCAGCCATCGAACAACTTCGTTGGTTAAAAGATCACTCACCGGTCATTCTCATGGGTGGCGAGGATGCAACGGATTGGGACATCAACCCTGAAAAGCCTGCCATCATTGTTGGCACGCAAGACATGCTCCTCTCCCGCGCGCTTAATCGCGGTTACGGCATGGCCCGCGCCCGCTGGCCGATGCACTTCGGCCTGCTCAATAATGACGCCCTTTGGGTGCTTGATGAGACACAATTGATGGGCGTGGGCGTGCGCACGTCCGCGCAGCTCGAAGGCCTTCGTCGCAAAATCGGCACCGCGCTGGGTTGTGCCACTTGGTGGGCAAGCGCCACGCTCGACTCACGCCTGCTCATTACGCCAGATCATCCAGATCTGCCGCCGACACTGAAACTCGAAGCAGAGGATCGTTCTTGCCCGGAGGTCCACGCTCGCATCGACTCGGTTAAACGCCTCGCCGCTTTGCCACTCACGCTAACCGCGGATTCCTCCAAGGCCGTCGCGCCTTATATCGAAGCATTCGCTGAGGCGGTGGTCTCCAAGCATCAAGCGGGCACACTCACGCTAGTTATCCTCAACCGCGTCGATCGCGCCAGAGATCTCTACGCGGCGCTCGACAAGTTGGCGAAAAAACAGACGCTCCCCGAACGCGTGCTCGTGCACTCACGCTTCCGTCCGATGGAGCGCGAAGACCTCGCCAAACGCGTCAAGGCCCCCGGCGAGAAAATCATCGTCGCGACACAGGCCATCGAGGCCGGCGTGGACATCTCCGCCCGCACCTTGATCACCGAGCTCGCGCCATGGTCGTCGCTCGTTCAGCGCTTCGGGCGCTGCAACCGCAAGGGCGAGTTTAACCAAACCGGTGGTGCCGACATCTTTTGGATCAACCTCGAAGCCGACGATCTAAAGAACGCAGGAGGTCTCGCGCTTCCCTACACCCCCGAGCAGCTCGCCACCGCTCGCGGCCTCCTTCGTCACATCGAACCCTCCGGCGCCTCACCGACCGTGCTCGAATCCCAACTGGCGGACGAACCGCTGCCGGAATCCCACCTCCTTCGTCGCAAAGACCTCGTCGACCTCTTCGACACCACGCCGGACCTTTCCGGACTCGACCTCGATGTCGGCCGTTACATCCG
>Ga0065721_10051100_pt1 | contig 16279 bp, 22 predicted proteins | sample Mesricmetagenome_FD_59108 | JGI IMG/M metagenome (GOLD analysis project Ga0065721, IMG submission 59108) | Mesophilic microbial community from rice straw/compost enrichment Sample: eDNA_1 v2 (version 2) | ecosystem: Engineered > Solid waste > Grass > Composting > Bioreactor | place: USA: Davis... | reverse complement strand
GCAGGCCTGGCCGGCGCCTGGCGCGGGCTGGGCCAGGCCGCGGACGGGGCGGAGCTTGCCACGCGCAAGGGCCAGCGGCATCTGGCCCGCCTGCCGGACGGCTCCAGCGTGCACCTGAACGGCGATACCCGGCTCGTCGTGCGCTTCGGCCGGGAGCAGCGGCGCATCGAGCTGCAGCGCGGCGAGGCCTTCTTCGACGTGCGGCGCGATCCTGCCCGCCCCTTCGTCGTGGACGGGGGGATGGGCCGCGTCACCGTCACGGGCACGCGCTTCAACGTGCGCCGCGACGCCCAGGCGCTGCAGGTCAGCGTGGCGTCCGGCTCGGTGCGCCTGGCCTCGGGCCGCTGGTGGCAGCCGGCCCAACGCCGGCTGGCGGAAGGCGAGCAGGCCGTGGCCCTGGCCGACGGCACGCTGGGCGAGGTCGTGCGCGTCGACGTCGGCCATCTCACGGCCTGGCAGGACGGCAAGGTGGTCTTCAGGGATATGCCGCTGGCCGCGGTCATCCAGGAGATGAACCGCTACCTGGCGCAGCCGGCCCGCCTGGCCGCGCCCGAGCTCGGCCGGCACCGCGTGTCCGGCGTCTTCAGCATCGACGACCCCGAGGCCATGATCGCCGCCCTGCCCGCCATCGCGCCGGTGCGCGTATATCGCCTGGCCGACGGCCGGGTGAGCGTCGTGGCGCCCTGAGCGGTGCGCGCCGCCGCCTGCGCCACCCGGGCGTCCGTCCCGCGCAGCAGCCGGGCATGGCCTGCCGCCACCGCCTGCCCGTGCTGTTACAAAATAGTAGCGATTCTTATTCCGGTGGCACGGCCGCTCATGCGTCTGGATAGATGAAGGGACAGTCCGCAGGACAGGCCCCGTTCAGACCCAAGCATGATCGCGCGCCGCCTGACGGCCGCCCACTACCGGAACCCGCATCTTGACTACCGCATCCTCCCGGCGCGACGGACGCTTTGCGCCGCGCGCAGCACTGACCGCCCTGGCTTTGTCGCTTTCGCTGGCCTTCGCTGCGGCCCCCGCCCCTGTCCTGGCACGGGAAACCCCCGTCCGGGTCAGCATCCAGGCGCAGCCGCTGGGCGATGCGCTGCTGCAGCTGGGCCAGCAGACGCCCCTGCAGATCTTCTTTTCCCAGGACGTGGTGGCCGGCATGAGCGCACCCGCCGTGTCCGGCAGCCTCGCACCCGAGGAGGCGCTGCGCCGGCTGCTGGACGGGACCGGCATCCAGTACCGGCGCAGCGGCAACGACGTGACGCTGTCGCACCCCGGCCCGGACTCGGTGGCCGAACTGGCGCCGGTGACGGTAAGCGCCGGCATCCTGGGCGAGCTGTCCGCGCCCTACGCCGGCGGGCAGCTGGCCACCGGCGGCAGCCTGGGCCTGCTCGGGGCCGAGGACGTGATGGACAGCCCGTTCAGCACGACCAACTACACCTCCGAACTGCTGTACGACCAGCAGGCGCGCACGCTTGCCGACGTGGTGGTCAACGACGCCTCGGTGCGCAACCTGACCTCCACCGGCGGCTTCGGCGAGGACTTCCAGATCCGCGGCTTTGCGGTGGGCAGCGGCGACGTCAGCGTCAACGGCCTGTACGGCCTGGTGTCGTCCAGCCGCGTGCCGGTGCAGATCCTCGAACGCGTCGAAGTGCTCAAGGGCCCGGGCACGCTCATGCGCGGCATTCCGCCGGGAGGCAGCGTCGGCGGCGCCATCAACGTCGTGACCAAGCGCGCCGAGGACGAACCACTTACGCGCACCACGCTGGGCTACTCCAGCGAGTCCAACTTCACCGGCCAGCTCGACCTGGGCCGGCGCTTCGGCCCGGACAATGCCTGGGGCCTGCGCTTCAACGGCGTCAAGCGCGGCGGCGAAGCCACGCTGCGCGACGGCGAGCAGGGCCTGGACATGGCCGCGCTGGGCCTGGACTACCGCGGCGACCGCCTGCGCTGGTCCATCGACGCCATCCACCAGGAAGACGAGATCGAGAACTTCCGCTCGCAGATCGGCTGGCAGCCCGACGTCACGGAACTGCCGTCCCCGCCGGACGGGCGCACCAACTTCTACCCGGGCACCCGGCTCACCCAGCGCGACACCACCGTCATGTCGCGCCTGGAGTACGACGTCACCGACACCGTGACGACCCACGTCGCCCTGGGCTACCGGGACGGCAAGGTGCGCCAGATCTTTCCGGTGCCCGTCGACGAGATGGGCAACCGCCAATCCGTGGACGCCGACGGCAACTTCAACGTCATGACCACGTACTACGACTCCTACTCCAAGACCCTGAGCGGCGATGCCGGCGTGAGCGCGCGCTTCGACACCGGCCCCATCGCGCACCGGCTGGCGCTGGGCGTGACCTACCTGGAGCAGGAAGCCGGCAACGCCTACTCCCCCGGTTCGACCATCGTCCCGTCGAACATCTACGACCCCACGCCCATCCCCGCGGGCCCGGCCGAGCGGCTGACGCCGCAGAAGGCGTCCAATACCGCGCTGACCAGCTTCGCCATCGCCGACACCCTGTCGTTTGCCGACGATCGCGTGCTGCTGACGCTGGGCGCGCGCCGCCAGACGGTGGACGTCGACAGCTACGACACGCTGACGGGCGCGGTCACCAGCCGGTACCGGGCCAACGCGACCTCGCCCGTGGCCGGCATCGTCGTCAAGCCGCTGTACAACGTGTCGGTCTACGCCAACTACACCGAGGGGCTGACGCGCGGGACCATCGTCGCCAATCAATACGCCAACCGGGGCGAAGTGCTGGCGCCCTTCAAGTCCAAGCAGTACGAGGCCGGCGTCAAGGTGGACTGGGGCGACATCACCACCACGGCGGCGCTGTTCCAGATCGCGCGGCCTCCGGGCCAGGCCAACGAGGCCAATGTCTACGGCTATTTCGGCGAGCAGCGCAACCGCGGCCTCGAGCTGACGGCCTACGGCGAGATCGTGCAGGGCCTGCGCCTGATGGCCAGCGCGTCCTTCATCGACAGCGAGCTCACCAAGACCCCGGGCGGCGTCAACCGGGGCAACCGGCCGTCCGGCGTGCCGACCAGCACGTACAACCTGGGGCTGGACTGGGACACGCCCTGGGTGCAGGGGCTGAGCCTGAACGGGCGGGTGATCCGTACGTCGTCGGTGTACCTGAACAATGACAATACGCTGGACCTGCCAGCCTACACGCGCTTCGATCTCGGAGCGCGCTATCTGACCGAGATCGCGGGCAAGGATGTGGTGCTGCGGTTCAACGTGGAGAACGTGGCCGACAAGCGCTATTGGCTGGCGTCCGGGTCGTTCGTGACGAATGCGGCGGGGCGGACTTATATGTTGTCGGCGTCGATCAATTATTGATCTGCGGTGGCGTGAGGTCGACGCGTTGCTTGAGGGGCAATCTGGGCGTCGCTTGGGTGACGGTCGGCGTACCGCTTGGTTGATTGCGAGGCCGCTTGGTTGACGTTCGCTGGGGCGCTTGGTTGACGGTCGCCGCACCGGGGCAGGCCGGCGCCGCCCTGCAGCGGCTTGGGTTGCGGGGTCGCAGGGGCGGTAGGTGTGCTTGGCATGCTGGCCGGCGGGTTCTCTAGTTCCGAAGATCTTGCGGGGCTGCCGGCATGGGCCGCCCTGCGCGGCCCATGCCGGCGTTCGAATGGAGGTCGGGCGTAGGTGCGCGCCGTGTAGGCTACGGATCGAATGTCAGCCGGCCCGCAGGGGGCCGGCTGGCGGCCCTGCAGATGACCGACCCGACCCGACAGCCCCGCCAACGCCCGACCCCGACCCACCGCCGAATGCTTGGGATGGCCGCGCAGGGCGGCCATCCCAAGCGGCCCCGCAAAGTCTTCCGAGCCGCCCCCAACGCCACGCCAGAATGCCAAGCACACCTGCCCCGGTGCGGCGACCGTCAACCAAGCAGTCTCGCCGTCAACCAAGCGGTCTCACTGTCAACCAAGCACCGCACCGGCAAAAAAAACAAACCCCCGCATGGCAAGCCATGCAGGGGCAGGACACTACTGCTGGGAGCGGCCGGCGACGCGATGCGCGCCGGTCGCAGCCGCGATTGCTTACTCGGCTGCTTCTTCCGCGCCCTCGGCCTCCTGGGGCTCCGGACGGTCGACCAGCTCCATGAAGGCCATCGGCGCATTGTCGCCCTGGCGGAAGCCCATCTTCAGCACGCGCGTATAGCCGCCATTGCGGTTCTTGTAGCGCGGGCCGAGTACTTCGAACAGCTTGACCACGGTCGCACGATCGCGCAGGCGGGCGAACGCCAGGCGCTTGTTGGCCAACGTGGGCTCCTTGCCCAGCGTGATCAACGGCTCGACCACGCGGCGCAATTCCTTGGCCTTGGGCAGCGTGGTCTTGATGGCTTCGTGGGTCAGCAGCGCCACGGCCATGTTGCGGAACATGGCCAGACGGTGGCTGCTGGTGCGGTTCAGTTTGCGCAAGCCTTTGCGGTGACGCATGGTATTTCCTTTGAATCTAATGACGGCCGCAAGGCCGCCGGGTTGCCGGATCTTCTATCGTCCGCCGGCTGGCGGTCGCGGTCCGGTGGGAAACTTTGCCTTGCCGCGCAATGCGCGGCAGTCATCGGTACTGCAAAACGACCAGGTGCGCAGCCGGCCCCGGGCAAGGGGCCCGGCTACCGGGATCAGGGACGCTCCAGGCCCAGGGGCGGCCAGTTTTCGAGCTTCATGCCCAGCGTCAGGCCGCGCGCGGCCAACACTTCCTTGATCTCGTTGAGCGACTTGCGGCCCAGGTTCGGCGTCTTGAGCAGCTCGTTTTCCGTGCGCTGGATCAGGTCGCCGATGTAGTAGATGTTTTCGGCCTTCAGGCAGTTGGCCGAACGCACCGTCAGCTCCAGGTCGTCGACCGGACGCAGCAGCACCGGATCGATTTGCGGCGTGCCGCGGGCTGGCGCTTCGTATGCGTCGCCGGCGCCTTCGAGCGCGGCGAACACCGAAATCTGGTCCATCAGGATGCGGGCCGCCTGGCGCACCGCCTCTTCGGGGGTGAGCACGCCGTTGGTTTCGATGTCCAGGACCAGCTTGTCCAGGTCGGTGCGCTGCTCGACGCGGGCGCTTTCGACCGAATAGCTCACGCGACGCACCGGGCTGAAGGAAGCGTCCAGCACGATGCGGCCGATGGTGTGGCTGCGGTCCTCGGACAGCGCACGCACGTTGCCGGGCACGTAGCCGCGGCCTTTCTCGACCTTGATCTGCATCTCCAGCTTGCCGTTCTCGGTCAGGTTGGCGATCACATGATCAGGGTTGACGATTTCGGCGTCGTGCGGCAGCTCGATGTCGGCGGCGGTGACGGGACCTTCGCCCTGCTTGCGCAGCACCAGGGTCACCTCGTCGCGATTGTGCAGCTTGAAAACCACGCCCTTGAGGTTGAGCAGGATGTCGACCACGTCCTCGCGCACGCCGGGGATGGTCGAGTATTCGTGCACCACGCCCGTGATCTGCACTTCGGTCGGCGCGTAGCCGGTCATCGAAGACAGCAGGATGCGGCGCAGCGCGTTGCCCAGCGTATGGCCGTAGCCGCGCTCGAAGGGCTCCATGATGATCTTGGCATGGTGCGTGCCTTGCGGCTCGACCTCGATGGAGCGCGGCTTCAGAAAACCTTGAGTCGACATGAATCTTTCCCTTTCAATACCCTCGGCTCGTTACACCGATAAGGCTGATGGAATGGGCGGCCGGCCAAAAAACACCGGCCGCGTCAGACGCGAAACCCGCGGCCATCGGATTGGCGCGGGCTTGGCGGATTTGGCTCCGGGCGGCTGCCGCCACCCGGCGCATAAAGCTATCAACGCGAATACAGTTCGACGACCATCGATTCGTTGACGTCGCGGGCCACGTCGGCGCGGTCCGGCACCTGCTTGAAGACACCCGACAGCTTGTTGGCGTCGACTTCCACCCACTGGGGCAGGCCTTGGCTGGTGGCCAGTTCCAGCGCCTCGCGGATGCGGGCCTGCTTCTTGGCCTTTTCGCGCACGGCGATGACGTCGCCGGCCTTGACCAGCATCGACGGGATGTCGGCGGTGCGGCCGTTGACCTCGATCGCGCGGTGCGACACCAGTTGGCGCGCCTCGGCGCGGGTCGAACCAAAGCCCATGCGGTAGACGACGTTGTCCAGGCGCGATTCCAGCAGTTGGATCAGCGTTTCACCGGTGTTGCCACGGCGACGGTCGGCTTCCTCGAAGTACTTGCGGAACTGCTTCTCGAGCACGCCGTACATGCGCTTGAGCTTTTGCTTTTCGCGCAGTTGCAGGCCGTAGTCCGACGTACGGGCGCCGGAAGTGCGGCCGTGTTGGCCAGGCTTGGAATCCAGCTTGCACTTGGAATCCAGCGAGCGACGGGCGCTCTTCAGAAACAGATCGGTGCCCTCGCGGCGCGAGAGCTTGCACTTGGGTCCAATGTAACGAGCCACGAGTTGCTCCCTTAGATACGACGACGCTTGGGCGGCCGGCAACCGTTGTGCGGCAGCGGCGTGATGTCCGCGATGCTGGAGATCTTGATGCCCAGCGCGTTCAGCGCACGCACGGAGGATTCGCGCCCCGGACCCGGGCCCTTGATGCGCACTTCCAGCGTCTTGATGCCGTATTCCATCGCCACGCGGCCGGCCGTTTCGGCGGCCACCTGCGCGGCAAAGGGCGTGGACTTGCGCGAGCCCTTGAAGCCGGCGCCGCCCGAAGTCGCCCAAGACAGCGCGTTGCCCTGGCGGTCGGTGATGGTGATGATGGTGTTGTTGAACGACGCGTGAACGTGCGCGATCCCGTCCGAGACGTTCTTCTTGACCTTCTTGCGCACGCGCGAAGCGCCGCTGGTGGAAGCTTTCGCCATGTTATCTATCCTCGATTATTTCTTCAGGGAGGCAGCCGCCCGGCGCGGGCCCTTGCGGGTGCGCGCGTTGGTACGGGTGCGCTGGCCGCGCACCGGCAGGCCGCGCTTGTGGCGCATGCCGCGATAGGTTCCGAGGTCGATCAGGCGCTTGATCGACAGCTGGATCTCACGACGCAGGTCGCCTTCGACGGTGAACGTGCTGACCTGCTCGCGGATGCGCTCGAGCTCGGCGTCGTTCAGATCTTTAACCTTCTTGGTAGGCGGCACGCCGGCGGCCTCGCAAATCTTGCGGGCGCGCGTGCGACCGATGCCGTAGATGGCGGTCAGACCGATCTCGGCGTGCTGTTGCGGCGGAATATTGATGCCAGCAATACGGGCCATGACTGTTCCTTGATTGAATCCGTTCTCTTAGCAGCCAGCCGGTCAACCCTGGCGCTGCTTGTGCCGCGGGTCGGTGCAGATGACACGCACCACGCCGTGGCGTTTGATGATTTTGCAGTTGCGGCAGATCCGCTTGACCGATGCCATTACTTTCATGGTTGACTCCTTGTTTTCCCGGCCGCTTATTTCGAGCGGAACACGATCCTGGCCCTGGACAGGTCATAGGGCGTGAGCTCCACCGTGACCTTGTCGCCCGGAAGGATCCGGATGTAATGCATGCGCATCTTGCCCGAAATATGGCCAAGAACCACATGGCCGTTTTCCAGCTTGACGCGGAATGTAGCGTTGGGGAGGTTCTCGATGACCTCGCCCTGCATCTGAATGACGTCGTCCTTTGCCATATCCCGGCTTACCGCATCGGCAGACCCGGGCCCTTGAAGTTCGCCTTCTTGAGCAGCGAGTCGTACTGGTGGGACATCATGTAGGCCTGGACCTGCGCCATGAAATCCATCGTCACCACCACAATGATCAACAGCGAAGTGCCACCGAAATAGAACGGCACGTTCCAGCGCATGACCAGGAATTCCGGCAGCAGGCACACCAGCGTGATGTAGATGGCGCCGGCCAACGTCAAGCGCATCAGGATCTTGTCGATGTAGCGAGCCGTCTGCTCGCCCGGACGGATCCCGGGAACGAATGCGCCGCTTCTCTTCAGGTTGTCTGCCGTCTCACGGCTGTTGAACACCAAGGCCGTGTAGAAGAAGCAGAAGAAGATGATCGCAGCCGAATACAGGGTGATGTACAGCGGCTGGCGCGGCGACAGCGCTGCAGCCAGGTCGCTAAGCCAGCGCATGCCGTCGTTGCTGGAGAACCAGCTGGCGATCGTCGCCGGAAACAGGATGATCGACGAGGCGAAGATGGGCGGGATCACCCCGGCCATGTTCAGCTTCAACGGCAGGTGCGAGCTTTGGCCCCCGTAGATCTTGTTGCCGACTTGGCGCTTGGCATAGTTGACGGTGATCTTGCGCTGGCCGCGCTCGACGAACACCACCAGGCCGGTCACCAGCACGGCCAGCGCCACGATGAACAGCGCCGAAGGCACCGACATCGCACTGGTGCGCACCAGGTCCAACAGCCCGGCCAGGGCCGTCGGCAACCCCGCCACGATACCGGCAAAGATGATGATCGATATGCCGTTGCCCAGGCCGCGCTCGGTGATCTGCTCGCCCAGCCACATGATGAACATGGTGCCGGTGACCAGCGTGATCACCGTGGTCATGCGGAACATCAGGCCAGGATCGATGACCAACCCCGGTTGGGATTCCAGCGCGATCGAAATCCCGACCGCCTGCACCAGCGCCAGCAGCACCGTGCCGTAGCGGGTGTACTGGGTGATCTTGCGTCGCCCCGCCTCGCCTTCTTTCTTGAGGGCTTCGAGCGAAGGCACCACCACCGACATCAATTGCATGATGATGGAGGCGGAAATGTACGGCATGATCCCCAGGGCGAAGATCGAGAAGCGCGACAGCGCCCCGCCCGAGAACATGTTGAACAGGCCCAGGATGCCGCCCTGGTTCTGCTGGAACAACGCGGCCAGCTCGTCCGGGTTGATGCCCGGAACCGGGATGTGCGTGCCCAGCCGATACACGATCAGCGCGAGCACCAGGAACACCAGGCGACGCTTGAGGTCGCCATAGCGTGCTCCCGACTTGCCCAGTGCCTGTGCGTTAGCCACTCGTCACTCCGTCTCAGGCCAGCGAACCGCCGGCCGCTTCGATCGCCGCGCGCGCGCCGGCCGTGGCCGAAACGCCCTTGAGCGTGACCTTGCGGGTGAGTTCGCCCGACTTGATGACCTTGGCGTAGCGCACCGATTGGCCGATCACGCCGGCCTGCTTGAGCACCTGGACGTCGATCTCGTCGACGGGCAGGGCCTGCAGGTCGGACAGGCGCACCTCGGCGTACAGGTGCCGGCCCAGCGACTTGAAGCCGCGCTTGGGCAGGCGGCGCTGCAGCGGCATTTGGCCGCCTTCGAAGCCCACCTTGTGGAAGCCGCCGGAGCGGGACTTCTGGCCCTTGTGGCCACGGCCGGCGGTCTTGCCCAGGCCCGAGCCGATGCCACGGCCGACACGCCGCTTGGCATGCTTGGAGCCTTCAGCAGGCTTGAGCGTATTGAGTTGGATTTCCGACATCGCGATTCCTTCAGGCGTCCGAAACGCTGACGAGATAGTCCACCTTGCGGATCATGCCGCGCACCTCGGGCGTATCGGGCAGCACACGGGAGCTGTTGACCCGGCGCAGCCCCAGGCCGCGCACGGTTTCGCGGTGGGATTGCTTGGTGCCGATGACCGAACGCACCAGGGTCACCTTGATCTGTTTCTGTGCCATGACTTACCCCAGGATTTCCTCGACGGTCTTGCCGCGCTTGGCGGCAACTTCCGCGGGGGTCAGCGATGCGCGCAGGCCGTTGAGCGTGGCACGCACCAAGTTGTAGGGATTGCTCGAGCCCAGGCTCTTGGCGACGACGTTGCGCACGCCCATCACTTCGAAGATGGCGCGCATGGGGCCGCCGGCGATCACGCCGGTACCTTCGGCCGCCGGCGAGATCAGCACCGTCGAGGCGCCATGCTTGCCGACCACCGAGTGGTGCAGCGTGCCGTTCTTCAGCGACACCTTGAACAGGTTGCGGCGGGCTTGCTCCATCGCCTTTTGCACGGCCACGGGCACTTCGCGGGCCTTGCCCTTGCCCATGCCGATGCGGCCGTCGCCGTCGCCGACCACGGTCAGGGCAGCGAAGCTCATCGTACGGCCGCCCTTGACGACCTTGCTGACGCGGTTGACCGCGATCATCTTTTCGCGAAGGCCGTCGTCACGCTCCTGGTCCGCGGCGCCCTTGCCTTGTACTTTAGCCATTTGCCAATTCCTCGCTTAGAACTTCAGGCCGGCTTCGCGCGCGGCCTCGGCCAGCGCCTTGACCCGGCCGTGGTAACGGAAGCCCGAGCGGTCGAAGGCAACCGTCTCGATGCCGGCGGCCTTGGCCTTTTCGGCCACACGCTTGCCGATCAGGGCTGCCGCGGCCACATTGCCGCCGCCGCCGCTCTTGCCGGCCAGCTGCTGGCGCACTTCGGGCTCCTGCGTGGAGGCGCTGACCAGCACGCGATTGCCTTCCGGCGAAATGATGCTCGCGTAGATATGCTGGTTCGAGCGAAAGACCGTGAGGCGATTGACTCGCAGCTCGGCGATCTTGCGACGGGTCGGCACCGCACGACGCAAACGGGAGAGTTTCTTGTCCATGATTCGTCCTTGCCTGGCCGGTTACTTCTTCTTGGTTTCCTTGATGACCACGCGCTCATCGGCATAACGCACGCCCTTGCCCTTGTAGGGCTCGGGACGGCGGTAGGCACGGATATCGGCGGCCACCTGGCCCACGACCTGCTTGTCGGCGCCCTTGACGACGATTTCCGTCTGCGAGGGGCACTCGACCTTCACACCGGCAGGCATCTTGTGCACGATGTCGTGCGAAAAACCCAGCTGCAGCTTCAGCGCGTCGCCCTGGACCTGGGCGCGATAACCCACGCCGACCAGGGTCAGCTTGCGCTCGAAGCCCTTGCTCACGCCGGTGACCATGTTGTTGACCAGCGCGCGCATCGTGCCGGACATGGCCTTGGCTTGGCGCGAATCGTTGGCAGCGGCGAACGTCAGCTTGCCGTTGTCGAGCGCGACGGTGACGTCGTTCGACAGCGCTTGCGTCAGCGTGCCCAGCGGCCCCTTGACCGTGATTTGGTCCTGGGTGATGTTGGCTTCGACGCCCTTGGGCAGCTCGACCGGATACTTGGCGATACGTGACATACGGTTCTCCTTAGGCCACGTAGCACAGGATTTCGCCGCCGACGCCGGTGGCGCGGGCCTTGCGGTCCGTCATCACGCCGCGCGAGGTCGACACGATGGCCACGCCCAGGCCGTTCATGACCTGAGGAATGTTGCTGCGGCCCTTGTAGATGCGCAGGCCGGGACGCGAGACGCGCTCGATGCGCTCGATCACGGGACGGCCGGCGTAGTACTTGAGGGTGATTTCCAGCTCAGGCTTGGCGGGATCGCCCTTGACTTCGAAGCCTTCGATATAGCCTTCGTCGCGCAACACCTGGGCGATGGACACCTTCAGCTTGGACGAAGGCATCGTCACCGTGGGCTTGTCCACCTGCTGCGCATTGCGGATGCGCGTCAGCATATCGGCGATGGGATCGCTCATGCTCATGTTTTATTCTCCTACCAGCTGGCCTTGATGACGCCGGGCACTTCGCCCCTCATCGCCATCTCGCGCAGCTTGTGACGGGCCAGGCCGAACTTGCGGAACACGCCGCGCGGGCGGCCGGTCACCACGCAACGGTTGCGCTGGCGGGTGGGGTTGGCATTGCGCGGCAGCTTCTGCAGCTGCAGCCGGGCTTGGTAGCGCTCCTCGTCGGACTTGGAAGCATCGTTGATGATCGCCTTGAGGGCGGCACGCTTGGCGGCGTACTTTTCAACCAGCTTGGCGCGCTTGATATCGCGATTGATCAGAGAAAGTTTGGCCACGTCGTCGCCCCTTAATTGCGGAACGGGAAGCTGAACGCAGACAGCAGCGCCTTGGCTTCTTCGTCGGTCTTGGCGGTGGTGGTGATGCTGATGTTCAGCCCACGCAGCGCGTCGATCTTGTCGTACTCGATTTCGGGGAAGATGATCTGTTCCTTGACCCCGACGTTGTAGTTGCCGCGGCCGTCGAAGGCCCGGCCGGACACGCCGCGGAAGTCGCGCACGCGCGGCAGCGCGATCGACACCAGGCGATCCAGGAATTCGTACATGCGACGCCCGCGCAGGGTGACCATGCAGCCGATCGGGTAGTTCTCGCGGATCTTGAAGCCGGCGATGGCCTTGCGGGTCTTGGTGACCACGGCCTTTTGGCCGGCGATCTTGGTCAGGTCGTTGACCGCGTGCTCGATGACCTTGCGGTCGGCCACGGCTTCCGAGACACCCATGTTCAGGGTGATCTTGGTGATGCGCGGCACTTCCATCACGCTCTTGTAGCCGAACTTGGCCTTCAGGTCGGGAACGACCTTTTCCTGATAAAACTGTTGCAGACGAGCCATTTGCTGAAGCTCCTTAGGCCTTGGCGCCGACAACGGCACCATTGGAGCGGAACACCCGCACCTTGCGCCCGTCGATTTCCTTGATGGCGACGCGATCGGCGCGCCCCGTGGCGGGATTGAACAGCGCCACGTTGGAAATATGGATCGGCATGGTCTTTTCCACGATGCCGCCAGGGTTGTTGGTCATCGGGTTGGGACGGGTGTGCTTCTTGACGACGTTCACGCCTTCGACCAGCACGTGCTCGGCGCCGACGCGAGCCAGCACGATGCCGCGACGCTTCTTGTCGCGGCCGGTCAGGACGATGACTTCGTCGCCTTTGCGAATCTTGTTCATCGTGGGCTCCTTACAGCACTTCCGGCGCCAGCGACACGATCTTCATGAAGCGCTCGGTACGTAGCTCGCGCGTGACCGGGCCGAAGATGCGGGTGCCGATCGGCTCCAGCTTCGAGTTGAGCAACACGGCAGCGTTGCTGCCGAACCGGATCAGCGAGCCGTCCTTGCGGCGCACGCCCTTGGCGGTGCGCACGACGACCGCGTTGTAGATTTCGCCTTTCTTGACGCGCCCGCGCGGAGCCGCATCCTTGACGCTCACCTTGATGATGTCGCCGATGCCGGCATAACGGCGCTTGGAACCGCCGAGCACCTTGATGCACATGACGGCACGCGCACCGGTGTTGTCGGCCACGTCCAGCGTGGTCTGCATTTGGATCATGTTTTTTCCTGTTCCAACTTAACCAGATGATGCCCCGCCCAAGAAGGCAGGACCGCTTCCGGCCAGTTTTGGTCCCGTCAGGCGCTTCGCGCCCTGGGTTGAATTCCAGCGGACTTCCCCGCGACCTGCCCGCACAAGCCGCCTGCATGCCTGCATACGCAGCCTGTAAAACCCTTGGCCGGCCCACAAGAACGCTTGCGATGCGGCAAAAAGGGTTGGCAAATCTCGGGTAAGCCGCAAATTCTATCGCGTAAAGCCAGCCGACGCAAGTCGTCGTGATTCGCCACGCTACGATCCCGGCTTGGCGGCGGGCAGGCGCACGACCGCCTGGACGGAAGCCGGCGTCTGGGGCATGGCGGCGAGCTCGCCCAGGGTCAGCGGCTTGACCGGGAAACGGGTGCGGTAGGCGCCCACCTCGCCGGGCGGGGCCCGGCGCACGCTGGCGATGATCTCGGTGACCGTCGCCCCGCACAACCGGCCCTGGCAAGGGCCCATGCCGCAGCGCAGGAAGCTCTTGACCTGGTTGGGGCCGGCCGCGCCCAGGCGGGCCGCCTCGGCCACCTGGGCGGCTGTGACTTCCTCGCAACGGCAGACGATGGTGTCCCCCTCGGGCACCAGAAAGGCCCGGCCCGGCAGGTACATGGCGTCGATGAAGGCCCGGCCCCGCCCCCAGCGCGCCAGCTCGCGGCGCAGCGGCGCCGCCAGGGCGTCGCGCCGCGCAGCATCGATGGCCCCCAGCCCGCAGGCGGCGCCCAGGGCGGCGATCCCGCCCTCGATCTCGGCCACGCGCGCCCCGCCTATGGCCGCGCCGTCGCCGGCCACGCTCACCCCCGGCACGCTGGCCGCCCCCCAGGCGTCGCGCCTGACGACGAAGCAGCGCTGCGCGGGATCCCAGTCGTGTGCGCAACCCAGCGCCCGCGTCAGGTTGGTGTTGGGGATCACACCCTGGTGCAGCAGCAGGGTGTCGGCGGCCACGGTCTCGCTGCGCCCGCCGCGCGCGTAGCGCACCCGCGCCAGGCCCTCCCCGCCCAGCGCCTCGACGGCGGTCACGCCGCGGATCACCGGCACGCGCGCGACGGCCTCGCGGTAGATGGCCAGTCCCTTGGCCAGGTAGGGCGACAGCAGGAAGCCGGGCGCATGCCGCCAGGCGCTGCGCCACCGGCCGCCGGGCGTGGTGTCCAGCATCAGGTCCATCTTCGCGCCGGCGCGCGCCAGTTGAGCGGCCAGCAGGTACAGCAGCGGGCCCGTGCCGGCCAGGACTACCCTGCCTGCCGGCGCCAGGCCGGCGGTCTTGAGCAGTATCTGCGCCGCGCCGGCGGTCATGACGCCCGGCAGCGTCCAGCCGGGCACCGGGAAGGGGCGCTCCAGCGCGCCCGTGGCGACGACGACGCGGCGCGCCCTGACCAGGCGCGCCCGGCCTGCGCGGCTGACGCCGACCTGCCAGCCCTCGCCCGCCTCGTCCGGCAGCACCGACCAGACCGTGCTGGCCTGTTCCACCCGCGCGTCGCTGGCCGACAGGCGCTCGACCAGTTCCTGGCCGTGCCAGTAGTCCTCTCCGAGCACGCGGCGCTCGCGCACCGGCGTGCCCGTAATGCCGCGGTAGATCTGGCCGCCGGGCGCCTGCTGCTCGTCCAGCAGCAGGGTCGCCAGGCCCTGGCCTGCGCAGCCGGCGGCAGCCGCCATGCCGGCGGGACCGGCACCGATCACCACCACGTCGTAGCGCTGTGCGTCGTCCACGGTCATGCCTGCTCCTCCAGCGCCTGCAGCGGCCTGGGCCGCGGCTGGGTGCGCACCTGCATGCCGGCGCGCAGGGGGATCATGCAGCCCTGCTGGTTGGCTGCCCCGTCTATCGTGACCAGGCAGTCGAAGCACACGCCCATCATGCAATAGGGTCCCCGGGGGCTGCCGCCGACCGGCGTGCGCCGGCCCGCGCGCACGCCGTTGGCCAGCAGCGCCGCGGCCACGGTGTCGCCGGGCGCGCCGGCCATGGAACGGCCGTCGAAAGTGAACGGGACCTCCCCGGCGGGCCCGGGCTGGGCCGGCCTGGCGGGACCGGTGCTAGCTATCCTTTTGAACATCGAAGCGATCCATCGAAAAGGCGGAGACGTCGTCGCCCAGCGAACCGGCGGCGATCCTGGGCGCGAGCGCCAGCGCGTGCACGGCCGCCAGCGTCACGCCGGAATGGCAGGTGGCGGCGAAGGCGCCCGGCATGGCGGCCGACTGCCCGTAGATGGGGAAACCGTCCGGGCTCATCACCCGCAGGGCGCCCCACATGCGCACCACGCGCGCCTGGGCCAGCGCCGGAAAGATGCGCGCGGCCCGGTCGGCCAGCGTGGCGAGCACGGGCGTGCCCACGGCGTCGTCCAGCCCCACCTCCTCCAGGGAATCGCCGATCAGGACGGTGCCCTCGTCGGTCTGGCGCAGCGTCACGATGGGATAGTCCATGAAGCGCGGCATGCGCTCGAGCACCAGGATCTGGCCGCGCTGCGGCCGCACCGGCACGTCCAGGCCGACCTGCGGGGCCAGGCGGGCATTGTCCAGGCCGGCGGCCAGCACCACCTGGCCGGCGGCGACGTCGCCGCGCGGCGTGCGCAGCAGGAAGCCGCCGCCGTCGCGGTCTATCGACGAGACCCGCGCCTGCGGGCGGTAGTCGGCACCGTGGCGCTGCGCGGCCGCGTGCAGGGCGCGGAACAGGCGCAGCGCGTTGACGTGCCCGTCCAGCCGCGTGTAGGTGCCGCCGACGACCTCCGGGCCGATGCCCGGGTAGACGCGGCGCAGCGCCGCGTTGTCGTAGACCTGGTAGTCGTAGCGCGCCAAGCCCGGCTGGGCCATCAGCCGCTCCATGCTGTCGAGCTTGGCCTGCATCTCTGCCTCGGACAGGCAGACCTGGAAGCCGCCGGGCTGCTCCAGCGAAACGTCCACGCCCGCATCGGCGGCCAGCAGTCCGGCCAGCTCTGGCCACAGGCCGGCCGAGCGCTGCGTCCAGTTGCTGTAGGGGCTCAGTCCCAGGCCCTTGCCCTGCACCCAGACCAGACCGAAATTGCCGCGCGAGGCACGGTAGGCGATGTCGCCTTCGTCCAGCACCACGACCGACCGGCCGATGCGCGCCATGCCGTAGGCCAGCGCCATGCCGACCAGGCCGCCGCCGACCACGGCGACGTCGAACGAGCGTGCTTTCATGCGGCGCGCCCCCCTGCGCCCGCCGACCCCGCGCCGGCCGCGCCGCCGTCGCCCTCGGCGCTGCGCGGC
>Ga0065721_10051099_pt1 | contig 16285 bp, 13 predicted proteins | sample Mesricmetagenome_FD_59108 | JGI IMG/M metagenome (GOLD analysis project Ga0065721, IMG submission 59108) | Mesophilic microbial community from rice straw/compost enrichment Sample: eDNA_1 v2 (version 2) | ecosystem: Engineered > Solid waste > Grass > Composting > Bioreactor | place: USA: Davis... | reverse complement strand
CGAAGGCGGCGGTCAGCAGGAACAGCCGCGCCGACAGGCCGTCCGGCGCGCGGAGCCGGCGAGGCTCGCGCCCGTCCTCGGGCCATCGCAGCCGCCGCGCGATCCTGTCCAGCACGCTCATGCCGGCGCCGCCCCGCCGCGACGCCGCCGCGCCATCTGCACCAGCCTGATGCCCAGCGGCAGCAGCAGCGACAGGAAGACCACCCCCATCAGCGGCCAGAAGAACTGGCGCAGCAGCAGGTCCAGGTCCGGCCGGACCCCCGCCTGGATCAGCCCGCCCAGCCGCGACCCGATCCAGGTGTAGATGAAGGTCGACGGCAAGAGCCCCAGGAAGGTCGCGATCACATAGGGCCTCAGCGGCACCGCCATCATCCCCGCCGTGGCGTTGATCAGGACGAAGGGCACGCTGGGGATCAGCCGCAGGGTCAGAAGGGTGGTGAAGGCGTTCCGGTCGATGCCCTTGGCCAGGCGGTCCATGAAGCCGGCGTCGGCCTCGAACTTGGCCCGCAGCCAGTCGCCGATGGAGGTCCGATAGACGCCATAGATGACGACCGAGCCGATGGTGGCCCCCGTCGCCTGCGCCAGCATCCCCACGACCGGCCCGAACATCATCCCGCCCAGCAGGGTCAGGAACACCGGCCCCGGTATGGTCGAGGCGGTCGCTAGCGCATAGACGGCGACGAAGGCGATCAGGGCGATCCACCAGTGCCGGCGCGCATAGGCCTGCAGGTTCAGCCCGTGCTCGCGGATCAGGTCCATCGACAGATAGCGGTTCCAGCCCAGGGCGAAGAACAGCACGACCAGGCCGGCGATGGCGAACAGCGGCAGAAGCCGGAGCGCCCATTCCTTCGCCGTTCGTTGCGCCATGCGGCCGTGATCCTCGAAAAGCCGGCCGCGGCGTTGACTCGCGCGGCCATGCGACTTATACGCCCGCCCTTCCTGCGGCGGACGCCTTTTGCCCGTCGCCCCAACCTTTAAAGTCAGGAGCCGACCGTGAAGCGGACCTATCAGCCGTCGCGACTCGTGCGCAAGCGCCGTCACGGCTTCCGCGCGCGGATGGCCACCAAGAACGGCCAGAAGATCGTCGCGCGTCGTCGCGCCAAGGGCCGCAAGCGCCTGACGGCGTAAGCGGCTCCGCGTCCCTGCCGGACGCATGAGCGACCCCCTACAGATCAAGCGTCTGCTGCGGCGGCCCCAGTTTCTGGCGGCCGCCAAGGGCGTTTCCGAGGCCCGCGGCGCCGTGGTGGTCCAGAGGCTGGACCGCGGCGACGGCTCGCCCCACGTCGGCGCCGGCTTCACCGCCACGAAGAAGGTCGGCGGCGCCGTCGTCCGGAACCGCGCCAAGCGCCGCCTGCGCGAGGCCGCCCGCGCCCTTCTGCCCGTCCTGGGCCGCCCCGGCTGCGACTATGTGTTCATCGCGCGCATGGGCACGGCCGAGCGCGACTGGGACCGTTTGCTTGACGACGTGAAATCGGCGCTTACAAGGCTCGCCAACCCCGGTGCGACGGCCCATATGCCGCCGGACCGCCGACGCTCCGGCGCGACCGCCGCCGCCCGACCTTCCGGCCAGGACGACCGAACCCCATGAAAAACGAGAACGCGCGCAACACGATCATCTTCATCGTGTGCTCGGCCCTGATCCTCGGGATCTACTGGTTCACCGTGCTGCGCCCGCAGGCCGAGCGCCGCGCCGCCCAGCAGGCGGCCCAGGCGGAGCAGTCGCAGACGGCCGAGAACGCCGCCAACACCGCGCTGAAACCCCAGGGGCCGACCTTCGTCACCGACCGCGCCCAGGCGCTGGGAACCGCGGCGCGGGTGCCGATCCAGTCGGGCACGCTCAAGGGCTCGCTGTCGCTTCAGGGCGCGCGCATCGACGACCTGTTCCTGACCGACTACCGCGAGGTCCAGGACGATCCGGCGCCGGTCGAACTGTTCCGCCCCCAGGGCATGGAGCACGCCTATTTCGCCCAGTTCGGCTGGGTCGGCGCCAACATCCCGGGCGGCGCGCCGGGCCCCAACACCCTGTGGCGCCTGACCGCCGGATCGACCCTGACCCCGACCACGCCCGTCACCCTGACCTGGGACAACGGCCAGGGCCTGCGCTTCACCCGCGTCGTCTCGGTCGACGACCGCTACGTCTTCTCCATCCGCGACACGGTGCAGAACCTGGGGACCCAGGCCATCACCCTGGCCCCCTACGGCAGCGTCCAGCGCCAGGGCGTGCCGCCGGCGGCCGGCTCCTCGCACATCGTCCACGAGGGCGCGATCGGCGTCTTCGGCGAGCCGGGCAAGTACGCCAGCGAGCAGAAGAAGTACAAGGACTGGGTCAAGGAGCCGCGCATCGAGAAGACCTCGACCGGCGGCTGGCTGGGGATCACCGACAAATACTGGCTGGCGGCCCTGCTGCCCCCGCAGAACGAGAAGATCGAGGCCGAATTCCGCGTCCGCGACGTCAACGGCGGCCAGCAGCTGGAGGCCAACGCCCTGGGCGCCGCGCGCACCGTCCAGCCGGGCGGAACGGCCACCGAGACCCAGCGTCTGTTCGCCGGCGTCAAGCGCGCCGAGGTGCTGAAGGCCTATGAGACCAGCCTGAACCTGCCGCGCTTCGTCTATGCGATCGACTGGGGCATGTTCTGGTTCCTGACGCGCCCGATCTTCTGGATCCTGGAAAACGTCTACGGCCTGGTCGGCAGCTTCGGCGTCGCCATCCTGGCCCTGACCGTCATCGTCAAGCTGGTCATGTTCCCGCTGGCCAACAACGCCTACGCCTCCATGTCCAAGATGCGCAATCTCCAGCCCAAGATGGAGGAGATCCGCAAGAAGCATAAGGACGACCCGCAGAAGCAGCAGCAGGAGATGATGGGCCTGTACCAGAAGGAGAAGATCAATCCGGTCGCCGGCTGCCTGCCGCTGCTGCTCCAGATTCCGGTCTTCTACGCCCTGTACAAGGTGCTGACCGTCACCATCGAGATGCGCCATCAGCCGTTCCTGGGCTTCATCCACGACCTGTCGGCGCGCGATCCCTCGTCCATCTGGAACCTGTTCGGCCTCATTCCGTGGGACCCGTCGGCCGCGCCCCTGATCGGCGGCCTGCTTGGCGGCCCGCTGCACCTGGGCCTCCTGGCCATCGCCTATGGCCTGACCATGTGGCTGCAGACGGCCATGAACCCGCCGGCCACCGATCCGATGCAGCGCCAGATCTTCCAGTTCATGCCGCTGGTCTTCACCTTCATCATGGCGCCCTTCGCGGCGGGCCTGCTGATCTACTGGGCCTGGTCCAACATCCTGACCATCCTCCAGCAGTACGTCATCATGCACCGCTACAAGGCCGAGAACCCGATCGACAGCTTCCTGGCCCGGTTCGGCAAGAAGGCGACGTGACCGACGAAACCGACTTCACCCCCGAGGAGATCGAGGCCGCGCGCATCCTGTTCGCGCGGCCGGCGACCTTCGTCATGGGCGCCGCCAAGATCGAGCAGCTGCCCGACCCCGACCTGCCCGAGATCGCCTTCGCCGGCCGCTCCAACGTCGGCAAGTCCAGCCTGATCAACGGCCTGGTCGGCATGCACAAGCTGGCCCGCGCCTCCAACGAGCCGGGCCGCACGCGCGAGGTCAACTTCTTCGACCTGGACGGCCGGCTGCGCCTGGTCGACCTGCCCGGCTACGGCTGGGCCAAGGCGTCCAAGTCGACCACCAAGAAGTTTCAGGACCTGGGCCGCGACTATCTGCGCGGCCGGGTGACGCTGAAGCGCGTCTATCTGCTGATCGACGCCCGCCACGGGCTGAAGTCGGTCGATACGGAGGCGCTGGACGCGCTCGACCTGGCCGCCGTCAGCTATCAGATCGTCCTGACCAAGGCCGACAAGCTGAAGAAGGGCGAGGGCGAGGCGATGCAGGCCGCCACGCTCAAGGCCGTCTCCAAGCGCCCGGCCGCCTTCCCGGTCGTGGCCCTGACCTCGTCGGAGAAGGGCGTCGGCCTGCCCGAACTCCGCGCCGAGATCATGCGCACCACCGGCGCCGCCCTGGACTGATCCCCTTACCCTCTCCCGCTTGCGGGAGAGGTGTCGCGTCGATCGCGCAGCGATCCAGCGACGAGAGGGAAGTGTCATCCGAAGAAGACACTCCCCCCATCGTCAGCCGTCTCGCTTCGCTCGACGAGCTGACACTTCCCCCGCAAGCGGGGGAAGGTTGCACCTATCTCCCAACGAAAAAGGCCCGGGGATCGCTCCCCGGGCCTTCGTCGTTCGCAGGATCAAGGCCTCAGTCGGCCGAGGCCGAGCGGACCTCCACCGGAATGCCCAGGGCGTCCAGCTGCGGCTTGACCACCGAGGCGTCCCCAACCACCACCCAGACGAACTTGGACGGATCCAGCGCGGCCTGCGCCGCCGCATCCATCTGCGCCGCCGTCAGGGCGTTGGTGCGCGCCGCCACCGTCTCGGCGTAGTCGTCCGGCCGGCCCAGCATGTCGTTCGACCGCATGGCCCCCAGGACGGCGCCCGAGGTCTCGTAGCTGCCCGCCAGGCGACGGGTGTTGCCGTTGACGGTCCGCTCCAGCTCCTCGGCCGTCACGCCGCGTCCGTCCTTCAGGAAGCCGTTAAACTGCTCCAGCAGGGCGGCGATCGACGGCCCGGTCTGGTTGGCCTGGACCGGGGCGGTGATCAGATAGGGCACGCGGTGCTGGAACTCGCTGACGCCGGCCCGCACGCCGTAGGACCAGCCCTTGGTCTCGCGCAGGTCGGAGTTGATGCGCGACAGGAAGTCGTTGCCCAGCACGTTGTTGGCGGCGTTGAACACCAGGAGGTCGTCCGTGCCCGAGGCGTCCAGCACCTCGCCGCCCATGATGTAGGACTGGGGCGACTGGGGCCGGTCGATCAGCACGATCCGCGGCGTGGCGGCCGGGACCGAGGCGGCGAACGTCTTGGCGCCCTTGGGCGCCGACGGCGCGCGCCACTGGCCGAAGTTGGCCTCCAGCACGGGGGTGATCTGCGCCAGCGGCAGGTCAGAGACCACGAAGATCTTGGCGTTGTCCGGCCGGATCCACTCGGCGTAGGCCGCCTGGATGTCGGCGCGGGTGATCGCCTTGACGCTGTCCTCGTCGCCGTTGCCGCTGAACGGACGGCCGTAGGGGCTGGCCTCGCCGTAGAGCAGTTCCGGCAGGGCGCGGTTGGCCAGGGCCGCCGGGCTGGTGCGCTCGGCCGCGATCGAGGCCAGGCGCGTGGCGCGCAGCCGCTCCAGCTCGGACGGATCGAAGGTCGGGCGCTGCACCACGTCGGCCAGAAGGGCGACCGAGGAGTTCAGGTTCGGCGTCACCGCGCTCATCACCGCCACCGACCGGTCCATGGAGGCGCCGGTGTTGATGGCGGCCCCCAGGGCTTCCTTCGCCTCGGCCAGCTCAGTGGCGTTACGACCCGCCGCGCCTTCGTCCATCAGGTCCAGCATCAGCGTCTGGACGCCCAGCTTGTCGGCGTCGTCCGCCGCCACGCCGGCGTCGAAGTCGACGGCGATCTTGGTGGAGGGCACGGCGTCGCGGTGGGCGTAGACGACCTCGACCCCGTTCGACAGGCGCGTGCGCTCCACGGTCGGGAAGTCGACGTTGGACACCTGGCCGATCTCGGGGCGCGGCATGCGCTCGACCTTCTCGATCGGCGGGGCGGGCGTGTGGTTGGCGCCCGACGGATTGGGCGCGGCCTCCTCATAGGCCTCGCGCTCGCCCGGCAGGGTGACCAGGGTGTAGGACGGGCGCGTCAGCCACTTCTGCATCGCCGCCTGCACCTGGGCCGGCGTCACCGACGCATAGGCCTGGAGCTCCTTCTTGTAGTGCTCCGGATCGCCCGCATACAGCTGGCCCTCGGCCAGGGCCACGGCCTTGCCGCCGAAGCCGCCGACCTGCTCCAGGCCCTGAACGGTGCGCGACACGTACTGGGTCTTGACCCGTTCCACCTCCTCGGCGGTCGGGCCCTCGGCGATCAGCCGGTTCAGCACCTCCAGCGCCCGGGCCTCGACCGCCGCCGGATCCTCGCCCGGCTTCACGTCCAGGGTGATGTCGAACATGCCCACGCGGTGAAAGGCGCCGTCGCTGGCGCTGACCGACACGGCGGTCTGGTCGCCGCGCACCAGCTCATTGTCCAGGCGCGAGCTGGCCAGTCCGCCCAGCACCGAGGCGCCGACGCTCAGCGGCACGGTGTCGGGGTCCAGCAGGCCCGGCACGGCCCAGCTGATCTCGACGCGGGCGTTGGCGACGCGGTCGTGGACCGTTTCGCGCTTCGGCGCGGCCAGGGTCGGCACCGGCGCCTCGGCCGGGGTGTTCACCGGGCCGCGCGGGATCGGGCCGAAGTATTTCGCCGCCAGTTCGCGGCCCTTCTCCGGGGTGATGTCGCCGGCCAGCACCAGCACGGCGTTGTTCGGGCCGTAGTTGGAGCGGAACCAGTCGCGCACCGTCTCCATCGACGCCGCGTCCAGGTCGGCCATCGAGCCGATGGTCGAGTGGCGATAGGGGTGGCCTTCGGGGAACAGGGCTTCCAGCTGGCGATACTGGTTCAGGCCGTAGGGCTGGTTGTCGCCCTGGCGCTTCTCGTTCTGGACGACGCCGCGCTGGAGATCGAGCGTCTCCTGGCTGATGGCGCCCAGCATGTAGCCCATGCGGTCGCTTTCCATGAACAGCGCCTGTTCCAGCGCCGGGGTCGGCACCGTCTCGAAATAGTTGGTGCGGTCGAACCAGGTGGTCCCGTTCATGTCCGTCGCGCCCATGTTGCGCATCGGCGTGAAATAGCTGCCCGGCGCGTTCTCCGAGCCGCCGAACATCAGGTGTTCGAACAGGTGGGCGAAGCCGGTGCGGCCCTCGGGCTCGTCCTTGGAGCCAACGTTGTACCAGACCGAGACCGCCACCACCGGCGCCTTGTGGTCCTCGTGCACCAGCACGGTCAGGCCGTTGTCCAGGGTGAACTTGGTGTAGGGGATGTCCACCTCGGCGACCAGTTCGGACACCGGCGCGGCCTGGATGGCGGCCTGGGCGACGGCGGGGACCGGCGCGGAAACAAGGGCGATCGGCGCGACCACCGCCATCAGGGCGGCGGCGGCGACGAAGGGGGCGACACGGCGCATGGGCAATTCCTCGGTTTGCGAGGGGCCGACCTTAGACGCCGGACGCCGCGTCACAACGGGGACGGCCCTTCATGACGAAAGTTTCATCTTCGCCGCGTGGGCGACCGCTCAATCCTTTGTCGGATCGACCTGCGAGGCGTCGCCATAGGTCAGGGCCAGGAAGACGTCCTCCAGGTCCGGGTCCTCGGTCGAGATGTCGGCGATGGTCACGCCCGCCTTGCGCACCGCGGCGATGACCTGCTCGACCGACGACTGGCCCTTCTTGTAGGCCACGGCGAAGGCGCCGTTCGGACGGGCCACGACGTCGAAGCCCTTGATCGACGGCAGGGCCTCCAGCGGCGCCTCGGGCGTCACCACCACGTTGCGCGTGTCCAGCCGGCTCAGCAGGCGCGGCGTCGGCTCGCAGGCCACGACCTCGCCCCGGTTGACGATGGCGATGGTGTCGCAAAGCTCCTGCGCCTCTTCCAGATAGTGGGTGGTCAGGACGATGGTCACGCCCTCGGCGTTGATGCGCCGGACGTATTCCCACAGCTGGCGGCGCAGCTCGACGTCCACCCCGGCGGTGGGCTCGTCCAGGATCAGGATCGGCGGATTGTGCACCAGGGCCTTGGCCACCATCAGCCGCCGCTTCATGCCGCCCGACAGCGCCCGCACATAGGCGTTGGCCTTGTCCGACAGGCCCAGCGCCGCCAGCAGCTCGTCCGAACGCCGCTCGTCCCGGGGCACGCCATAGAAGCCGGCCTGGACCTCCAGCGATTCGCGCGGGGTGAAGAAGACGTCGGCGACGATCTCCTGCGGCACCACGCCCAGGGCGGCCGCCGCGTCGCGCGGGTCGGTGTCGATGTCGCGGCCCCAGATCTTCACCGAGCCTTCCGACTTCTTCACCACCCCCGCCAGGATGTTGATCAGGGTCGACTTGCCCGCCCCGTTGGGGCCCAGGAGGCCGAACATCGACCCGCGCGGCACGATCAGGTCCACGCCGCGCAGCGCGGTCTTGGGCGCCGCCTTCTTGGAGCCGGCGTAGGTCTTCTTCAGGCCCCGCACCTCGATGGCGTTGTCGGGCAGGGTCGCGGTGTCGGTCATGAGGGCGCTTCGGTCGAGGAAATCGGGTCGTGCGGCGGTTTGACGCCGCCCGGCGGGCCGCATAGGTATGCGCGCGACGCCTCCCCGCCAAGACATGAGCCGAAAATGCCGCCGCGCCACCCCGATGCGATCATCCCCCCGCCCGAAGAGATCGTCGTCCTGACCAAGCGCGTGGCCTGCGACGGCGGCGGCGGGGCGCTGGGCCATCCGCTGGTCTATATGGACATGGGCGAGGACGACTTCGTCGAATGCGGCTACTGCGACCGCCGCTTCGTCCTGTCGGCCCATCCGCACGACGAGAACGAATATCTGAGCCCGGCCGCCCGCGCGCCCGAGGTCCACTGACGGCCCCCGCCGGCCGCCCTTCCTCCCCCGGAGCCCGCCGATGCGCTATCTGCACACCATGGTCCGCGTGAAAGACCTCGACGCCTCGCTGCGTTTCTACTGCGACCTGCTGGGTCTGCAGGAGGTCCGGCGCATGGACAACGAAGCCGGCCGCTTCACCCTGGTCTTCCTGGCCGCGCCCAGGAATCTGGAGCAATCGAAGGCGGAGCGCTGCCCCGAGGTCGAACTGACCTGGAACTGGGACCCCGAGGATTATCAGGGCGGGCGCAACTTCGGCCACCTGGCCTACAAGGTCGACGACGTCTACGCCGCCTGCCAGCGGCTGATGGACGGCGGCGTGACCATCAATCGCCCGCCGCGCGACGGCAACATGGCCTTCGTCCGCTCGCCGGACGGCATCTCGATCGAGCTGCTGCAGGAGGGCGATCCCCTGCCGCCGGCCGAGCCCTGGGCCTCCATGCCCAACACCGGGACCTGGTGATGCGGCGGGCGGCGGCCCTGCTGGCGGCCGGACTGACGCTCTCGGCCTGCGCCTCGACCACCGAGACCAATCCCGGCCGCACCGCGACCGAGCAGCTGCTGCTCGCCCGCGCCGCCGACCGCGCGGTCGAGGGCCTCAGCCTGCCGCTTCCCGCCGGCTCGGCCGTCTATGTCGACGACTCCTACTTCCAGGGCGAGGGCGCCCGCTATGCGATCAGCGCCATCCGCGCGGCCCTGTCCGACGCCGGCTTCCGCCTGGCCCCCAACAAGGACGCCGCCGACGCCGTGTTCGAGATCCGCGCCGGCGCCCTGTCGCTGGAACAGATGCGCCGCGTCTTCGGCATTCCGGAGATGCGCATCCCGATCAACGAGACCTTCAACGTCGTCTCCCTGCCCGAACTGTCGGTCTACAGCCACCGCGACCGCGTGGGCGTCGCCGAATTCTCGGGCTTCCTCTACGAAGCCCGGACCGGCGCGCCCCTGGGCGCCGTCCTGCCGATGATCGGCAGCTACCGGATCCGCAGCCACAAGGCGATGATGATGGTCACCTGGGGCCAGCAGCAGGCCCAGCCCGGCCAGCGCGACCCGGGCTCCAGCTGGACCGAATTCTGATCCGGTTTCCCGGCTGACGCGGGGCCTTCGCCGCCCTATGTTCCGTCCATGACCGACATCGCCGACACGCCGCCCGTCATGGAACAGGACCGGGAGCTGACCCAGGACGGGCCCGCCCTGCGGCTGTGGATGATCGACGCCTCGGCCTACATCTTCCGCGCCTACCACGCCCTGCCGCCCCTGACGCGCAAGTCCGACGGCCTGCCCGTCGGCGCGGTCCAGGGCTACTGCAACATGCTGTGGAAGCTCTTGAAGGACATGAGGGGCGCCGACGGCCCGACGCACCTGGTGGCCATCTTCGACCACTCCGAGAAGACCTTCCGAAACACCCTCTACGACCAGTACAAGGCCCACCGCCCGCCGCCGCCCGAGGACCTGATCCCGCAGTTCCCCCTGGTGCGCGAGGCGACCGCGGCCTTCGGCGTCCACTGCGTCGAGCTGCCCGGCTACGAGGCCGACGACCTGATCGCCACCTACGCCTGCAAGGCGCGCGACGCCGGCGGCGAGGCCGTGATCGTCTCTTCCGACAAGGACCTGATGCAGCTGATCGGCGGCGGCGTGGTCATGTGGGATCCGATGAAGGATCGCCGCCTGGCCGGGCCCGAGGTGATCGAGAAGTTCGGCGTCGGTCCCGAGAAGATGGTCGATCTCCAGGCCCTGATCGGCGACAGCGTCGACAACGTCCCCGGCGCCCCCGGCATCGGCCCCAAGACCGCGGCCCAGCTGCTGGACGAATACGGCGACCTGGACACCCTGCTGGCCCGCGCCGGGGAGATCAAACAGCCCAAGCGGCGTCAGACCCTGATCGACTTCGCCGACCAGATCCGCCTGTCGCGCGAGCTGGTGCGCCTGACCTGCGACGCGCCCGCGCCCGAGGCCATCGACGACTTCGCCGTCCGCGATCCCGACCCCGAGACCCTGTCGGCCTTCCTGGAGACGATGGAATTCCGCTCGCTGGCCCGGCGCGTCGGCGACGGCAAGGCCGGCCCCAGCGAGACCTCCGCCTTCGCGCCCAAGCGCGCGCCGAACCTGTCGGCCCCGGTCGCCAGCCCACGCTATGCGCCGAAAGAGGTCGCGGCCCCGTCCGAGCCGCACGTCTTCAACCTCGACGCCTATGAATGCGTCCAGACCGAAGAGGCGCTGGATCGCTGGATCGAGCGGGCGCGCGAGGCCGGCGTCGTCGGCCTGGACACCGAGACCGACGCCCTGTCGGCCACCCACGCCGGCCTGTGCGGCGTGTCGCTGGCGCTGGGGCCGAACGACGCCTGCTACATCCCCCTGACCCACGAGCACGAGCCGGCGGCGAACGCCGGCGGGCTGGACTTCGGCGGCGAGACGGATACGCGCGAGCCCCTGACCCAGCTGGACAAGCCGACGACCCTGGCCAGGCTGAAGGCCCTGCTGGAGGACCCGTCCGTCCTCAAGGTGCTGCAGAACGCCAAGTACGACGTCGCCGTCTTCGCCCGGCGCGGCATCCGCGTCGCCCCCTACGACGACACCCTGCTGCTGTCCTATGTGCTGGAGGGCGGGCTGCACGGCCACGGCATGGACGAGCTGGCGCGCCTGCACCTGGGCCACGAGCCGATCGCCTTCAAGTCGGTGACCGGGACGGGCAAGAGCCAGAAGTCCTTCAAGCACGTCGAACTGAAGCCCGCGACGCAATATGCGGCCGAGGACGCCGACGTGACCCTGCGCCTGTGGCGCATCCTCAAGCCCCGCCTGGCGCGCGAGGGCCTGTCCACCGTCTATGAGACGCTGGAACGGCCGATGCCGACCGTGCTGGCCGACATGGAGCTGGCCGGCGTGCGCGTCGATCCCGACCGGCTGAAGCGGCTGTCCAGCGAGTTCGGCCTGCGCATGGCCGAGCTGGAGCAGCAGGCGCACGAGATCGCCGGCCGCCCCTTCAACGTCGGCTCGCCCCGCCAGATCGGCGAAATCCTGTTCGGCGAGCTGAACCTGCCCGGCGGCAAGAAGACCGCCTCGGGCCAGTGGGGCACCGACGCCAGCGTGCTGGAGGAACTGGCCCTCACCCACGACCTGCCCCGCGCCATCCTGGACTGGCGCCAGCTGTCCAAGCTGAAGGGCACCTACACCGACGCCCTGACCGCCGCGGCCGACCCCAAGACCGACCGGGTCCACACCAGCTACCAGCTGGCCGCCGCCTCGACCGGGCGCCTGGCCTCCTCGGACCCCAATCTGCAGAACATCCCGATCCGCACCGAGACCGGCCGCGAGATCCGCCAGGCCTTCATCGCCGCGCCCGGCAACGTCCTGATCAGCGCCGACTACAGCCAGATCGAGCTGCGCCTCCTGGCCCACATCGGCGACATCCCCGAGCTGAAGCGCGCCTTCAAGGCCGGGCTGGACATTCACGCGGCCACGGCGTCGGAGATGTTCGGCGTCCCCGTCGAGGGCATGCCGTCCGAGACCCGTCGCCGGGCCAAGGCCATCAACTTCGGCATCGTCTACGGCATCTCCGCCTTCGGCCTGGCCGCCCAGCTGGGCATCGACCAGGGCGAGGCCGGCGCCTACATCAAGACCTACTTCGAGCGCTTCCCCGGCATCCGCGACTATATGGACCGCACGAAGGCAGAGGTGCGCCAGGCCGGCTTCGTCTCCACCGTCTTCGGCCGCCGCATCCACATCCCGGCCATCCATTCCAAGTCGGGCGCCGAGCGCCAGTTCGGCGAGCGCGCGGCCATCAACGCCCCCATCCAGGGCGCCGCCGCCGACATCATCCGCCGCGCCATGATCCGCATGCCGGGCGCCCTCACCGACGCCGGCCTCCAGACCCGAATGCTGCTCCAGGTCCACGACGAACTGGTCTTCGAAGCCCCCGAAGCCGAGGCCGAGACCGCCATCGCCGTCATCAAGCGCGTCATGGAGACCGCCGCCGAACCCGCCGTCGCCCTCAGCGTCCCCCTGGTCGTCGACGCCCGCGCCGCCCCCAACTGGGACGAGGCGCACTGACGGGCGGCTTTAGGCTGGCGCAAACCTCTGCAACGCCAGAGAGAGGCGGAAGACCGTCATCGCTCTTCGTCACCCGTGCCGCGCCGCAAGCGGGCGTGTCGATCGACTACCCCAAGGTGGAAGCGGATGTTCCGAGCCAAGACCCTCATCGTGTGTAAGCGATGGCTTTCGCTTGCTGGAGGCGCAAGCGCCACTTGAAAGTGATAGCGCTCGCGCCACAATGGCGCGATGCGGAGCGGGGGTGAGGCGGTGCGTGTTGCTACAATAGTTTTGGCGTCTGTTTTTATTGCGAGTTCTGCATACGCGCAGGCCGCACAAGTTCGTCGAGGTCCTGCTCCGGCATGGGTCACATCGTCGACGCCAATTTCGATACCGGAAAACGTCAGCGGCCCGCTGTTCATCCGCCGCCAGGATGTGGAAGTCCACCTTAGCGACCAAGGACAGGCGCAGTACTTCGGCTATCGCGTCAAAATCCTGCAATCGAGCGCTCTGCAACTTGGCAACATCTCCATTGCCTGGAACCCTAGCTCCGATGCGCCCATCGTTCACGAAATCAAGCTGTTTCGCGATGATCAGGTCATCGATGTCCTGAAAGACTCGTCCTTCGAGATACTGCGTCGCGAAGACCAGCTGGAAATGGCGATGCTCGATGGAACCTTGACGGCGATCCTTCGCATCCCCGACCTGCGGGTGGGCGATGAATTGGAGGTGAATCTGACCACCTTCGCGAACGATCCCACGCTAGGGCGCAACGATTCAGGCATTCTAGTGCTCACGCCAAATCCGTCGCCCGGCCGGTACCACCTGGGATTAAGCTGGGCTCAAGGCCACAAGCCCAACTTCAAAATGACCGACGACATGATGGCGGCGATGACGGCGGGCGAGCGCGCGATCGATTTTCGCTTCGACAATCCGGCCGGCCTTTCGCCACCCAAGGACGCACCGGCGCGCTACCAGTGGCAACGCGCGCTGGAGTATACGGACTTCGCCGACTGGGCGGCTCTTTCGCGGCATTTCGCACCCCTCTACGAGCGGGCCGCAACGCTTGACGCAAATTCCCCGATCAAGCGTGAGGCCAGCCGTATCGCCGGCGCACAAACGAGCCCTCTCGACCGCGCAAGCGCCGCGCTGAAGCTGGTTCAGCAAGACGTGCGATACATCTATGTGGGTCTCGACGGCGGAAACCTGACACCGGCCTCGGCCGATGAGACCTGGCAGCGCCGCTATGGTGATTGCAAGGGGAAGACCGCGCTGCTGCTCGCGCTGCTGCACGAGCTGGGGATCGATGCGGAGGCTGTGCTCGTGAATACAAGCGGCGCCGATGATGGTCTCGATCAGCGTTTGCCGGTCCCGCAATATTTCGACCATGTGCTTGTCCGCGCACACATCGACGGGGCCCTTTACTGGCTTGACGGCACGCTCCCGCCAGTGGCCCCGCCGAGCAGCCAACCGGTGTTCCCGGTGAACTGGGTCCTGCCCCTCCAGGCGCGAGGCGGTGAGCTCCAGAAAATTGCATGGCGTCCCTCGACCACACCCGACGAAATTAACCTGTACGACATCGATGCGCGCGCTGGCTTTGATCAGCCTGCGCAAATCATTTCGACTGAAATCCTCCGCGGCGTCAAAGGCTTGCAAAAATACGTGCAGCTCTCTTCGGTATCCACCGGACAACTACTGGATGTTTTCCGTCAGGGCGCCATCGGCGATTTCTGGCAGACGATCGACGATGTTCAGTGGCGCTATGATCAAGAAGCGGGTGCCAGCATTCTCACGATCAAGGGCGCCAGAATGATTGACTGGGAAGATAACGGCCGCGGGGCGAAGTCGCTGGCGCTTCCGGGCGGCGGCTTCAATCCGCCCGAGCGACGGCTGCGGGCGGCGGATCAGGACCAGACCGCGCCCTTCTACACCGAGCCGGAATACACCTGCCACGTCACTACCGTTCGGCTGCCAGACTCAACCCAGCCGGGTCAGTGGTCATCGACAGGGAGTTTCGATACGCGTCTGTTTGGACGGAACTACTACCGTGCATGGGAACTGCGCGACGGATCCATACGCATGGTCCGGGGATCGCGCGTGGAACAGCCAGAGATCGATGCGACCACCGCGCGGCGAGACAACGAGCGGATTGCTGCGTTCGACAACAGCATGGGCTGGATATCTTTCGATCCCTCAGGGCGAAGGGCAGGCGTCGGCGACGGGGAGACCGTCCCGACCACCTACGACTTTGACTGGACGGCGAGCGAAGTGCCGTGTGTGTCTCCGGCGGATAAAAACTAGGGCTGTCGCTCATACGGCGACATCCGCTCCCCCTACCCCAGCGCCGCCGCCAGTCCCTTCTCGGCCGCCAGGTCCGACAGCTTGACCATCGGGCGCGGGCCCCAGTGGGCGATGACCTCGGCGGCGGCGAGCGAGCCCAGGGCGCCGGCCTCGGCCAGCGGGCGGCCGCGCGCCAGGCCCAGCAGGAAGCCGGCCGCGTACTGGTCGCCGGCGCCGGTGGTGTCGACCACCTTGTCGACCGGATAGGCGGGAACGACGACGCGTTCGTCGCCACGCAGGATCACCGAGCCCTCGGCCCCGCGCGTGACGGCGGCGATCTCGACGAGGGCGGCCAGGCTGGCGGCGGCGGCGTCGAAGTCCTCGGTCTCGAACAGGGCGCCCAGTTCGGCCTCGTTGGCCAGGACGATATCGGCCGACTGTTCGATGAAGGCCAAGAGCTCGGCCCGCCAGCGCGCGACCACGAAGGTGTCCGACAGGGTGATGGCGACCTTGCGTCCGGCCCGGTGCGCGGCGGCGGCGGCGCGCTCGAAGGCGGCGCGCGCGGGGGCCGGGTCGAACAGATAGCCTTCCAGATAGACGATGGCGCTGTCGGCGATCAGGGCCTCGTCGATGTCGTCGGCGAACAGCTGGTTGGCCGCGCCCAGGAAGGTCGCCATGGTCCGCTGGCCGTCGGCGAGCACATTGACCAGGCACCGGCCGGTGCCGAAGCCCTCGGCCGCGCCGTCCTTCAGCACGGGCGTGTCGAAATGCACCCCGGCGGCGCGGATGTCGTGGATGAAGACCTGGCCCAGCGTGTCGTCGGCCACCTTGCCGATATAGGCCGCGCGGCCGCCGAAAGAGCCGACGCCGGCGACGGTGTTGCCGGCCGATCCGCCCGACGCCTCCACCCCCGGCGCCATGGCGTCGTACAGGGCCGCGCTGCGGTCGGCGTCGACCAGCTGCATGGAGTTGGGGGCCAGGTCCTGGGCCTTCAGGAAGGCCTCGTCGCAGGGGCTCAGCACGTCGACGATGGCGTTGCCGACGGCGCAGACGTCGTATCGGATATCGGTCATGCCGGGGCCTTAGCCGACGCCGCGCCCCGCGTCACCCCGAACTTCAGTCCTGGGCCGGGCGGAACAGCAGGGCGGCGATCTTGCCCTCGTCGTCGAAGCCGATCATCCATTCGGTGACCTGGTTGTCGAAGGTCACGCGGAACAGCTGGGCCTGGCCTTCCGGCCGCTGGTGATCGACGGCGCGCAGGGCGCCGAAGCTCTTGATCAGCGGCGTGACCTGGGCGGCCTGCTGGCGCATCTGCGCCGCCAGGTTGTCGGTGAAAACCGAATAGTCCGGCCCCGGTCCTTGGATGGCCGCGATGACGGCGCGCAGCGCCTCTTCCGACCGGGCGACGTCGGCCGGGGCGGCGGTCGCCGCCGAG
>Ga0065721_10005116_pt1 | contig 16286 bp, 12 predicted proteins | sample Mesricmetagenome_FD_59108 | JGI IMG/M metagenome (GOLD analysis project Ga0065721, IMG submission 59108) | Mesophilic microbial community from rice straw/compost enrichment Sample: eDNA_1 v2 (version 2) | ecosystem: Engineered > Solid waste > Grass > Composting > Bioreactor | place: USA: Davis... | reverse complement strand
TTATCAATTATATTTGGTGACCGGCTGAAATTGCAAATATAGACCGGGGAGCTAACGCCGCTCCCCCTTCCCCTGGCGTGGGGTTCCAAACATTGAAATAGAATTTGACACAGTTTATTTTACACTCCCGTTTTAGTATTCTGCTTCAAGATGCAAATGTAGATGTAGCAACAGTGGCATTGCTATTAGGGCATACGACGACGAAATATGTTAACCTGACTTATAAGAGATATAGACCTAAAGATCAGAATGGAGCGATCTTGAAACTACCTTTTTGAATTCATGTGTTCCTTGATTGTATTGGGGTTTTTAGCTGTGTTCTAATATATAGAAATTAAGGCACCTGATAAGAGTGTTGTAAAAGCTGAATCAAGTCTAGCGACTCTTCTTCAATCCACTTGTCATCTTGTATAAGTCGCTTAATAAGATCGATAGCTTCAACTGAAAAATCTTCATGCTTCAATCCTGATAGCGCCGTATTAAAATTCCATCTGCTATTATGGTGTGGTGAATCAATAGGCAGCGATACGTCATAAGCATCAGGAATTAATAAATTTAGTTCATGTCCTTTAGATTTGATCTTATGCTTTATTCGGGAATAAATGGACAAACCATCAAAATCCCAGTCGCAACAATAGTAAGTAGGTAGAACTAATTTATCTGGATCAATAAACTCTATAATGCCAATATTATTGCCTCCGACATACCATAACTCTAGATTTGCTTCCCGCGCTTTCCATGGATTTTTTAAACGATCAAGGTTCTCACATAACACAATAGCTTTGGGGCTAATACAATCGGCCACAAATCTCCACTGCAAATTTTTAGGGTCTTTCTCTGGAAAATCTATTATTCCCAAAATTTTACAAACGGCACTTTTTAACCCAGGCTTGTTTTCTAAGTATTTAGACCCCATCCCTTTAAAGATATTTACGGAAAAGGTTCGGATAGTTGTCAGGTTCTTAACCAATTCTTCTTTTTGCTCGGCAATGAACATTAATGTCCGGATGTCTTCTTCAGTGTATCTTCTCCTGGCATCGTCTTCTAGGTTGGCAGTTTGTAAAAACTGAGCATATTGTTCGAAATCCTGTTTGAAGTTTTCTCCGTAAAAAGTAAAATATTTAGGTGCTGCTTCCAGTATTTTATTATTACCAGACTTAAATTTCAGAAATCTTTTTTGCATCATTAACACGTTAGTAATGTAGCCATTGTCTGTAATTTTAGCATCAGTACGTTTATCAACATACAATTGATTCAATGCTTTTAAATGCCGCCACGTCAGTGCTCTTTTCATATTTCAATTCCGTTTTGTATTGTTGATTTATCTGCTTCACATAAGATAGCCATCGGTGTATAATTTACTGCCGCTTCTTCTTCCATATTTTTATGGAGTATATAAAGATATTGTTCCCCATCCTTAAACTTTCCTACCGGACCAATCGAAAGTGAAATGATCTGGTAGTCATAAAGCTGGGCTATGTCGTGCAGCATATCATAATTTGAGCCTAATCCTTCTGCTTCATCAATAGGCATTATTCTTACTGCCGGTTGCTGTTTTTTCCCTTCCTCATTATCCATTACAGAAAGCCTGGCGATGCATAATAGTGCGATAGCTGCGTATGTTTGTCCTGTACTGCCTTTATTTACCCTGCCCGTAGCAGATTCCATTTTGAATTCTACTTCGTAGTAAACAGAAGGATCTAATAATTTTTGTGCAGTTACCTGCATACCCGCATGTCCGCCACAATCTAAAAATGCGGTTACGATCATATTTTCCAAGTCTATTTTTTCAGCCAGCTTACCGGTTAAAATTATTAGATGTGTCTTCTAGGTTTTCCTGAAAACGGCTCATCCATTCTTTTGGAAATAAGGTAGCTGTTGATTTTTTCAACCTGGCTTTGTAGCCTCCTGTAATGCTTGTTTCGTCCTTTAGAAAATTGTCAATTCTGCGGATAATGTTTTCCTGTTGTGAAGCAGCAACGTCTACATCGTGCAGCAGGTCTTTTATCTTTTGTATCTTTCTATTGTTTAATTGCCTGTTTTTATCATTAATGCGGTGCAGGTAATTTGCAATCGTTTCTATAATGGTCTCTTCAGACTGGTCGGAAAGAACTGCCTCATGAAATGCTTCAGGTAACAAACTTTTCGCCAACTCACTTAAGTTGTCGTCTTCTTCCAGTCTAAATGCTTCCGATGGAATATACTGTTGAATGGTCTTTTTATAACTGCTAAAATATTCTGCCTCTGCCCTGATAAACATTTCATGTTCTTTGTTAGGATTGGGGATGTAAGCATCGGCTACTAAATTATCGGGTACGCTATTATATAAGTTCAGATATTGAAGCTTCACCTTTTCGAGCTTTTCTTTCCATTCTTCGTATTCTTTAATCTTATTTTGAATACTGGAGATAGCAGACAACCTGGGCCGTATTTCATTTTGATTGTCCTTTATGAACGCGCCTTTATCTGAAGACTGTTTAAATGCTGCCTGAACATTGCCTTTCATCAGCTCATATGTTCTATCTGTTTCCAGAATTATACCTGCAAATTCATCGTTACTTTCTATTTGAGTAATGAAATCATCTGTGGCACTATTATCAACACCATGATATGATTTAAACACACTTAGCAGGGTTTTACTCTCTGTAATCTTCTCCTGAATATCATCCAGATTTTGTTTTGCTTCGTTGTAGCTGTCTTCGATTTCGGATTTGTTTTTATATGCGTCTAAGGCTTTGACAAACTCTGTTTCTCCAACATATAAAGAATCTATCAGCTTGTAGGCGATGACTTTTTCTTTATCATTATAAGCCGCTAATGCGTCTGTTGGATTGGGTAGGTTTAATAATATCGTTTGTATAGTGGGATAGTCACCCAGCTTCTTTTTGGCATTGCTGATCTCCTCATCGAGCGATGTGGAATATTCCCCAAAATAGGAAGTGATGGTTTGGGTGTCTGTCGTATCAAATATTTGTTTGGGTGTATATGGCACAAATTTCCTTATACCATTCAGGTTGATCCAAAACCCAGTATCTTCTTTTTCAATCATCTCCAAAGCATCTATAAAATCTTGGGGAGACGGCAAATAGTCTTTATTGTTTGCTGGCTTTTTTCTGGGTAGTTTTTGAAACTCGAGGATGGCGCTTTCTTCGTCCAGGGTAAATGGTCTTTTTTGCGCTATGGCCCAGTTGGCAAATGAATCCGGGTCATTGAGGTTGGAAAACCGCTTAAGTACTTCTTTAGTTTCAATCTCCGTTTTTAATGCTGTAATTGCATCGGTTAAAAACTGGTTGAGCGATCCAATACTATCTTTTGCTTTAACCTGCTCAAATGAAGTTTCAAGATTTTTAGATTTTAGTTCTTGTATAAGGTTTTTAAGATTTTCCTTTTTTAGGCGGACCTGATTGTTTTCTTCATACTTATCACGAAGCTGTTCCATTGTACAGTTAGTTTCCTGCAACCATTTTGGCACCTTCCCGGTTTCTTTGTAACTCACCAGGCTTTCATCGTATTTATTGCTTAATGCTTGTTTTTCTATTTCTAATAAAGGGATTGCTGATTCCAGATGAGTGATTTCTGTTTTCAGTAGCTCGTGAAGAATATTATAGTGTTGTTTTGCTTTTGCAAATGCTGTAATGGTATCTATGATTTCTTTACGAAGTGTAAGGGTCTCCTGATTTGCATACAATAGCTGCTTCTCTATCCATATTTTTTGATACTGGTCCCGCTCATCCCGAATCTTTTTCAGGGCCAACAGGGCTGCTTCTTTCTCCGTTACACGGGCTATTTCCTGAAGGTTGGCGCCGTATTCTCCAATTGTTGCCTCCATATCCTTTACAGCGGTCTTGTATGTTTCGTAAATACTGTTGGCTGTATCTCTGCCGAATAAAAAGTCTTTAAGGCTGCTGCTTTTTTGTGTGTCTAATAGCTTGCCTCTTGAAAATGACTGCAGGATTTCTGCATAGTCTTTCAATAGCCTGTCGTTGGTTGAAAGGTCTATAGGCAGAATGTTTTGTTTGTACAGCAGCTCGTGGTATTTTTTTAACCTCGACCATGATTGGCAAAACAAGCCCTTTTCAGTTAAAATATCTTTTAGCTGATCTAGTGGCTGAATATTATCATCTACTACAAGGTCTTTATGCAGTACCGGCTTGTCCAGGTAGACTATCTCATTTTTGTCAAAACCCTGTTGAATAATAAATGCCTGCACATTTCTATTGCCTGTTTCTATATAAGCACCTGCAACCAGGTATTTGTTGGGTTGCATTTCTATATTCAACAAAGCATAGCCCATTGTTTTGCTATGCCCACCTTCGGTGAGCACCATTCCCTCCGGTTCTCTTTTTCCCGTTGCCTTAGTAGCCGATTCAAAGGCATCGGAGCCTACAAAAATGAGTTGTATCAGGTCGGCTATCATGCTTTTACCTGAGCCGCTTTCGCCGATGAAATCTGTGCGGAAAGGGTGGAATAGATAGTCAAACTCCTGATGATGTATTAATCCAAGCGTGGATAAAGAATATATGCGGGGATATTGCTTCATTTCGTTGCTTCTGTTTTAATCCATTCATCAATATTGTTGATATAGTCGGCATACAGTTTGGGCAGTCTCTGGAATGATGGTAATACCTCAAAGTTGTCCTCCTGCAATTCAATCCAGCCTATTTTTTCAAATGCCTTCATTGCATTTGCTACCGTACTATCCATTTTGCCTTCCGTCATTTGTGTGATTTTAAGGCTCTTTGCCTTTGCCAATACCCGGAACAAACCTTCTTTAAATTCTTCGTAATCCTGCCGGAGTATGCGTTGGAAGGCTTTTACTGAGGATAGTTCTATGTAGTTATCAATAAAAATGGCTTTGTATAACATGAAGCCGACAATCACAAATTCATTCTGTAAAAAGTGCCTGTTATCAACCGGTATGTTTCCTCTTGAATCGGGCATAAAGTCCAGGTAATAATATTTTTCGTTCGCTTCTCCTCCATGCTCCAAACTAACCCCAAAATAGTTGCGGTAGTATTGTTTGATGCTCTCTTCGTTATTGGCAATAAAACGGAACCAAAAGGCTTGTTCTTTCCATTGCTGGATATGCCTGCCGTTTTTGAGCGCATAGTCCACCTTGGCAAAATAATTTTCAGCCCCACTGTCCGCCAGGAATGACCAGGGCGTTATTTCTGTTGTATTGTTATCTGCCATAATCTTGTTTTTATTCCCTGACGGCTTTTGGTAACGGCTGGGTTTATTGTTACTTTATATTGCTGCTGCTGTTCGTACCGTTTTATTGCTCGATATAGTACTGAAATTGCCAGGCCTAATGTGTTATCTCCTTTTTCTTCCTGAATGATCCTGAAAAAATAGTCGGATAAATCCACGTGTTTTTCTTCTGCCAACTGCTCTGCTATTGTGCCTAACCACCGTGTTACATCATCTTGCTGAAACACCTGGCTGATGGTTGTTGCAAATGCTTTTTGTTTTAGCTCAGGGGTTTCTACAGCTACCATGCGTTTTTTAGGTTTGGCAGGAAACAGGTCTGATTTTCGATCTACGATTGTAAAATTCGAGACTGCATGACTGGTTATTGTTGGATGAATTCCATCCGGTAAAGACAATTCCTTCCTGCCTTCTACATTCGTTTCTGTACTATTGCGGATTAAGTAGCCGAGAAATTTCTCAATCCTGACATTAAAGAGCGGTTTATTTAAATTGCTGAAGAGTTGCTTTATCCGGGGTTGTATTCGATCAAGCCTTTTATCAATCAATAATAGTACGTGGCGCATTTCCTGAAAAAAGGAGATGGCAGCATCTGTACCTTTGTGTATTTCGTCGCTGTCGTATTGTTCTGCATATTTGTTGAGCAGCCTTCTTATTTCTTCTGTTGCCCTGAAGGCGGTCCGCAATTCTTTGTTTTGACTACGGACGATTTCAAAGCGTTCGTCGATCTGGCGTAGCGTATCTAAAATTGTCCCTTCCTGTAAGCTGAGTCTTTTATTCTCTCTTAAGTCGGCTACGGATTGATCAATCTGCTTATCTAGGTAATCTAACTGGTTTTTTAAACGAGGTTTGAAGGCTGAAAAATCAAGGTCAAACCACTCCTGTACTTTTTCTTGTGTGCCGCAGCTAATAAGTTTATCCCGGAGGTTAGTACAGATTACTTCAATTTGTGTGGGGTCGAAAAATGATTTAAGCGTTTCCTTAGCATGCCTGCAAAAGGTGTAGGCATATTCCTTGAAGCTGTATTGCTGTTTGTCTTCATCATAACGCAGAAAATATTCCTGCAAATCGCTGATGATGGCATTGTATTGCTCTTTTAGATGGTATTGTCCGTTGTTTAGATTAACGGAAGATACTTTTAGTAATGCATCGTGTATATCGGACTCTTTAAAGAACTTGTCGGGGAAAGCACCATTCTCCAGCTTTTCATACAGCAATATTATCGCCATGCCTGCTTTTGCATCGGGGAAAAGCAGGCGATAGGTATTTTCCTTTGCGATTTCTGAAAGGAAATGGAAGGTATGGTTGTCGTTATGTTTCACTCATCCATTTTTTCATGTTTGCGTTATAAATTCGCATAATCCTACTTCCTGCACAAACTTCAACAAGTTTTAGTATTTCTATTGTCCATGAGACTATGTGGTATAATGTTACAATAAGATTCATTTTTTTGGTAGCTATTGATTATACATCCACTATGTCCCAGACATTGGGATCTAGTCCAGCTAGCCGCGCAGTAAATCGGTCACGGTGAACTGCAAAACAGAGCAAATGCGTAGGACGGGAAAAGCCTACGTAGGCCATCCGCAGGGATTGCTGCGTATAGGGATGAATCTGGGCTGGTCTAGGTTGGCCAAGTAAATAACTCGATAGCCGCTCTGACTCATGATTTCCCGAACCCTGGACGGTTCTTTGATAGCAACTCTCCAAGTAAAGGGTGGCGGTATGCGTTTGTCCTTTGACGGAATGAACAGTGCCCACCTGTATATTGATGTTGTTGGCGGTAAAGATATTAATTGCTGGTACCGGTAGAGGAGAGGCCGGCGAAGCAGCAGGTGGTGTACCATTAACAAAAGTAGCGCTCGTCGCCACCTGCTTATGAAATAATTGGAGCAGTTGAGGGATATATGCTCTTAGCGCTGCTAACGCCCCTGGGGTATCACCGGCCATCACACTTTTGCATATAGTAAAAAGCGTCCGCCGCATAGTGTCATATTGAGTAGACTGGGTAATTTTTATATAGTCCAGCAAAGAGCTCTTTGTATAATACCTGCCAGCCCTATCATGGACTCCTTCCATCCGTAGCACCTTGAGTAAACCATTAAGTACATTTTTATTTACGGTCCGCATCGAGCGACCATCTGGGAAAACCGTTAGGTAATCCTCCAGGTTTGCATGGCTGACCGCCGGTGTTGTACCTGCCTTGTTATAGGCAGGATAATAGTTGGGCAGCCGCATTTTTGGAGGATCCGGCTGTGCTACCCAGCAAACTGCATGGTACCCATCGGGGGCACCATCCGGTATATGGCCGGATTGCTCCAATTGCTCGATGTAGCCAGCAAATGCCGTGAGTACCTGATCTGCGGTGGTATCTTGATATCTAAGAATACGAGGCTTAATATTTATAGGGCTACCGTCAAGGTTTACTCCGTGTCCCTGTACCGCGATTGGAACAAGCGCCAGGCGCTCCACGACGGCTGCAATGGCTGGGGAGAGCCTGTGACTGCCCGTGATGGTTAAGATCAGTGGTCTGTTTATCCAAACAGACGCCCCGCCATCATCAAATATAGATTGATTATTGTCTCCAATTCTTTGAAACCGGCAGTGGGCGGCCGCTCCGAATAGGGTCTCTAGTAAATGATACTGATGAGGGTTCATATCCTGCATTTCATCGACAAACACCAGTGCAAAACGCTGCTGCAGAATTGGTATGATGCCCGGAAACCGGGTTAAATATTTTTCGGCCATTAAATAGGCATCATCAAAACTCAGGTAGCCATCAGAGAGCAACCGGTTTCTAAAGGCGACAATCCAGTTATATATATCCTGTTTTTCCTGCGGTGTCCAATCGACCCCATTCCCAGGTTTTCTGGGCACTATCACATTACCTTTATAATCCCTAGTCAGGACGTCTAAAGTGGTACCCGGCGAAAGACGAAAGCTCAGACCCTCTCCATTGGCGCGCAGATACCTTATAGCATTATTCTGAATGGGACGGTTAAAACCCTGCAATATGGAGAATGGAAATTTTGCTGCCCGCTCCCTAAATATTTCATCGTCGATCCTGGCTGGCTTCCTTTTATACACATGAACATAGTACGGTATAGCCAGAAACTTATCAACGAAGGCCTGAATGGTCCCTATGAAGTGGGGTGGAGAAAACAGCTTTGGGCAATACTGGCCAATGCGCTCTTTTATTTCATCAATGGCAGCATTAGTGTGAGAGATGACCAGCACCGCTCGATGATCTGGAAACGGAAGCCTTTTTTCCAGGATCAACAGTTTTGCCAAAAGCACGGTTGTTTTTCCACTGCCAGGTACCGCCTGGAGATCGCAAGTTTGCAGCTCCTTTATAAAGGCTGTTCGCTCTCTGTCAAAGACGCCAATACGGCCGAAAAGAATGTTTTCCGCATACTGGATTTCGGCGTCAGTTACTGGCTGCATATCGAATGGCATCAAAAAGGTAAGTTAAACTAGTTTCAGTACCCAAATTCGTAATGGCATTGTCCGCACTTAGATTGCTAGCAAACCTTTGGGCGATGATCGATTTTGATATTTTATCCTTTGCTACACCAACGCTATTGTCGCCACTAAGAATTTGCTTCATAATGGCATAAGCAATTTTTTCAGCAGGATCGGTCCAGTTATGAAAGTGCGTATCAATGTTGGTGATCGCATTCTGATAATCGGTTAGGGCTTGTACTCCTTCATCCTGCTTTTGCTCCAGAAGGGCCTCCAATACGGATTTAAAAAACAGCTTTCTTAATTTAAGAGACATCGCAATACAATATTCCAAGGTCCAATGCGAACTGACATACGATTGAACGACCTGGCCATTGTGTTTTGTAGTGACCGACAGTCTTTTAGCCGCTATTTTGGCTGTTACCTCGGCAACGGTAATTGGCCTAGTAATGTTGGCGCCCGGGTTGGCAGGATCCGGCACGGTCATCATCTCTCCCGCCTCAAATGGTTTGACATCGACATCAGTAATCAACGCCACCTTGTATGCCATTTGCCCCGGGCCCCTTCGCTTGAAAATATTGGCGTACCGCAGAAAGGCGGTGCTTGCGATATTGATGACCGATACTCCCTTTTGGGTAAGATTAATGCCAATTTTTCTTGCCAGCTCCGGCAGTAACAATTCCTCGGCCCATCCCTCTACCAAGACCACTCCACGGGCAAAAAACAAATTTGCCTTCGTGGTATCTAAAAACCGCTGCAAGAAAGTGTAGTCCGTAGGTTCCAACATGGTTGCGGCTTTCCCCATGGGAAACACCGCGCCGCCTTGACAAATAATGAGATTTTCCAGGTTTATTTTAGAGCCGATGTTGGGACTGTGTGTGGTAAATATCAGTTGTACATTCTTGGCGGTTGCTTCCTTTTGCAGGGCCTCCACGACCTGCATCTGGACCTGCGGGTGCAGGTGCGCCTCAATTTCCTCTACCAGTCCCAGACGAAGCCCATCCCAGCCCACTTTTTCCAGATGCAACAACTCGGCTGCAATACAGAGAAGGTTATGGCTCCCGAGCCCCAAGTTGACGCCACCATCAAAAAGCAGGGATAATGATTCGAGTATATTCTTAAGATCCTGACTCGTCATCGTAAAATGCGTCTTTTTGCCGGAGAACTGCTCAAGATAAGTATCCATCACCGTCTTGAGTGCCATCCCTCCCAGATCGGCGGCGGCAAGGGCGCTACCATCGGCCTTCTGGCCTTTGAAGTAGGCAGCTACCTCTTTGTTTAATTCTTGCGATAGGGTAACCAGTCTATGGCCTTGTTTATCCTTAAATGCCTCGTGGCTGTGCAGGATCTGGGAGAGGCGAGAATTTCTGCGGGAGGAAAGCTCATTTTCCGCATCGCGCAAGGGTCTTAAGTAAATGGCCTTTATTTTATCTCGCACTTCCGCACTGAGTATATGTCCTTCATCATCAGCCCCGGCCTTTACGTCGGCAGGGAAGATTCGTTCCGAAGACCTAGAGACATCTAAAAAGACCTTTAAAAAGGGGGCATTCTTAACCGCATCCCATCCTAAGAATTCAGTGAAATTTTTGGCTTCCTCATCGGTAAGCCCCTCAAAAATACACTCGACTCGTAGCTGGGTGGAATTGCCAAAGAAGTCGTCATGTTCAATCTTTATCCAGTCAACGCTATGGGTTTTAAGCACCAGCTTTATAGCGTCAATTATGGCCGTTTTACCGGAATCATTTTCTCCGATCAATAGGGTCAGACCTTGGTTAAAGGTAACTGTAAGGTGGGGGGTGGTGAGATCCATGGGGCCAGCATTCCCAAACTTTCGAAAATTCCAAAGCCGTAGCTGTGACAAAAACATAGGGGTGGTTATTTCTGTAAATATAACGAAAATCAAAAATTGAATTCCTTTCTCTCTCTTAAGGCTTTCGGGTAGCATCTAGGGTATATCCAGTAGCCGAAAAAAATAACCTGATTCAGCATTAATTTCTATTAATGAGCCAGCTAATTTATCCAGCAGGCCTGTTTACCCTACTATTATACTTCGTATGATCTTTGGCTTCTACGGCAATAATTGTATCATTATCGACACTGAATAAACTTACATCAATCAGATGTAGGTTTTCATCAAAAGTTCCTTTCATTCCCTTATCTCACATAATTTTTTGTTCAGGATACAATATTTTCAGCACTGCGCTGACAATCAATTCATAGGACTGCCCTTCCTTATTTGGATAATAGCCAAAAAGATCATGGAACAAATTGTCAATTTCAGAACGTCTATAGTTCGGTAACTTGTGATCCATATTTATAACTTGTTGAAATTGTGAAGAGGCGGATCAGGTAAATCATCTAAAATCCAAATATTTTTTAAATGGCTTGGCTAATTCTAAATCCGGTACCCAACGAATACCTCTAAAACTTTTGCCTTCATAAGATCTGATGTGCTTAGCAATATCTGGTCCGAAAAGAAAATTCGCTTCTTGTTCAAACGCCGCAATATCTTCCCATTCCATCTCCATGCGAGTAGCGCCTTCCGATTCTGCGCCTGTTGTTTTCCAATATTCCTCAAAATCTTTGTAGAATTTATATCTTCTATCGAACAATTCGTCCCTCCTTTTTTTTACACCCAATTTATAATTTGATACACTAACAGCCACTGCGCCAATAGCTACCACTGGGGTTAAACATGCCGAAATTATTTTGATTAGCTCTTCCATTTTTAATGATTGATTGTTTTTAAAATGGTTGTACAATTTAACTCAAAATGTTTTAATGACTAAAGTCACCAACGAACATTTGCAGACCAGTTATTTTGACTTCAAAGTGGAAATGTCACAAACCACTTTCATGTTGATGGACTAGTTCACCTTCTCCGGCTAACTAATTCCTATACTGTACCTGAAATCATCAGTTGTATTAACTCGTTGATGTCATCATACATGTGACCCATCAATTTAAACTCTCTTCGAATGGCTTTGATAAAACTGTCAAGCTGGTGGCGGTTCATTCCATGTTTGACCGTTTTCATGATCTGTAGGGAATATAACCCTTTATCATTTGTTTTTAAAAAGGGAGTAAGATACAGTTCCTTTAAAAATTTTGCGGCCACCTCAATCACTTCAATGTTCCCATGAACGCTAAATTGCAAGTTCTCAACGCAAGTGAGATAATAATTTTCCTTTCCAGCAAGAAAATCGAAAAATTCGTTTCTAAGAGTATCGTAGGAGATGTTAATCCCTAAATAATTTGATTTCAATAAATATCTGTACAAAGAGGTAGTCACTTTTTCCGGATGATATGTTAAGAGATACTTTTCCGGATTAACTATATTGCGGTATAAACCATTGTTTACCTTAAAAAGGAATAGTGTACTATCNCTACTGATTAATCTAGTGTTTTCCCTTGAAGAGACGAACATATAATCTGNCAACATTTCGGTGGAAACATCTGTTGCAATATCTTCGTTTTTTCTTAGTTTGGGCACTATGTCCAGCTTTTCTTTGACCAAATCAACGATACAATGTTCCTCGATCCAGCTCATTAGTGATTGCAAAAATCTAATTTTTGCCATTTTTTGATCTTCACTCACGAAATTCTTGTACACACTTTCATGGGTGATAAGTACACTCATTGAGTCCTCCGTCGAAAACTTCAGGGTGGTAAGGTCGTTTTCAATTTCCTTTTGAATGAGTGTTGATATTAGAAACTTATGTTTAGGCGTAATCTCAAATTGCTTACACAGATCATAAAATAGAATCAGCGTGCTGAAGTCAAGTGAAAACTGCTTATGGGACTCTGGATCTATTTTTGCAGTTAATCCGTTTGGAATGGTCGTGAATTTATACTTCGTATCATTAGTTAAGTAGAAGTAGGCTTCGATATGATTTTGTCTAAAAAGATGCTTTGTTATTTCTGTAAACCCAATTCTATAATTTATATAATCAGTGAGCAATTTTTCGTTCGCCTCTTTTTCAAGTGTACCTCTTGCACCAAATTGATGAATTAAAGCTTGTTCAAATTCTGCGGCTGTCGCCGCCGCCGGCAATTTAAATTTCTGGATCCCCAGTTCGTTTAAAGGATTTTCCGCCTCGTCAATAATTTCACGAAATAAATTTGTCGCATCATTAAATATCTCAATGATTTCAACTGATACAATGTCTTCAAAAACCTTAGCTTGTCTGGTAAATGTTTCACCCTTTTTCCTTCCGATCAATTCTCCTTGAAATCCTTCTGCCTTACTAATAAATTGCTTCTGGGGCTTTCCATTTATGTCTAAGATCACCCAAGCTCCGAGTTTTACTTCATCAAAATAGTCAAAAAACTCTTTGAACATTAATGAGTTTGCAAAGTACGCAGATCGTGCTATTGTATTTAAGGGATTTGATGCAAGATCGTATAGTATTGCAAATGCTTTTTCTTTAATTCCCGTCCTAAGCAATAGTCCACTAATATTAACACCGATCTTCTCGTTTTCATACTTTACCTTGAGTGCATCAGCGATTCGCTCAATTTCTTTGACATTTTTCTTGTTCTCCAGCACACTTAAGTAAGCGAGAATGTATCTCTCATTTTCTGGGAATTTCTCAATTAGAAATTTATCTACCTCCTCCAAGTTGTCTAAATCACTAATCTCAGTGTAAAGATTATGCTCAAATCCGGCAAACAGCTCGTTCGCACTCTGACTGTTTGTCCTCCAAAAGCGAAGTAGCCTAAGCAGCTCTTGGTATCTCCCGCGTTCATCGTCTTCTTTATCCAATAATTGCTGATACAAAGAGTGGATATAGAAGTATAGAATATCCGATATTTCTTCTTTATTTATGAAGCTATCCAAATAGTTAATAGCATCTCCCCGTTTCCCGATGCTGATTAGGCTTTCGGCTAATACTCCCTTCCATGGGACATCTAACTCATCACTTGATTTTAACTCGTTTAATTTTTCAAATAATTCAGGGGAAAACCGCTCGCGCAGATAACGTATTCTATAGCATACTTGAAACAAATCTCGTATTGTAGGGCTAGTAAAGGTTTTTTGATTGATTAGCGAATAATATTCTTTGGGTTCCTCCTCAGTAGAGGTTTCAAATAAGGCGCGCAAACAGGTATTTAGAATGTTAAACGTGGAAACTCTATCGAGCGCTTCAAGACGCGAAAGGTATCTATTAAATGTTTTCTTTAAAGCTATCTTGTCGCCAACAAAGTACTGACATAAGAACTTTAATAAAAGGAAATCCTTATTAATTAGTTCTCCGTTTTCTTCGTACAGTGTTAGATAACGGAGGCTCTTCGCATATTCTCTGTTGCGTATCAGTAATTGACATACAGCTGCTGTATACTCCCAAGTCTGTTTGGGCAATTTTTCATAATGTTCGACCAAGTCTGAGAGATACTTTCCTTTATTTGTAAGTTCCTTCAGGTTGTATAACAGAAATGTTTGATGATAAAGATTGTCACTTATTTCTGTACTCTGTAAAGTATCAATGTATTTTTCAAGAATTATAATGACTTCGGTCAGTTCCTGATTTATTTCAGGAACAAAGCCCTCATGAAATAACTGCTTTTCATGATGTTTTTGCACGAAGTCATTATATCTGGTATCGATAACCATTAACCACCTGTCTTGGTTATCAAAGGTCAGATTGCTGCTGAGGGTCAAACAATCCTTATAATCGATTCCAAACATTGTAATTTCTTCTTTACTCTCGATAATACGTTTTTCTAGAAAATGATGAAGCACATTTAGTTGAAACGCTGAATTTTTGAATACCGGGGTAGGTATTTCTTTAATAAACGCCAAAGGGTTGGCTGCTAGCACTAGCTTACAGAACTGAGCAGTAGCATTGTATTCGTCATACTGTAGAATAGAGTCGGCTAGTTCAATTGCTTTACCCGAATCTTTTAAATTGACATAGGCGAGTAACGCATTTTGTTGTAGTATCTTGTCATTTCGATCTAATTGATAAGCTCTTAAAAAGTCGGAGAATACTTCAGCGGGGCTCGAATTAGTCTGTACCTTTTTACACAGCGCCTTTAAATAATACAATCTACTTTGAACCTTTTCCTTTCGGCCAGCGTCAAGTGCATTCACTCGTTCCTCAAGGTTTTCCAGTAAATTGAATGCAGTTTTGGGTTTAAAACCTTTTATTAGGCCTTCAATACTCTTTAATTGCTCATTGTATTCCTGCAGTAACGTAGAGAGATACTCAAATACCTGGCTTAAATTATCGCCGATATGAACAGCACCACCATCTGTGTTGATTGTCCCCTGGTTGAGGTTTTTATTTTCCATAGTCATCTCCTATTCTAAAGTCGCCGCCGCCTGTGCTTACATCACCCGTGTTTACGTTCTTACTGTTGGTTATGGTACTTCCCGTTTTGGGTATCTTTGCCAGGATCTCGGAAAGGAAGGCTTCATGCCTTGGATCGTCTTGGACTGCATTCTCCACAATAGAGTTTACAATTTTTTGCCGCTCAGGATCATTTGGTGTTTCAATCAGGTTTTCTAGGGCTTTCTTCGGTTTGTCATCTTTAAAAAATAGTGATTTTATCCAAGAGATTGCTCCTTCGCTAATCTTTCCTGCACTAGTTTCAGTGGCCTTTTCTAATCCCTTAGTTGCCAATGAAATTAAAAATGCAGTAAGTGCTGTTGTGGTAATAGGCTCCATGTGATCGTAATTTAGAACCTGAAATTAAGGAAAATATGAATGGTAATAAAAAGGTTATGGTTTTGAATTTTCTACCCTAAATCATATATTTAGATATTAAAGGAATAGGGTACCATTACACGTTTTAAGATTTAGAATAAAAAAAGTGCACTATCGATTTGGTGTGCAATATCCCTTAATTCAATGGAAGCAGTTAATAAGAAAAAGCGCGTCTTTTGGCATGAATTCGGGCACTTTTCCGCAGCGTATTATAGCAAGAAACATTATGGCAAGTTTGGAACGGCCTCAATAAATATTATCAGGTGTGACGATTATTTCGGAGAGATAGAGTTTCATGGAAACCATACTCCTATTGCGCCCAACAATTATAAGGACACTGATCCAATCAAGCATCCGGCGTCCCTAATTGCTGAATTGGTCTATGGCTGCTATTTACAGTGCCTTTTTTTGAATAAAGCGCTTGACTCATGCCTTAATGAAAGGGGGAGGAACGTATTTGGATATGATGATTATGAAAAGTGTTGGGGAGTGGCAAGAAAGTTCGGTCTAACTCAAAACGAAAGGCAAGTGTTACACACCTTGATTGATGAACACTTTCGTAGCATAAAGGAGAATGGTGACTTTGCTACATTATTTGATATTGATATAAACGACTTAATCGAAGAAGATCTCGAAACAACACCAATCGATCCCCAAGAGTTAGAGGACAGGTTTCAAAGCATTCTTGTGAACCATGAAAGTAAGTATAGGAGCTTTGTTCAAAGGTCGGAGAAACTATTTGAGGGCAAACAACAAGTTATTAATCCGTTTCAAAGGGGAGTGTAAAATAAACTGTGTCAAATTCTATTTCAATGTTTGGAACCCCACGCCAGGGGAAGGGGGAGCGGCGTTAGCTCCCCGGTCTATAGTTGCAATTTCAGCCGGTCACCAAATATAATTGATAAC
>Ga0065721_10051098_pt1 | contig 16289 bp, 14 predicted proteins | sample Mesricmetagenome_FD_59108 | JGI IMG/M metagenome (GOLD analysis project Ga0065721, IMG submission 59108) | Mesophilic microbial community from rice straw/compost enrichment Sample: eDNA_1 v2 (version 2) | ecosystem: Engineered > Solid waste > Grass > Composting > Bioreactor | place: USA: Davis... | reverse complement strand
GGGGTCCCACTGGGCGCCGCCCGGTCCGCCCCGCGCGCTGCCGCGCGGCTGGCCGGCGAAGCCGCTCATGAATTCCTTGAGGATGTCCTCGGCCGAGAAGCCGCCGCCGGCCGGGCCGCCGCGCGCGCCGGTGCGGGCGCCGCCGAAGCCGCCATTGCCGAAGCCGGCGAAGCGCGGATTGCCCTCGGCGTCGATTTCGCCCCGGTCGTACTGGCCCCGCTTCTCCTGGTCGTTCAGCAGGTCGTAGGCATGGGTCGCCTCGGCGAACTTGGCGTGCGCCGAGGGATCGTCAGGGTTCTGGTCGGGATGGTACTTCTTGGCCAGCTTGCGATAGGCGGACTTGATGTCCTTCTCGCTTGCGGACCGCGACACCCCGAGCACGGTGTAAGGATCGCGCATTTGGTCCAATCTGTGTGGCGGAGGCGTTGCCTGCCTCCTCATTCGGGTTCTATATGGCCACGCCCCATGGCCTTGTCCAGTTTGCCGGGGGCGAGATGCGGGAATATCGACATGCTGCAGACCCTCACCGAGCGCCTTTTCGACGACGGCGACCGGGCCGATCTCGATCCTTTCGCCGTGTTCGAGGAGTGGTTCGCCCTGGCCCGGGAGGCCGAGCCCAACGATCCGCATGCCATGGCGCTGGCCAGCGCCGACGCGGACGGCCTGCCCGATGTGCGCATGGTGCTGCTCAACCGCCGCGACGCCCGCGGCTTCTGCTTCTTTACCAATCTCGAGAGCGACAAGGGCCGCCAGCTCCTCGCCAATCCGCAGGCGGCCGTGCTCATGCACTGGAAGTCGCTGCGCCGGCAGGTGCGCATGCGCGGCCCGGTCGAGCGCGTCTCCGCCGCCGAGGCGGACGAATATTTCGCTTCCCGCCCGCGCGGCAGCCAGGTGGCCTCCTCGGTCTCCCGCCAGTCCCGCCCGCTCGCCAGCCGCCAGGCGCTGATCGAGCAGGTCGATGCGCTCGGCCGCCGCATCGGCGATGGTCCCGTGCCGCGCCCGGCCCACTGGTCGGGCTTCCGCCTCGTGCCCCTCGCCGTCGAGTTCTGGAAGGATGGCGAATACCGCCTGCACGACCGCGTCCGCTTCACCCGCCCCGGCCCCGGCGCTCCCTGGACCAGCCAGCGGCTCTATCCCTGAGGGCACGCCGCGCGCCGCCCATTCCCCGGGCCCGGAAATTCCTCTAGAAGGCTGGAAATCCTCGGGGGCAGGGCATGGAGCCGCAGCGCGCCGCACCAGTGGTCTTCACCGGCACCCGCCTCGGGCTGGGCGCCGTCCTGCTGCGCGGCTACGCGCTCATGGTCCCCACCATCGGCATCTACCGCTTCTGGCTCGCCACCGCCAAGCGCCGCTTCTACTGGGGCCATACCGAGCTCGGCGGCGACGCGCTCGAATATACCGGCACCGCCCGGCAATTGCTGGTGGGCTTCCTCATGGCCCTCGCCGTCTTCCTGCCGCTCTACGGGCTGTTCTTCTTCCTGTCCACCCAGTCCACCGTCACCGCCGTCATCGGCTACGGGGCGGTGGCGGTGCTGCTCTGGTTTCTGTCGGGCTACGCCGCCTACCGCGCCCGCGACTTCCGCCTGTCGCGCACGCTCTGGCGCGGCATCCGCTTCGATCAGGCCGGCAGCGCCTGGGGCTATGCGCTGCGCCGCTTCCTGTGGTCGCTGCTCACCCTGGTCACGCTGGGCCTCGCCTATCCCTTCATGGCCGGCAACCTCTGGGCCTATCGCTACCGCCACAGCTGGTTCGGCAACCGGCAGTTCGCCTTCGAGGGTTCCTGGAAGCAGCTGGCGCTGCCCTACTATCTCGCCTGGCTGGGCGTCGTCGCCCTCGCCATCCTCGCCCTTGTCCTCTTCGTGCGCTCCGGCCGGCTCGACAGCCCCTTCGCCGGCGATCCGGCCGGTTATCTCTGGCTCGCCCTGCCGGGCGCGGCCGCCTTCGTCCTCGTCACCCTCTACCGCGCCGTCGAGATGACGCGCATGTTCTCCGCCGTCCGCCTCGGCGCGGCCGCGCTCACCCTGCGCATCACCCTGCGGGGGCTGCTCGGGCAATATCTGCTCTTCGGGCTGGCGCTGGTCGCCGCCTATCTGCTGCTGGCGCTGGGCGGGGCGGTGGTGCTCGGCGTCGTCGCCGGCGAGGCCTTCGTGGGCGGCGGCATCGATCCCGGCCGGCTCATGGCCTCCATGCAGTCCAGCCTCGTCACGCTCCTCGCCATCGTCTTCGGCTATCTGCTGGTCTTCGCCGCCTTCGCCTTCGTCAGCGAGCTGTTTCTCGGCTTCGGCTTCTGGCGCCTCGCCGCCCGGGGCGCTTCCGTCACCGGGCTCGACAGCCTCGCCGACGTGCGCGCCCGCGCCGAGGACAAGGCCCTGGCCGGCGAGGGCCTGGCCGACGCGCTCAATGTGGGAGGCTATTGATGACGATCGCCGCCCGCTACCACGACGGCGAGACCGCCGCCGTCCACGACGTCCATCTCGGCTATGAGCGCCTGGATGATGGCGGCACCCTGCTGATCCGCCGCGCCGGCACCGGCGACGTCCTCGCCCGCTGGCCCGCCGAAACCCTCTCCCAGCGCCCCGCCCGCCGCGGCGAGATGCGCCTCGCCTCCAGCGCCGCCGCCGATGGCGCGCGCGTCGTGGTGCGCGGCGACACCGAGATCGGCCGCATCGGCGCCACCCTGCCCATCCTGGCCGAGAGGCGCCAGCGCGAGCGCGGCCGCCAGGTGCGGCTGGCCCTGCTCTCCACCCTGGCGCTGGCCTCGGTCATCCTCGCCTATGTCTTCGGCGTGCCGCTGCTCGCCTCGCGCCTCGTGCAGCTCGTTCCCCCGGGCTGGGAGGAGGCCATCGGCGAGACCGTCGCCGGCCAGATGGAAGCCGCCCTGGGCGATGCCGGCGGCCTCGCCCTCTGCGATCCCGATCCGGCGAGCCTCGCCAACCGCGCCATCGCCCGCTTCGCCGCCGAGGCCATGGCCGGCACCGGCGCGCCCTTCACCCTCGACATCCGCGTCGTCCATTCCGACATCCCCAATGCCTTCGCCCTGCCGGGCGGGCGCGTCTATTTCCATTCCGCCCTGCTGCGCGAGGCCCGCTCGCCCGACGAGTTCGCCGGCGTCCTCGCCCACGAGATCGGCCATGTCGTCCATCGCCACGGCATGGAGCAGCTCATCTCCACCGCCGGCACCGGCGCCCTCATCGGCTTCATCCTCGGCGACATGACCGGCATCTCGGTGGCCGCCGGCCTCGGCGCCACCATCATCGATGCCCGCTTCTCCCGCGAGGCCGAGCGCGAGGCCGACCGGTTCGCCGCCGATCTCGCCCGCCGGCTCGACTATCAGCCCGCCGGCCTCGCCGAGCTCATCGGCCGGGTGGGCCAGGACAACGACTTCACCCGCGCCCTGGCCCTGCTCAGCACCCATCCGCTGACCGGCGAGCGCCTCGCCGCCCTGTCCGAGATGGGGCGCGAGCGGCCCCCGGGCCTGGTGCCGCCCTTCACCGCCGCCGAGTGGCGGGCCATCCGCGCCATGTGCGACGGACCGGCCACCAAGTCCAAGCCATGAGCTTTCTTCAAACAAGCGAAAGACCTTGGCTCTATCCTCTGCCCGGATCGTGCGCTCCCGGGCGCGGCGCAGGCCGCCGCCTTGCCCGCGGGCGCTTCTAGCGGGGGCCGGGCGCGCGTGCGCATATTGATCAGGACATCGAAATGGGCCATCTGGGCGCGCCGGCTGGGCAGCCTCGCCGTGCCGCTCGTGGTGCTGCCGGTGCTCATGCATCGCGAGCGCATCATCGAGTCGCCCGGCTTCCTCGTCGCCATGGCCTTCGCGGCCGTGGTCGGGGTGCTGGCGGTGCTGGTCGGCCTCGTCGCCCTGGCGCGGCTGTGGCACACCGGCGACATCGGCTGGGGCCGGGCCATCGCCGGCCTGCTGCTCGGCCTCGCCTGCCTCGCCCCCTTCTTCTGGTACGGCCATCTGGCGCTGTCCAATCCCCTGGCCACCGACATCGCCACCATCGACCGCGGCGAGCTGCCGCTGATCTTCGAGCCGGGCATGACCGACCTGCCGCCGCCGCGCCTGCTCACCGTCCAGCAGCGCCAGCGCTTCTTCCCCAACGCCACCACGCGCACCTATCCGCTCGATCCCGCCCAGCTCTTCGTCCTGGTCGAGCGGCTCGTCGCCGCCCAGGGCTGGGACGTGCGCCTGCGCCGCGAGCCGGGGCTGGCCGGCGAGCCGGGCCGCATCAATGCCCGCATCGTCACCCTGCTCGGCTGGCGCGAGGAGGCGGTGCTGCGCGTCGCCCCCATCGCCGGCGGCAGCGCCGTCGACATGCGCTCGGTCTCCCTCGCCGCCCCCAGCGATTTCGGCGCCAACGGCCGCCGCATCAGCGATTTCCTCGTCGCCCTCGACAACGAGGTCACCGCTTTCCTGCGCGACAACCCCACCCTCATCGGGACCCCCGAATCCGACGAGCCCAGCCCCGAGGTGGACGTGGGCAACGGGGACTAGGGCGTGTGGACATCTAGGCTGGTGCGGCCCCTCTCACCCCCAGATCGTCACCCTCGGGCTTGCCCCGAGGGCGACCAGGGGTGGCGTCGATGGCTCGCCGGGCCAGTCCCGGACCAGGCACAGACCCACCGCGAGCCAAGCTGTCAACACCACCTGGCGCGGTTCACGGCTCCCTGCTCCCCTCAAGGGGGAGGGAGACGCAGGGGCCTCCCTCGATGGGATCGAGAGCGCCCCCTAGGCGCTCAGCGTCCGCCGCACCGCCGCGTCCCAGCCCTTCACCTTCTCCCGCCGCGTCCGCTCGTCCATTTCCGGCTCGAAGCGCCGGTCGCGCGCCCAGCTCTTGGCGAAGTCCGCCATGCCGGGCCAGACGCCGGCCTTCATGCCCGCCAGCCAGGCCGCGCCCAGCGCCGTGGTCTCGAGGATGGTCGGGCGGTCCACCGGCGCGTCCAGCACGTCGGCCAGGAACTGCATGGTCCAGTCCGAGGCCACCATGCCGCCGTCGACGCGCAGCACCGTCTGGGTGCCGCGTCCCTTCCAGTCCCTGCGCATGGCCTCCAGCAGGTCGCGCGTCTGGTAGCACACCGCCTCCAGCGCCGCCCGGGCGATTTCCGCCGGGCCGGTATTGCGCGTCAGCCCGTAGATGGCGCCGCGCGCCTGCGCATCCCACCAGGGCGCGCCCAGCCCCACGAAGGCCGGCACCATGTAGACATGCTGGCCGGGGTCGGCGCTGCGCGCCAGCGGCCCGGTCTCGCTGGCCTGCTTGACCAGCTTCAGCCCGTCGCGGATCCACTGCACCGCCGCCCCGGCGATGAAGATCGAGCCTTCGAGCGCATAGGTGGTTTCCCCGTTTAGCCGATAGGCGATGGTGGTCAGCAGCCGGTTGCGGCTGCGCACCATGTCCTTGCCGGTGTTGAGCACGGCGAAGCATCCGGTGCCATAGGTGGATTTGACCATGCCCGGCTCGAAGCAGGCCTGCCCGATGGTCGCCGCGTGCTGGTCCCCCGCCACTCCCAATATGGGGATGGCGGCGCCGAACAGCGCCGCCTCGGTGGCGCCGAAATCGTCGGCGCAGTCCTTCACCTCCGGCAGCATCTGCATCGGCACGTCCAGCAGCTCGCAGAGCTCCCGGTCCCAGCGGTTGCGGGCGATGTCGAACAGCAGCGTCCGTGCCGCATTGGTGGCGTCGGTGGCGTGCACCCGCCCGCCCGTCAGCCGCCAGATCAGGAAGCTGTCTATGGTGCCGAAGGCCAGTTCGCCCCGCCTCGCCCGCGCCCGCGCGCCCTTCACCTTGTCCAGCAGCCACTTCACCTTGGTGCCGGAGAAATAGGGGTCGAGCAGCAGCCCGGTTTTCTTCGTCACCAGCCTCTCGTGTCCCGCCCGCTTCAGCCTCGCGCACAGCGCTGCCGTCCGCCGGTCCTGCCACACGATGGCGTTGTGGATCGGCTTGCCGGTCTTGCGGTCCCAGATCACCACCGTCTCGCGCTGGTTGGTGATGCCGATGGCGGCGATGTCGCCGGCCGCGATCCTGGCCGCCTGCAGCGCCGTCCGCACCGACCACGCCACGCTGTCCCAGATCTCCTCGGGGTCGTGCTCCACCCAGCCGTCCTCGGGGAAGATCTGGGTGAACTCCTTCTGCCCCACCCCCGCGATCCGGCGCGCGCCGTCGAACACGATGGCGCGGCTCGATGTCGTCCCCTGGTCGATCGCCAGCACGAACTTGGTCATCAACATCCTCCACTCAACTTCCCCTCTCCCCTTGTGGGGGAGGGACGGGAATTTCCTCGTTCAGAGGAAATTCCAGGGTGAGGGGTGCTCTCCGCCGATGCGGTGCGGATGCGAAACCGCACACCCCTCATCCACCCCTTCGGGCCGCAGGACCGCCGGCTACCCCGCCAGATAGTCCTCCAGCCGCGCCGCCTCCTCCGGCGTCACCCGCAGCCCCAGCTTGGTGCGCCGCCACAATATGTCTTGTGCCGTCCGCGCCCATTCCTGCGCAACCAGATAATCCACCTCGGCGGCATGCAGCCCGGCCCCGAAATGGGGGCCGAGCTCCTCCGGCTGGCGCGCATCGCCGAGAATGGCCCGCGCCCGGGTGCCGTAGAGCCGCATCAGCCGCCGCAGCAATTCGGGGGGCAGGCCGGGATAGTCGAGCCCCAGCCGCCGCACTTCCGCCTCGAAGCTCTTCACCCCGAAATCGCCGCCGGGCAGGGTGCTGTTCCTGGTCCAGGCCGCGCCCTTGCGGCCCAGCACCCCCTCGATCTTCTCCAGCACCGCCTCGGCCAGCCGCCGCGAGGTGGTCAGCTTGCCGCCGAACACGTTGATCGCCGCTCCCGTCGCCGCGTCGCCCTCGAGCTTGAGCACATAGTCGCGCGTCGCCTCCTGGGCGGCGCTGGCCCCGTCGTCATAGAGCGGCCGCACCCCCGAATAGCTCCATACGATCGCCTCCCGCTTCACCGGCTGGGCGAAATATTCGCTCGCCGCCGAGAGCAGGTAGTCGGTCTCCTCCGCCGAGATCGCCACGTCCTCGGGGTCGCCGCGATAGTCGCGGTCGGTGGTGCCGATCAGGGTGAAGTCGTCCTCGTAGGGGATGGCGAAGATGATGCGCCCGTCCGCGTTCTGGAAGATGTAGCAGCGGTCGTGCTCGTAGAGCTTGCGCACCACGATATGGCTGCCCTGCACCAGCCGCACGTTGCGCGCCCCGTTGCGTCCCATCACGCCGTTGATCACCGCGTCCACCCAGGGCCCGGCGGCGTTGACCAGCATCCGCGCCCGCAGCGTCTGGCTGCCGCCCTCGCCCTCGAGCCGCACGGTCCAGCCGCCGTCCTCGCGCCGCGCCTCCGCCACCTTGGTGCGCACATGGACGGCCGCGCCCCGGTCCGCCGCGTCGCGGGCATTCAGCACCACGAAGCGCGCATCGTTCACCCAGCAGTCGGAATATTCGAAGCCCAGCCGGTAGCCCGGCTTCAGCGGCTTGCCGGCCACGTCCCGCGTCAGGTCCAGCGTCCTGGTCGGCGGCAGCAGGCGCCGCCCGCCCATGTGGTCGTACATCGCCAGCCCCGCCCGCAGCACCATGGCGGGCCGCAGCCCCTTGTGGTGCGGCAGCACGAAGCGCAGCGGCCAGATGATGTGGGGCGCGGCCGCCCACAACACCTCGCGCTCCGCCAGCGCCTCGTGCACCAGGCGGAATTCGTAGTGCTCGAGATAGCGCAGCCCGCCATGGATCAGCTTGGTCGCCGCCGAGCTGGTGCCCGAGGCCAGGTCGTGCATCTCCGCCAGCGCCACGCTGTAGCCGCGCCCCGCCGCGTCGCGCGCCACGCTGGCGCCGTTGATGCCGCCCCCGATCACGAAAACATCCAGCATCGCCGTCCTGTCCGCTCCTCAGCCGATATTTCGTTTCTACGCCATTTGCTTTCGTTTTGGAACCGGTGTTCTTTCGTTTCCGCCTGGCTTGGCCATCTATCCTCTTCCATACAAGCCCGAGGTTGACCGCCGCCCCGCCAGCCTTTAGGGCAGGGGGCGTCCCTCCGGCCCGGATCGGCCAATGCTCGCCATTCTCTCCGTCATCGCGCCCATCTTCGCGCTCATCGCCTTCGGCTATGGCGCGGTGCGCTTCCGCCTGTTCCCGGCCGACGGCATCAAGTCGCTCATCGCCTTCGTCAACAATTTCGCCACGCCCTGCCTGCTGTTCTATTCCATCTCCACCAGCGATTTCCGCGCGGCCTTCAACATCGGCATCATCGGCCCCTACTACCTCGGGGCCATCGTCTGCTTCGCCCTCGGCAGCGTGCTGGCCTATCGCGTCTTCGGCAACCGGCCGGGCGAAAGCGTCTCGGTGGGCTTTTCGGGCACCTTCACCAATACCGTGCTGGTCGGCCTGCCCATCCTGTCGCGCGCCTACGGGCCCGAGGCGCTGCCGGTCACCCTGTCCATCATCGGCCTGCACGGCGCCATCCTGCTCACCCTCGGCATGGTCACCATGGAACTGGTGCGCCGCGACGGCCAGTCGCTGGCGCGCACCCTGGTGGTGGCGCTGCGCCGGGTGGTGTCCAATCCGCTCATCTGGGGCATCGCCGCCGGCATCGTCGGCTCGCTGGTCAATCTTCGGCTCGTGGAGCCGGCCGAGGCCTTCTTCTCGATGATGAGCCAGGCCGTGGTGCCCGCCGCCCTGTTCGGCATCGGCGGCGCCCTCAACGAATTCAAGCTCAGCGAGAACTGGAAGCAGGCGCTGGTGGCCTCGCTCATCAAGCTCGTCGTCCACCCCGCCATCGCCTATCTGCTCATGGTCTGGGTGCTGCGCGTGCCCATGGAGATCGCCCGCTACGGCGTCCTGCTCGCCGCCATGCCGGCCGGCGTCAACATCTACGTCTTCGCCACCTATTACGACCGCGGCGTCAGCGTCGCCGCCAATACCATCCTCATCTCCACCATCGTCTCCGCCCTGTCCATCTCCGCCTGGCTCTACGTGCTGAGCCTGTAGGAAAGGCCGGACCATTCTTCTTCCCCTCGGGGAGAAGGTGGCGCGCAGCGCCGGATGAGGGGGTCTTCAAGCCGCCTTCACCTCCGCCTTCTGCGCCAGCTCCCCCACCGGCACCGCGCGCAGCGGGCTGGCGCTTTCCGCGTCGAGCCCCACCGCCAGCCGCACATAGCGCTCGGTGGGGCAGAGCTGGTGGCGCGCGTCGAAGCCGATCCAGCCCAGCGCCTCGTCATGGGCCTCCGCCCAGGCATGCAGGCCGCCCGGCTGCTCGGCGTCCGCCGCCAGATAGCCCGTCACATAGCGCGCCGGAATGTCCAGCGCCCGCGCCGCGCCGATGAACAGATGCGCATAGTCCGCCGCCGGCGGCAGCGTCCCGGCCTCGGCGGCGCCCTGGCGCTGCACCTGCGATCCGTCGGCCTGCATCTGGCTCTGCCCCGCCTCCGGCTCGGCCAGGCCCAGCGTCTCGCCCACCCGCGCCATCAGCGCGTGCAGCACGTCCAGCCGCGTCTCCCGCCCATTGCGGAACTTGCCGTAGACGGTCACCGGCGCCCGGGTCAGCGGCGTCACCCGCTTGTAGAGCGCCGGCACCGGCTCGCCGCCCGGCCTGCCCAGCACGCCGTTGGTGTCGCGCGTGCTCACCACGCCGCGCGCCGCCACCGCGATGCTGCCCTCCGGCCGCGCCTGGTTCACCAGATGCACCGTGTTGCCATAGGCGTCGGCGAAGCGTCCCGCATTGCCGATCCCGGCCACCTCGACGCTCCAGCTCTCGGTGCTCTGCGTCGGCCCGGTGGGCGGCGTCAGCATCAGGTGCAGCACCGCCTGGGCGGTTCCCGGCGGCACGGTCAGGGTCAGCGTGTGGTCGATGGCGATGCGCATGGCGTCAGTAGAAATTGTAGCTTTCCGACAGGGCGTCGGTCACCCTGTTGTTGCGGGCGATGAACTCCACCAGGAATTCGTGCAGCCCGTGGGCGAAGATCGAGTCCATGCTCGCCCCTTCCACCATGGCCAGCAGCTCCGCCGCCGCGTCGTGGCAGCATTCCCGGCGGCCGTAGAACTCGCCCAGCATGTCGAGATTCTGCTGCACGAAGCGGGCGCAGAAGATCAGCGAGCGCGGCATTTCCGGCCTCAGGATCAGGAAGTCGGCGATGTTGTGGGCCTTGTAGCGGTCGTGATAGACGTGCCGGTAGGCCCGGTGGGCCGAGGCCGCGCGCAGGATCAGCGTCCATTGCTGGATGTCGAGATCCCCGCCCACCAGCGTCGCCCGCGGCAGCAGCACGTAATATTTCATGTCGAGGATGCGTGCGGTGTTGTCCGCCCGCTCGACGAAATTGCCCGCCTGCAGGAACGCGAAGCCGTCGTCGCGCAGGATCGTGCCCAGAAGCGCCCCGCGGAACTCGTGGCTGCGGTGCTTCACCCATTGCAGCAGGCCCAGCAGCTTGGCCCCGCGCACGTCCCGCGGCTTGATCTGGGAGAATTCCAGCCACGCCTCGTTCATGCTCTCCCACATGTCGGTGGTGATGGCCGTGCGCACCGAGCGCGCATTGGTGCGCGCCGCCATCAGGCAGGAGAACACCGAGCTGGCATTGTTGGGGTCGAACATCATGTAGTGGGCGACCGTGTCCACGTCGGCCACCTCGTGCTTCTCGGCGAAGCCCTCGTCCACCTCGGCCGCCTGCATCATCGAGATCAGGTGCTCGCTCGCCCCGCCCTCGCGCCGGCTGGTCAGGCTCATGCGATAGCCCACCTCCAGCAGCCGCGCCATGTTCTCCGCCCGCTCCACATAGCGCGACAGCCAGAACAGGTTCGCCGCCGTCCGCCCCAGCATCCTCATCGGCAACCCTCCCGACAAAGGAATCCCCGCAATGCAGCGCCGGCCATCCTCAATCTTCCAGCACCCAGGTGTCCTTGGTGCCTCCGCCCTGCGACGAGTTCACCACCAAGGAGCCCTTCTTCAGCGCCACCCGGGTCAGCCCGCCGGGGGTGATCCGCACCTCGTCGCCCACCAGCACATAGGGGCGCAGATCCACGTGCCGCGGCGCCACGTCGCCATTGATGTGGGTGGGGCAGGTGGACAGCGACAGCGTCGGCTGCACGATGTAGTTGTCCGGCCGCGCCTCGATCTTCCTTTTGAATTCGGCCTGCTGCGCCTTGGTCGAGGTCGGCCCCACCAGCATGCCGTAGCCGCCCGAGCCGTGCACCTCCTTCACCACCAGCTCGTGGATGTTCTCCAGCACCCATCGGCGCTGCGCCTCGTCGGTGCAGTTGTAGGTCGGCACGTTGGCGAGCAGCGCCTTCTCGCCGAGATAGAATTCGATGATCTCCGGCACATAGGTATAGACCGCCTTGTCGTCGGCGATGCCGGTGCCCGGCGCGTTCACCAGCGTCACGTTGCCGGCGCGGTAGGCGTCGAACAGCCCGGGCACGCCCAGCATGGAATCGGGCCGGAAGGTCAGGGGGTCGAGGAAGTCGTCGTCGATGCGCCGGTAGATCACGTCCACCCGCTCGGGGCCGGTGGTGGTGCGCATGTAGACCTTGCCGCCGTCCACGAACAGGTCGTGCCCCTCGCACAGCTGGGCGCCCATCTGGTCGGCGAGGAAGGAGTGCTCGAAATAGGCCGAGTTGTAGATGCCCGGCGTCAGCACGGCGATGTTCGGCGTGCCGTTGGCCCCCTCGGGCGCCACGCTCTCCAGCGTCCGCCGCAGGTTCTCCGGATAGGTCTCGACCGGCGCCACCTTGGTGCGCTGGAACAGGTCCGGCGCCAGCATCATCATCGCCTCGCGGTCCTCCAGCATGTAGGAGACGCCCGAGGGCGTGCGCAGATTGTCCTCCAGCACGTAGAACTCGTCCGGCCCCACCCGCACGATGTCCACCCCGATGATATGGGCATAGACCCCCTTGGCCGGCTCCAGCCCCATCATCTGCGGGCAGAAGGCCTCGTTCTGCAGCACCAGCTTTTCCGGCACCCGTCCGGCCTTCAATATCTCCTGGCGGTGATAGATGTCGTAGAGGAAGGCGTTGAGCGCCCGCACCCGCTGCTCGATCCCCTTGGCGAGCCGGCGCCATTCGTTGGCGGCGATGATGCGGGGGATGACGTCGAAGGGGATGACCTTCTCGGTGCCTTCCTCCGAGCCGTAGACGGCGAAGGTGATGCCCAGCTTGCGGAAGATCGCCTCGGCATCGGCCTGCATCAGCGCCAGCGCCTTGTCGGGTTGTTCGTCCAGCCACTGGCTGAGGGCGCGGTAGGGTTCGCGGACGGACCCGTCCGGATTGTACATTTCGTCAAACGGCGTCTTGTCGCCCATTATGCTCCGCTTGGGTGATACGGCTTTCCCATCGCCTCGTCATTGCTACACATCTCGTCGCCGCCGTCCAGACAGTCAAAAAGGCGATGTGCCCGTTTTTCGTGCAGCCCCGGCTTGCCGAACCGCCCCCGGAAATGCTCTCATTCGCCGCGAAATCATCCCGTCCCCGTTCACGGAGTCATTCCCGCCTCGTTCGCGCAGCGGGGCGGGAAGCCATCATCTGATCGTCCAGCTCCGTCAGAGACCGTTTCCATGACCATCGAAATCCTCCAGACCTACCCCCTTCTCGCCTCCTGCGAACAGGCCCTGGCCCGGCGCTACACCGTCCACAAGCTGCACGAGGTCGCCGACAAGGATGCCTGGCTGGCCGAGCACGGCGCGCGCATCCGCGGCCATGCCGGCGCCGGGGTGCAGGCCGACCTCATGGACAGGCTCCCCAATCTCGAGATCATCGCCGGCTTCGGGGTAGGCTACGATTCCATCGACACCGCCGCGGCGCGGGCCCGCGACATCCGCGTCACCAACACGCCCGACGTGCTCAACGACGCGGTGGCCGAGCTCGCCATCGGCCTGATGATCGCCCTGGCCCGCCGCATCCCCCAGGCCGACCGCTTCGTGCGCGAGGGCCGCTGGGCCGCTGGCAATTACGGCCTGTTCTCCGAGCTCACCGGCAAGACGGTGGGCATTCTCGGCCTCGGCCGGATCGGCAAGGAGATCGCCCAGCGCGCCCAGGCCATGAAGATGCGGGTGGTCTATTTCGGCCGCCGCCACCAGCCCAACGTGCCTTACGTCTACTACGACGATCTCGAGCACATGGCCCGCGACAGCGACTGGCTGGTGCTCGTCGCCCCGGGCGGCAAGGGCACCGAGGGCATCGTCTCGCGCCGGGTGCTCGAGGCGCTCGGGCCCGAGGGCCGGCTGGTCAACATCGCCCGCGGCACGCTGGTGGACGAGCCGGCGCTGGTCGAGCTCCTGGCCGGTGGCGGCCTCGGCGGCGCCGCGCTCGACGTCTTCGTCGACGAGCCCCGGGTGCCCGAGGCCCTGCTCGGCCTCGACAACGTGGTGCTCTCCCCCCACCAGGGCAGCGCCACCCGCCAGACCCGCGACGCCATGGGCGCCCTGCTGGTCGCCAATCTCGACGCCCACTTCGCCGGCGAACCCCTGCCCAGCGCGGTGGTGTGACCGCCTGCGGCGCGAGACGGGGGAGGGGGCCTACTCCAGATTCTCCTGCACCATCGTGCCCGCCGCGTGGATGCACACCATCTCCAGCCGCTCCGGCCCGATGGCGGTGAATTTGTGCGGCGTGTTGGCCGGCACCACGCCGATGTCGTCGCGGCCCACCTCGAACGTCGCGTCCCCGGCCACCACCAGCGCCCGCCCGCGCTTGACGATCCAGGTTTCGGCATAGGGATGGGTGTGCAGCGGCGGGCCCTGTCCGTCCCCGGCATCGACCGAGAAGAACGAGATCGGCGTGCCATGGGCCCCGCCCTCGAAGCGGATGGTGCGGCTGGCGCCGGCCGGCCGGTCGGCAGCGGGCAGGATGGAAATCATCGTCTGTGTCCTCCGTGTTGCCCAGGCGACGAACGGGCCCCGGCCGTTTCGACATGGCATGCCGATCCCCGCGCCCGGGGCGATTGACGCCTGCATGCCGCCCCGGTATCAGCCCCTGCCGGGGCCGCTAGTCTCGGCCGCTGAATCCACACGCATCCGGCCCTTCGGCCGATGGGGGGCAAGTCGATGACCGAATGGTGGCGCGGCGGGGTGATCTATCAGGTCTATCCCCGTTCGTTTCAGGACAGCAATGGCGACGGGGTGGGCGACCTGCCCGGCATCATCGACCGGCTCGATCACATCGCCGGGCTCGGCGTCGACTGCATCTGGCTGTCCCCCATCACCCAGTCGCCCCAGGCCGACATGGGCTACGACGTCTCCGACTATCTCGAGGTGGACCGCCTGTTCGGCTCGCTGCAGGATTTCGACGTGCTGATCGCCAAGGCCCATGCCCTGGGCATCAAGGTCATCATGGACCAGGTGGTCAGCCACACCTCCGACCAGCACCCCTGGTTCCAGGAATCGAGCTTCTCGCGCGACAATGCCAAGGCCGACTGGTATGTCTGGGCGGACGCCAATCCCGACGGCACCCCGCCCAACAACTGGCTCTCGGTGTTCGGCGGCTCCGCCTGGGAGTGGCACACCGCCCGCCGGCAATATTACCTGCACAATTTCCTCACCTCCCAACCCGATCTCAACTTCCACAATCCGAAGGTGCAGGATGCGGTGCTGGAGGTGATGCGCTTCTGGCTCGACCGCGGGCTGGACGGCTTCCGCCTCGACACGGTCAACTACTATTTCCACGACGCCAGGCTGCGCTCCAATCCGCCGCTCAAGGCCCTGAAGGGCAAGCCGGTCACCAATCCCTACGACATGCAGAGCCATCGCTATTCCAAGAGCCAGCCCGAGAACGTCGCCTGGCTGCGCCGCGTCCGCGCCTTGCTCGACGAATATCCCGGCGCCGCCACCGTCGGCGAGGTGGGCGACGAGGAGCGCGGGCTGGAGCTGATGAAGCGCTACACCTCCGGCAGCGACCTGCTGCACATGTGCTATTCCTTCGATTTCCTCGGCCCCAAATTCTCCGCCGCCCATTTCCGCTCCAAGATCGAGGCCTTCTTCGCCGGCGGCGAGACCGGCTGGCCCTGCTGGAGCTTCTCCAACCACGACGTCATCCGCCACATGACCCGCTGGGCGCCCCACAGCGTCTCCCCGGCCGATCTGTCGCGCCAGGCGGCGGCGCTGCTGCTGACCCTCAAGGGCACGGCCGGCCTCTATCAGGGCGAGGAGCTGGGCCTCGCGGAGGCCGACATCCTGTTCGAGGAGCTGACCGATCCGCGCGGCAAGCGCTTCTGGCCCGAGGACAAGGGCCGCGACGGCTGCCGCACGCCCATGCCCTGGCAGGGCAACCTGCCCCATGCCGGCTTCACCACCGGCACCCCCTGGCTGCCGGTCAAGCCCGCCCAGGCCGCCCTCAGCGTCGACGTGCAGAACGCCGATCCGGATTCCACCCTCAATTTCTACCGCAATTTCCTCGCCTGGCGGAAAACCCATCCGGCCCTCATCGCCGGCGACATCGCCTTCTTCGACTGCGACGAGCCGGTGCTGGCCTATCGGCGCTTCGCCGGCGGCGACGAGCTGATCTGCGTCTTCAACCTCTCCCCCGAGGGCCGCACCGTCACCCTCTCCGGCGTCGAGCCAACGCTGGAACCGCTCAGCCGCAACGCCGCCCTTTCCGGCTCCGCCCTCACCCTCGCCCCCAACGGCTTCGCCCTCCTCCCGGCCCCCGCCGGCAAGGCCGGGATACGCTACAAGGCCTGAGCGGGGAGTGTTCGCGCCACAGGGCGGGGCTGCCCCCGGGTCAGGCCCGGAAGGCGGCCCCGCCCTGTGGCGGTATGCGGACCCGCCTCGGCGCTCGCCGGAGCGTCGGTCCTCAATACACCCGCTCGAAGGTCCTGGGATCGAAGAACTGCATCTCCTCCCCGCCGCCGGGCTTGCGCACGAAGGCGCGGATGCAGCCGCTCCAGCGCTCCACGCGGGTGGCGTCCACCCCCTTTTGCCGCAGCCGCATCAGGTCGAATTCGTTGATCTCGCTTTCGGTGAAGGTCCCGCCGACCGAGACCCCGAACGAGATGTGCACGCCCGGCGGGCTGCCGAGGCAGAAGGGGGCGGCCTGTGCCGGCACGGTCAGCCCCACGAGGGCGGCGACGAGGACGAGGGAACGCAGGGGCATGGTCAACTCCGGATCGGCGGCATCGGATGCGCCGGACGGCGCGGGTTCTCTTCCCGTGGGAAAAAGGGGCGGGGCAGGGGCTTGGGCGGCCCGCGCGGCTCCGTTTCCCTTCCCCGGCGGGGAAGCGGGAATTCTCCACGATTCCATCGAATGCGGAAACGTCCTAAATGTGGCGGCCCTGCGCCTTTTTCTCCTGCCAGCGCACCAGCATCACCACGGCGGGGATGGCGAAGC
>Ga0065721_10051096_pt1 | contig 16295 bp, 10 predicted proteins | sample Mesricmetagenome_FD_59108 | JGI IMG/M metagenome (GOLD analysis project Ga0065721, IMG submission 59108) | Mesophilic microbial community from rice straw/compost enrichment Sample: eDNA_1 v2 (version 2) | ecosystem: Engineered > Solid waste > Grass > Composting > Bioreactor | place: USA: Davis... | reverse complement strand
ACCATCTCCCGAGGGGAAAAGAGAGCAGCAGCCCGATTCCTCCGAATAAGCCCAGGATATAGACATCCTCCCAGATTTTCATCGTGAAGATGGACGAGACCGCCTGGTTCACCGTCGTCACCGCGTAGCTTCCCCGATAATTGAACGACTGGCCCAATCCCGTGAACGTCGCGTTGATGGCGATGCCGACCAGGATCAGCCGGAGCGGATTCAATTGCGAGCGCCAGGACAACGAATAGACGAGGAAGCACGCGAGCGCTCCTCCAAGTACGGAGAACAGCGGCGACCAGAAATACAGCATCGGGAAAATCGTCACGACCGTTAGAGACACCAACCCCGCTCCCGAAGAGATGCCGATGATGCCCGGCTCCGCCAGCGGGTTCCTCATGACGGCTTGCAGCAGAACGCCGGAGACGGCCAGCGAGGCTCCGGTCAGCATCGACACGACGATGCGGGGGAATCGCAGATCGCGGATGATCTCGACCTGCTCGCTTCCTCCGAAGAGAAGCCCCCGGATTAATTCGTTGAAGCCGACTTTAATGCTGCCGGTCATCATGGAGAACACGGCAGTAAAGATCAATAGGGCCGAAATGACGAGAAACACGCTAAATCGTTTAACCATGAGGGATCTTCCTTTGCGCCGTTCGATGAGTCGTTCGCCGGGGTTCGGCATCACGGGTACAGCATCGGTAGCAGAGCTTCCATCGCTTCGTCCGCCGCGATGTTCGCCGTCGTCCCGAACAAGGCTTCCTCCAAGTCGTAGACGCGACCGTTCCGAACGGCGCTGAAGTGCTTCCAGATATCGTTCTTCTTAAATTCCTCGTCGAACATCTTCACGACCTCTTCCGGCATGCCGTGGGCGGCGCGCAGAATAACGTCGGGGTTCGACCTCTGGAGATATTCCGTGTTCGAAGCCAGGAACTCGACCTTCTCGCCCTGGACGATGTTCACGCCCCCCAGCAGACGAACCAGGTCCCCGATGTAGGAATGCTCCGTCGCGACCAGGTAGCTCCCCGGAACGCCAAGCAGGATAAGCACCGTCGGCGCCTTCTTGCCGGCAACGGCGGCCTGAATCTCGCTCAGCTTCGCGTCGTAGCCGCCGACGAGCTCGGCGGCTTGCTCTTGCTTGCCGAATTTCTCGCCCAGCTTCGTAATCTCTTCCTGCATCTTGGCCAGACTCGTCAAGTCCAGGAACGTCGCGTCGATCTTGGCCGCCTCGAAGACCGGCTCGAGCTCGTATTGGAGTGTGGTGACCGACAGCACATCCGTCGGCTTCAGCGATTTGACGAGCTCCATGTCCGGGCTCATCGGGTTGCCTACCTTCGTGACGCCCGCGTATCGTACCGGCAGCGTCTTGGCGCTCGTCGGGATGCCGACCAGATCCGCTTCAAGCTTATCCAGGATTTGGGTGATCGCCACCGTCGTCGAGACGATCCGGCGCTCCGGCGCCGCGGAGACCGTCGTTGCCGCGGATCCGCCCGCCGCTTCCGACGCGGGCGCCGTTGCCGACGGCGATGCGCTCTTCGCGTTGCCGCCTTGCGCCTCCGGCTGGTTGTTGCCACAGCCCGTTAGAGCAAGAAGGAACGCCAGGACAATGACGGGCAGCTTGAGTCTCGATAAGAACACCCTATTAACCTCCTATGCCGCCGGTTGGGTTCTGCCCGTTCTTTCTTCTCCAGAAGTACCAGGCTGCGCCTGCGAGCAAGATCAACGCGACGACCGATACGGTCCAGATAAGGGCGGCGTTCGATCCTCCGTCGTCTTCTTCCGCGACCGCGGAAGCCGAAGCTTCTTCGACGGCTGCGCCTGCGGCCAGCTCGCCGGTCGTCTCGCTCGCCGACGCTTCGCGGTCGCTCTCTTCCGGCGTCTCGGCGTTCGCGGCTTCCGTTGCTTCCGGCTCGACCTCCGAGGACGCCGCGCCGCTTGGGGATGCGGAAGTCGATTCCGGTGCCGGCGCCTCTTCCGCTAAGCCCGCAGCCGGTGCGCTTGCGGCATCCGACGGCTGCGCGGCGGAATCGGTTTGCTTCGGCGTTTCGCCGGCCGCAGCGGTCTTAGTCGTCTCGGCCGGCTTAGCAGGCTCGGTCGGCTTCTCCGAAGGAGCTGCCGACGATTCCGCAGGCTTCGTCGTTGCCGCAGGAGCCGGCGACGGGGATGGCTGCGCCGACGGCGACGGGCTCGGGGATGGCGATGGACTCATGGATGGCGATGGGGACGGCGCTGCCGCCGCTTCTGCCGCCTTCACCAGCTTCAAGCTGTTCATATCGAACACGATCCGAATCGTGTAATCATGGTCGTAGTCAATATCCGGAACGGTGACGTGGATCTTGGAGACGATCGGCTTCGTCACGTCCGCCGCGAACTCGACAAGCCGGACGTCGTCCTTCTCCTCGATGACTTTGGTATCGACATAGCCGTCTCCGCTGCCCGGCACTTTGAATTGCGTTACCCATGCGCTGTGGTTGACCGACAGCCGTACCGTAGCCTTGCCGCCATTTATGACAACCGTCGCCGGTTTCTCCCAATAGTCGTTAGCCATGGAGACGGAATCGTCTTCGGCTTTGAGCACCAGATAGTCGGCGGCGTAGGTGCCGTTATCGACCGCCGCTTCGACCTTGGCCGCGTTCGGCCAAAGCATCATGCATATCCATAACGCCGTCGCAGCGACGCCAAAGACCGCTCTATTTTTCAAAAGATTACCCTGCCTTTCGTACGATCTAAGTGATAATGATAATTATTATCATTTATGCTACCAATCATTGGGCTTTATTGTCAACGCTTTTTCGCAAACAGGGCTCTCAAGAGCCGCCGTACCGGTCTCTCGAAAGCCCTCGGAATTCTCGTTACGCGCTTGGGCTCTCTACTTGCTCAAGCGGCTGGCGCACGACCTTCACGTCGTAGAAAACGATCTTGTTCGAGAGGATATATTCCGGCGTCTGACGGTGCGCATGGGATTCGCGGAACGCTTCGCTCTTCGTCCAAGCCTGGAAGTCCTCCTTGGTCTCCCATCTCGTGCTGACCGTCACTTCGTCGTACTCCTTCGTATTCTCCGTCAGCATGACCTCGAGGCCGAGAAAGCCTTTCATTCCTTCTACCTTGCCTGCTTTGTTGAAGCGTTCGATGAGCAGCATTCCGCTGCCTTTGGTGATCTGGGATACGTTCGTCACGATAACCATGGACGATTCCTCCTTAACGGGTTGTGGGATAGGGATAATGATCGGGTAGTCGCCCCGCAGATCCACCTTGGCGACCACGCCGAATACATTCAACATAAAGCGGCGGTTAATGACCGCCCTCGGCGGACCGCTGACGACGACGCGGCCGTTCTCCATCGCGATCAGATGGTCGCAGTAGGCCGCCGCCTGCTGAAGATCGTGAAGCACCATCACGATCGTCAGGTTCAGCTTCCGATTCAGGCTCTTCAGCATCTCCATGATCTCGAGCTGATGGGACAGATCCAGATAGGTCGTCGGCTCGTCGAGAAGCAGGACGCTCGATTCCTGGGCCAATGCCATCGCGATTCGGGCCTTCTGCTGCTCGCCGCCGGACATCGTATGGAACAACCGGTTCTCGTTATGCCGGATGCCCGTCGTCGATAAGGCCCAATCGATCGCCTTCTCGTCTTCCGGCGTCGGCCGGTAGCGGAACATCGATTGCCGGGGCGCCCGGCCGTAGGCGACCAGCTCCCGCACCGTTACGTCGGGGACATGGCCTTTCTCCTGGCTGAGCAAGGAGACGAGCTGCGCGAATTCCTTCCGGGAATAAGCGCCGATCGGAACGTCGTCGTAACGGATCAGTCCGTTGTCCGGCTTGGTTAATCTGGCCAGCACGCGGAGCAAGGTCGACTTGCCCGAGCCGTTGCGTCCGACGATGGCGGTTATTTGTCCCCTCGGAATCGTTTCGCTGATCTCCCGGAGCTCGAAGTTCTCGAACCGGCTCCCAAGATCTTCTATCCTTATCTCCGCCATTACCGGACCAGCCTCCTTTTCTTAAGCAGCACTAGGAAAAACGGGGCGCCGATGCAAGCCAGCAGAACCCCGGCCGGCAGCTCGATCGGATCGAACCAGCTCCTCGCGGCCGTATCTGCCGCCACCATCAAAGCCGCCCCTCCCGCAATGGAGTAGGGGAGAAGATAGCGGTAATCGTCGCCGATCAGGAGCCTTACGGCATGCGGCACGATCAAGCCGACGAAGCCGACTAGGCCCGCGACGCTGACGGCCGCTCCCGCCAGCAGCGACGCCAGCGCGACGATCAGGAAGCGTTGGCGCTCCACGTGCTGGCCGAGCGACTGGGCCGACTGGTCTCCTAGGGTTAACAGATTGGACGCCTTGGCCGCGAACGGAACGAGCGACAGTCCGATAACGGCGTAGGGGAGCAGGAATTGCAGATGGGGCCAGCTTCTGCCGGCTAGCCCGCCCGCCAGCCAAGGAATCACGCTCTGGATCCGGTCGCTGTTGAGCACCATGATGCCGTTCATGACTCCGCCGAGAAGAGCGTTGACCGCGATTCCGGCTAGCACGATTTTGGTCGGGGAGCTTCCGCCGTCCCATGCCAGCAAATAGATCAGCATGGCGGACAGCAAGGCGCCCCCGAACGCAAAACCGGGAAGAAGATAGCCGAACTGCGGGAACAGCACCAGCGCGACGACGGCGGCGAGGCCGCCGCCCGCCGACACCCCGATGATTCCGGGATCGGCGAGCGGATTGCGCATGACGCCTTGCAGCAAGGCTCCCGACGCAGCCAGGCACGCCCCGACGAGCAGGCCGACCAGCACGCGCGGAAGGCGCAAATTCCATAGGATCGCTTCGTGCGCCGGATCGCCTTCGTTAAAGACGATGCGCCATATTTCCGGCACGGAGATGGACACCGAGCCGCTTCCGATTCCGTAGAGCACCGAGGCGATCAGGATCGGCGCGAGCGCGATCCCGATCCAGCGCCTTCTGTCGTTTCTTGCTTGCACGTTCATGAATCCAGAAGCCCCCCAAGCAGGTTCACGGCCTCCATCACCCGGGTGCCCGGGTTCGTGCCGAACAATTCGGACGGAAGAACGCGAATTCTCCCCTCCTTGACCGCCGAGATCGTGTTCCAAGCCGGATTGCTCTCCATCTCGCGGATAAAGCCCTTCTCGACTTCCTCCGCGTTGGCGTGCGTCATGATGAGGATGAGGTCGGGATTCGTCTCCACGACCCGCTCCGTGTTCAATTGCGCGTATTGCGGGTAGTTCTGCAGCCTGGGGAATTCCGCCGCGACGTTGAGCCCTCCCGCCGTCTCCAGAAGGTTGCCCGCCAAAGAATTCGGCAGCGCGGCCAAATACGTTCCGGGCGCTCCGTATACGATCAGCACCCGCTTCTCACTTGTGCGGGCCTGGAACGCGGACAGCTCCCGATCGATCCCCGCGACAAGCTCGGCGGCCTTGTCTTCCTTGCCGAGAAGCTTGCCGATCAGCCGGATCTGGCTCTTGATATCGTCGATCGAGTTGGCTTGCGTCAGGACGAGCTTCGCTCCGATCGTCGACAGCGGCGCCTCGTCGTTCGCGTTGATCGGATAATTGCCAAGCACGACATCCGGGCGAAGAACCGCGATTTTCTCCAGGTCGACCGTGTGGACCGACCCGACGACCGGCACCTCGCGCACCTCCTCGGAATCGAGAAGGCCGTCGTTATCCTCCGGCCTTCCGACCACTTCGCCTCCGAGCGCGTAAACGATGTCGACCTCTCCGTTGCCCAAAGCGACGATCCGCTCCGGAGGTCCTTCCAGCACGACCTTGCGTCCCGCGGAATCCTCGACGACGAGCTTGCCTTCCCCCGCGCTTCCTCCCGTCGCCGCCGCGCCGCAGCCCGCTGCCAGAACGGACAGCGCGGCCGCGAGCGTTAGCGTCGCCAGACGTCTCAAGACTTCGGCTCCTGCTTAACGAGGTAGTCGAGCAGACGGATGATCATCGTCAGCGCTTCCGCTCTCGTCGCCGGGGCTTCCGGATCGAACTTGTTATTCACCTTGCCTGTGATCAAGCCGGCTTCTACCGCCGCCGCGATTTCTTGGCCTGCCCATGCCGGGATCTTGCCGGCATCGGAGAACGTCAGCTTCGAGGCATCGCTAAGCGCAAGCTTGGCGGCGCGAGTCACGATCACGGCGAGCTGCGCTCTCGAGATCTCGGCTCCGGAACGGAAGGAGCCGTCATCGAAGCCGCCGATCAGTCCCGCTTGCTCGGCCAGCAGAGCATGCTCCTTGGCCCAAGCCGGGATTCGGCCGGCATCCGTGAAGCTCGTCGCCGCACCGGTGTTCGTCAGCTTCAGCGCCCGGCTGATCATCGCGATGAATTCTCCGCGGCTGACGACCGCGTTAGGACGGAAGCTGCCGTCGTCAAATCCCTTGACGATGCCCAGCTCAACGGCGCGGCTGATTTGATTCGCAGCCCAATGGTTCTTCGTGTCGCTGAACCCGACGTTGCCGGAACCGGAGCCGGAGCCGGTACCGCCGCCGGTCGACCCGGAGCCGTTGCCGCTCGCGCCTTCTTCTCCGGTTTCTTCGCCCTCTTCCTTATCTCCGCCGCTCGGATTCGGTAGGTTAGGAGCGCCGACGTTGCCGTCGTTGTCGGAGCCCGGAACGGCTGGATTATCGCCGGCCGGAGTCATCGTGCTCTCGTCGAACGAGAATTGAATCGGGTAAGTGTGGTGGTAATCGACGGCATCCCAATCGATTCGGACGGTCGCGTTAAGCTTGCCGGACAGATCGGAGACCGGATAGGAGACGACTCTCGTGTTCTTGGCCGTATTCTGGCTGACTACGCTGCCGGAATTGCCGTTGATGGTGATGGTATTCACTTCTTTGCTTCGAAGCACGGTGAAGGAGACCGTCTTGCTGGAGCCTTGAATCCGCAGCAAGGCCGGCTTCACCACATAGCCGTCGGCGATGGAGGCTTCATTCTTGCCGTTAACCAGAATCGTATAATCGATGAAGTAGTAGCCGTCCGTCGTACCGGAGCCGCCGCCTCCCGTGCCTCCTTTGTTAACGGCCGCCTTGAAGGCTTCGACCGCCGCTTGAAGCGCAGTCAAGGCCGCGTCCGTCTGCGCTTGCGTGCCCGCTCCGTTCGCGGCAACGGCGCTGGCGGCCGCGATCGCCGCGGCGAACGTATCCTTAGCCGCTTGCGGATATTGACCGGCTGCCGTCCCGGCTTGCGCGCCGCGATTCAGGCTCGTCGCGCTGCTTACCAGCCCGGACAGAGCCACATTGTTCACTCCGTTCAAATTAAGGCGGATATCGTACTCGGAGTGGTATGCCCCGTTGCCGGTCGGCACGGATACCTTCAGCTTCGCGTTCACCGGTTGCGCCGGGTCCTTAACGAGGAACCGTACCGTGCGGGTATCCGCTTCCTTGTCCTCGCTTACGTTGTACACGCTCCCGAGCACGCTGTCGTACTCCACCTTAAAATCCGGAATAAGCGAGCTTTGGTAGACCGTCAAAGTAACCGAATGTTGTCCGCCGCCGATGTCGACCGCGGACGCCGGCTTCTTCAGATAGCCGTCCGCGCCGGAAAATTCGGCTTTGGTCGAATGGAGCATCGAATAATAGAGCTCGCTCGCGGACTGTCCCGGAATCACGGCAAACTTCAGCGTCTCCATCGCGCCTTTGAGCGCAGTTACGGCATCGTCCACCTTTTGCTGAGTGCCGGACTCATCCCCGGATAAAGTTTGGGCGGTCGCGATTGCGGCCGCGAGCGCATCCTTCGCCGCCTGAGGGTATTGGCCGGCTTCGGTTCCCGCTTGCACGGAGCCGAGCAGCGCGTTCGCGCCGGCGATCGTATCCGTCAGCGCAGTTTTGTCTACCCCGCCGCCTGGAGCCTCGGGCTCGATTCCGCTTGTGTTGATGGATAATTGGATGTTGTACCAATGGTCGTAACCGATATCCGGGATACGGATGTGAGTCAGAAGGTCTTGATCGACCTCGATATCGTTAATCGCGTAGCGCACGGCCACCTTCGAGCCGTCCGATCCAGGCAACTCGGCAGCTTCCTCGTATCCGTCCATCGATACTCCCGGGTCGGCCTTCTCAACGCCGTCCGGACGATAGCCCAGATACTCGAACCAGCCGTAGTTCGATGCCGAAATCTCGTGCTCGAACCAGATGCTGCGATCCTCTTCCACGATAAGCTTGCCTTTGGACCCCTCGACCTTCATGTACGTGGCAGCGATGGACTCCTCCTGAGTGCCGTCCTTTAAGAAAGTAAAATCGACCTCGTACTCCCCGACCGGAATATTGTCGTTCGTCAATTCCGTAGCCGCGGAGGCGACACTCGCATGACCGACTTGCAACAGAGAGAATAAAAGCCCTAGCGTAACGAATAACGCAATCGATTTCTTAAACCGTCTGTTCAACAACCGCACGCTCCTCTGGATAAAATAGGGTAGTCCTAATAGCTCGAATCCTTAGCCTTGTTACTCTAACGGAGCCGTAATCCCCCTCTCTCAACGGAAGTCCCTAATGCAAAAATGATAATCATTATCATTTGGGGGCAAAAAAAAGAAGCTAACGCATGAACCACCCGGCAGGCGATTATATTCAGCGATAGCTTACTCAGCGATTGTGAACGGAGTATGAATTTTAAATTACGTTTTTGACGGAAGCCCCGCTTAAACCATTGTATATGAAATATAGTTGCGGATCCGAGTTCAACTGAAATCAAAAAAAGGGACTGCCCCGGTCATCGGACCGTGATGGCAATCCCTCTCCTCTATCCAACTAGCCTTCGATTAACGAAGAGTCTTCAGAGCGCCGCTCCAAGCGAGAACTTGGTCCAGCATGCCGTTCAGGTTGGTCAGGTGCAGATCGGCCGGCTTAAACGTGCCGTTCTCGAAGTCCGTGAACAGCGAGAGCGCCGGATGAACGCGAACGTCCGCGACGGACAGCTCGCCCAGGATGCCGCGCAGATGCTCGGCCGCGCGTGCGCCGCCGACGGAGCCGTAGCTGACGATGCCGGCCGCTTTGTTGTTCCAAGCTTCGCGCGCGAAGTCGAGCGCGTTCTTCAGAGCGCCGGTGATGCTGTGATTGTACTCTTGCACGATGAACACGAACCCGTCCAGGCCGGCGAGCTTCGTGTTCCAAGCCGTCGCTTGCTCCGTAGCGTCTTCCTCGCCCAGAAACGGAAGCTTGTAATCCTTGATATCGACGATCTCGTAATTAGCGTCTCCGCGGGCATCCGCAACGCGCTTAACCCACTCGCCTACTTGCGGGCTGACGCGTCCGTCGCGCGTGCTTCCCAGAATAATCCCGATGTTCAACTTAGACATTGGTATTCCTCCCTTGGTTCATTTTCCATTAAAGTAAGGTGTTCCTTCATTCGAATTGCTATTCTTGTTGTCGGATTAATCATAGATAAATTAATTAACAATGTCAAGGTACTTACTAAAAGTTAAAACAGTAATGTTATCGGCGTATTAAGTTTCGGAATCTCGCAAAATTCCGTTGTCGTAAACACGCGTTTATGATAACATAAGCTGGGCTTTCGACAAGGCTCGACCAAGCCTTGCGACTGGACAAAAGACATACCGCTCGGGTAGAGCAGAGGGTGGAACGATGAACAACGAACGCGAGCTTCGCGTGGTCGGGCTGACATGGCCGATCCTGCTAGAGAATTTATTGTTTTTCCTGATGAGCACGGCCGACACTTTAATGCTCAGCGGCGTCTCCGACGAGGCCGTCTCGGCCGTCGGGGTCGCTACCCAGTTTATTTTTATCGCAATCCTCATTATAGGGGTCATCAATAACGGCGCCGACGTCGTCATCTCCCAGTATCTCGGCTCCGGCAAACGGTTCGAGGCCTCCAAAATCTCCGCGCTGACGATCACGATGAACCTGCTGACGGGCCTGTTCATGAGCTTGATTTTCCTGCTGCTAACGGAACCGCTCATGCGGATGATGAATCTCGAAGCCGAGACGCTCGAGATGGCGACGTCCTATCTTCATGTCGTCGGGGGCTGGATTTTTTTCCAAGCGGTCATTAACGCCTTGTCCGGCATCATCCGAACATACGGATACCCGAAGGAAGCGATGTACGTCTCCATGGGCATGAACGTCCTGCACATCGCGCTGAACTACGTGCTCATCTTCGGACCCGGCGGCCTGCCCGCTCTCGGGGTCGAAGGCGCCGCTTGGTCGACGGTCATCAGCCGCGGGGCCGCGGTCGTCGTCTTCTTCTGGATGGCGTATCGGATCCTGGATTACAAAATAAGATGGAAAGACTATCTAACGTTCAGCAAGGAATTCCTGGGCAAAATCCTGAGGATCGGCGTCCCGACCGCGCTGGAGTCCGTGCTGTACCACGCGTGCCAGTCCGTCTTCCTCTACTATGTCACGATGCTGGGAGAAGCGGCTCTCGCTTCCCGCCAATACGCGATGAACATCTCGACGTACGTCTTCCTGTTCAGCACGGCGTGCGGAACGGCCACCGCGATCATCGTCGGGCGATTCGTCGGGGGCGCCCGGCCGGATGACGCGTACAAGCGGGTCTGGACCAGCGCCCGCTGGATCTTCGCGATCACAGTCGCCATCGACCTAGTCATCATATCGCTGAGGTATCCGCTCATCGAGCTGTTCACGGACAACGCCGAGATCGTCAAGCTGGCGACCCAGATGATCCTGCTGAGCATCGTGCTCGAGACCGGACGCTCCCTTAACCTGCTGTTCGTCCCCGTCCTCCGCGCGGCGGGAGACGCGAAGTACACGGTATATTGGGGCATCGTGTCGATGGTGTTCATGAGCTTGCCTCTCGGCTACTTCCTGACGTTCACGCTGGACATGGGGCTGGCCGGCGTGTGGCTGGCGATCGGGGCGGACGAATGGGCGCGGGGCATCATCATGGCGATCCGTTGGCGCAGCAACAAATGGCGGAACAAGTCGCTCGTCACCGTGGATCCAGCGGCAAAGTCGGCGTTGCAAGCCTAAGATCGGTGCGATGGGAAAAGAAGATCGGAGCAAGGAGAAGGTGCGAGCATGGTTAAGCTGATGGCGATGGACGAGGAATCGTTCGGGAAGAAGCGGTCGGACACGTATGGCTGCACGTATCGGAAGAGGATCGCTTCGCATTCCTTTATGACATTTTGATTTTCGGCGAGCATCAGGGGCAGGGCTACGGCAAGCGGACGATGGCCGCCATCGACGAGACGGCTAGAAGCCTCGGAGCGAAGCGGATCGGCCTGCACGTGTTCGCGCACAACGACCGGGCGCGGAGTTTGGCGACGGTCAGATGGTCAAGGAACTGTGAATCGTTCATAGAATACCGTTTGCAAGCTAGGAGCGAGGAGCGACTGCATCCGATGGGATCAGCCGCTCCTCGCCCCTTTATCCGTCTATACCTCTACGCAAACAAACGATTAATCTTCTCCCTCTCAGTGCACCCTTGGCGGTTCCCCGTGAGGATTCCCCTGATGATTGTTTCCATTCCCATTCCCATTCCCGTTCCCATTCGCCGTTACCTCAATCGTAACGGCAAGCGATACGCCGTTCGGGTTGCCGACTCCCTCGGGCAGCATCACCGTCCCGTTAACCGTGAAGCTCTGCCTCTTGCGCAAGCCGGGATCGTAATCCGCCGACTCCAAGTCCCAGACAATATCCCCTTCCGCTTCGCCGCGGTCCGTCAGAAGCTTTGCTCGGGGCGGCAAGCCGAGCTCGGCGGCTGTTTTCTCGGTTCCGGCAGCGACTCGGTCGATTCGCGGAAGCTCTGCAATGCCTTGCAGCACGCTTGTCTCCGGTTCCTCCGGGGCTGCGGCGAATTCCAGCAGATAAGGCGTTAGCGGCTCCAACACCAACTCGGTCCCCGCCAGAGTCTCTCCCGTTATCAAGTCGGCGAACCCGCTAATCGCGCTGTTTCCGCTGGTTCCGTCATTCCCAAGAAACGCCTCGACCGCCACGGGACTATCGCCGTAGTTGACGATGTTCAGCATCCGTCGACCGTCCAGATCTACGCTTCTCCATTCCACGTTGTACGGCAGCTCGCCGGAAGCGGTCTCCTTCAGAGTGACGTGCAGCGGATCGATAGCGTTTAGAATAGGCTTCAGGGCGTCGCGGATTTGGACGGCCGACGCGGTCTCCGCATGGATTTTAGCGGCATGATCGAACACGTAGCCTCGATCCTCCGCGGACTGCGCGGCTCCGCGCGGTTCGAGCTCAAGCGCGTGGGAACCGACCAGCAGCACCTGTCCGCCTTGTTCCACGAAGGTTCTTATTCCCGACAAGGTTGCCGGGTCCACCCGGGATGCGGCGGGGACGATCAGCAGCCTGTAAGCCTGGAGCCCTCCTTCGGCCGCCTGCTTCTCCGTGATGAAGCCGGCTTTGTACCCGCTGTAAGACAGCGCTTCGTAGGAGCGAAGCCTGGCGTTCCAATAGTCTCCGGAGAAGATTCCGGAAGCGACCGATTGCAGGATCGCGGCTTGCGGCCGTTCGTTCTGGAAGGCCGTAATCTCGCGCGACAGACGGTTCAGATCCAGGTTGGTCTTGCCCGCCTCGGCGACGACGTCGGGACGATGAAGGATGCTTCCTTCCCGGCTGGACGATGCGTCGTACGTTCGCTCCCACACCCAGATGGCGGAACCGCTGCGTCCATGAACCGCGCTCTGCCATAGGACGGACCTCAGATGCTTCGCCTGCTCCGGCGAATAGACGCTGTCTCCGTCCGCGATAATGTGATGCTCGGAATTGAATACGGGAGCTTCCTTCATGGAAGCCTGCAGGTCATAGAAACTTAATTCCTCCATGAATCCCTTCGGTCCTTCGTTGATATAGTTCCAGTTGTCGTTGCCGTTAATTTGGCTGAACTCGGAGAATCGTTCGATGTCCACTCCCCAAGCCAGACTGCCCTGCGGATCTCCCATGATCTTCGCTTGGACGGGCAGGTCCGGAGCCATCTCATGAATAATGCCTGCCATCCATTCATGCCACCGCGCGAAGTAGTCCTGGTTAAACAGAACGTAATCGTAAGAACGCACGGAGGCGGTTACGTTGTCCGGCATCGGCACCTCGGAGAAGGAAGCGTAATCGGACTGGTAGACGCCGTTCAGATCGTCGATCTGCCCGCCATAGATCTGCTCCAAGTAGTCGTGCCACGCGGATAGCGCGTAAGCGTCCTTGTTCGATTGATAGACGGATTCATTGCTTAAGGTGATGCTGTGCAGCGAATCGTATTGCGAGACGATCGGGATCAGAGCCCGCAAGTAATCTTCGATAATCTCCTGAGCTTTGGTCTGGAACAAGGAGAACTTGATGAAGCCGTTGTTGGCCACGTTCAGCTCAGGCCACTTCGCAAGAGCCCAGCTTGGAAAATAATGCGGCGAAATAAGCAGGTTGACGGCAACGTCGTGCTCTTCCGCATTCTGCAGCACCTTCTCGATGTCCGCGCGAATCTTCTGGGTCGATACGACGTATTCCTTATCCTCCGAATAGCCGTCCAGTTCCTCGAAGCCGGGGTTGCTGACCAGGTTGTCGTCGCTGCCGAGTTTCGTGACGCTTAAATCGTCGATCCAGATCGTACCGACATTCTCCGAGACGACCATCAGCTTGTAGGACGTCTCCGCGGGTCCCGTCGTATACTCGTAATCCACCTCTCGCCAATCGTAAGTTCCGCTAGGGAACGATTTGCGCTGCTTCATGCCGGAGCCCCCGGGGAACCAGGTGTTCTTGGCGTTCTCCCCTTTGACCCATACTTTGAATTGATAGGTCGTATTCGGTTCTACCGCTATCGTCTGCGCCACGTTGAAGTAGACGTTCGATTGGAACGGAGTCGCATTCGCGATTTTCAGCGAAGAGTTCCCGCTCCGGCTCGCTGCGTTCGTGACGACCGCGGAGGCATTGACCCCTCCGGCTCGGCTGACCGAATATTGATTGATATAATCCGTCTTATCCAGAATGACGTCGCGCGGCCCCAATTCAATCTGAATGACGTTGGCCCCCAAGTCCTGCAATTTCGGAACGTCCTTGCGAACTTGAGTGAAGGCCCCGTAACCGGTGAAAATGATCGGGCGAGTCTCGACAGCGCCGGTGCTTCTGACCTTCGTATCCCCCAAGAAAGAATAGCCGGAGATATCGATCGGTCCCGTGACGTATCGCGGCACTTCCGCGGGCGTGCGGCCGCCGCCGAGCGAAGATTGAAGCTGAGCTTCCGCCTCGGCGTACAGCTTCTCCAGTTCCTGCGCCACATAATAAGCGCGGTTCAGCCTTCCTTGGGCGATATCCTCCTTCCCGTAAGCGATAAACTCCTTGATGACCGTATAGTTGACGCGTTCATAATCGGTCGACAAGCCGAGCGCCTCGGCTTGCTGCAGCAATTGCTCCAAGAGAGGGAGCTTGGTCTCCGTCGCGTCCAGCATCGCTTCCACGTCCGAGGCCGTCATGGCCGCCTCGACGCTGATCGCTTGCTGCTCCGCCAGCCCCGATACCGGATCGGAGAGAACGAAATCCAGCGCATACGTGCCCGGTTCCTCCGCCGTGTAGGGAAGCCGGATCTCCGCGACGGAGTTCCCCGGAATCGCGATATCCCGTTCTTCGCCCAGGAAGACGGAGGACAGATGCAGCGTACGGAGCTCCTCTTGCCAATTCGCGGCATAGGCGGAATAGGAGACCGCAGCGTCTACGGCCGTCTGACGAGGCCCTTCCGCCCAGGAGCTCCATGCTTTATCGGCAGGGATAAGATGCACCTTGGCATGGGATTCCGGGCTCTTCGCCTTGCCGATGCCTTCCGTCCATTCGATCCATCCCCTGCGGCCGGCCCCGTCGTTATCGTTCACGAGCAAGGTGAACGGCAATAGATCCGCATCGGGCTTGCCCGCGGCGATCGTCGCCCACGGCATCTTGACCTCATAGAAGGTGTCGTTGCCGTTCTGGACAGCCGAAGCCGCGATCTGTTCCGTCCCCGCCGTCGCCTTGCCTTCGCTGAACTGCCAGAGATTCGTCTGGCCGTTCATCTCGTTAATGCCGTATTCCGGGCCGTATTCGCCGCCCAGGCCGAAGGCGAATTGGATGCTGTCTCCCCGCCACATCGTGCTTCCCGCGACCGTCTCATGGACGTTGTCGGTCACCTTCGCCGCCCAATATAAGAAATCGTCGTCGTAGGCGAGGTAGACGCTTGCGGATAAGTCCTCCTGGCCGCCCCATCCGCTCATCTGGATCTGACCGTCCTTCGCCGGAAGCTTGATCTCCGCATAGTCGTCCCATTCGTCCAGGCTGCCGTCGATGACGATCTCGCCGGCGCCGGCCTCCCGCGCGAGCGCGTGGTCGTGGCTGCCGAAGCCCGAACGGAACTGCTCCCAGGTTGTCGTCGTTACCGACTCCCCACCCTCTGATAACGCTTTCAATTCTTCTCCATGAACAGCGGAGGGAAATCCCCCCGCCCCCATGGAGAGCAGCAGCGCAACTGCCATAATGAATGCGATTACGCTTTGAGCCGAATGAATTCGTATCTTCATCCTCATCGCCCTCCGATATATTCTCTTTTAGTTACGATTACTAGGACCGTCCGGAAGCTCGATCCGCTCGGTCTCCCCTTCGACGAATTGACCGCGAAGCTGCAGGACGAAGCGGATGTGCTCCGGCTTCACCCGTCGGACGTCGTCCAGTCCCTGGGAGACGCAAAGCGCGGCCGCCGTGCCAGCGGCTTCGCCGATGGCGCTCACCGAAGCCATGATCCGGTACGAGCTGTGCGCTTCGTGCGTCCCGCTAATGCAGCGGGAGCTGAGCAGCAGATTGACGCAGTCCCGGGGAATAAGCGATCGATACGGAATGTGGTAGTAGCCGGGATCGGGAATCGGGGCAAGACGCGTCGCCCCTCCGTCCGGATCGTGAATGTCCAGCGAATAAGCGCACGCGGCGACCATGTCGTCAAACTTCCTGGCGCCAAGGCAATCGTCGGCCGTCAACTCGTACTCGCCCAAGATCCGCCTTCCCTCTCGAACGCCGAGCTTGGGCGCAAGGTAATCTAGCTTTGCCCCGCGAAACGCAGGGTGCCGCCGGATAGCCGAGAACAATTCCCGCGCCTGCCGGCTTCCCTCCTCCATTCCCCGAGCAACCGTCTCCGGCCGGGTCGGATCCACGTCCAGCACCGAAGTGGAATTGAACAACAGCGCTTCCCCGTCCGGATAAGGGAAGCAAGTGATGCCCGTTCGCGGGTTGTCGGTTCCGCCCGCTTGCCTCAGCTCCAGATAATAGGGCTCCAGCTCCCGCCGCAGCGAGTGGATGGCCTTCCATTGGAGAATGTCCGGCTCCTTCAGCAACCCGCGATCGAACCCGCTGACCTTAAAGGTGACCGTAGAAGACTG
>Ga0065721_10001148_pt1 | contig 16297 bp, 12 predicted proteins | sample Mesricmetagenome_FD_59108 | JGI IMG/M metagenome (GOLD analysis project Ga0065721, IMG submission 59108) | Mesophilic microbial community from rice straw/compost enrichment Sample: eDNA_1 v2 (version 2) | ecosystem: Engineered > Solid waste > Grass > Composting > Bioreactor | place: USA: Davis... | reverse complement strand
AGTTCTCCGGCAACGTCGAGCACTTGCGCTCGGGCGCACTCGATGCCGACGAGCTGCTGACGATGATGATCTTCGGGCTGCCGGGAAAGGCGCCCTCGCTCCACGACATCTACGAACTGAATGCCGCGGCCTGGCTCGGAGCGCGCGTCTATCCGGTCAAGTTCGAGGACCTGGTCCGGCACGTCGGCGACCTCGACAGCGACGCAGCCGAGACGTTCTTCGCCGGCCTGCTCGACGCGTGCGGGATCGACATGCCCGCGGATTGGCGCGACCGCGTGCGCACGGGCTCGGACCGCAAGCAGAGCGGAACTGCGCGCGAGAACCTCTCCGGCGTGACCCTGCCTCTGCCCGACAAGCTCGGGCCGCAGCACCGCGCGCTCGTCGACTACCACGCGCCCGGACTGCGCGCGCTGCTGGGCTACACATGAGGGGCGGGCAGTGACGATCTCGACCGATACGACGGTCGCCGGCTATCCGGCGCTCGGCCGCGCAGCCGCGCTGGCCGAGGAAGGGCGGCTCGAACAGGCGGCTCAGGTCCTGATCGGCCACTTGCGCCAGCATCCGGAAGAACCGCGCGGACTGGCCCAGCTCGGCCAGACCGCGATGCAGCTCGGCGCGCTCGGNCAGGCCGAACACTTCCTGCGCCGGGCCCTCGCTCGCGGCGAACGCAGCTTCGAGACGCGCCGGTCGCTGGCCTCANTGCTAAACCAGCAGGAGCGGCTGACCGAGGCACTCNCGGAGTTCGAGCAGCTCGAGCGCGANCGCGACGACCCGGTCCTGCGTGCCCTGCACGCGCACATCCTCACCAAGCTGGGGCGGCACGACGAGGCGATGAAGCTCCAGGAAGCTCACGTTCGAGAGCATCCCGACAAGCCGGCCGGGTGGATCGCCTGGGGGCACAGCCTGCGCGCGGCCGGACGCGTCGACGAGGCCGTCGCGGCCTATCGCCGGGCGATCGACGTGGATTTCGAATGACGGCGAGGCGTGGTGGGGCCTTGCCAGCATAAGACGCCCGATCCTGACCGACGACGACATAGCCCGAATGCGCGAAGCGATCGCCATCGCCATCGACGAGCGCAACAGCGCCCCGTTGCACTTCGCCCTGGCCCGGGCCCTGCACGACCGGGCCCGCTACCGCGAAGCCTTCGAGCACTATTCCGAGGGCAACCGCCAGCGCGCCGAAAGCCTTCGCTACGATGCGCGCGAGCTCACCGCCGAGGTCGCCGAGATCGAGCGTACCGTCCATCCGGCGTTCATCCGCTCGCTCGATGCCGAGCCGATCGACGAGAGCATTCCGGTCTTCATCGTCAGCCTTCCGCGTTCCGGCTCCACCCTGCTCGAACAGATGCTCGCAAGCCATCCCGAGGTCGAGGCTGCCGGCGAGCTGCCCTACGCTCCGGCGATCCTCCGCACCGCCATGGAAATGGCGACCCGGCGCGGGCGAGTGACTGTGCCGCAGCTCATCGCCGGTTTGAGTCCCGAGCAGGCCGCGGCGATGGGCCGGGACTACCTCCGCCGCGCCGGCTGGCACCGCAAGACCGGCAAGCGCCTGTTCGTCGACAAGCTGCCGCACAACTGGAGCAACATCCTCTTCATCCGCCGGATTCTGCCGCAGGCCCGGTTCATCGACATCAGGCGGCACCCGATGGATTGCTGCTTCTCGAACTTCACGCAGTCGTTTTCGAGCGCGCACGCCTCGTCATTTGCGCTGCGCGACATCGGACAATGCTACGTCGACTACGTTCGCCTGATGACGCACCTCGACGCCGTAGCGCCCGGGATGGTCCATCACGTGAAATACGAGCGGCTGGTCGAGGATCCGGAACGCGAAGTCCGCGCCGCCCTCGACTACCTCGGCCTCGATTGGGACCCGGCGGTACTCGAATTCCACAAGCTCGACCGCGTCGTGCGCACGCCGAGCAGCGAACAGGTGCGCCGCCCCCTCAACCGCGACGGCATTGAGATCTGGCGCCCCTATGCCGAATGGCTCGGACCCCTGCGGGAGACTCTAGGACCGCTGGCCGACGGTTAGCCGACGACCATCTTCAGCTCCCCGTCNCCCTCGTCGATCCTGACCGTGCTTCCGTCCGGAATCTCGCCGGCGAGCAGCTTGTCTGCCAGCGGGTCCTGCAGGTACCGCTGGATCGCGCGCTTCAGCGGACGCGCGCCGTAGACCGGATCGTAGCCGACCCGCCCGAGCCAGCGCTTGGCCGCATCGGTCAGGTCCAGCGTGATCTTGCGGTCCTTGAGCAAATTCTGCACCCGCGCGACCTGGATATCGACGATCGGCGCCATGTGCTCGGGCGCAAGCCGATGGAACAGGATCACTTCGTCCAGCCGGTTGAGGAACTCGGGCCGGAAGTGTGCGCGCACGACTTCCATCACCTGCGGCTCGACGTCCTCGACCTTCTGTCCCTCGTCGAGGTTCGACAGGTACTGGCTGCCGAGGTTCGAGGTCAGGATGATCAGCGTGTTGGCAAAGTTGACCATCCGCCCNNGCCCGTCGGTCAGGCGCCCGTCGTCGAGCACCTGCAGCAGCACGTTGAACACGTCGCTGTGCGCCTTCTCGACCTCGTCGAACAGCACGACCTGGTACGGCCGCCGGCGGACCGCCTCGGTCAGCACGCCGCCTTCCTCGTAGCCGACATAGCCCGGAGGGGCACCGATCAGGCGGGCGACCGAATGCTTCTCCATGAACTCCGACATGTCGATGCGGACCATCGCGGTGTCATCATCGAACAGGAACTCGGCGAGGGCCTTGGTCAGCTCGGTCTTGCCGACACCCGTCGGGCCAAGGAACAGGAATGACCCGAGGGGACGGTTCGGGTCCTGCAGGCCCGCGCGCGCCCGGCGCACGGCCTTGGAGACGGCCTCGATTGCCTGCTCCTGGCCGATCACCCGCTTGCCGATGACCTCTTCCATCTTGAGCAGCTTCTCGCGCTCGCCTTCCATCATCTTGTCGACGGGGACGCCGGTCCAGCGGCTGACCACCGCGGCGATGTCGTCGGCGGTGACTTCCTCGCGGAGCAGCGCATTCTCCTGCTGTTGCTGGGCCTCGGCGAGCTGCTTCTCAAGCTCGGGAATGCGGCCGTAGGAAAGCTCGCCGGCGCGGGCGAGGTCACCCTCGCGCTGCGCCTGTTCGAGCTCGATGCGCGCCTGGTCGAGCTGCTCCTTGATCTTGGCCTCGGCGTGGATTTTCTCGCGCTCGTTCTGCCACCTCGTGGTCAGCTCGCTCGACTGCTGCTCGAGGTTTGCAAGTTCCTGCCGCAGCGCCTCCAGCCGGTCCTTGGAGGCCTGGTCGGTCTCCTTGCCGAGCGCCTGCTCCTCGATCTTGAGCTGGATGATCCGCCGGTCGAGGGACTCGATCTCCTCCGGCTTGCTCTCGACTTCCATGCGGATGCGGCTCGCCGCCTCGTCCATGAGGTCGATCGCCTTGTCGGGCAGGAAGCGGTCGGAGATGTAGCGGTGCGACAGCTGCGCGGCAGCGACGATCGCGCCGTCGGTGATCCGCACCCCGTGGTGCAGCTCGTACTTCTCCTTGAGTCCGCGCAGGATCGAGATCGTGTCCTCGACCGTGGGCTCGTCGACGTAGACGGGCTGGAAGCGGCGCTGCAGCGCGGCGTCCTTCTCGACGTACTTCTGGTACTCGTCGAGCGTGGTTGCGCCGATGCAATGCAGCTCGCCGCGCGCGAGCGCGGGCTTGAGCAGGTTGGAAGCGTCCATCGAGCCTTCGGACGCGCCGGCGCCGACGAGCGTGTGCATCTCGTCGATGAACAGGATGATGTCACCCTCTCCGCCCTTGACCTCGTCGAGCACGGCCTTGAGCCGCTCCTCGAACTCGCCGCGGTACTTCGCACCGGCGATCAGCGCGCCCATGTCGAGCGACATCAGCCGGCGGCCCTTGAGGCTGTCGGGCACGTCGCCGTTGGCAATCCGCAGCGCCAAGCCTTCGACCACCGCGGTCTTGCCGGTCCCCGGTTCGCCGATCAGCACCGGATTGTTCTTGGTCCGCCGGGCGAGAATCTGGATCGTGCGGCGGATCTCCTCGTCGCGCCCGATCACCGGGTCGAGCTTGCCGTCGCGCGCCGCCTGCGTGAGGTCGCGCGCGTACTTCTTCATCGCGTCGTAAGCGTTTTCGGCGCTGGCACTGTCGGCGGTACGGCCGCCCGTGGTCTGCCGGATCGCTTCCTCGAGCGCCTTGGCATCGACGTTGGCCGCCTTGAGCGCCTGCCCGGCCGCAGTCGTCGTCGCGAGCGCCAGAGCCTGCAGGATGCGCTGCACCGGCACGAAGCTGTCGCCCGCCTTGGTGGCCAGCTGCTCGGCCTGGTCGAGTACGCGCACGGTGTCGTTGTCGAGACCGGGCGCCGACTGTGCCCCACTGCCCGAGACCGCCGGGATCTTGGCGAGCGCCTTGTCGACCTCGTCGGCGGCAATCTTGCCGTTGCCGCCGGCACGCTGGATCAACTGCGCCGCCATGCCCTCTTCATCCTCGAGCAGCGCCTTCAGCAGGTGCTCGGGAGTGATGCGCTGGTGGCTCAAGCGGATGGCTACCGTCTGTGCGGCCTGCAGGAAACCCTTCGCCCGGTCGGTGAACTTCTCCAGATTCATGCGGTGCCCCTCGAACTTGTCTCGCGCCTAGATGGTGTGGCCTTGGGGCAACACAAGTGGCCTAGCTCCCGGGCCGCCACTCGCGCGCCAGCAGGTCGAGCAGGCGCACGCCGTAACCCGTCGCGCCCTTCGGCGTGACCGGCCCGGCGCTGTCGGCCCACATCGTCGGCGCCATGTCGATGTGCGCCCACGGCATGTCCTCGGCGATGAACGCCTCGATGAAGTGCGCCCCCGCGCTCGCGCCCGGTGCCGGGCTGGTGCCCGAGTTCTTGACGTCGGCAATGTCGGACCTGACCGCCTTGGCGTAGTCGGGGTGCAGCGGCAGCCGCCAGACCGGCTCTCCGGCCCGTTCGGCGACCTCGGCAATCCGCTCGGCGATCGCGTCCTCGCGCGTGAACAGGCCGGCGTACTCGGGCCCCAGTGCCGAGACCGCCGCCCCCGTCAGCGTGGCAATGTCGACGATCGCAAACGGCTCCTTCCGCTCGGCGACGTATTGCACGGCGTCGGCGAGCACCAGCCGGCCCTCGGCGTCGGTATTGACGATCTCGATCGTCTTGCCGCTGATCGTACGCACCACGTCGCCGACGCGCTGGGCGTTGCCGTCGGGCATGTTCTCGGCCAGCGCGGCGACCGCGACGACATGCACGGGGGCGCGCGTGCGCGCGAGCGACAGCACTGTCCCGACGACCGCCGCCGCGCCCGACATGTCGCCCTTCATGTCCGCCATGCCCGAGCTCGTCTTGAGCGACAGTCCGCCGCTGTCGAACGTGATGCCCTTCCCCACGAGCGCCAGCGGCGGGCCATCGGCGCCGCGCCAGGTCACCAGCAGCAGGCGCGAGCCCCGCGGCGAGCCCTGCCCCACGCCGACCAACGCGCCCATCCCGAGCCGGCGCAGCTCGGCTTCGTCGAGCACCTCGATCTCGACCCCCGGGATACCCCTGAAGGCCTCTCGGGTCCGGGCGACGAAGCTTTCGGGGTAGATCACGCTTGCCGGCTCGTTGATCAGATCGCGGGCGAAGCGCACCCCTTCGGCGACCCCCTCTTGCCTCGCCCGATAGGCGGCCTCTGCAGCCGAAGCCTCTGCATGCACCAGCGTGACCGGCAGCGCGGCCGGCGGCTCGTCGACGCCGGTCTTGTAGCGGTCGAAACGGTACTGGCCGAGCCGATAGCCGAGCGCCGCGTCCGCCGCCGCCTCGGCACTGGGCAGGCCGACCACGGCGACCGGCGCCGTCTCGCCCTTGAGTTCCTGGCGCGGCCTTGCCCGCCGCCTCGGCGACATCGTTCGCGGTCGGCTCCTCTCCGACGCCGACCAGCAGCAGGCGCGGCCGTTCTCCGATGCCGCGCAGCGACAGCGTCTCGCCGGCCTTGCCCTTGAACCCGGCCGCGGCAACCGCGCGCTCGATGGCCGCGCGCTCCTCCTCATCGAGCGGTAGGCCGTCCGGCAGGGTCGCCGACTGCGCGACGATCACCAGTGCGGCCTCGGGATCGGCGCGCGTCGCGAACTCGATCGGCCGTTCGGCACTGTTGCCGACGTCGCCGGGCGCGACCCCCGACCCGATCGTCGGCTGCGCAAGCGTCACACCAGCCGGAGCTGCGACAACGGCGAGAGCGAGCAACGAGGCGAGAGCGAAGCTGGAACGGGGCATCGATGACTCCTGAAAAGGGGACGCGCCTGTCTTGCGGCGTTCGCGCACGGCACGCAAGCGCGGGCGGCGGCTGCAGGCGAAGCGTCGACAGGCCTCGACCAACGGCGGACGGTGTGGCTGGCATCGCCGCGGCGGCGTGCTATTCGGTGCCGATGAAACCATTTCGCCTGATCGCGGCCGCTGCGCTCGCTCTCGCCGCCACTGTCCCACTCCAGGCCCAGCAGTCCGAGCCGGCGCCGCTGTCCGACCTCGTCGCCGAAGTCGACATTCCCTACGAAACCTTCACCCTGCCGAACGGGCTGACGACGATCGTCCACACCGACCGCAAGGCGCCGATCGTCGGGGTGACGATCTACTACCGCGTCGGCTCGAAGCATGAGCCTCGCGGGCGCACGGGCTTCGCGCACCTGTTCGAGCACCTGATGTTCGGCGGCAGCGAGAACGTCGAGAACTTCGACATCCCGCTCGAGGCCGCGGGGTCGACCAGCACCAACGGCTCGACCTGGTACGACCGCACGAACTACGTCGAGACCGTGCCGACCGGCGCGCTCGACCTCGCGCTGTTCATGGAGAGCGACCGCATGGGCCACCTGCTCGGTGCGGTCACCCAGGAAAAGCTCGACCGCCAGCGTGGCGTGGTCCAGAACGAGAAGCGCCAGGGCGACAACCAGCCCTACGGCCTCGTCGAGTACAAGCTCGGCGACGCGCTGTTCCCGATCGGCCATCCCTACCGCCATTCGACGATCGGCTCGATGGCCGACCTCGAAGCGGCCAGCATCTCAGACGTGCGCAAGTGGTTCACCGACAACTATGCGCCGAACAACGTCGTCCTCGTTCTCGCCGGCGACATCGACGCGGCGACTGCGCGGCCGATGGTCGAACGCTGGTTCGGCGACATCCCGCGCGGCCCCGAGGTCGTCCAGCCTGAGGCCGGCCCGGTCACGCTGGCCGCGCCGCTGCGCGAGGAGATGACCGACCAGGTCCCGGTCACGCGCATCCAGCGTGCGTGGACCGGCCCCGAGTGGACTCACGCCGACGCCGTGCCGCTGCAGGTCGGCATGCACGTGCTCGGCGGTCTCGCCAGTTCGCGACTCGATACCGTGCTCGTGCGCGAGGAGCAGCTCGCCGTCCGCGTCAGCGCCTACGCGCTCCAGCACGAGCAGCTGAGCATGCTGGTCGCCGAGATGGACGTCAAACCGGGCGTCGAGACCTCGGTCGCCGAAGCGCGCTTCGGCGAGGTGATCGACGGGCTGCTTGCCGAGGGCCCGACGGCTGACGAGATCACCCGCGCTGCGACCGAGATGGTCTCGCAGGAGATCGGCGCGCTCGAGCAGGTGGGCGGGTTCTACGGCAAGGGCGCCACGCTCGCCGAGGGCTGGCTCTATGCTGGCGATCCGGAGCACTACAAGCGTGCGCTCGAACAGATGGCCGCGCTGACGCCGGATCAGGTCAGGACCGCGCTGCAGCGCTGGCTCGGCCGCCCGGCCTATACCCTCGCCGTGGTTCCCGGCGAGCGCACCGAGGACGGTGCGCTGATGGGCGGCTGGGGCGACGAGGGCACCGTTCCGCCACCTCCGCCGGACGCGCGCGAGCCCGCCCCGCCGCTGCCGCCGGGGCCGAAGCGCGAGGCGCCGCAAGTCGCCTCCGTCGGCGAGCTGACCTTCCCCGAGGTCGAGCACGCGACGCTGTCGAATGGCATCCCGGTCGCCCTCGCTCGCCGCACGGCGATTCCCAAGGTCTCGATCGCCCTCGCTTTCGACGCGGGCGACGCCGCCGACGGCGGCGCCCGGGCCGGCACCCAGTCGCTGATGATGGAGCTGCTCGCCGAGGGCACCAAGACCCGCTCGGCGATGGACATCGCCATCGAGAAGGAGCGGCTCGGCGCGCAGATCTCGACCGGCACCAGGACCGACGTCAACAGCGTGGCCATGACCGCCCTGACGGCCAACCTGGCTCCGTCGCTCGAGCTGATGGCCGACATCGTCCGCAACCCGGCGTTCGCCCCCTCCGAGGTCGCGCGGGTCAAGGATCAGCGACTGGCCGAGATCGCGCAGGAACAGGCCGATCCGATGGGCCTCGCCTACCGCGCGGTCGGGCCGCTGATCTATGGCGAGGCGCATCCCTACGGCTCGGTCGGCGCGACCGGGAAGCCGGAGGCGATCGAGTCGCTGACGCCCGAGGCACTGGCGGAGCAGCACCGCACGTGGATGCGCCCCGACACTGCGCGTTTCACGGTGGTCGGGGATGTCACCATGGCCGAGCTGCTGCCCGCGCTGGAGGCCGCGTTCGGCGACTGGCGCGCCCCGGCGACGCCGAGGCCGGTCAAGGACATCGCCGTCCCGACGCCGCCGGCCCGCCAGCGGCTGGTGGTGATCGACCGGCCGAACTCGCCGCAGTCGGTGCTGATGCTCGCTCGCGTGCTGCCGGTCGAGGGCAAGGTGCCCGAGGCGCTCGACCTCGCCAACGAGGTCATCGGCAACGGCTTCCTCTCGCGGCTCAACCTGAACCTGCGCGAGGAGAAGGGCTGGACTTACGGCATCCGCAGCTCGCTGCCGGTCAGGGTCGGCCCTCGCGCGCTGACCGTGCTGACCCCGGTGCAATCCGACCGCACCGCGGACTCGATCCGCCTGATTCTCGACGAGATGAAGGCCTTCGCCACCGACAGGGGTGTCGACGAGACCGAGCTGCAGCGCGTCACCGACGGCAACATCCGCGGCCTGCCGAACAGCTTCCAGACCAACAGCCAGGTCCTCTCGGCGATGCTCGACAACCAGCTGCTCGGGCGCCCCGACGATTACCAGGCGCAGCTCCCGGAGATCTATCGCAGCATCGACGCCGCACAGATCGACGCCGCCGCGCGCCAGTACCTCGTGCCGGACGACCTTGCGATCGTCGTGGTCGGCGACCGCCGCCAGATCGACGACCAGCTCGCCACGCTCGGCATGGAGATCGAGTACCTCGACGCCGACGCGCTCTGACGCCTTCCCATCCCGCGCCGCCGTGCTAACAACGGCGGTGCGGGCCGGCGCGACGCCCGCTCAGGCGCTTGCCGCCCAAGCTCCGCTCCAGCATGGGCCGTGCACCCCGCGCGCCCGGGCAAGGAGCTTGTATGTCGTCGACCGAACCCGCCCCGCCCCGTCTCTCGCTCGCCGCGCTGTTCGCGAAGTTCCTCCGCTTCGGCTGTCTCGCCTTCGGCGGCCCGATCGCGCAGATCGCGATGATCCGCCAGGCGCTCGTCGACGAGGAGCGATGGATCGACTCCACGCGCTTCAACCGCCTGCTCGCAGTGATGCAGGTGCTCCCCGGGCCCGAGGCGACCGAGCTGTCCGTGCATCTCGGCATGGTCGCGCGCGGTCGGCTCGGCGGGCTGCTCGCCGGGCTCGGCTTCGTCCTGCCCGGTTTCCTCGCGATGCTCGCCTGCGCCTGGGCTTATGTCGCGTTCGTCGCCGGGCGGCCCGAGCTCGCCGGGGTGCTGCTCGGGGTGCAGGTCGCGGTCCTGGCGGTGATCGCCCGCTCCGTTCAGCGGATCGGCGAGCACATCCTGACCGGTTGGCTGCTCGCCGCGATCGCCCTGCTCGCCGCCGCCGCGACGCTCGCCGGCGTGCCGTTCTGGGCCCCGCTCGTCGCCGGTGCCTTCGCCTACAGCCGTGCGGCGGAAAAGCCNGCCGCGGGTCTCGCGCTGGCGACGGTCATCATCCTCGCCGCCTACCTCCTGCTGCCCGAGGGGGACGCCGCGCCGCTGCTTGCGGGAGCCGCGGCGGGCGAAACCGCCACGGCAGCGGCCCTGTTCGTCACCGGGCTAAAGGGCGGCCTGCTCACCTTCGGCGGCGCCTACACCGCGATCCCCTTCGTCCGCGCCGATACCGTCGGCCGCGGCTGGCTCGGCGACGGGGCGTTCCTTGACGGCATCGCCATCGGCAACCTGCTGCCCGCGCCGCTGGTGATCTTCGCCACGTTCGTCGGCTACGTCGCCGGCGGCCTCCCGGGCGCGCTCGCGGCCACCGCGGGCATGTTCCTCCCCGCGTTTGCCTTCTCGCTGGTGTTCTTCGAACGCCTCGAGGCGGTCGTCGAGCACCCGCGACTGCACCGCACGCTCGACGGCGTCGCCGCCGCAGCGGTCGGGATCATTGCCGCGACGCTGGTCCAGCTCGGCCTCGCCGCTGCCGAGCGCGTCGAGACGCCGTTGCTCGCGCTGGCGATCCTGGTGCCTGCTGCGCTCGCGGCGTGGCTCGTCAGGGGCAAGTGGATCACGCCGGCCATCGTCGCTGCCGGGGCGCTGGCGGGAGCCGTGTTGCTCGGCTGATCCTTCAGAAGCCGCTGCGCCGGTTCGGCTCGCGCAAGGTTGCCAGGTAGGCCGCGATTCGTTCGGCATCGCGAGGCTCGAGCGTGAAGTTCATCTCGGCGGGATAGTTGTGGGCATTGCGCAACCACACGGCGAGCGTGTTGCGCGTCAGCCCGGGCCGGTTCACCAGCGTGGCAAACGCCGGTGCGGCGCGCATGGGCGAAACGCTGCGTCGTTCGACAGCATGACAGGCACCGCAGGCCGACTTCGCCAGGGCCTCGCCCGGATGCACTTGCGGCCCCGCGCCGCGCTCCGGCGCGGCTGCAGGCTGGCATGCGGCAGCCAGCAGCAAGAGTCCGATCGGTCCGGGCAGGCCGGCGAGACGGGAATGGTCGGGCATCGCAGATTTCCGATCTGACGGGACTACCAGTGCAACCGCGCTGCGCCGTGCGGGTTTCCGACGCATCGCTCAGAACTTCCCGCGCATGGCCTGGTAAGCCGCCGCCGCGACCGTGTTGGCGAGGTTGAGCGAGCGGATCACGTCCGAGCGCATCGGCAGGCGGAACTGCCGCCCCGGCCAGGCGCGCCAGATCGCCTCGGGGATGCCCTTCGTCTCCTGCCCGAACACGAGGATCGCGTCCTCGGGGTAGTCCGGCTCGTAGAACGAACGCGCCCCGTGCTCCTCGAACAGGAACAGCTGGTCCTCGCGCGGCCGCCGCTCCTCCACGAATGCGTCCCAGCTCGCGAACTCGCTCAGCCGCACGTGCGGCCAGTAATCGAGCCCCGAGCGCTTCACGCGCGCGTCGGTGATCGTGAACCCGAGCGGGTGGATCAGCACCAGCTCGGCATCGAGCGCCACGCAGGTGCGGCCGACCGCGCCGGTGTTGCCCGGGATTTCGGGCTGGACGAGGACGATCGACAGAGGCACCGCGGCCCCTATCCCAGCTTCGCCCGCAGCACCTCGTTCACTACCTGCGGGTTGGCCTTGCCCTGCATCGCCTTCATCGTCTGCCCGACGAAGAACCCGAACAGCGCCTGCTTGCCGGCCTTGTATTCGGCGACCTTGTCGGCGTTGTCGGCCAGTACCTTGTCGACTGCGGCCTCGATCGCCCCGCTGTCGCTTTCCTGCTTCAATCCCTCGCGCTCGACGATCGTGCTGGCGGATTCGCCGGTCTCGAGCATCGTCTCGAGCACCTGCTTGGCAATCGAGCCGGAAATGGTTCCCTTGCCGACCAGCGCCAGCAGCTCGGCCGCCTGCGCGTGCCCGACCGGGCTGTCGGCCAGCTCCCTGCCGATCTTGTTGAGCGCGCCGAAGAACTCGGAGATCAGCCAGTTCGACGCCTGCCTGGCGACTTCGGCCGGGGTCTTGCCCTGCGCCGTCGCGGTCTCCAGCAGCAGTGCCTCGAACCAGCGCGCAGTCTCGACCTCGGCGGTCAGCACGCCGGCGTTGTAGGCGCTGAGCCCGAGTTCCTCGATGTAACGCCGCCGCTTGGCGTCGGGCAGCTCGGGCAGGCTCTCGCGGCATTCGTCGAGGAACGCGTCGTCGAGCTCGAGCGGCAGCAGGTCGGGATCGGGGAAATAGCGGTAGTCGTGCGCGTCTTCCTTGCTGCGCATCGACCGCGTCGTCCCGGTGTTCGGGTCGAACAGGCGTGTCTCCTGCACCACCTCGCCGCCGTCCTCGAGCAGTTCGACCTGGCGGCGCGCCTCGTGCTCGATCGCCTGCATCACGAAACGCACCGAGTTGACGTTCTTGGTCTCGGTCCGCGTGCCGAATTCCTCGCCGGGCCGGCGCACCGAAACGTTGACGTCGGCGCGCATCGAGCCCTCTTCCATGTTTCCGTCGCACGAACCGACGTAGCGCAGGATCGAGCGCAGCTTGCGCAGGTAGGCGCCCGCCTCGGCCGGCGAGCGCATGTCGGGCCGGCTGACGATCTCCATCAGCGCCACGCCCGATCGGTTGAGGTCGACGTAGGACATGCTCGGGTGCTGGTCGTGCATCAGCTTGCCCGCGTCCTGCTCGACGTGGATCCGCTCGATGCNGATCCACTTGTCCTCGGGGATGCCGGCNTTCTCGTCGGCCTCGATCAGCAGCCGCCCCTCGCCGACCAGCGGATGGTAGAGCTGGCTGATCTGGTAGCCCTGCGGCAGGTCGGCGTAGAAGTAGTTCTTGCGGTCGAACCGGCTCCACTTGTTGATCTGCGCCTCGATCGCGAGGCCCGTCCGCACGGCCTGCCGGATGCACTCGCGGTTCGGAACCGGCAGCATCCCCGGCATCGCGGCGTCGACCAGGCTGACCTGCGTGTTCGGCTCGGCCCCGAACGCGGTCGAGGCGCTCGAGAACAGCTTGGCCTTGCTGGTGACCTGCGCGTGGACCTCGAGGCCGATCACGACCTCCCAGTCGCCGGTTGCGCCGCGGATGCGATAGGTGGAGTCAGTCATGCCCCTGCCGATAGTGGCGGGCGGCCCGGGTGAAAAGTCCCGCTTGCGAATTCCGCTCACCAGGAGAACCGGCCGATCCGGGCGCCCTCCCCTCGCCGCCACGCGAACCTTCCATCCCGGTCACCCTGAACGCGTTTCAGGGCCATCGCGCCACAGGCGATGAGCCCGGTGTTGCGCGCGGCCTGCCAGCATGCGCCGGAACTACCTTCTCGGCGAGGTCNCGCGCGGGAAAGGTCGCAGCGCGGGGCGCATGGGTCCTGAACCACGTTGGCGNGACGANTGGCANGNCGGACCGCGCCCNCCCGAGTGACTGTTCCTGTTTACGCACGGTCATCGGCGCACTGGCGGGCCCGCCCGCGGCTCGGTCAGTGCCTGATCTGCGTCATGCGGTCGACGTAGGCGATCCCGATCGCGGAGGCGATGAAGGCCATGTGGATGATCGTCTGCCACATCACCCCGGCCTCGGTCACCCGCGCGCCCGGCGTGCCGATCGCGCTCGCNTCGATGAAGGTGCGCAGCAGGTGGATCGACGAGATGCCGATGATCGCCATCGCCAGCTTGACCTTGAGCACCCCGGCGTTGACGTGGCTCAGCCACTCGGGCTGGTCGGGATGTCCCTGGAGGCCGAGCCGCGAGACGAAAGTCTCGTAACCGCCGACGATGACCATCACCAGCAGGTTGGAGATCATCACCACGTCGATCAGCCCGAGCACGACGAGCATGATCTCCTGCTCGCCGAAGTCGCCGGCATGGAGCACGAGGTGCCACAGCTCGGTCAGGAACAGGTAGACGTAGACGCACTGGGCAACGATCAGCCCGATGTAGAGCGGAAGCTGCAGCCAGCGCGAACTGAAGATCAGCAACGGCAGGGGCTTGAGCCGCCCCGGCGCGTCCAGCGGATCGGTCGCCATCTTACCACCACTTCTCCGGCTTCGCCGCGAACCCGGCGCGCTGCTCGATCGCCAGCGCCGCGTCGAGCACGCCCTGCTCGTCGAACGCCTTGCCGATCACCTGCAGCCCGAGCGGCAGGCCCTCGGAGTTCAGCCCGGCGGGCACGCTCATCGCCGGCAGGCCGGCGAGGCTGGCGGGGACGGAGAACACGTCGTTGAGGTACATCGACAGCGGATCGTCCAGCTTGTCACCAAGCGCGAAGGCGGCGGTCGGCGTCGTTGGCGCTAGCAGCAGGTCGCACTGCCCCCACGCCTGCTCGAAATCGCGCGCGATCAGCGCGCGGACCTTCTGCGCCTGGGTGTAGTAGGCGTCGTAGAACCCGGCCGAGAGTACGTAGGTGCCGATCAGGATGCGGCGCTTGACCTCGTCGCCGAACCCGGCAGCGCGGGTCGCCGCATACATCTCCTGGAGGTTGGCGCCCTCGGGCAGCTCGCGCAGGCCGTAGCGCACGCCGTCATAGCGGGCGAGGTTGCTCGACGCTTCGGCGGGCGCGACGATGTAATAGGCGGGCAGCGCGTACTTGGTGTGCGGCAGGCTGACGTCGACCACCTCGGCGCCCGCGTCCCTGAGCCAGGCGATACCCTGGTCCCACGACTTGAGGATCTCCTCGTCGGTCCCCTCCATGCGGTATTCGCGCGGGATACCGACCTTCTTCCCGCGCAGGTCAGGGTTCAGCGACGCCGCCCACTCGGGTACCGGCATATCGAGGCTGGTCGAATCCTTCGGGTCGAACCCGGCCATCGCTTCGAGCATGATCGCGCAGTCCTCGACCGAGCGCGCCATCGGCCCGGCCTGGTCGAGCGACGAGGCGAAGGCGACGATGCCCCAGCGGCTGCAGCGGCCGTAAGTCGGCTTGATGCCCGAGATGCCGGTGAACGCGGCCGGCTGGCGGATGGAGCCGCCGGTGTCGGTCCCGGTCGCCGCCGGGCACAGACGCGCCGCGACCGCTGCCGAGCTGCCGCCCGAGGAGCCGCCCGGCGCGAGCGCCGCATTGCCCCCGTCGTTGCGCCGCCACGGGCTGATCACGTTGCCGAAGTACGAAGTCTCGTTCGACGAGCCCATCGCGAACTGGTCGAGGTTGAGCTTGCCGAGCATCCCCGCGCCGGCATCCCACAGCTTCTGGCTGACGGTGCTCTCGTACTGCGGCACGAAGCCTTCGAGGATATGACTGGCCGCGGTGGTCTGCACGCCCTTGGTGGCGAACAGGTCCTTCATNCCGATCGGCACGCCGGCCATCTCGCCGAGCGGCTTGCCCGCGGCACGGTCGGCATCGACCTTCTCGGCCGCCTCGAGCGCCNTNTCGGGCGTNGCGACGATGAACGCGTTGAGCTTGGCGGCCGCGGCGACGGCGGCGTTGAATGCCTCGGCCACCTCGCGCGCGGTGAAGTCCCCTGCGGCAACCCCGTCGCGGATCGCCTTGACGCCGAGTTCGGTCAGATCGCTCACAGGTCCACCCCCGTCATCCCGGCGAAAGCCGGGACCGCATGCAACTGGGCGCGCCGCTCGCGGCACGAGGTTCCGGCTTTGGCCGGGGTGACGACGGAAGGGGCCACCATCACTCGATCACCTTCGGCACGCCGAAGAACCCGTGCTCGGCCGCCGGCGCGTTGGCCAGCACGGCGTCGCGCACGCCGCCGCCGGTCAGCGGGTCGGCGTCGACCACGTCGTCGCGCAGCCTGAGCTTCTGCGGGATCACCGCGGTCATCGGCTCGACCCCGGTGCAATCGACCTCGCCGAGCTGCTCGACCCAGCCGAGGATGGCGTTCAATTCGGGCACCATCCGGTCGAGCTCGTCCCTCGCCCCATCCGGATGCGCGCCAGCGAGGCGATCTTCGCCACGGTTTCGCGGGTTGACTGACATCGGCGCGCGGCGTTAGCGGGGCGGTGCCTCGCCTTCAAGCGCGTCGAGCGGTGGCCCGACCGGCTTTCCGTCGACGAAGATGTAGCGCGTCGGCACTTCGCGAATCTCGACCACGGTTCCGTCCCGAATCGGCAAGGCTGCTGCCGCCACTTCGGGCTCTTCCACGCCGGCGCCTTCGCCGCCGAACGTGATGACCTGGTAGCCGCTGCTCTGCACGATCGCCACGCGCCGCCGTCCCCGCTGCTCGCCGAGATCGAGCGCCACGCACGCATCCTGACACTGCCAGGGATTGGCGCGTAAATGGTCAACCACCAGGCGCTTCAGCTGGGGATCGTCGGGCTGCACGCGCACGTCGATCTCGTCCGCCGCGCGCACAGGTCGCGCGAAACCGTACGACCGCTGCGTCTGTGCGAGCGCCGCCTGCGCCAGTTCGGCCACTTTGGCGTTGTCGCCGTCTGCCATGCGCCGGAGCGCGCGCAGGCCCGCCTCGCCAAAATCCCACTTCAAGGC
>Ga0065721_10051094_pt1 | contig 16300 bp, 8 predicted proteins | sample Mesricmetagenome_FD_59108 | JGI IMG/M metagenome (GOLD analysis project Ga0065721, IMG submission 59108) | Mesophilic microbial community from rice straw/compost enrichment Sample: eDNA_1 v2 (version 2) | ecosystem: Engineered > Solid waste > Grass > Composting > Bioreactor | place: USA: Davis... | reverse complement strand
GGCGGCTGCTACACCCGCATACCAGCCATAGCGTTTGATACGGCGCCTGCGCGTAGCGCTTTCGATGCGTTGTTCATCTTGTATAGCTGATACAACGTTTCGATAAACAGCCTGTTGGGCGGCAGCATTTTCTTTTGCCAGCGCCGGATTGCTATAGGCATGCTGTAAAAATTGATCCAACAGCGCCTGGTGCTTAGGATTGCGTATGGCTGAACCAAGCTCCTGCAATTCATCGGGCGTGATACTGTTATTCAGGTACCGCTCAAACAGTTGGTCGAAACGTTCTTTATTCATCTGGAATGTTTAAAGGTGAATGCTCCCGGATAATAAAGACGTAAAAAACAACCAGGGTAAGACAGGGTAAAGCAGCTTTTTTAAAAATTATTTTTCAAACTGTGCAGGATCATGCCGGCCGCGGCAACAACAGCCGTATTGTTCGAATGCATGGCCATAAACTCCCTGATAGTCTGCAAGGCACGTACGATATAAGTTTTTGAAGAGACGACCGATATATTCAATCGTTGGGCAATTTGCTCGTGGGTAAGGCCTTCAACGCGGCTGAGTACAAACACATCTTTCACTTTGCCAGGGAGTTGATCGATGGCGTATTGAAGGGTTTCGCCCAGCTCTTTGTATTCCAGCTTCTGCTGCGGGTTGATCGATTGGTCGGCAAAAAAATCGATCAGCAGGTCGATATTCTCTGTATCGAACAGCTTTTTTCGAAGAAAATCTAATATGGTGTTCCGGGCCAGCGTGTATACATAGGCATCTTCCTGTTGTACATCGGCCAGCCTGACGCGCTGTTCCCATATTTTCAGAAAGATGTCCTGCGCCAGGTCCCTGGCCTTTTCCGAAGATTTCGTCAGGCGCAGGCTGGTGCCATACACCTGTGGCCAATGCTGTTCGAAGAACAATGCAAAAGCTTTTTCATCTCCCCGGGCAACCCGCTTGAGAATATGTTGGCGGTTAAAAAGAGGCCTTAATTTCAATATATCCTGCTTTGAACGTGGTCTGAAAGTACTAATTCGGATGCAAATTGGGAAGGATTTTGTATAGTATCAATGGACAGGCTTATTATTATTAGGTTATCGTTAATGCAAACGGTTGTATAACAATGGTCAAACTTTTATTGAGGTCTGGGCATGGTGTTGCCACTGAATCACAGTGCTTTCCAAATGGTAATTCCTTACCTTTTAACAACCCTCCTCGTAACAATCCTCCCATCCTCCAACACAATCATCACCGAATACACCCCACCAGCCAGATGCCGTACATCCATCGTATACGAAACCGCATTACCCGGTTGCGCAAACGCCACCAGGCTTCCCGCCGAAGTATAAATACGCACCGTTTTTAATGGCTGGTTTACATCGGCAACAATATTCAACCTATCATCCGCCGGAACAGGATACACCCATATACCACCCTGCCGATCATTTTTAACAGAAACAATTTTTGAATACGAATACCTCCCATCCAGGTCATTCTGTTTGATACGATAAAAACTAATAACAGCCGGCAAATCGTTATCATCCACAAAATAGTTATTAGGCCCCACCGTATTATATGCTTTAATCGCATGGCCGATAGGTATCCAATCAACGCCGTTACTGCTTTTTTCTACCTGGTAATCATCGCAATTCACTTCATCACCGGTTTGCCATCTTATTTGAATTACCCCATTTTGGTTTTGTGCTTTCACATCGAGCCATACCATGGGCAATGCATCCGCAACCGTACCAAGTGTAAGTTCATGCAGGGCAATTCCCGAAAGGGTGGTTGACACGAAGTTGCTGGTGCTGTTGCGAATAATACCAGTGATATAAGCATTCCAGTTGCTGCCATTAAATACGTTCAGCGCCAGTTGGTTTTCGTCTATACCATTTAGCTCTGAATCGTTGTAATAAATGGAAACCGTACCGGTGAAGGGTGGTAAAATAGTGTTCCATTGATATACCCGGCTTATGTGCGGATTGCTGCCAGTGTGTAGTGGAGTAGGTGAGCGGTGTAATAGGTTGCCGCCATACAATGTATAATTTTCTGAAGGTGTCAATACCAGGTTATCGACCGAAATAGAACTGCCGTTGGCTATATGGAAAGTGGATCCCGGGGAAAGGTACAGACTGCTCTGTGCCGATACCGAAACCGGTAATGTTAGCATAATTAGCAATACGATGTTTCGCATAAGCTTGTATTTAGCGCAGAACAAACCTATGGTATCACAAAACGGCTTCGCCTGTGTATGTATGTAAACAACGGTATTTTGTATGTGAACGAAAGGCAAATGGATTTCATTTTTTACATACAAAATCCTGCAGTTCACATACAAGCGTATATACCAATTTCTACTTTCATTTTAAAATTGCACAACAATGAGCACCACAACACCTTCAAAAATCTTTTCATATGAATCGTTTGCTACTAATCACATGCTGTGTTGTACTTTTTATAAGTAATTCCTATGCGCAGAATGTAGGTATAGGAACCACTCAACCCGATGCAAGTGCCGCACTTGACATTACCAGCACCAACAAAGGGTTTCTAATACCAAGGGTTAATATGTATGCCACTACTATTCCTGCACCTGCTACCGGTTTAATGGTATACAATACCAGTAGCATCGCTTTGGACGGAACGGGTTTGTATGTTAATACAGGGACTAACTTTGCACCGCGATGGGAACGATTGGCTCATTCCGATGGGGGTGAGTTTATTCGTAACCAACTCACGGTGCAGGCACGAAGCAATTTTAATATCTCAGGCCATGGGTATATTGGCGGCGCCTTGCATGTAGGTAGCGCTACAGGTGAACCGTATCCTGTGGATATAAGATCCAATAATCTTACAGAAACAGGGTTAACATTGATCAATCAATCAAGCAATTCAACCTGGGCAATTAAAACGTTTGGTATCCAGGGTGCTTTTCCCGGCGCCTTTTCGTTGGTGAATACTAACGAAAACAGAAGCTACCTGATTGCAAACAACGGAAAGGTGGGTATCAATATGAATACGGCTCCAACCGAAACCCTTGAAGTAAATGGTAACATCAAAGCTTCCGGCAATTTCCTGATCGGCATGATAACTGTTTCACAAGTGTTCAGCATCGATGGAAATAAGTACGGTTATTTTGGCCTTGCTTGTCCGTCTGGTTACAGGCTAATCACTGGTGGAGGTGGTCACCGTGATTATAACGGCGCAATACAAGATATCGAACTGTCGTATAGTGGACCTGACCCAGGCAACCCAACCACCACCTGGAGGATAATGTTACAAAATACCAGCAGCAGCAGCAGAGCCATAATTGTCTACTGCAATTGTGCTAAGGTGCAGTAGGTTAAACAATAATCGTTGTACTATATAAAATAATTAGCGTGTTGGAGGTAGAAAATTAGTGAGTAGTATATAAGTGACCATAAGCGAACGTTCGTTAGTGACTAGTCATATTTAAGGTGTATCCTTTTATGGTAACCGGATAACTAATGATGATTACTATGATATAAAGATCAAAAAGTTGATATTCGTCTATTTTTGTATATTTAACCCCGCTATTAACCTGGTTAATCCTTGTAAAAGCCCTAATATGATAAGTATCCTGCTTGTGGACGATCATTCTATTGTGCGTTCTGGAATGAGACTGCTGATTAAAGAACATATTTCGAATGCAAATATCGACGAGGCAAAGAATGGCGATATCGCTTTCAAAAAAATAATGAACACAGATTACAACCTGGTAATCCTGGATATCAACATGCCCCATACCGATACCCTGGGATTGATCGAAAACATGAAAAAGATCAAACCCAATATTCCGATCCTCATCTTCACAATGACTGGCGAGTATGCCATGGCAAAACGTTACCTGAACAGCGGTGTAAACGGTTACCTCAACAAACAGGTAGAAGATGAAGAGATCATGTCTGCCATCAATACCATCATGAGCGGCCGGAAATATTTCAGTAAAAGCCTGCTCGAAGCAATTGCTGAAGATAAATTACTCGACAAAAGCGAAAACCCCTTTGAAGATCTTTCCAATCGCGAACTGGAAATTATATTCCATCTCATAAGAGGAGAAACGCTTACGCAAATTGCCAACACGCTCAGTATTCATACTTCCACTGTCAGCACCCATAAGGCAAGGGTTTTCGAGAAACTCAAGATCAACAATACACTCGACCTCAAAGACCTGGCCAGGGCCTATAAACTGATCTGATCAACGTTTTAATACTATTTTAATAATAAGTCCTTCGGTGGCGCCATTGCTGTAATGAATGTGGGCGCCCAATATATTGCCGAAATCCCGGATGATCTTGTGCCCGAATTGCGAGTTCTGCGACAAATACCCCGCCTCGCCGCCCAGGTACTGGTTGATGTCCTGCAACATTTCTTCCGACATGCCTGTTCCGGTATCCGACAGCTCTATTATAATATCCGTGTCGTTTTGGGTGGCCGCAATACGAATTATCCCCTCTTCGGTATTCTTATTCGAATTATCAAGCAGGTTGCGTATGATGGTTTTGAAGATGAGTTTGTCGACCTTTACGGTAATATCCTCGGGTACTTCCACCTCCAACCTGTTGCCAGCATGAAGAATGATATCTGCATAGAGGTTTGACAACTCATCCGTAATCTCTTTCAACGGATACTCTCTGATATCGATAGCGCGTTTGTTGCCGCGGGTAGCAATCCACAGCATCAGCTCCTCCGTTAAATAGTGTATTTGTTTGGTGGCATCATCTACCTCATGGATCAATTTCTCCGACTCATCCGTTGAATGTTTTTTCCAGTTACGCGCCAGGTAAGAGGTATTATTTTTCAGGAAACGCAATGGCGAACGCAGATCATGTACCAGCACCGATATCAGCCTGTCTTTTTCAGAAATGGTATTAAACAGGTTTTCTTCCGACTCTTTTAGTTGCAGGTTGCTTTCCTGCAATTCGGCAATCAATATGCCTTGTTGAATAGTTCTTTCCTTCACCTCTTTTTCCAACCGCAGGTTTTGCGCCACTACATAGCGGGTGCGTATTTTGATAAACAACCACACCATCACCAGCAGTAAAATACCCATGATCAACTGGAACCAGATGGTTTCATAGAAGGCAGGCAACACCTCAAAGCTCATGATGGAATGCTGGAGTACATTGTCGCCAAAACCTCCGGCCTTGCGCACCATAATGCGGTAGTTGCCTTTTGGCAGTGCGTTAAACTCTATCTTATCGCCTTCCAGCTTTCGCCACTTCCGCGTCAGTCCTTCCACCATGTATTCTATCTGCAGGTTATCGGGATTGCCGTAATAAGGGCTGGAAATATGAATCACCAGCGAAGCAAACCCCGGGGGTAATTGCAGGCTGTTGATGTTATCAAAACGGTTGCCGTTCAGTTCTGCAAAGTCTACCTGAACTCCTTTTGACGGTACATTTACATAAACCCGTTCCGGTACAAAAGAAACAATACCCTTCATGGTGGGAAGCATTATTTCTCCGTTCAAATGCAGCACATTGGGCATGGCGCCGCCATTAAATTCATAAAACGGCAAACCATCCAGCTTGTTGAAGGCATAGTAGAACACGCGGTGCGTGGAGTCCTGAACATAGTTCAGCAAGTCTTGCCTGCGCGTTTTATATAATCCATTGTTCGTAGGTATCCAGAAATATCCCTGCTCATCTTCCACAAAAAAATGGGTGATGGACAAATTATGGTTTTTGTCGAGTGGCAATTTGTGCAGTTTGCCGTTTTTCAAACTGTATAAACCCTGGCCATAGGTGCCCACCCAAATATTGCCCTCCTTGTCTTCATAAATCGTCCTTATGTTCACCTGCGTGGCCGAATCTATTTCGGTAAATGTGTTTGTTTGCAGATCGTAATCGAACAGGCCCTTGGTAGTGCCCACCATTATTCCCTTGCTATATACCAGGAAGGTGGTAAACAGTACGTTGGCGTGTTCTGCCAATGAGGGCGGTCCGCCGGGTAATGTTACCAGTGGTTTTGTTTTATCATTTTCGATAATCCCTATTTCGCTGCCTGCCATATAAAACAGGCTGGAATCGGGACCGGCATAGGCAAAGCCTTTGAATTCGCCCCTCACGGTATCAATATGGGTAAAATGCACGTAGTCTTTTGTTTTGGAAATCAGGTTCCAGTCATGCAGCCAGAGATAGTCCTCCTTATCTTTAAAAAATACCCGTGAACGGAAGGTGCCGCGAAATGGCGTAAATTTTCCGTTGTTGTAATTGTACCTGAAATTATGGGTTACAATTTCTCCGTTTCGTTCAAGCAATGCATACGAGGTATTCACAAAGTCAGAAGGGTCGTCGCCATAATAGAGATGGCCAAAACTTTTCGGATAAATTAAATACAAGCCATCGGTATAAGTGCCAATGGCAAAAACAGAAGTGCCGGGTATTTTATATACACTGGCTATGAACTTACAGGGCAGGTTCCCGAAAAGCAATCGTTTTTTTAACACGAACCGCTCTTCCTGCACGATTTCATACAATGAATTGTCTGCCACATAGTAGCTACGTCCATGAGAAACATGTATGGCCGCATCGGACACCGATTGCGTGGCGGTAGAGGTAAAGTTGTTCGAAATAAAATTTCTTCCAGGTGGTGTGGAATGAATAAGGCTGCCCTTTTTATAAAAAGCCATCGCTCCATGGCGGTTTACAAAACAAACCGTATCCCTGAGTTGTATAATCTGCACGTCCTGTACAAAATCATCACTACGTAAAATGGAGAACGCACCATTATTAAAATAAGTGAACACGTATTGTTTATCGCGGTCTTTATAATAGGCATAGGCCTCCTGTTTGTTCATCACAACCAGGGCAGTGATACCGTTTTCACCGGTATGCATTTTCTCACGCAGTGCTTCTTCCGATTTCAGATTTTTTAAAGGGAATTGGAACATCTCGTTGCCCACCTGGTCGCTGATGCCGCCATAATCAGTGAAGAGGATCCTTTCGGAAGATATTTCCTCGGTGGGTTCGAATGAGCAGGGACCGTTTTGCCGGAATAAATGAAGGAATTCATCCCTGAAATAGATCTTGCCATCCAGGTCATTGCCCGACCAACTTATCCTGTCTGACCGGGTCAGCCCCGGCACATTGGAGGAGTTGAACACCATAAAGCTGTTTCCATCGAAACGCACCAGCCCGCTTTGGGTGGCAAACCATAAATAACCGGCAGAGTCGGTGGTAATGGTGGCTACCGAATTTTGCGGCAGGCCATTTTCAATATCATAATGCAGCCAGGTATAATTCCTCTCGAGATCCTGTTGTGCAACAGTTTGTGAAAAAGGAAAAAGAAGAACTACCAGGACGCCAATGGCGGCCTGCCCAATTGTTTTAATGCCGGGTTTAATTTTTGATCTACGGGATAAGTTTAATGTTTTCATCTGGGTTAGTTCAAAGCTTCCAAATATACAAGGCTGCATAAACTTTCAATGTAGTAAAATAACGAATGTTGTTGGCTTTTTTATGACATTGAAATGCAGCGATTTTGATGGTGTCTTTCCGATAGTGTGGCCATCTTTACACCCGTAAAAGTTATGTATTCAATACGTAAACCCTATTTTGTGAAAATTATTACTACCCTAAACAGCTTTCTCCTATTAGTAGGGCTATTTATGTCGGGCTGCCATGAAGCCCCGGTTTTGGAAACAAAGCCATTGCCAATAGCCAGCCATGTCAAGGCGGCTAAGTATGTAATGCCGGATACGGCGGGTTGGGCTTCGCAGGCCTTGCGTATTTTACAGGAGCAGGAATACGCTATTCATTATAATGAAGCTGCAAAACAGTATGCCAGCCCTAACCGCCGCCAGCATATGCAGGCCCTGTATGCCGGCCACCAGTTGACGCTTGCTTCGGAAGCGGGATCACCCCGCGACTGGACATTGAACCTGCAACTCCACGGTATTTACGCCGGTTCCGATTTACAATACGAGCCCTTACCTACTGCGAGGGCGAAAGTGGAAGGTAATGCCATAGAATTTGATCATAACGGGGCCTTCACCGTTCAGTATATCAACTCACGCGAAGGAGTACGACAAAATTTTATCGTTCAGCAACAACCGGAGGTAGAAGGCAATCTGGCCGTTCATCTTTCCGTGAATGAAGGATGGACCGTTAAACAAGCCGGCAGTGGTGAATTGCATTTTATGCACCGGCAGCCCGGTGGCGAATTGCGCAAAGAGCTTACCTATCATTCATTAAAAGTGTGGGATGCGCAGCATAAGGCATTGGATGCCTGGTCTAAGGTAAATGAAGATCATTCCACATTCACGATAGAAGTAGACACCAAAGACGCCGTATACCCGGTAACCATTGACCCGCTGAGTACAACGGCAGACTGGGAAGTGTATGGATCGCCCGACGATTATTTTGGCGGGTTCATTTATTCTGCAGGAGATGTAAACGGTGATGGGTATGGTGATGTAATTGTGGGTGAGTCACAATATAGTGACCCATTGGTTGGTGAATTGGTAGGTCGTGTGTATGTGTATTATGGATCCGAATCCGGCCTCCCTGCAACTGCCAATTGGGTGGCAACTGGTACTGGAGAGGGTGCTGTTTTTGGAGAACATGTAGCCAGTGCAGGCGATGTAAATGGCGATGGGTACGGCGATGTGATCATTGGCGCCGTAGGAGAGTCAGGGGACCAGCAATTAGAGGGAGCCGCTTACATATATTATGGGTCAGCCAGCGGTTTGGAGAGCAGTCCTGCCTGGCGTGTGGAAGGTAACCTCGCGTATAGTGCATTTGCTGAGTCGGTTGACTGTGCCGGTGATGTAAATGGTGATGGGTATAGCGATGTAATAGTTACCAATCCTGAGTTTTCAATAGGCGGTACTGGCAGGGCGGGAATAGTATACATATACTACGGTGGGCCGGACGGTGTTTCGGAAACACCCGATGTATTACTGGAGGGCACGCAGGAAAATGAATTGTTTGGGCAACTTCTCGGAGCGTCTGGTGATGTAAACGGTGATGGTTATAGCGATGTGGTCATTGGATCGCCATTTTATAATGTCTCCAGTGAGAACGAAGGACGGGTGCAGATCTATTATGGCTCAGCTTCGGGTATTACAGCCAGTAACAGAACCGATATAAATGGCACTCAGCCGAACATGGAGTTCGGCCATTCCGCATCGGTAGTAGGCGATGTAAACGGCGACGGTTTTGCCGATGTATTGGTGGGCGTGCCGGAATATGCCAACGGTGAGAACGATGAAGGCGCCGTATTCCTGTATTACGGCTCTGCCACAGGCATTGTACCCAACCATGACTGGTATTTGGAATCCAACATGGAAAACAGGGAGTTTGGTTCAAGAGTTCGGCCGGCAGGCGATGTAGATGGTGATGGTTTGGCCGACGTTATGATATTTACATCCGGTTACGATACAGCCTATGTATATAAAGGTTCTCCTGATGGATTGGAGAATACACCTGCCTGGAAATACGGCCGTGCACGCACCGCAGAAAACGGTATCAGCGGGGCAGGCGCCGGCGATGTGAATGGCGATGGATATAGTGATGTACTCGTAGGATTTCCCACGGAAGGATATGTGCGCGGTTTCTTTGGCGGCGCCGATGGTTTGGAAACCAGTGCCGATGTAAACCTCACTACCAACCAGGAACAGGCAAATACCGGTTTTGGCGTTTCGTCTGCAGGCGATATCAATGGTGATGGTTATGGCGATGTGGTGGTGGGTGTACCTGGCTATAGTAATGGAGAAGAGGAGGAAGGTGCACTATACATATATTATGGTACTGCAAGCGGCATACCATCCACCCCATCATTAATTATAGAATCGAATTCGACAAATGCCCGGTTAGGCAATAGCGTTGCCGGCGCAGGCGATGTAAACGGCGACGGATATGCCGATGTAATTGCCGGCGCCTTCCATTATGGGGTATTTTTAAGAGGAGCCGCATTTATTTATTATGGTTCACCGTCGGGGCTGAACCCTACGCCTGCATGGACCGCGCAGGGAACGGGCAATAGTTATGAATTTGGACATGTGGTGGCCGGTATCGGCGATGTAAATGGCGACGGTTATGCCGACGTAGGGGTAGGATCTCCCTGGCCATTATCCAATACGGGGGCCGTGTATGTTTATTATGGATCGGCATCAGGTCCCTCAGCTACAGCCAACTGGCAATTCTCAGGCCTGGTGCCAGGAACTTTTGTGGGCTATACCGTATCGGCAGCCGGTGATGTAAATGGAGATGGTTTCGACGACATGGTCCTATCTGCACCTTTTTTGGATATTGACGATCCTTCAGTAGGCCATATCCATATATTCCATGGTTCCAATACCGGCCTGCCGGATACACCTACCCGTACCATCGAAGGCGGTTCTGCAAACGGTGCCGGTTTTATTGTTACCGGCGCGGGCGATCTCAACGGCGACGGATTCAGCGACCTGGTAGTGGGCGACCCACAGTATAACAACATAGGTCGCATATGCATCTATTATGGGTCATCCTCAGGTATCCCCTTAGGGGTGTTTCATACCATAGATATCAACAAAAACGGGTCGTTGTTTGGCACCGCCCTCGCCAGTGCAGGCGATGTAAATGGTGATGGGTATAGTGATTTAATTGTTTCTGCCCCTGAATTAACCAATGATGAACAGGTAGAGGGCGGCGCCTATGTTTATTTGGGCGGGTTGCACGGTATTTCTTCTACCACACCTCACTGGCAAATAGAAGGCAACCAGGACTATGCCTACCTCGGATGGTCGGTAAGCGGCGCGGGTGATATCAATGGCGACGGCCTCAGCGATATTATAATAGGTGCACCGGGTATCAACGATCCGCAGGAAGAAAGCGGAAGGGCCATGGTATTTCTGGGCAATGCGGGCGGCCTGAGAAATAATCTCAGGTTGTACAATACCGATCTGTCAACGCCTATTCAGCAATCCAATTTACAATCTGCAAATTTTGGCGCCGGCTTTTTTGCCAAATCTTTCATGGGTCGTGGAAAAGCAAGGGTGATATGGGAAGCACAACCCGAAGGACGTGCCTTTGGCAGTACTAACCACGGCGGTTACAAAACAGGCAAAACAGATTTCATAGACCTGGGCGCTGCCGGTACGGAAATAAAAACCTTGATTGACAAGGCCGGCAAACAAACCAAACTGCGTGTACGCCTCGAATATGAAAAAAGGAATTCGATCAATGGACAGGTAATGGGTCCCTGGCGTTATCCTGCCGGTTACCTGCAGGGCGTGGGCGGTATGAGTAATACGCCATTGCCCATAAAGCTGGAACGCTTTACGGCTAAATACCAGCCAACCGGCGATGTGTTGCTCGAATGGCGCAGTGCCATGGAAGAGAACAGTCATTCTTTTGAAATACAACGAAGCGTTAATGGCCGCGATTTCACTACCATCGGCCAGGTAAAAGCGGCAGGTATGGCAGCTGGTTATAACTATACGGATTATTCGGTAGACAGCCTGGGCGTGCGTAAATTGTTTTACCGGCTTCGTATGATAGATATCGATCAAACCGCCGGTGTAAGTAAGATCGTGCCGGTTGACCTGCCCATGCCGGGCGCATTTGCCATCAGAAGCGTTTATCCCAATCCTGCCAGTGACTATATCAATATCTCGTTAAATTCACCCGAATCGGATAATGTGTTGTTCACCGTATTCGATGTGGCAGGCAGACCGGTGAAACAACAGCCGGTATCCATTACGCAGGGCGTTCAAAGCATTCAAATAAATACTTCCGATTTACCGGCCGGTGTATATGTACTGCGCATGCAGTCGAGATCTACTAAGCAGCATGCAGAAGTCAGGTTTATCAAAGAATAAATGTTTAAACTTCTAGCTTTTGGTGGTTGTATGTCAAAAAAGGGGCCGGTAGCAATACCGGCCTTCTCTTTATACTTCGTTTTTACTAACAGGTAATCTATGTAGAAAAAATTCGGATGTGTATTACAGTTTGTTTACCTGTCATCCACCTTGTTTACGAATCATTGCGGGTTACCGTTATAGTTCCTTTGCATCAGTTTGCGATTTTAATATCGAACCCCCGAAGCCCGTTCATAAAAACACTATTTATTATCAAAAATTTCTTTTATGAAACGGATTTTCACTCTAATGGTATTGGTGTCGTGCACTATGATGGAATTGCATGCACAACCTATTGCTCCTGCATGGAATAAAAATATTGGTGGTTACCACTATGAAGAGCCTACAAATGTAATCTCGAGAGGCAACCACATTGTAATCGCAGGTTATACTGTTTCCCAGGATGGTGATTTTCAAGGATATATCGTACCTAATGGCGATTTTTTTTGGATGCAATTGGATCTGGATGGAAACATACTGAGATTGAGAACATATGGCGGTACCAATCCTGACAAATGTCGTTATGTGATACGAACTGCCGAAGGCGGCTTCTTACTGGTAGGCATGACTCAATCAACCGATATTGATGCTACGAGCAACGGTATTCATATCAAGCCTGGCCAATTCCTACCGGAACCAGACATGTGGGTTGTGAAGATAAACAGCAGGGGTGAAATTGAATGGCAACACGCATATGGTGGTTTTGCTAGCGACGAAGCCATGCACGTTATACAAACAGATGATAACGGCGATGGCAGGAGAGACGATGGATATGCTATAGTTGGGCGTACAACGTCTAATAGCGATGGTGATGTGACCAATTACAAGGGTGGCCAGGATACCTGGGTAATCAAGATAAGTGCTACAGGCGAACTGCAATGGCAAAGAACCCTCGGCGGATCACGTAATGAATATGGACGTAGAATAGAGCAAACACCCGATGGGGGATACATTGTACTTTCTGATACCTATTCAGGGGATAAGGATGTAGAGGACTTTCATGGAACCGGCATTGGCATTTACTCGGATATATGGATTGTAAAATTAGATCCAACTGGTCAGAACATAGAATGGCAGAAGGCATATGGCGGTGATCTTAATGATGTAGCTCTTAGCATGACACTGATTGACGATGATGGCGATGGCCAGAAAGACGATGGATTTATTATCACAGGTGAGGTAGAATCGTCGAATGGTAATGTGCCTCCCCGCAACTCAAGCCAGGTGGGGTACGATATGATTTTGGTAAAGTTTAATATGAATGGTGATTTTCAATGGCATACAAGATTCGGCGGTACCAGGTCTGATCGCGGGAATGATGTAATACAAACAAATGACGGTGGATATGCTGTACTTGGATCAACGGAATCGACCAACGGTGACCTGGCAGGAACAGGCTCAAAAGGGTGGGTGGATATCATTTTGTTAAAGTACACTGCCAATGGCACCCTCGAATATTAACAAAGGTATGGTGGCAGCCGTTCAGATAATGCATATTCATTGGCTCAATCGTCTGATGATTGTTTTATATTGAATAGTCTAACTAAATCGTCTGACGGTGATGTGCCAGGCAATCATAGTAATGGCATATTGGAGGATATATGGCTATTGAAATTTTGCGCGCCTCCTCCAACCCTTCCCGTAACACTCACCGAGTTCCACGCGCAGTATGAAGGCGATGGTAAAACGATGTTGGAATGGAATACAGAAACCGAGGTAAACAACGACAGGTTTGAAATACAACGTAGCGTAGATGGACAAAACTTCAATACCATAGGTACCCTAGCCGGTTCCGGCACTACTTCCCAAACAGTAAAATACACCTACCTCGACCAGGGAGTGGATGCTTTGGGCGCAGACCTGGTGTATTACCGGCTTCGGCAGGTAGACATCGACGGAAAATCTGAACTGTCGCAAGTAGTGATGGTAAAACCCAAACTGAAAGATGGCGCCAGGGTAAGGGTATGGCCCAATCCCAGCGACGGACGTGTACAGGTGCAATTGAACAATGCGCCGTCCGGCCCCGTCAAAGCAACTGTGTACAGTGCTAACGGACAGGTAGTGTTGTCGACCACCTTCCTTGGAACCACCAACGAAATTGATTTAAGAGGGAAAAATGCAGGCACCTATTTCATACGCCTGGAAGACAATAATGGGCTACTGCATATCGAACCGGTGGTGTTGCAATAGAACAATTTTAATAATATTAGACTATCAAGGGGATGCTAAGCAACCAACTCCATTTTCAATAGTAAGGTTCGGTTGTAAAACTGGCAGCGCTGTCTACTCCGCCGATCCAAAGCCAGCCGTACGATAGTCCATTAGCTGTGATTATTTTTAGAGTAGAGATCACAGAAGAAAGGGCCCTTTCAAGGGCCTTTTCCTATTAAGGCAATTAAACGAATATATTCGGCGTGTAGTAAAACATGGAACCGCTATTAAAGATATTTTGCTCCATCATCATCCTCCTTTATTACAGTAAGCCTTTCCGCAATGTACGTTCTTTGTGTGAGTTTATGATCTCTACTCTAATCCTTAATGCCGTTCATGAAAAACCCTAATTAATTATTAAAAATTACTTTATGAAACGGATTTTCACTCTAATGGTATTGGTGTCGTGCACTATGATGGAAGTGCATGCACAACTTACTACTCCTCCTGCATGGAATAAAAATATTGGCGGTTCCCAACACGAATATTCCGCAAATGTAATCTCAACGGGTAACCAGATTGTAATCGCAGGTTACACTCTCTCCTGGGATTATGATCTTACCGGACATGACCCAAGTAGTGGCGATTTTTTTTGGATGCAAATGGATCAAAATGGAAACTTACAAAGATTGAGAACATATGGCGGCTCTAAAGCTGAACTACCTCGTTTTATGATACGAACTGCCGAAGGCGGCTTCTTACTGGTAGGTTCTACACAATCGCTAGATGGTGATGCCGAAAATAGCGGCTTAGAAAATCATATTCGCCCTGGTGAAGATATTCCTCAACCGGACATATGGGTGGTGAAGATAAACAGCAGGGGTGCAATTGAATGGCAACGTGCCTATGGTGGATTTGGTGGCGACGAAGGCTGGAGCGTTACACAAACAGATGATAACGGCGATGGCCGGAAAGACGATGGATATGCAATAGTTGGGTGGACACAGTCTAATAATAATGGTGATGTTACCAATTTCAAGGGAAGCCAGGATGCCTGGGTAATCAAGATAAGTGCCACAGGCGATCTCCAATGGCAAAAAACGCTCGGTGGAACACGTGCCGAATACGGACGTAGAATAGAGCAAACACCCGATGGGGGATATATCGTACTTAATGAAACTTATTCATGGGATGGAGATGTAGTGGGCTATCATGCAGGCGGCAATGGTCTTTTTTCGGATATCTGGATTGTAAAATTAGATGCAAGTGGTCAAAATATATTATGGCAGAAGACCTATGGCGGTGATTTCAACGACGTGGGTTTTAGCTTGAGGCTGACTGACGATGACGGCGATGGCCAGAAGGACGATGGATTTATTATCGCAGCTGGAGCAGAATCGTCGAATGGTACTATGCCTCCGCGCGACGCAAACCAGGTGGGTTACGACATAATTACGATGAAGTATGATTTGAGTGGTAATTTACAATGGCATGCAAGATTCGGCGGAACCAGGTCAGATCGCGGGTACGATGTCGTACAAACAAATGACGGCGGATATGCTGTCATTGGATCAACTGAATCGTATAGCGGAGACCTGGAAGGACTGCCCTCTAAAGGGGATGTAGATATAGTTTTGTTGAAGTACACTGCCAATGGCAACCTGCAATTCAAACAAAGGTTTGGTGGCAGCAAATCTGATAATGGAATTGCAATTGCTCAATCGCCGGATGATTGTATTATATTGATGAGCGACGCTAAATCGAGTGACGGTGATGTGCCAGGCCATTACGGTAGTGATGAACGATTTGATATATGGCTAATGAAATGGTGCGAGCCTGTACAGCTACCTGTAACACTCACCGATTTCAAAGCACAATATCAAGGCAATGGAAAGGCAATTTTGGAATGGAGAACTGCCAGCGAGCAAAACAACGACCGCTTTGAAATACAACGTAGCGTCGACGGACAAAACTTCAATGCCATAGGTACCGTAGCAGGTTCCGGCACTACCTCCCATACATTAACATACGCCTATACCGACCAGGGTGTGGATGCGCTGAACGCCGACATAGTATATTACCGGCTTCGCCAGGTAGACATCGACGGAAAGTCTGAACTGTCACAGGTGGTGATGGTAAGGCCGAAGATCCAAAATGGCGCTGATGTAAGGGTATGGCCCAACCCCAGCGAAGGGCGTTTCCAGGTGCAACTCAAAAATGCGCCTTCCGGCCCGGTTAAAGCCACTATATACAGTGCCAGTGGTAAAGTAATAAAAACAACGACATTCCGTA
>Ga0065721_10005115_pt1 | contig 16304 bp, 10 predicted proteins | sample Mesricmetagenome_FD_59108 | JGI IMG/M metagenome (GOLD analysis project Ga0065721, IMG submission 59108) | Mesophilic microbial community from rice straw/compost enrichment Sample: eDNA_1 v2 (version 2) | ecosystem: Engineered > Solid waste > Grass > Composting > Bioreactor | place: USA: Davis... | reverse complement strand
TTTCTTCTTCTGATCTTCCAGGAGCTTCTTCAGGGCTTTCAGCTTTTCATTCTGCGGATCGGCTTTTAATCCCTGGTTTACGGCAGTCAATGCAGCTTCCGGATTACCATTGATATACAGATTTGAGCCCTCGTGAAATCTCGCCTCGGCGAGAGATCCCTGTGCCGCTACGATCCCTGGTATAAGCAACAACAGACAGCAAACAATAACTTTCATAATCTCTTCCTCCGATAGGTTGTGTCAATTCCGGCGACAGCCTTTATGCGTTGCAGAAATTCTTTCTGCCTGGCGAGTCTTAAGTCACGTTCCATCGCAGACTCCAAAACGTTCGCCGCTTCGATATAGCGCCGCTGCGCTACAAGGGCACGGGTCTCACTCAACACCGTCTCGGGATAACCAAGAAGCTTTTTTATTAGTTCGTAGTTGTACCGCGCGCTGTCGTTGTTAGGGTTCTTCTTCAACGCCTGTTTGAAATGCTGAAGTGATTCGACCAGTAACGAGTCGGCGCTATCTTCACTGGAAAAAGCCTCTGTATCCTTGATCATCGCATACCCAAGCTGGTTGTGAGCCATGGAAGCAATCTTGTTCTTTCCAGACGTGGTCAGTATCGAATACATCGACTGACTTTGACTGGATAATTGCTGCAGGGCGGTATCCGATAACACCGGGCTGTTATCGCGACCGGTAAGGCCGCGTTTGAGAAACAGGGATGAAAGAAAACCACTATTGGCGTAGTTCAGCATCGCTGCGTCTTCATAAAAACCTGACGAATCAATGAGCTGCTCATACGTCTTGAAGGCGCTGAGNTAATCGCGTNTGAAGTATTGTTCGCGCGCCGTATCNATGAGTCGATTCGTCCGACGGATTTTATCCGATTTCAGGTAGAAGTAGACCGGGATGAGCAAGGCGATGAAGCCGACGATNCTCAGCACGGAAAANACCATATGTTCCCTCTTCTTCATAACCGGACTACGGCGATATTTACAAATACATCAATCAGGATAAGCAAAGCGGCTGCCAGCAGGAAGTAAAAGTACTTGTTGGCAGTNACGTCGACCAGGCGCGAGCCNCGAAGTTCNCCTTCNATCGATGAGATCGTNTTAATCAACCGGTTGACGTCGTTCCGGGATTCATTGATTTCAAAGTACTGGCCATTGGTTTCCCTGGCCAGTGTCTGAAGCGCTTCTGCATTCAGGCGAGTGACGACAGTATTGCCCTGACGGTCTTTTTTCAAGGTGCGCCCCGCATAAATATTTCCGCCCTGTGCCGTTCCCACACCCAGCGTAAAGAGGCGGATATTTCGATCCTTGATATCATTAACGGCCTGCTGCGACCCGTCACCGAAATCCTCGCCGTCGCTTACCAGGATTATGACCTTCGACTTTGGTTGTGTGGTTGGGCCATCAGTATCTTCTTCGAGTTTGCGAAGGGCCAGTTTCAGGGGCGGCGTAAAGTCCGTTCCCGTATTCGGAACCAGCGACGAATTCATAGCGTCGATGAAAAGGTTTAGCGCATTCTGGTCGTAGGTGAGGGGACATTGCATAAACGCCTCCGACGAGAAGATAATGATACCGATGCGGTCGGAGCTGAACGCATCAACAATTCGTTTCATTTCGAATTTCACCTTTTCCAGTCGGGTAGGCTGAATATCGAACGCATCCATCGACCGCGATAAATCGATACACATCATAATGTCCTTTCCTACGGCAACAACTTCCTTCTTTGAGCCGCCGAACGAAGGGCCGAGCAACGCCACGATAATCAGGAGGAAGTACAGGGTTCTGAGAAACAGCTTAATCAGAACACGCGAAAACGACGTGTTCAGCATTCGGGCCACCCTGACGATCCGGTACACGTACAGTCCGTAGAACAGAATAAATGCAGCGATTAAAACAACTTCGGTAATACCAAATTCACGATACCAGGCCACGCTTGATGTTTGTTTTAATAATGGCGGAGTCTCTGAAAGCTCCCATTTCCTAAAAAAAGCAATTAACAATTATTGCGGAGTTTCTGCAACTGACATTATATGGGGCAATGAAAGCTTAATTCCTGGAAATCAGCATTTTCTGAAAAAAGTTTAAAAAAACTCCCCCATCTTTGGGGGTGCAAGGGCCCTTCCGGGCTATACAAGAAATCCGAACGAACCGATTTGATGATGCTGGATGCGAAAAAAAGTATATACGACAACGCCAAGACCCACTTTTTAGGGAACTTCCCCAAAAATCTGCCGATAGAACAAGCCTACGTTCACATCGGAATGTTTCTCGGCTGGGTCATCGAACGAGACCTGTATTCGGAATACTTCGAAGAGGAGGCGTCAAACCAGATATTCCGCTTNAAACGGCGCGAGATNTCCTGTACTATTCTAAGTGAGCTCTGGGACGGCTATCTCGGATTCGAANTGTTCAGTGAACACGGTAACTTATTCACGTACTACTATTATGGCGGCGGGTTGTACTACCAGGACTACCAGCGTGAACTTGTAAAGACGTTGCCCTCCATCTACCATGTTACCGATTCCTGGGAAAATTACGAGAAAATGAAGGCGTGCATGGATCTCCGGTTTCAGGACTGGAAGAAGCTTGCCGGTATACGATAAAGATTTTACTTGTCTATGGTTGGAAAAGGCCTCGTCGCAAGACGGGGTTTTTTGTTTTCTGCGCGTTTATTCGTTTCTAAGATTCCTTACGGGATTTGACAGCGCAGCCCGAACCAACTGAAAAGAAACTATCAATAACGTGGTGATCAGCAGCCCCAGTCCTGTCGACAGGAATATGTATCCGTCGAGCGAAACGCGATACGCGTAACCGCTCAGAAAATTATCCATCAGGAAGTATCCAAGCGGACTTCCGATGAGCAATGCAATGAGGGTAAGAAGCACAAACTCGGTGCTCAGCAGTAAAAGCAAATCGCCAATCGTGGCACCGAGAACTTTGCGGATGCTGATTTCTTTTCGCTTGCGTTCGGTGGAGTAGGTGGCCAGTCCCAGAAGGCCCAGCGCAGAAATGAGGATAGCCATACCGGTAAACCCGGACGACAGAATGCTGATCACCTCTTCCTGGCGATACAAATTTGAAAATGATTCATCGAGGAAGGTGTACTGGAATGGGTATTCCGGTGCACTCGCTTTCCACTTGTCGCCGATGGCCGCGACTGCTTCGCGCGGGTTTCCTTCGCCGAGGCGTACATAAAACCTGCTCGTCCATTTCGGCATGCACAGAAGCACCACCGGATCCATCGCTTCACTCATCGAACGAAGATGAAAGTCTTCCACCACGCCGACTACCTTTCCCGCCGTGCCCCATTGGTCAGTGCTCACGTCCAGCGGATCGATTCCCATTATGGCGGCCATCTTCTGATTGATGATCACGTTGGCGCTATCGTTCAGCGCTTCGTCGAACGCACGCCCCTCGACGATATTAAGTCCCATCGTCTCGATGAAGTTGTAGTCAACGACAATCGTGCGGACGTAGTATTGTTTGTCTTCCGGCATGCCTTCCCATGAGAACGAACTGTTTTGATTCTGAACGTTTGTGATGTTTTCGTTCGCCATGGAGACCTGGCTGACACCGGGAATATTCAACAACTGATCCTTGAAAAGTTGCGTGTTCTTCAATCCCATGCCCGGGATGACCAATACGTTGTCTTTGCTGAAGCCAAGGTTCTTCGACTGGAAGAAATGAATTTGTTTGCTGAATACCAGTGAGCTGACTATCAGTACAACGGATATGACGAATTGGAATACGACCAACACACGGCGCAGGCTGATGCCCTGTGGCGATGCAATCCGGTCGCCTTTAAGAACGCGCGCTGGATTTATGCCGGATAGAACAACCGCCGGATAAATTCCGGCCATCAGGCCCGTAACGCCTGCAATACCCATAACGGAAAGCAGAAATACGGGATCTGTATAGTGGATCTGTAATTCTTTTGAAACAACGTAGTTGAAGATCGGAAGCGTGACTTCGACAACGACGATCGCGATGATCATCGCCAGCGCTGAGGTGAGAAGCGCTTCCGCCAGAAACTGGAATATGATAAGCCGACGCTGGGCACCTACCACCTTTCGGACCCCGATCTCTTTGTGTCTTACTCCTGCACGCGCCGTGGCGAGGTTCATAAAGTTTATACACGCCACAATGACAACGAAGACTGCGACCAGTGAGAAGGTACGCACATACTTGATCCGGCCACCTGCCGGTCTTCCGTTTTCGAAGAAGCTGTTCAGATACCGATCCCCAAAGGGCTGCAGGAAGAAACTGAAACGCGCATTTTCCTCATCGGTGATATTGAGTGTCTTGTAGACCTGCCGATTGATTTTGTCCGTTGTTTTTGAAATATCGGGAACCGAATGGAATTTCAGATACAGCGGATAATCGGAGTTGCCCCATTCCTGAGACCGGTACTTCTTGTGAACGTCGAAGTGAGCCAGGTACTCAAACTGGATGCTCGATGAGTTGAGAACGTCTTCTATGATGGCGGTTACTGTAAGATCGTTGTCCCCGCGCACGGTAACGGTCTTTCCGATCGCACTATCGTCTCCAAAAAGTTTCCTTGCGAGACTCTGCGTCAGGACAATCGACGATGGGTTGGGCAGGGGATTCTCGCGGTTGCCTTCAAGAATGCTGAAGCTGAAGATTCTGAAGAAATCCGGATCGGTGTATTTGCCATTTGGCAGATAACTTTTGTCATCAGCCTGAACCAGTCGCGCCCCGTCGTCGGCAAGCCGGGCTGCGTATTGCACCTCCGGAATGGTGGATTTGATTTCTTCCGCCAGCGGTCCCGGGGTGATGTCCCAGGTGATAATACCTTCGGGATTGTTGATGTTGATGACGACTTGATATATCCTCCCGATATCGCTGTGGAATTGATCTTTGCGCATCTCGTCGGAGACCCAGAGGAAAATGAACAGGGCGCAGACAAGTCCGGCTGACAGCCCCACAACGTTGATGAATGAAAAGAAACCCTGTCGACGGAAGCTCCGGAGGGCGACGAGAAAGTAATTCTTTAGCATACAGATCATGTCAAAGCGCAATTGATCTGCCAAAATCCAAAGAGGCCATCACAGGACCGAGACGCGATATTTTATTTCAAAGAAGTTCGCATCCGGACAAAATCGACCGTAATCGGACAACGTTGGCAGGTGTAAGCTTTGCATGTTCAGATAGAATTATCGACGTGAATCATTTATATTTTGGCGCATATTTATTTTCAGCGCTGAATAACTCGTCATGAAACCCATCCACACCCTGCTCTTTCTTTGTGTTCTCGCAGTTCCGGCTTTGGGCCAGAACCTCAACCAGGATTCCATCTTCATGCGTCAGAATTATGATCTGACGGAATACCAGATACCAATGCGCGACGGCGTGAAATTGTTTACGCTGGTTTATGTCCCCAAGGACAAATCGACGACGTATCCCATCCTAATGAACAGGACTTGCTACAACGCATCAAACTATGCGGGCTTCAATACGCGCAATCATCCCAGTAAATTTTTGCTGCGTGACAAATACATTCTGGTGTATCAGGATGTGAGAGGACGTTATATGAGTGAAGGCGTTTTCAACAACATGACGCCCAACATTCCGGGCAACGACAGAAAAAATAAGACAGCAATTGACGAAAGCTCTGATACGTGGGATACCATTGACTGGCTGATCAAAAATGTGAAGGGGAACAACGGCCGCGTCGGTATGTACGGGATTTCTTATCCCGGCTTTTACACTGCTGCGGCAATACCCGATGCGCACCCCGCGCTGAAAGCATCCTCGCCTCAGGCACCCATTGCCGACTTCTTCTTCGACGACTTTCATCACAACGGCGCATTCCTCCAAAGTTATACAGCTGCATTCGCCGTCTTCGGATACCAGAAGAAAGAAAACACCCGTGATAACTGGTTCATGCCGGAATTGATGCGTTTCTATGGTCAGCAAATTCCCGATGGTTATGACTTTCATTTGAAGCAGGGACCGCTGAAAAATATCACCGAGAAGTTTCATCACGATAACTTCTTCTGGCAACAGATCGTCGACCATCCGAACTACGATGAGTTCTGGCAGCAGCGAAGCATCCTTCCTCACCTGAAGGACGTGAAGCACGCGGTACTTACGGTAGGAGGCTGGTTTGATGCCGAAGACTTGTACGGTCCGCTGAACATTTACAAGACCATCGAGAGTACAAGTCCCGCTGCCGCAAACAGTATTGTCATGGGGCCCTGGGCGCACGGTGACTGGTCCAGGGAAACCGGGCAGAGCATCCACAACCATATTTACTTCGGCGATAGCATTTCTACCTGGTTTCAAAGAGAAGTGGAACGCAAGTTCTTCGCTTATCACCTTAAGGGTGAAGGAAACCTGAAGCTGGCTGAGGCGCTGATGTTTGACACCGGCAAAAAGGAATGGCGGGAGTTTACTGCATGGCCGCCTAATAACGTCGCGCCTATACGACTTTATTTCGGTGCAAACGGGACCTTGTCAATCAATCAGCCTATTGATGAAAAAGCTGCATTTGAATACGTAAGTGATCCTGCCAAACCTGTGCCGTACCGCTCGGAGACAGAAGGGCTGACCTTCACACCGCGGAAGTATATGTCGGATGATCAACGACACGCTTCAACGCGTCCGGATGTACTTACCTTTCAGACGGACGTTCTGACGGAAGACATCACGGTGGCCGGCGAAATAATGGCCAGGCTGAAGGTTTCTATGACTGGCGACGATGCTGATTTTATCGTGAAGGTGATTGATGTGTACCCGAATGACCATCCCAACTACGAACACAATCCCGCCAATATTCAAATGGGCGGATATCAGCAGCTCGTGCGCGCAGAAGTGTTTCGCGGAAGATTCCGCAATGGCTTTGAGAAGCCGGAACCTTTTAAGCCTGGTGAAGTAAGTTCGGTGGACTTCGCCTTGCAGGACATACTGCACACGTTCAAGAAGGGGCATCGGATGATGATCCAGATTCACAGCACGTGGTTCCCTTATATCGACCGCAATCCGCAGAAATGGGTCGATAACATCTATAAGGCAAATGAAGAGGACTTCATTAAGTCGACGATCACCGTATACGGGAACTCGGTCATTGAGGTCGGAGGTGCGCAAAGTATGAAAACAAAAGTCGACCTGAAGAAGTAAATTCCTGATCACATGATCAGGGTAGAGGTTCTGAAATTCAGGCAGCTTACTTTCGGAGTACCTGATAATATGAACACAACTTCATCATCTCCGACACCTCCTTTTGTATTCAGGAGCCCTCGCGCGCTTCTGCTGCCCATCTTGTGCTTCATCGGTAGCGCCGAGATATCAGCACAGCTTTCATATCCGGCGATCCGAACCGAGGCGTTCGATACGGTTATTTACGGTGTTCGTCTCCACGACGATTTTTTCTGGATGGAACGCACCGCAAGCAGCGCGGAGGTCAGCAGGGCTGCGCAAGAGCAAACTCAGTTTACACGTTCAATTCTGAATGAGCTGGATACTGCTGATCAACTGGCGGATGAACTCTACGAAGGACTCGCAGTCATCGATGACGAAATATGGAACGTGAGCCCTGTCCGTGACGGCTACTACTTCAACAAATACATTCCGGAAGAAGGCACCTGGCTTTGTTACGGTGACGAAACATCACCGGAGATCACGAAAGTCCTTCAGCGTATTGAAATCAAGGGCAAACGTTATGCGATAAGAAGTCGTGTCTTTGCTTACAATAAACCACTCGTGGCATTCATGCTTACCGAATCCGGTGAGGCCAATCCGCATATCAGAATTTTCAATCTGAATACGAAAGAATTCCTCGCGGATAGTATTGCTCCCGTGATGTTCAACGATTCGCGCGGCGTGTCCATGGCGTGGTCCCAGGACGACGACGCCCTCTTCTACACGCAGGCACCACCGACTCCCGTTTCACACGAGAGGTACTATCGCGGCACTATTCGAATGCATAAAGTGGGAACCGAGGCTCGCAATGACAAACCGATCTTTGGTTTTGGCGTGCAATCCGGCATTAGCCTTCAACCGCACGAGACACCTTATGTCTACACGTTTCAGAATTCGCCCTACGTAATTGCACGAATTCGAGCCGGAGACAATGATAATTATGCATTCGCGGTTCACGGTTCCAGCATCAACGGTGCTGAGACGCCCTGGAAACGACTGGAGGGCTACGTGAATCTGGGTGACGCATTCGACGCTGACGGCAAGACACTTTATGCCGTTACAACAGGTGCGCCGCGTTATCAGGTTGTAAGGATCGACCTCGAAGAATGGTCATCGCCAGCGCCGTTCCTTCGCGAGCAGCAGGATGTGATCGCAGGCACTGACATGATGTTCAATGCAGCTGTCGTTGCTGCACGTGATGTGGTATACGTCCTGATGCGACGCGTTGGTGCAATGAAGATCCTGATGATTGACCGACTGACGGGGGCGATTACGCATGTTCCAATCCCGAAGGAAGGTACGATCGCGGGAATGAAACGAAGGGGTACCAACGACCTGGTGTTCGCCTTTATGTCGGGCACTTCGTCTTCGCAGTATTTTCGATATGACTTTGATAACCGCCGGATTGTTGCGTTGCCCTTTGCAAACAACGTTCATGACGCTTCCGACTGGCTGGCCACCCGGGTAATTCACGTACCGTCGAGGGATGGAAGAAATATTCCCGTGTCGCTTATTTATCCCAGGAATGTAAATCTCTATGGTAATAACCCACTCATACTCGAAGGGTATGGGAACGGCGGCGCCTCACGCGATCTGTATCTTGATCCGCATTACTTTCCCTGGTTTAAGCGCGGTGGCGTGTGGGCCTACGCGCACGTCAGGGGGGGAGGTGAACTTGGCGAGACATGGACAAATGAGGGGCAGTTCCCAAACAAGATGAATTCCATCCACGATTTTGTTGATGTTGCGGAGTATTTTGTCAACCAGGGCTATACCTCTGCGCAGAAACAAGTTGTGATGGGAGGAAGTGCAGGCGGGTTTCTCGTTGGAATGGCCGTCAATCAGCGGCCGGATCTATTTGCTGCAGGGTTGTTTCTGAGTGGGCTGCCGGATATCGCAACACATACAGACGCAGCTTTTGGCAGAGAACAAAAGTCAGTCGGCCCTCGTACCACCAAAGAAGGCTGGCTTTCCAATCTGAGCGTGAGTTCAATTTATAACGTACCTGCCCATGCGAAACTTCCCGCAATGCTCGTCGTTCATGGTGCCACTGATTATACGCTCGCAACCGCTCCCGCAGTGCGTTATACAGGAAGGTTGCGGCAGGCGCAAAAAGGCAACCGCGCCATTCTACTGATGGTTCATCCGCAGGGTGGACACCTCGGAGGGACGGAAGAAATGATCGACTTGCTTAAGTTTTCGCTCTGGCAAACGGGCCATCCTCACTTTCAACGCATCTCTGCGACTAAACAATAATTTTAGTGTCTACTTCCCGTAAAGATTGAATGAATACACGTAGTAATCGCGGTCGATGACAATGTCATTCACATTCGCGTCTACTGTCATCTCCTTGAAGTCAGTACCAGGCTGAATCCTGATTTTCTTTCCGTCGACGTAGATGTCCAGTGGCATGGTGAAACCCGAAATACAGTTGGCCCAGCGATAGAGGAGCTTTCCCTCCCGAACCCAGTACTCCAGAACGGGAATCCGTGCGTCGCGCAGATACTGATCGAAGAAAGGCTCAAGCGTAAGTCCGGTTTTGTCGGCAAAGTATTTTTCAATGTCGGCAGTTGTAACAGTCTGATGGTAGAAGTCTTTGTTCAGACCACGCAGGATGCTGCGCCATTTGTCGTTATCGCCCACGATTTGTCTGAGGGTGTGCAGCATGTTGTGCCCCTTGTAGTACATGTCGCCTGAGCCGCGGGATTGAACACCGTATGTGCCGATGATTTTTTTGTCGTTGAGGATATTGGCCCTTAACCCCCGGGTATAGGATGCACCGGCCTCCTTGCCATAATGATATTCGGTGAACAAACTTTCCGAGTAACTGGTGAAGCCTTCGTGTACCCACATATCGGCGATGTCTTCCGTGGTAATATTGTTTCCAAACCATTCGTGGCCCGATTCGTGCACGATGATGAAATCCCACTTCAGACCTTCGCCGGTCGAACTGAGATCATTGCCCTTGTAACCCTTAAGGTACCCGTTGCCATAGGTTACTGAGCTCTGGTGTTCCATGCCCAGATAGGGCACTTCCACCAGTTTGTAGCTGTCTTCATAAAAAGGGTAGGGGCCGAACCAGTGTTCCAGCGCCTGCATTGTGCGCTTCGCGTCGGCAAAGTGCACCTTCGCTTTCGAAAGGTTATAACGGAGTACCCAGTAGTCCATATCCAGCACACCCTTTTCACCATTGTACTTTTCGGAGAACGTGACATAGTCGCCAATATTCATGTTGATGGTGTAGTTGTTGATCGGATTGACAACTTCCCACGTAAAGGTTCGTGTCTTGTTCTTTTCCCGCTTCTGGCTTTTCAATCTGCCATTGGCGACGGCGACGAGGTTTCCGGGAACATTGATGCGTATAACGGCGCCGTTGTCGGGCTCGTCGTACTGGTGATCCTTACAGGGCCACCAGATGCTGGAGCCTATTCCCTGATTGGATGTAGCGATGAAGTGATTGCCGAGGGAATCCTTCGCCCAGGTTACGCCGCCATCCCAAGGAGCATTGCGCGCCTCGTGTGGCTTGCCGCCATATTCGATTTTGATTTCATTTATCTCGCCCTTCGTCTGGGGTTTGGTGATGCTGACAAAATGTGCAGCACCTTCCGAACGAAACTCCAGCGTTTTTCCATCCTGAAGTACTCTTTCAATCTTCAACGGCGGCTGCAGATCGATCTGCATGACGTTATGCGAATCAACGACTTTGTAACGAATGGTGGTCGCACCCTTCAACGATTTGTTGTCCGGGTCAACGGCGACGTCGAGATGGTAATGCAGGATGTCCCACCATTTGCGCTCCGGGGTGATTGATCCGCGAAGGGTATCCTGACGCGTAAACGGTCTGCCACCGCGCTGGGCGTGGGCGGTATTCAGAAGCAATAGGAGCAGGAGTAATGCAGCGATCTTTTGCATGGTATTTCAGGTCAATGATTTCAGAACACTTGGTCAAAATGTGTTCAAAGATCGCGAAACTATCCGTTTCTTTTCCTTGAGCGGATGAAAATCGGGCAGAATGGAATAATCAAATCATTACAAGAATGCGTTTCGCAACGGCGATTAGACCAGAAGCTTTCGTTATTTCAATCGCGGTACCTGTTGTGTCGCGCAATGAATGCCGCCACCGTTCCAGTTGAGAGGCAGCGCATTAATCTGAATGATAACGCGACCGGGAAACAGCTTGGTAATAAGATCAAAAAACAGATCATCCTTTGCGCGTTCCTTTTCCGGTATGCCTTCCCGCCAGTATCTGGGAATCAAGACAACGTCGTTGGATATTGTGAAGTTCAGATAACTCATGACAGGTACCTGAATAATCGTGTCGCCGCTACTGAGTCCCGCATATAACCCGGGGTGACGATGCGTGTCGGAGTCAGAGAGAACTTCCCTTGAGCAATATGGCGTTACGTCAGGCATGGGTACTTCTATAACGTGAAACGGCTTGCCTTCGTGATTTGTGGCTGACCGCACCTGCCGGAGATTGCTTTGAAGGCGTTCCCAGTCGATTTGATTGATCGGATTGGCATTTCTGTCCTCGTCCGTGATCACGCCAACAACTATTGTGGAGTCATTGACAAAACGCATGTAGCCATCGATGTGCCCGTTTGCACCCTGGCCAAAATAGTTTTCAATCTTCCGTCCTGGCTGCTCCAGCAGTAGTTTTTTACCGATCCAGATCATTTTCTTTTTGCCATACATGGCAAGACATGCGCGTTCGATTTCCTCAAGTGAACGTTCAGGATTCCGATGCAGGGCCATTTCGCTGAAAGCAAGAATTTCGTTGGAACTCACTTCGAGAGCGCCGCCCTCAATAACGATATCTGTTGAACGCACGGCGTGGCCGAACGCCGAAGCGAGGTCGTTGTCAATAGTCCCGCGTTCCAGGCACAGGCTGTCGAAATCAGCTCCTCCAAAGCAGTTCCATCCGAAGTCGGCCAGGACATATTGTTCGCCGTTGGAGAGGTATTTGGGGCCCGCATCCCGGATGAAATAATTTGGTACTCGATGTGTGAATACGCTGACCCGGGATGTGTCGATATTCCTTGCTTTCATCATCTTCCACGCCAGCGCTTCCAGGGAATCCGAAAACGTAAGAAGGTTTACGTGCACGTTCTCGTGAAGTGCTTCGATCATATCAAGCCGCGTTTCGAATGCAAAGTCAGTCCAGTCGATCCACATTGCCTGATGTGGCTCCCATTCCGGAGGGAAGGTTAAGTCGGTGGATGGATTCAGTATAACACGATCGGACGCAGGCCTGCAGGAGATCACAAACAGTAATACCGGTATGAGGCGCACAAGAAGCTCACCAGACAGAGCAATGCCACGTATTGTGTCAGAAATTGTTCGGCGTTCCGAAGTTGTGACGGGTTGGCTCATCGACAGGGATCGCAGGTGGACGTTGTGTAGCAGAATATCTCTGCCACGCAACGCGACTTCCTTGCAGATCCAAGTTAACCCGTTTCGGAGCCCAAAAACAAATCGGTGGGTCACATGATGATGTGAGGGCTTCGCTTTATTAAATTGCCTTCACCGCCAGCGACAGGATCGCTGATGACGCCTTGAGCCGATGATCGTTCAAAGCCTGTTCATTTACCTGAAACTTCAATGTGTTATCTTCGGCAATCACAAAACTCACCCCTGCACCCTTCTTCACCAATCCATCGCGCTCCGTCACCACAAGCACAGGTTTACCCTTCAGACGTGTAACGACATCATCGGTGCTGCCGCTCTTCATGTCGCTGATAAAAACCATGTGAACCTGGTCAAGATCATCTACTGATTTTGATTCGACAATCTTGATGGTTTGCGCACCTGCCTTACGTCCGGCAACGGCAGTCTGCATTTCCTGCAGGAGTTTTTGATTCCCCAAAACAGCGATGACAAATTCACCGTTACGTGCTTCATTAGGCCATTCTATATATTTCGTGAAGCTGTATAAGAAGACGCTGTACGTCTTGTAGTTCGTGGTCTGTGCATTTCCCATCAGCGAAGCGCTGAGCAGCAACAACGTGAATGACACCCGAAGGAAATTTTTCTGTAACATAATTTTTATTTTGGTAGAGGTATGGTATAAACAACTTTAAGATTGACTTCACGACTGCGTCCCGGGACAGGAGCGAAGTCGCCGTTGTAAGCCTGTGGCGTAACGGGCTTTTCATTGAGCAGGTCGAAACCGGCGAGCGAAACGGAGAAGCCCTTCGTCAACAGGTCGCGGTAAAGCAGGTTAGCATTGATCAGGGTATATGGCCTGAGTCTTTCCATCATCGGCGCCTCATCCTCGTCAATAGTCGTGTAGGCATACCGTTCACTGAAGTGATTAACGGTCATGTTCAGACTGAACTTTTTGGTCAGGTCAAATCCGCCGATAGCGACAACCTTATGCTGCGGAAAGGCCACATACGCACGTGGGTTTCCTGGTATTGCATAACGGTCTACGGTGCTTTTTCCGGCCTGGTAATACGAATAATTTGTTTCGAAGTTCCATCGGTTTTTCCTGAACGTGTACGACACCTCCAGCCCTCTGGTGCCGAAGCGCGCACTGTTTCCGTACAATTGCTCATAATCACCGGCGCCCAGATCGACGTTGTAGAAAACGATAATGTCTCTGGTGTTGATGATGAAGGTGTTCATGCTCAACAGCATATCGCGCGTGAGCTGGTATCCCGCTTCGAGTTCGAACACCGTTGATCGTTCGGGTTTGATATTTTCACTGAGGTTGATGTTGTCAATCCCCGGTGCGCGATACGATGCACTTGCCAGCGTCTTGAAATGGAAGTTGCCAAATCGTTTGGTGAGGGCAAGTCTCGGAACGAACGCCGCGCCGAATGCATTGTGCTTGTCGAGGCGAAATCCACCCGTAATATTGACAAAGGGATGCTTGATCAATGCCTGGGAATAAAACGAGTACATTTTAAATGTCACGCTTTCTTCACCATAGAAATATTCCGGATCGATGAGCGACTCGGCGTCGTCTCTCAAAGATTCTGTTCCTACGATCAGGTTAACCCTTCGGGAAATGTCGTATGAACCGTAGAGTCCTGCCTTGATTCTGCTGGCGATGTTGTCGAAGTACTGGTCATCACCTTCGCGGTAATCCTGACGCCAGGGGCGCTGACGGGTATAGGTAATGAACGGTGTCAGTGAAAACTTCGTGTTTATTTTGAAGTCGTTCTTCGCTGTGACGAACGCGCTGCGGAAGCTTGTGATCAGCAGGGGATCGGTAGCCTGATAATCTTCCAGCATCCCGCGGAGCTGAAAGTTGTTAATGCGCAGTCCGACATTGGCGAGGTACGTATCTGTTTGGGTGTGGTCAGTGAGATTAACAGGTTCGAATTCTTTGTACAGATCCTGGTATTCCTGATCACTAAGCACCGCGCGACCTCTGAACAGGGAAGCATCAACGACAGCATTTTTACCAAAGGATTTCGCGAAGGCGAGCTGTGCGTTGGTCCTGCCTACTGCGTCGGGTAACATCCCGACGCTGGCGGATGCAGTAAGTGAGTTATCGTCGACAGCCGCTTTTGTGATGATGTTGATTACGCCATACTCAGCGGTGCCACCATATATTGCTGATCCTGGTCCACGGATAATTTCGATGCGGTGGATAAGATCAACAGGAAACCGGTTAAAGAAAGCCACGTTTTGATACATCAGTTCATTGAGTTCGTGACCGTCGAGGAGGATCAGCGTTTTGCCTTCCATCGCCCATGCGCCGCGCAGTGAGATTCCTGTAATGAAGCTCACATCGGCTGCGAAGTCGATACCTGGGATGAGGCGGAGCACGTCAATCAGGTCGCGGGCTCCTGTTCGCAAGATGTCCTCTGCAGAAATCACAGACACGATACTCGGTGTTTCACGTGATGCCATGGCCTTCTTCGACGCGGCGCCAACTTTTTCATTTAATCTTTTTTGGAGTTCGGATGCGTCGGTCAGGGCACTTAGTTGGAGCAGCTCCGCCAGGTCTGTTGAATCCTGTACCTGACCTTGCGCAAAAAAAGCTGCTATAAGTAGCAGAGAGGTTAAAAAATATTTCATGTCGGTATTCCGAATGATTCAAAAATAGAGCGAATAATATTTCGCTGCGGGTGTAGCGTACAACCGTGTAAGGAAATCGATGCGATTCACGCTGTGCCTTTATTTGGCGGACGTGCCGGCAATCCGGACCAGGGCGCCGGTTTCTGTTTTGTCTTCGAATTACTATAAGGAGAAAACCAATGGCATTGGCGGCCGGGATAGTCTACCTGCGGAATGGGAATAATCAAGGCGTTGGGATGTGTAAGAAAATAGGGGCAAAGTCGGGGTTGTGGAGGCCTGGCTGAACTTTTCGACGGAATCCAACAGCGTGTTTTTACCTGAAATGTCCGGATTTGAGGAGGGGAGTGTGTGATGGGGCTTGTTTCCGGCGACGTTTTAGACGTGTTCCTGAAGCGTTTGGAGCCTTCAGGCAGGCGCGGGGGCCGAAAAAGAAAAAGCCCACCACTGATTAAGTGGCGGGCTATGGTCGGGGTACCAGGATTCGAACCTGGGACCCCCTGGTCCCAAACCAGGTGCGCTACCGGACTGCGCTACACCCCGATCAATATTTTCGTCGTGAGCTGCGGATAACGCTGGCGTTACCGCGGGGCATCACTGTTTTGTGATCCGACAGGGACTCGAACCCCGAACCCTCAGCTTAGAAGGCTGATGCTCTATCCAGTTGAGCTATCGGACCAACCGTTCAGCGGAGAGGGGGGGATTCGAACCCCCGGTACCGGTTGCCCAGTACCGCAGTTTAGCAAACTGCTGGTTTAAGCCACTCACCCACCTCTCCAGTTAGTTACCTTACCGCTAACCACGATTTCGTTCCGTCTGATCCAACGCAAAGACGTTGATTTCCGGCTGAATCGAAGCCTTTTTGAAAAGGAAGTGCAAATATAAGAGACGGGCGTAAACTATTGCAAAGTGTCCGAGATTTTGTTCATTTTTTCGAAGGAACCAATTATGATTTCGTTTCCATTCTTTTTTAATTTGCGCCCGGTTTTCGGGATGTAGCACAGCCCGGTAGTGCGCTACGTTCGGGACGTAGAGGTCGCTGGTTCGAATCCAGTCATCCCGACCAGCTCGCCATCGCGATTCGCACGGCGAGCTTTTTTATTTGCTCCTCAATCA
>Ga0065721_10008062_pt1 | contig 16307 bp, 16 predicted proteins | sample Mesricmetagenome_FD_59108 | JGI IMG/M metagenome (GOLD analysis project Ga0065721, IMG submission 59108) | Mesophilic microbial community from rice straw/compost enrichment Sample: eDNA_1 v2 (version 2) | ecosystem: Engineered > Solid waste > Grass > Composting > Bioreactor | place: USA: Davis... | reverse complement strand
GCCGTCAAAGCGATTTCAGAGAATATCTCCATTTCCGTCATTGCAGCCCTGCTGACAGCAACCGCGAACGATGTCGTCGGTGAGTTTTAGAAACCGACAAGGCGAAATAGCCTCTGCTCTTTCCTGTCACTCAGGCCGATACGCCTGCAATCGGGCCGGATTGGTCTCCAGCCTCGGGCCGGCAAGCAGGTCAATACAGTCTGGAATCGCGGGCATCACTGCGTCCAGACACTCTCGAATCGCACGGGGACGACCGGGGAGATTGACAATTAATGTCTCTCCCCGAATCCCTGCGGTCTGCCGGGAGAGAATGGCTGTTGGAACCTTTTCGACCGAGACCTGACGCATCCGCTCCCCAAAGCCGGGGAGAATCTTTTCGCAAACGGCAATGGTCGCTTCCGGGGTGACATCCCGACGGGCGGGACCAGTTCCTCCTGTGGTCACAACCAAACAACATCCTACGACGTCGCACAATTCCCGAAGCGTCTGTTCGATTTCAGCCTGATTATCAGCAACAAGGCGAAAGACCGGTTTCCACGGGGTCGTCAGAACTTCGTTGAGATAGGTTTCGACCGCCGGTCCCCCTTCGTCCGGGTACTCTCCCCGACTCGCCCGGTCTGAAACCGTCACGATCCCGATCAATGCTGGCCCCATCAATGCGGATGGGTCGAATTCTGAACTCGACATATCGGTTCCAAATCCTTCAGCACTCTTCGGGCGATGCTGTCATTCCATGCCTCGTTCGCTGCCGTCACGGTCTCGCTTCTGCCGTTGGTGTTGACGACCATTGAACCAGACGAGAGACGAGACCGAGAAATCTCAGCTCTCTTCCTCTGGGAACTGAGGAGGAAGGGGTGGCTCAAGGGATCGCGAAAGTGACTTCAGGAATGGCAACACATGCGGGGCCGCCAGAAAGACTCGTGAGGAGACCGCCGATCGAGGATAAACATTGGTGATGAAGTCGAAACAAAATTCGGTCGGGGAATGACGGATCAAGACCCCATTTGCGTACCGGCCACCGAGCAAGTGGTCCGGGAGCTTGATTTCGTTGTAAATATCTTCGATCTGCGGAGGCTGACTGGGAGCGGGGAGATTCTCTGGATGAAATGCCGGAAGTTCTCCCGACGTTCCCGCATCTTCCAGAGGGGGTGGCGGGGCTTCCGTCTCGGATGGCTCGGGGCGAGGCTTGGGAATCGGCGCGATCGGGCCAAAGCGACGCTCGTAATTCTCAATATTTTCCCGAAGCGCCATGACAAACTGATGCCCGACGATGTGGGGAAGGATCACCCGCCGGGCAATGCGCTGCTGTTCTCCCATCCGCAGCACGAAATCCAGAACGATTTCGTACGGTCCGGTAAGAATCATCACCCCATTACTGAAGACCCCGCAGCCGATTTCCTCTGGCACCAGAGCACTCAGCTGATGGTGACGGACCTGTCCCTGAACGGTGTCATCCTCTTCAGGCGTGTTGGAATAGTCATCAGGGGGAAGACTTCCCATATTGATTCACCACAGGCATCAGGTGCTGAATTTTGACATGGCCACGGGGACCAATTCAGGACCTATTTTCGACAGGCTTCATGATGGAGCGGCAACCAGGCTCCGTTCTGCTGGCTACTGGCCACGGACTGCTGAATGAAGTTCATTCCATCAATGCCATCATAGATATTGGGATAAATCGTGTCCCGCATTTCAAATGACTCGCCGGTCGCCCGTTGAATCATGGCGTCGTAAGCAAACCGGTACACGTTTGCAAAGGCCTCAAAAAACGCTTCCGGATGTCCCCCCGGCAGACGGGATGATGCCGCTGCGATCGGTGTGGTAAACGGAGCCCCCGGATTACGGGTATAAACCTTCCACGGCTCCCCATTCTTGCGAACATACATGACGTTCGGTTCTTCCTGACGCCATGTGATCGCCCCCTTGGTCCCATCAATCTCGATTGAGAGATCGTTCTCCCGACCATGAGAGATCTGGCTCGCTGTAACGGTCCCCAGTCCCCCGTTCTGGTATTTGATCACTGCGTGCCCGTAGTCATCCAGCTGTCGTCCCGGCTCGAAGATTTTCAGCGTACAGGAGATCTCCGCAGGAATCAGGCCGGTCATGTAACGGCCAAGGTTATAAGCGTGCGTAGCAATATCACCGAACGCCCCTGCCGCTCCCGATTTGGATGGATCGGTTCTCCAAGCGGCCTGCTTGGAATCTTCATTCTCCAGACGGGATCGCAACCATCCCTGAATATACTGACTTCGGATCGCCTGAATTTCCCCCAGCTCTCCCCCGAGAATCATTTCACGGGCCTGCCGGACCAATGGATACCCGGTGTAGTTGTGAGTCAGGGCAAAGACGACCTTGTGCTTCTCGATCAGAGCTGCCAGTTCTTCTGCCTGTTGCAGATTGAATGTCACTGGCTTGTCGCAAACCACATTGATCCCATTTTCGATGGCAGCCTTGGCCACGGGGAAATGCATGTGATTAGGGGTTGCGACGGTGATGAAGTCGATCCGGTCCCCTTCGGGCCGCTTCAGTTCCTGTTCGATCATTTCTTCAAATGATCCATACGCCCGATCGGGTTTGATGTCATAGAAGGGGGCGGACGCTTTGGATCGTTCCGGAGATGACGAGAGTGCTCCTGCAACGAGTTCGGCCCTGTTGTCGAGAATCGCAGCGATGTTATGAACACGACCGATAAAGCTCCCCTGGCCTCCGCCCACGAGGCCCATCTTCAGTTTCCGGTTGAGCTTGCCGTTGACGTGATCCATGAGAGCATTGTCCTTCTGTCAGAACGGGGAACGAAGCCTGATTTCAAGTGAGAATAATCCGGTCGGATTGGAGTCGCAACATCGCGGGCGCCTGACCGGAACTGGAAGCGGACCATTTGCCGCATTCGCCCCACGACGGGGCCCATTTCAATCCACAATTGCTCCCACAGAAACGGGAGAGTTTCCAGCCTGTCGCGTCACACGGGGCGGGACAGGCTGGCAATCATGATGCCGGTGGCGACAGAAACATTCAACGACCCGACTTGTCCCAATGCCGGGATGCAGCACAGCTGGTCACAACGTTCCTGAGTCAGGCGGCGAAGTCCTTTTTCCTCATTCCCGACCACCAGTAACCATCGCCGGTCCCGGTCCAGATCGTCGATGCTCTCGCGAGCATGTTCAGAACTGCCGACAATCCACATGTTGTTCTTCTTCGCCGCTTCGATCCCCTGGGACAGATTGGTCTGCTGCGTGAATGGAACGTATTCCAGCCCGCCGGAAGCGACGTCATACACCGTCGGAGAGAGAGGTGCCGACCGGTCCACGGTGAGAAGAATCCCCTTCACCCCAAAAAAAGCAGCGGTCCGGAAGATGGCTCCGACGTTATGCGGATCCTGAAGCTGGTCCAGTGCCAGCCAGACCCCCCTCTGATGCTCCGGCGCGAAGAGTTCTTGCAACGGGATTCCTGTCCGTTCCCGGACGACGGCGTATGTATTGCCGACTCGCCCCCCATCTTTGTTCCACTTTCGATGATTCCCTTGAGGAATAGGTTCCCGCACCGGAATCCCTGAATCCCTGGCGCTCTGATAGACCTGCTTCCAGCCTTCGTTTCCGGTCGTTCGACTGACATGAACCTCCAGAACGTCATGAGGACGGGTCTGAATGGCCGCCAGAATACTATGGGGATTCGTCAGTTTATGAGAACTCATGGGTGAAGCGTCACGATCTCGGAAATGGGGGCACGTCGGGAGTCAGGAAGAACGGCAGGGTATCCATACCAGACCAACCCGACAACTCGCGAAACCTCGGGGTCAATCCCCAGTAGCTGGGAAATCTCTGGACTCTGAAGGATGGCACTGGTGGACCATTTGGTCCCGATCTCGTGGCTCCAGAGGGCCAGCATCAGGTTCTGAATAGCACAGCAAACCGCAGCATAGTCTTCTTCGGCACGCAGCGGATCGGCGGACTTGCGGCAGGTCACCACAATCCACCCAGGAATTCCGGCCCAGCGGGCGCACTTCTTTTGAGCGAACTCCTCCCCCCGCTCTTTCGTTAACAGCTCAATGCACTGGCGAAGCATCCGCTGTTTCGTTTCCGGTCCCAGCAAATGAAACGTCCACGGCTCTGTGAGTTTATGATTCGGCGCCCAGCGGGCCAGATCGAGAGACTGAAGAACCGGCTCCAATGGCGGAGATTCCGGGAGAAAATCGTTAATCGTCCGACGAGACCGAATCACCTGTGCAACAGGATCGTCAGCAGCAGAAAACGGAATCATGTTCTATCCAATTGCACCGCTAGAAGAATGACCATCACTCCAGCATATCAGAACGGCGGGCTGTCGGAATTGATCCCCTCTGAAAATCCCTGCATCACACGGATTGAATGGCCTGCACACTCGACAAACCGCAGCCCCTTCGAGCAAACTGCAGACTCATTGTGACGCATCCATTGTGATTCATGTGCCATCCGTCGTTGGACGGGCCCCTGCCGGAGAGTGCTCCATGCGGATGAACGCCGTCTGGCAATCCATATTGACGATTCTGCTGGCTCTCCCAGCTTCGGCCAGGGCACAGCAGGTGACGGTCCCCACTGACTCTTCCCCTCGCCATCGAATCTCCTGGCCGGGGCGATATGGCCCGACACACGATGGCCATGTCCCCGCGAAGGAGTCGATCAATCTCCCGACGGAATGGAATGAAGAGACAGGCCAGAACATTCTTTGGAAAACACCTCTTCCGGGGCTGGGACATTCCACCCCGGTCATTGGTGACGGCCGTATCTGGATGACGAGCGCCACAGCGGATGGCACTCAACAATTCGTTCTTTGTGTTGACGAAACGACCGGGCAACTCCTGCACCAGAAACTTCTTTTCGAAAACACCGATCCCGAACCACTGGGCAACAACGTCAATACCTACGCATCTCCTTCTTGTGTACTGGAACCGGATGCCCTTTACGTCCACTTTGGGACATATGGCACGGCCCGCCTTGATCCGGAGACTCTTGAGGTCGTCTGGCAACGAAGAGATATTCGCTGCCGACATTTTCGTGGTCCGGGCTCTTCTCCTGTGGTCTATGACAATCTGATCATCCTGACGTTTGACGGCATCGATCAGCAATTCGTGATTGCACTCGACAAGAAAACCGGCCAGACCGTCTGGAGAACGGATCGCTCCACCGATTACGGAGATGTTGATGCTGATGGAACCATCCGGGCCAACGGAGATTATCGAAAAAGCTACAACACCCCGGCGCTCACCGAGGTTGATGGACGAATGCAATTGATCTCCACGGGAGCACGTGCTGCATTCGGGTACGACGCCCGCACCGGCGAGGAGATCTGGACCATTACTCACGATGACTTCAATGGCTGCGCCGTTCCGCTCCTTCACAAAGGGACAACGCTCATCAACACCGGTTCCGGACGGGCCAATCTGATCTGCGTGAAACTCGACTCAACCACCCGAGGGAATGTCGATAAAACCCATGTCCTCTGGAATCGAGACAAAGGGAACTCGGATCTCTCCAGCCCGATTCTTGTTGGAGACCTGGTGTTCCAGATCGCGACCAACGGAGTCGGATTTTGCGTTCATGCCCAGACGGGAGAACAGATCTGGCGCTCCCGGGTTGCAGGGGGAACGTATGTTGCCTCCCCCATTCTCGCCAACGGCCTGATCTATCTTTTCAACGAAGAAGGCCAAGGGACGGTCNTNCGTGTCGGCGAGGAACTGGAAATCGTGGCGAGCAATTCACTCAANGAAGGGATGCGTTCCTCTCCAGCTGTTGCAAACGGAGCCCTCTTCCTTCGAACGTTCCATCACCTCTACAAAATCGGGCCAAAGGAATAAGCTCTCGTCGGCCCCCGCCACACTACAGTTCCCTTGGACGCCAGATCGCCTCGATTTCCAGACGATCAGCGCTCCAGCAAGGTTGATTGACCGTCGAGCGGCAGCAGACCAGACATCCTGTTGGGAGATCCATCTCCTCGCCGGAAATGTGAAAAACCAGTTCCTCCAGACCGGGGTTATGGCCAATCAGAATAGTCCTTCCCTCGCAGCGAAGTGCAGCAATCTCGGAAATCCATGTTGAGAGGCTGGCATGGTAGAGCTGCGGCAGGACGATCGCAGCGAGTCCGAATTCAACTTCGATTGGATGCGAGGTCTGTACGGCCCGCCGAGCAGACGACGTCACGATCAGACTGGGAACAAGGCCTTTGTCTCGAAGAAAGCCGGCCATTTTCCGTGCGGCTTTTTGTCCGCGCTGATTGAGAGGACGATCATGATCCGGGAGAGTCTCATCGTCCCAGCTGGACTTCGCATGCCGCATGAGAAGCAGCTGCGGCGGTGACGCAGAGTGCGTTGTCATTCCTCAGTGGAGCGTTTTTTGGCCATGACGACCCGATTTCCGCGCCCATGATATTCCACCGACGTCATAAAGGCGCGCATCAACATCAAACCCCGACCACTTGGCTTTTCAAGGTTATCGTCATCAGTCGGATCAGGGACATCCGCAGGATCAAACCCTTCTCCCTCGTCTTCGATGTCGATTTCGACAAAATCCTGCGTGAGCTGGCAACGGATTCGGACCACTTTATCCGGGTCCAGCCCATTCCCGTGCTTGATTGCGTTGACCAGCGCTTCTTCCAAAGCGAGCTTGACGCCAAACAGATCCTTGTCACAGAAATTACGTTCTTCGAGCAGCGACAGGATTTTCTCCTGCACCTCATATCCGCGCGAGGTTTCGCTGGGAATAACAATCTCGAAGTTGAGGGGATCAGCCATTAGCGATGGCGGGTGGTTGAGGCTTCAGAAAACATTCAGGACATGCGGTTCATCGTTGAAGCCAGAAATTCGCGTGGAAACGGAACCCCATCGATTCCGGAACTGACGTACTGCATTGCCTGAGGTCCCCTGAATCCGTTCCGACGAAATCGATCGCCACAGGGAGTCAGGGGGCATGCCGCCAATCAGACAATCGGATTGTTCCTACAGGCCCGTCAAGGCAGCCTGTTGATCATCACGGATATCAAACAGCTTGTTCAACCGGGTGATGACAAAGACGTCGTAGATGTCCGGACGGATGCTGCACAGCCGCAACTTCCCGCCGGCACCTTTAACCTTCTTGTCCATTGTAATCAGCTTGCCGAGTGCAGCACTGGACAGGTACTCAACATTGGAAAAATCAAGGACGATTTTCTTTCGTCCGTCTTCTTCAACCAGCCCAAATAACTGGTTGCCAATGACCTGGATGTTGTTTTCATCCAGAATCTTCTTGTCGACGAACTTGGCGACGGTGACATCGCCAATCTGTTCAATGTCTAGTCGGCGTTGACCTGCGGACATCGGAGATTCCTGTTCATGCGACGCATGACGAACTGAGGGGACGGACATGAACCGATCACAAAACGGGAATCACTTCCCAGCTGATCGATGGTTGATCATCATGGCTGTAGCGAATTGTGTCAAGCGTTCCAATATGAAGCAGGAACCGGAGAGAGGTCCCAACGACGGATATTCAAGGCGCCACGATTCTGCAAATCGACCGGATTGTTCCGACAGGGAATGATACAACGATTCCACTGACATCACCTGTTAGAATAAAGGATGGCTCCGTCGATTCGACTCAATCCTCTTAGGTGTGTGTGTCAGCCAAGACCAAGAGGCAAACCTGAAGTAACTCGCAGAACCTTAGAGAAGTTTTGACAATCGATTCCCAGATCTTCTCTCGGCAAAGCATGGCTTCCCATCAGCCATAAAAATGCCCCACAACTCAGCGAGTCCATCGACTGCACCATGTCATCAAAACGGAATAAAAAACGGCCTCCTGCTCCCCGAACGCAACCTGAACGGGAGGAATGCATTCCCAATGCCACAACAACACCCCAAAACCGCATGGCGATCACAGAGTCGATCTCTGTTGCAGCCGCCCTGCTCGGTTTTCCAGCAGTGCTGCTTCTGCTGTCCATTCTGGGAGTCATCCTCTTTCGACCAGTTGACCTGTCACACAACCTGATGGCTCTCCTGATCCTGGGGTTCAGCACGATTGGGATTATTTTCCTCCTGTTGATCGGGTTTCTGGCAGGATGCTGGCACCGATGGCACACAGGTGCACTGTCGCCGGGAACTCGATTCGGATTGTGGGTGAATGGAGTCTTGCTGGCTGGTATGCTATTGCTCATTCTGCTGATGCCCCAGCTGGAATAAAACCAGGGGCTTCGCCGGGGCATCACAGGCGAATCTCCATGTCCATCAAAGGAAAAGTCAATGCGTCTGACATGCGCCGTTCTGATTGTGTCGGGATGTCTGTCGACCCCTGTCCTGGCCCAGTCACCCGTCCCGGTCGACACCATTGCAACGGTTGCCAATATTGAAGCTCTGATTACTCAGAATGTTTCCCGCCTTGAGAAGAGTCTCGCTGATGCGTCGAAATTCGACGATCTCAAGGAAAAAGGGATTCGAGAATCCTTTGGGATGCTCAGCGTTTTAGGTCAGGCGCTCGCTGAGCACAGTGATCGGACGGAGAGCAAGATCAATGGCCCGGCGCTCCGGGATGCCGCTCTGGCGTACAACAATGACGGAACTCATGAAGAGGCAGTTGCGGCCTTCAAACAGGTCCAGGATGTCCTCGCAGGAAAGGTGACGGGCGACCACGTCAAATTCCACTCGTGGGGCAAACTCATCGGTATGGCCCCCATGATGGAAGAACTCAACGCCAGCAACAGCGAGATCCTGCGGGTTCTGCGTCGGCCTCGCGGCAAGGATGAAGAAGTCCTTCCCGCTGTCAAATGGGGACTTCTTTCGCTGACGATGAAGGTAGACACACATGCGGTCCAGAAACCGGAAGACCTGTCGAAATGGAACGGCTGGTCGGACGAGTTTCGGGAAGCATCACTAAAGCTTGCCGAAGCCATCCGGAATAAGGACGGCACTGAAGGCCGCAAATGGTTCGACAAAGGGAATGCGGCATGTGAAGCCTGCCACGAAGTCTTTCAGTAACAAAGATTCCTGTCCGCTCGATTCTTTCCCCCCTCTGAAATCGAGTTGAAATTGGAATTTCGCCATTGTCGTCGCGAGCATGGCGCGGTACTTCTCCTGACTAATGGAGAATGAATTTCCTGTGTCGTAACAGGAATTCAGTATTTCAAATGGAAGTTACTGAAGGCGGATTCAGATGCGGCCAACGCTGAAGGGACTGATCGGGCTCGGACTGCTCATTGGACTGGGCTGTTTTGTCACGGGGAGTTTTGCACAGTCGGAGTCCGCCTCCCTTACTCCACCAGAAATGCTTCCCGGCAGTGCGGTCTTTTATGCTCGGATTGATGGGGCGAATGGTCACGAAGAAACCTATGCAGAGACCGCAGCCTATCAGGCGATCGAGGAAAGTGGCCTGAGGGATCTCTTTCAGGATGTTCTGAATTTACTCAGCGAGCAGGAACAGTTCACCGGTTTCATTGGGGTTTATGAACACCTGGCTGAATACGGATTTTCTCTCGCGATCGCTGTTGATGCTCCGGAATCCAAGCCGGTTCAGNCTTGGGGAACGATTGTTGTCCCGGCAGCGGGGGAAGGAGTGAACCTTCTTGAAAGCCTCGTGGTTCAGATCTCCGAAGAACAGCTCGAAGTCAAAGCAAAACGGGTTCGGCAGCGACAGATTCGTTACATCGATCTGGGGAACCCAACCGTGGAAGTTGCCTGGTGGGCAGAAGGGGATGACCTCATCCTCGCTCTGGGGATGAATGGAATCTCTAACACGCTGGATGTGATTGAAGGAAAACGACCAAACATCACAACGCACCGACTCTGGGAACAATACGATGAGGTGGATGAATCGCTGGATGTCACCCAATTGGTCTGGTTCGATGCAGAGACATTACGGGAGTCCTTCAGCCATGTCACCATTCCTGTCCCCAATCAGGACAAACAGGCCCCTCTGACAGTAGGCGGACTGCTCGAAATTCTTGGGCTTCAGACTCTGGACCATACGGCCATGCTGACCGGCTATCTGGGTGACAGCATCTGGACGGAAGTCATTGTTCACGCTCCCGGAGAACGAACCGGGCTACTTTCATTACTGGATCAGGAGACGTTCACGATTGAAGACCTTCCCCCGATTCCACTGCATCAGCAAGGGATCTCCGTCTTCAGTTTCAATTCAGCGAAGGCCTATACTGTCATTTATGGAATCATCCGGCAGCTGCTGGAATACGCTCCTCCCGAGGAACTGGACAACTTCGAAAACAGCATGAAGAAGCTTCAGGACTTTCTGGGATTCCCCCCGGAAACCCTGCTCCAGTCCCTCGGGAGCCTCCACTGCCTGTATACCGATTCCGCACAGGGGTTTCTCGGTCTGGGGGGCATCGGTCTCGTTCAGGTCGAACATCGCGACGCACTGGAGGCCTGCCTGACAAAGCTGTTTCAACGTCTTCTCGAGGCCGCCAATCGTGAGAAATCAGACGAACTGGTGATTCGAGAATTCGAATCGGAAGGGAGAAAAACCTTCCGGTTTGAAATCGCTCGTTTCCCACTCATCACCCCGACCGTCTCACTGAACAATGACTGGCTGATCGTTGGACTGACTCCGCAGGCGGTCAACGCACAAATCATGCGATTTGACGAGAGGATTTTCAGCTGGGCCATTGATCAGGATCTCTCGGAATCTCTCGAAATGATGCCCGAAGAGATGACATCCCTGTCTGTTGTCGATCCGGCCGCATCGTTCACACTGACAATCGGGCTTGCCCCGAGTTTATTGGGTATTTGGGAACTTGGGATGAAGGAGAATGGAAGCCTTCCTCGAGACGGTCGTTTCCCCATCGATATCCACAGCATTCCCCCTGCTGAGTTGGTGACACAATCACTGTTTCCCAATGTTGGAGTGTCAACGGTCGATGAAAATGGCTGGCATGCCTATGTCCGTCAATCATTCCCAGCAATTCCGCTGGCAGGGGGTCCTGCAACATCAGCGTCTGACATGGGAGCAGTCACTATTGGTGCGGCGATACTCCTCCCAGCCATACAGAATGCCCGACATGCTACCCGTCAGATTCAATCCAAAAACAACCTGAAACAACTCGGCCTGGCTGTTCATATCTATCATGGCAGACATGATCAGCTCCCTCCGGGCACCATTCCTAACGATTCACTTACCCCGGAGGAACAACTGAGCTGGTTCGTCGAAATTCTCCCGTCACTGGGGCTGAAGGAATACTTCGACCGAATCGATCAGAAAGCGGCATGGAACGCAGACGTCAACAAGGAACCGTTGTCTGCCGCAATCGGAGTCTTCCAGAATCCGCTTCAAACGAACACTGGATCAGGTCCCTATGGGAAAACAGACTATGTCGGGATCGCGGGTTGGGGAGAAGAGGCCCCGAATGCCCCGGTCACCGATCCGAACGCCGGGATGTTCGGCTACGGACGAAAAACCAGGCTTTCCGATGTCATCGACGGGAATTCCAACACGATCATGATCAGTGAGTCGACAGGTTCTACAAATTGGGGAGAGGGAGGACGAGCCACAATTCGAGCCTTCACCGCAGCTCCCTACCTGAATGGTCCCGACGGAATAGGATCTCCCACAGGAAGAGATGTGAACATGGTGTTCGGTAATGGCCATGTCCGATCTATCAATTCGGAGATTGATCCCAATGTTCTCAAGGCCATTTCCACAATCGCAGGGGGCGAAATCGTCAACGATTTCTGATCCGTTTCGCACGTCTGTTGCAGAGAATTGATTTTCGCACCAGACTCTGATTCTGGCTCACGGACTCGCAAGCGGCGGGAGTCACTCGCCGCTTGTTGTTTTGATCCGGTGGCCAACTCCTCATTCAGAATCCATGCAATCCCTATGCAATTTCATCAGACAACTCTGGAGAACGGGCTCGATATTGTTGCCGAGATCAATCCGCAGGCACACAGTGCTGCCGTTGGGTTCTTTGTGAAGACCGGCTCCCGTGATGAACACCCCGAAGTTTCCGGCGTCAGCCATTTTCTCGAACACATGGCCTTCAAAGGGGACGAGAAGTTCACTGCCGACGATGTGAACCGGATCTTTGATGAGGTCGGTGCCAGCTACAACGCCAGCACCAGCGAAGAAGTCACCCTGTACTATGCAGCGATCCTGCCGGAATATCTGGATCGTACCTTCGAACTGCTCGCCAGCATGATGCGTCCGAGCCTGCGCGAAGACGACTTCAACGTTGAGAAGCGGGTCATCCTCGAAGAAATCGGAATGTATGAGGACATGCCCGCGTTCAGTCTCTACGAGAAGGCGATGCAGCTTCATTTCCGGAAACATCCCCTCGGTCAGAGCATTCTCGGAACGACCGACAGTATCACCGCTCTCAGTGCTCAGCAGATGAGGGATTATCACTCTCAGCGTTATGGAGCAGGGAATCTGGTGCTGGCCGCGACAGGTAATCTGGACTGGGACCAACTGAATTCTTTGGCGAAAACGTACTGCAGCCATTGGAACACCGGCACGCCCGGTCGCATTGTTGAAGAAGCCACCCCGGAACCGGCCGTCTCGTGGCTGCAACGGAAAGAGATGCACCAGCAGCATGTCATGCTGATGTCCGCAGCGCCACCGACCCAAAGCCCGCTTCGATATGCTGCGGAGATGGCCGCCATGATCGTTGGTGATGATGGCATCGGTCGAATTTACTGGGAGCTGGTGGAGACTGGTCTGGCCGAGACGGCTGATCTGGCTTACAACGATCTGGACGGCAGTGGAATCTGGATGTCCTATCTCTGTTGCCAGCCGGAAGACGCCATGTCCAATCTCGAGCGAATCGCTGCCATTTGTGATGAATTCAACCGAAACGGTCCGACGGAGGAAGAACTGGAACTGGCCCGTAACAAGGTCGCTTCACGAATCGTCCTTGCCGGGGAACGCCCCATGGGACGCCTCTCCAGTCTGGGAGGAAACTGGCTGTACCGTCGGGAATACCGAAGCATTAAAGATGACCTGGATGCCATCCGAAGTGTGACCCTCGAGGAGATCCGATCACTTCTCGATCAGTACCCGATTCGCCAGACGACAACAATCGGTCTGGGACCGCTGGCGGGATAGTGGATCATCCAGACCAAGCAACGGAAACGGTCATGAGACCGGGCGTCCGCTTCCTCAGAAACAGCCCCCTGCTCTGATGGATCGGAAGAATGGTCATCGACTCTGCCGTCATCGACTCCAGTTCATCCCAAGCCGGACGGTCCGTTCCAGGGTCTCTCCATCCCGTAGAAGTGTCAGCTTGACGCTCCTTCCGGGAAGCTCTTCCCCGACAAGCGTGACGAGTTGTTCCGGGTCGTTGACTTCCACACCCTGAAATGTGAGCAGAATATCACCGACTTTCAGGCCAACCCGATCAGCGGGCGTCCGTGGTTCGACGTGTTCAATCCGAAGCCCTTTTCCCGAGTCAGTCGGGAGAACATTGACCCCTAAATAAGCGCCGCTGTGTGTCTTGAAGTCTTCGCTCGCGACCAGACGCTCCCAGTCGCGGACAAATGCCGTCGCGGGAACATGAAAATTGTACTGCGTACTTTCGCCAATCCGGGTGTTGATTCCGATCACTTCGCCGCGCATGTTGAAGAGCGGCCCACCTGAGTCCCCTCCGATCAACTCGCAATCAGACTGAATGATCCAGTTGTTCCGTTCAATCACTCTCCCCAGTCGAAGAACCAGTCCTCGATCTCGCTGATACCCGCCGGGATGTCCCAATGTCGCACACCAGTCCCCCGGATTGGCTGGTTCTTTGGCGACGGGACAAAACGGCCAGTCCTTTCTGTCTGAATCGATTCGAATCATCGAACCATCCAGGATTGTGTTTCGTCCGAGCGTCGTTCCAGTGTGCTGCTTTCCGTCAGCAGTGATAATGCTGACCGTGTTTCCCGGAGGACCAGAGACATGGGCCGCTGACAGAATCAGTCCATCCGGCGACACAATCACGCCCGAGCCCTGAGCCCGCCCAATCTTCAGACTTACGGTGCATTCCGACAGCCGAGGAACAATCTGGGTGACGTGATTCTGAATGACACGCAAGTCCTCAACGGACGCTGGCAACAGCTGCGAGAACGCAGCAGGGAGTTCAACCAGCTCCTTCTCAGGAATGTTGGGCCCCTGCGTCTCAGTTTCCCGTTTCTCCTCCGCAAAGACGGAAGAGAACGCACTTACCGAAAGTAAGCCCGCGATCAGCAGCGATCGAACAGCAAACGTAACACCTGTCAGCGGCTGAAAACGGCTTCGTACACCAGACATGGGAAGATCCGAACGATGGGAGCCTTCAGGAATTCGCAGGTTGTCGGTCGCATTCAAAAACGCGGTTCCATTCAGAACGATTCCTCTGCAAACAGGAGTGGACCGAACAAATGGGATTTTACACTTTCGAAGTCTGAAATTGCGACAAGGCTCCTTGAGAATTGTCGGATTGCGAACCTGACCGGGCAGCAGCTTTTCCTTTCCGTGCGGAGTGCGTACTATTCGGAAGCTCTCTCTCCCCACCAGCCTGAACCAACTTCAAACGGGAGGAGATGATGCGAGGAGATTTGCCTGAAACTCCCCTTCACGACAGGTGAAATCGGCGGGAACCATGTCCGGAAAGAAGAAACAGCCCAGCAACGATCCGAACTCACGTCTTGTGTGCCAGAATCGTCGTGCGCGCCACGATTATGAAATCGTCGACGAGCTGGAGTGCGGAATTGTCCTGACCGGGAGTGAAGTCAAAAGCATTCGCAACAACAAGATTTCCATCGAAGAAGCATTCGCCCGGGTCCATGATGGCGAGGTCTGGCTTCATAACGCCGACATTGCAGAATACCCGCAGGCAACCTATCTCAATCACGAACGACGCCGGTCACGTAAATTGCTGCTGAGCAAACACCAGATCCGCAAGTTTGCGGAAAGCGCGGAACATGATGGCATGACGCTGATTCCTCTGGATGTCCATTTCAGCAATGGTCGGGTCAAACTTCAGCTGGCAGTCGGGAGAGGACGGAAGCTTCACGACAAGCGACACGCCCTGAAGAAACGGGACGCCGAAAAGTCAATCCGCGAAGCTCTCCGTCGTCGTTAACCCCCCTGCCCCAATCAGGCCGCCTGAGTCTCTCCAGACGAGGACTCTTCTTCTGATGCGGACGTCGTCGATGGTCCAGCAGCCGGACGTCGTAACCGGTCTGCCATGGGGAGGTCATCCAGTGTTGTCAGCCCAAATGTTTCCAAAAACAACCGGGTCGTTCCATACAGATAGGGACGTCCCAGCGAGGAATCTTCCCCAACCACGCGAACGAAATTCCGCTCCATCAGCTGTTTGATGATTTCCGCACACTGCACACCGCGAATTGCTTCCACATCGGCTCTGGTACAGGGCTGACGATACGCGATGATCGCGAGCGTCTCGAGCATGGGGGGAGAGACCTTCAGNCGGGCCTGACGATGATGAACGCGGTCCAGCCANGGGGAAAGGCTGCTGAGCGTCAACAGCTGATAACCGGCTGCGACATGCTCAATTCGAAAGGCTGAACGGTCCGCATCATAGGCTTCGTTGAGCTTCCGGATCAGTTCGACAGTTTCGCGGGAATCCTCCAGTGCCGCAATCTGAGCCAGTTTTTTCGCGGAGAGTGCCCCTTCCGCAACAAAGAGTGCCGCTTCAAGACGCGCGAGTTTCGGAGAACGGACCTGTCCACCCCCGGCGGTGAACAACAGCGAGCGAACCGGGCGATGCCCCTTGAGCCGCATGGCCCATTTCCACCCGTCCCCGGAGGGTGCCGACGGGGGAAGAAGAGGGCCTGCTTTTCGAAAACTCTGATTCCAGAACGGCGGCATCATCGCAGAGATGAACCAGCTTGGTTTGAGAAGGCCTCATTGCGGGTCGGAAAGTTGGAGGCAGCATACCGACTCTGCATCCAGCGATCGATCTGTTGAAGCACCTGATTCACAGCGATCAGAGGATCATCCGCTTCCGCTTCAAAGCGATGAACAACCTGAGGGGAATCCCCCGGGGAAAACATGCAGACGAAAAGGAAGGTCCCTTCAGTCGCCCCCCGTTCAAGATGATAGTTTGTCACCCCGAGATCATTGAGTTTCGCGGAGGCCTGCCGCCAGGTCAGAATCGGGCCATTCTGCGTCGCCTGAAGTGACTGGGGTCCCCCTCTGTCGAAAGAGGTAGACATTGCTGCAGGCTCATGTTGTGCCCCGAATGCGGGGCGTTGACCAGACGGCGTAAAGTCATTCAGTGCAGCCGATCGGGTGGCAGAGTTCCTGTCTCCCCCCATTGATGACCGGGCCCCTGCATCGGGAGTCATACTGGGGATTTCACTCCAGTGCGGTGGAGTG
>Ga0065721_10006406_pt1 | contig 16307 bp, 20 predicted proteins | sample Mesricmetagenome_FD_59108 | JGI IMG/M metagenome (GOLD analysis project Ga0065721, IMG submission 59108) | Mesophilic microbial community from rice straw/compost enrichment Sample: eDNA_1 v2 (version 2) | ecosystem: Engineered > Solid waste > Grass > Composting > Bioreactor | place: USA: Davis... | reverse complement strand
CCTGTCGCGGCGGGCTCGGCGCGCTCGCTGCCCCGTCCGTTCAGCAAGCGCGGCAGCCGCATCCACGGCGCCAACGGGCTCGGCGACGTCGAACTGCCGCCGCCGGCAGGCAAGGCCGTCGAGCGCTGGGCGCCCGACGTCATCGTCGACCTCGTGCGGGCCAGTCCCGGAGAGCTGACGCTGGTGCCGGTCGGGCCGATGACCAACGTGGCCCATGCGCTGATGAAGGCGCCCGATATCGCCGACAAGCTCGCCGGAATCGTGCTGATGGGCGGGACCATCTGGCATCCGGGCGTGCCGGGTATCCCGAGCCCGGTCGCGGATGCCAACTTCTTCAACGATCCGGAGGCGGCGCGGATCGTGCTGCAGTCCGGCGCCAAGGTAACCATGGTCGGCATGGACGTGACCATGAAGACGCGGCTGACGGCCGCGATGATGGACGACATCGCCGCGCGCGGCGGCCCGGCGGCGCGCATCGCGATGCAGGCCGCACGGTTCTACCTCGCGGCCTACCAGGCACAGTACCCCGACATCGACTATTGCGCGCTGCACGACCCCCTCGCCGTCGCGGTCACCGAGAACCCGGACATCGTGACGCTCGAGCCCATGCAGGTCGACGTCGAATGCGTGGGCGAGATCACGCGCGGCCAGGTGATCCCCGACCGTCGGCGCACCGGCACCACCGTGCCCAACGCCGACGTCGCGATCGCCGTCGACGCGGGGCGGTTCGAGGCGATGTTCGTCGAGGCGATGGTTCGCAGCTGAACGTTCAGCGCCGGGTTTCCGGCGAGATCAGCCAGGGATAGGCGAAATCGGCGAACTGCTGGGCCGCTTCGGCTGCCTTGGGCGACTTGGCGGCAACGCCGGCCGCCAACGCTTCGAGGAGGGCGAGGATCGCCGTATCGGACGTCGAGCTGAAGGTGCGGCGCGAACGGACGTAGAGCGTCAGGGTGCCGAGGCTGGCGAGCGGGGACGACTGGTTGTCGGTGATCGAGAGGATGGGGATTCCGCGCCGGTGCACGGCCCGCGTGAGCTCGACCGTCTCGCGCATGTAGCGGGGAAAGGCGATGGCGATCACCAGGTCTTCGGCAGTAAAGCGAGAGAGCGCGCGCGAAGCGGAGAGCATGCCCCCGCCGTTGTCGACGATGCGCGCATAGCGCCCCGCCAGGTCCAGCCGGTGGGCGAAGACGTTGGCGGTCGCGGCTGCATTGTCGAAGGCGACGATGAAGATATGGCGCGCGGCAAGGATCATCTCGACGGCTTGCTGCGTGCGTGCCGGATCGAGGCTGCGGATGGTCTCGCGCAGGTTCTCGATGTCCTCCTCCAGCGAGGTGAGCACGGCCTCCTGGACGCTCGATCCCTCCGACAGCTTGGTCTTGAGGCGCTCGACCGGCGCCAGCACCGATTCGAAGCCGCGGATCACCTCCGAGCGGAACTGGGCGTAGCCGTCGAAGCCGAGCTTGCGGGCGAAGCGGTTGGCTGTCGCGACCGAAACGCCCGAGGCTTCCACAGTCTCGTTGATGCTCATGCGGGCCACCCGGATCGGCTCGGAGAGCACGAAATCGGCAAAGGTGCGAAGCGCTTGTGAGAGCTCGGGATATGCGGCCTCGATGCGCTCGGCCACCAAGGAATCCGGCGGCAGATACCCACTTGCTTGTTTTTTAGGCACGCTCTCCTCCTGCCCTAAATTTGACTTGTAATCCAGATTACATGTGCTAGCGTCTCTGTAACAAGAAGTTGCAAGCACGCCAACTTGTAGCCGCTGCGGAGGGGGGACGATGCCAGGGGAACGCAAAGAATGGCTACAAACAGGGATTTCTCACTCACCCGCCGCCAGCTGATCGCGGGCGGTGGTGCCGCATTGCTCGCGGCCGGCTTGCCCTTGCCGGCTTTCGGGCAGTCGACGGCCAGCATCACGACCGCCTTCGGGTGGATCTCCAATGTCGAATATGCCGGCTTCTGGACGGCGCTCGAACAGGGCTATTTCGCCGAGGAAGGGCTCGATGCGCCCTATCTTGCCGGCGGCCCCAACGCTCCGGACGTGCTGGTGTCGCTGGCGGCGGATGCCGCCAACGTCGGCTTCGTCAACTGGATCCCGCTGCTCGACGCCATCGAGAAGGGCAACGACTTCCAGGTGCTGGGTTCCGGCTGGGCCAAGAGCCCGTCCGCCCTGCTCTCGCTCGCCGCAAATCCGGTGCGCACGCCGCAGGACCTCGTCGGCAAGCGCATCCTGGCGCAGAACCCGTCGGATACAACCATGTTCGACGCGGTGCTGGCCAAGGCCGGCCTGCCGCTCGACTACGAAGTCATCCCCACGGGCTTCTCGCCCGAGCCGCTGCTGGCGGGCGACGGGGACGTCTATCTCTGCTTTGCCACCAACCAGCCGATCACGCTCGAGAACCTCGGCATGGTCGAGGGACAGGACTTCTTCGTCACCCTCTTCGACGATCTCGGCTTCGTGGTGAAGGCGAGCCTGATGGTGGCCAAGAAATCCTACGTCGCCGAGAACCGCGAGACCCTGGTCAAATACGCGCGCTCGATGATCCGCGGCTGGGAGTACGCCATCGCCAATCCCACCTACGCGCCGCAGATCGTCATCGACAAGTACGGCGCGGACCTCGGGCTCGACATCGGCCAGCAGCAGCGGCAGATGGAGCTGCAGATACCGCTCCTGAAGCCGACGCCGGACACCCGGCTCTATCTCTTCGACGGCTCGCTCATCGAGGGGCCGATGACCGAGGCGGCGGTAGCCACCGGCCGCACCGTTCCGCCGGTCGCGGACCTGCTCGACCTCAGCATCGTCGAAGAAGCCTACGCCACGCTCTAGGCCCCGCCATACCAGACGCCTCCCGGCAGGACCGGGGGGCTCCCCGCAACGCGCCTCCGGCGCGAACGATGGAGCATGCCGTCATGGACAGACGCACCCTTCTCAAATCCGCCGCTCTTGGCTTCGCCGCCGCCGGCCTGCCCTCGCGCGGCCTCTTGGCGCAGCAGGCAACGGCACTACGCGTCCAGCTCGGCTGGATCGCCAATGTCGAATATGTCGACCACTGGCTCGCGCTCGAAAACGGCTACTTCGCGGCCCGCGGCCTCGACGTGACCGTCATGCCCGGCGGGCCGAATGCGCCTGATCCGCTGACGGTGGTCGCGGCGGGCGGCGCGGAGGTCGGCTACACCAGCTGGCTGCCGTTCCTCGACGCGGTCGCCAAGGGCAACGAGTTCGTCATCATTGCTGCGCGCATGCAGACCTCGCCGCTCGGCATCATCTCGCTTGCCGCCAACCCGATCCTCGAGGCCAAGGACATCGTGGGCAAGCGGATTCTCGCGCAAGGCCCGGCCGAGCAGACGTCGATCGATGCAACGCTCAGCCTCAACAGCCTGCCGAACGAATGGGAGATGGTGACCGCCGGCTTCTCGCCCGAGCCGCTGGTGGCCGGAGATGGCGACGGCTACACGGCTTTCGCCACCAACCAGACCATCACCCTCGAGCAGATGGGCCTGGTGCGCGACAAGGACTTCTTCTTCCGCTCGTTCGACGAGCTGGGGTTCCCTGGCTATGCGGGCATCGCCTTTGTCGCGAAGTCGTATCTCGCGGCCAACCGGCAGGCGCTCGTCGACTATGTCGCGGCCATCATCGAGGGCTTCAAGGCCGACGAGGCAGACCCGGCCGCCGGCGCCGCGATCACCGTCGAGAAGTACGGGGCCGACTACGGCCTCGATGTCGCGCAGCAGACCCGGCAGAACGAACTGCAGATCGGCTTCATGCGTCCGGGCGGCGATCCGGATTTTCCGCTCTACGCGCTCGATCCCACCAAGATGGAAGGTCCGATGTACGAGGCGGCCCGCGCCACCGGCCGCACCGACCTGCCGCCGATCGGCGACATCATCGACACCACCATCGTCGAAGACGCGCTGAAGCTCGTCTGAGCCCGCGCTCCGCGGCTTGCGCGGAGCTGCCCTTTCCTCGTGCCCATCGTTTCCGGAGTTGCTTTGACATGACCCAACCGCAGGCCCCGCAGGAGGTCGACCTCGTCGTCACCGGCTGCGAGATCGTGACGCTCGATCGCGAGAACCGCGTCATCCGCGACGGCGCCATCGCCGTTTCGGGCAACCGGATCGTCTGGATGGGGCCACGGGAAGTGGCGTCCGCCTACAAGGGCAAATCGGTGATCAACGGCAATGGGCGCATCGCCCTACCCGGCCTGATAGACGCGCATTTCCACACCGGCCAGCAGCTGCTGCGCGGCAAGCTGCAGGATATCGCCCGGCGCCGGCCGCTGAAGCTGCCCGTGTGGAAGAACTACCTCATCCCCTGGGAAAGCTGCCTCGAGCCCGAGGACGTCTACCTCTCCGGGCTCGTGGCCTACGCCAACATGATCCAGGTCGGCACGACCTGCTTTGCCGAGGCCGGCGGCCCGCACCCGGACGAGATGGGGCGTGCCGCCATGGATGTCGGCATCCGCGGGTTCGTCTCGCTGTCGACCATCGACCAGAGCGAGACCATCGGGGCCGAAGTGCCGCCCAACATGCTGATGACCCATGACGAGGCGCTCGCGCGCAATGTCAGCCTCGTCAAGCGCTGGAGGGACAACGAGCGCGTTCAGGCTTGGCTGTCGCTGCGGCAGGTGATCGTCTGCTCGCCCGAGCTCATCCGCGACATCGGCGCCGCCGCCCGCGAGCTCGACGTCAAGATCCATACGCACCTCTGCGAAGGCAGCTACGAGATCGACTACACGCTCGAAAAGTTCGGCAAGCGGCCGACCGAGTGGCTCGACCAGATGGGGGTGTTGAGCCACCACCTCCATTGCGCCCATTCGGTTCTGCTCTCGCCCGCGGAGGTGGACCTCTACCACAAGCACCGCCTCTCGGCCTGCCATTGCGGCTTGAACAACTATTCGATCGGGGCGCCGCGCCTCATCGAGATGTGGCGGCGCGGCATCGACATCGGGCTCGGCACCGATGGTCCCGGCGCCGGCGGCACGCTCGACATGTTCCTGGTGGCGCATGTGGCGCGCGTCGGCCAGCAGGCGGTCAACAGCGCGGTCTACCACCAGCGCGAGCCGATCTCGGCCGAGGAACTGCTCAGGATCGCCACCCATGGCGGGGCGCGGGCGCTGGGCATCTTCGACGAGGTCGGCAGCCTCGAGGTCGGCAAGAAAGCGGACTTCGTCCTTTGCGACACGTCGTCGATGGATGCCGCCCCGCTCTATGACCCGCTGTTCGTCGCCGCGAGCGTGCTCGTCGGACGCGACGTCGAGACGGTCGTCGTCGACGGCAAGGTGGTGATGAAAGACCGCGAACTGCAGGGCATCGATGCGCAGGCGATCAAGGCGAAGCTGAAGGACCGGCTGCCGGTCATCTCCGAGCGCTTCGAGAGGCTGGTGGCATGAGCAAGTACGAGACCATCCGGCGCGGGAATTCCCTGCCCGCCCGCGAGCCGGCGGTCTTTCCGGTGCATGCCGGCAAGCGCTTCATCGTCACCGGCGCCGCCGGCGGGCTCGGCAGGGCGATCGCCGCCCTGCTGCTCGCGCAAGGCGCCAAGGTGGTTGCGGCAGACCTCCGTCAATCGGCGGTCGACGCGACTGTCGCCGGGCTTGGAGGCGCGGAAAAGGGCTGCTTCGCGTATGCCCTCGACGTCGCCGACGAGGCGGCGGCTGCCGACTGCATCGCGACGAGCGCGGAATGGATGGGCGGGCTCGACGGGCTCGTCAACTGCGCCGGCATCGTGCTGCACGCCGATCCGCTGGCCATCGGCCGAGGGGACTGGCGGCGGCAGTTCGAGGTCAACCTCTTCGGCGCCTACGAGATGGCGCGCCTCGCCGCCCGGCATATGATCGACAACGGCGTGCGGGGCGCCATCGTCAACATCGCGTCGGAAGCGGGCAAGAAGGGGCACGTCGATTCGATCGCCTACAGCGCCAGCAAGGCCGGGCTCATCAGCTTGACCCGGACGCTGGCGGAGGCGCTAGCGCCACACGACATCAACGTCAACTGCGTCTGCCCGGGCGGCATGGCGACGCCGATGCTCGAAGAGGTGGCCCGCGCCTATTCGGCGGTCACTGCGGAACCGGCCGACGCGATCTTCGCCTCGATGCAGAGCGCCACCCTCGGCCGGCACAGCGAGCCGCGGGAGGTCGCCCGCGTCGCCTCGTTCCTCCTTACCGACGATGCCATGCTGATCCGTGGCCAGGCCATCAATGCCGATGCCGGCGAGACCCCCTACTGATCCGGAGACGCCCTTGTCCGCCACCGAAACCACAACCGCGGCCGCAGCCTCCACCGGCAACTGGGCGATCAACGTCGACCACGTCGGCAAGACCTTCACCCTCGACGGGGGCAAGGAGCTCAAGGCCATCGACGACGTCGACATCAAGATCGGCCAGGGCGAGTTCGTCGCGCTGCTCGGTCCCTCCGGCTGCGGCAAAAGCACGATCCTGCGCCTCGTCGCCGCCCTGGAGGAGGTCAGCACCGGGCGCGTGACCGTCGAAGGCACCGATCCGGCGGCGCTCTCCAGGGCGCACCGTCTGGGCGTCGCCTTCCAGGACCACGCGCTCCTGCCGTGGCTCACCATCCATGACAACATCGCCCTGCCCTACAAGGTCGCCGGCCGGCCTGTGGACGAGAAGCGCATCGCCGACCTTCTCGCGCTCGTCGGCCTTTCCGGATTCGAGAAAGCCCGGCCGCGCCAGCTCTCCGGGGGCATGCGCCAGCGCGTCTCCATCGCCCGCGCGCTCGTGCTGAAGCCGGACGTGCTGCTGCTCGACGAGCCGTTCGGGGCGCTCGACGCGGTGACCCGCAGGCACATGAACGTCGAGCTGCAGCGCATCTGGAGCGAGCAGCGGATCACGACGCTCCTCGTCACGCATTCCGTGGAAGAGGCGCTGTTCCTCGCCGACCGCGTGATCGTGATGAGCGGGCGTCCGGGCCGGGTCATCAAGACCATCGAGGTGCCGTTCGCGCGCCCCCGCAGCCCCGGCGTGCAGCGCACGGCCGAGTTCCACCACCTCGCCGACGAGCTGACGCTTGCGCTCGAGCCGGAGGGCCACCATTGATGGGCATGACTTCGGAGCGCTGGCAATCGCTCGTCCTCGGCGTCCTCGGTGTCGCACTGTTCCTCGGAGCCTGGGAGTTCATCGGCGTCAACCGCCTCGCCGGCCTCACATGGCCGCCACTGAGCACGGTCGTTGCCTTCATGCTCGATCCCTCCCGCGCGCAGCTCCTCGGGCGCGCCATGGAAGCCAGTTTCTCGATGGTGCTGCTCGGCTACGTCACCGGTGCGCTCATCGGCATCGGGCTTGCCGGGCTCGTCCACGTCCTGCCGGTCGTCCGGCCGGGGATGGACAGGCTCGCCAGCGTCATCCACGCCATTCCGGCCATCGCGCTCGCGCCGCTCTTCATCGTCATCCTCGACCGCGAGCTCACCGGCATGGCGATCGCGGCGCTCAACGTCTTCTTCATCCTCTATGTGTCGACGACGTCGGGCCTCAATAACTCGACCGCGGGCCACCGCGACCTCTTCCAGGTGATGGGCGCCACCCGCTCCACGCGGTTGCGCCGGCTCGACCTGCCGGCGGCGCTTCCCGCCGTCGTCAGCGGCATGAAGTATTCGGTGCCCGCCGCGTTCATCGGCACCATCCTCGGGGAATGGTTCGGCTCCTCGCGCGGGCTCGGGCTCCTCATGGTCAGCGCCATGCAGAACTTCCAGATCCCGCTGCTCTGGAGCGCGGTCTTCATCGCATCGACCGCGTCCCTCCTCGTCTTCGGCCTCATGGGGCTGCTCGAACGCTTCGTTTACGGACGGTACAAATGAGCGACAAGTCCAACACCCCGTCGGGCTGGTTCGGGACCGCCGTTTCCCGCTACTGGGGCGTGGCCGGAGTGCTCCTCGCCTGGCAGGCGTGGGTCACCATCACCGGCGTCAACTCCATCGTCATTCCCCACCCCATCAACGTCGTGGGCGATATCGTCCTCAATCCGGGCGTCTACCTCGCCAATGCCGGCCAGACGCTGCTGCTCGCCGCGCTCGGGCTGCTCCTCGGCATGGCGCTTGGCACGATCGTTGCCATCGTCGCCTGGTCGTCGCGCATCCTCAGCGGCATCCTCGTGCCGCTGGGGCTCATCTTCTCGTCCGTGCCGGTCGTGGCGCTGATCCCGGTGCTCGCCCGGCTCCTCGGCTATGATATCAGGACCGTGCTCGGCATCGTCGTCATCATCTCGTTCTTTCCCGCCTTCGTCTTCACGGCCGCCGGCCTCAAGTCGCTGCCGCCGGGGAGCGACGATCTCTTCAAGGTACTGGGCGCGAGCGCCTGGACGCGCTTCGTCCATCTCGTGCTGCCCTCGGCGGTGCCGAACTGGATGATCGCGGTACGCCTTTCCGCCCCGCCCGCCGTGCTCTCGGCGATGCTGGCGGAGTTCCTGATGGGTAGCAGCGGCCTTGGCTTCCTCTTCCGCCAGTCGGCGACGGAGTTCGCCACCGAACGTGCGTTCGGCACCAGTGTCATCGCGACGGTCATCTCGGTCGTGTGCTTCACTTCGGCCGTCGCCGCCGAGAAATTCATCAACGACAAGTGGAAGTGAGCCGATGCCGCACAGGATCGAGGACCTCAAGCCCTGCACCGTCACCGTCCAGGCGGACAACGATCGCGTCAAGGTCACCCGCTACCGCTTCCCGCCGGGCACGGACACAGGCTGGCACCGGCACGAATGCGACTATGTGGTCGTGCCCACCATAGCCGGAACGTTGACCATCATCGACAAGGATGGCTCAACGCGTGAAGTCGCCTATGTCCCGAGCGAATCCTATTTCCGCACTCTCGGGGCCGAGCACAACGTCGCCAACCTATCGGACGACACCGTCGAATTCGTCGAGATCGAACTCAAGTAGGATACAATGAGCAAAGTCACCCTTCCCCCCGATCCCTGGCAGAACGTCAAGACCGCGCATGGCCTGCCGGCCGACGAGGTGATCTCGGGCCTGCAGAAATGCCTGCGCCGCGGCCTTGCCGAAAATGCGCTGCTGATCGGCTACGAGATGTACATGACGAGCGCCGAGATGGAGGAGATGCTCTGGTCGCGCCTCCTCGTCATCTCGGTCGAGGACGTGGGCTACGGCAACAGGGACCTCATCGTCACCGTTGACGCGCTCTACCGCAACCACGCGCGCTATCCGCGTCCCATTGGCGACCGTTTCCTCTTTGCCGCCCATGCGATCCGCCTCATCGCCGACAGCCCGAAGGACCGCACCACCGACGACATGGTCAATTTCGCGCGGCTCGAGAACCAGGTGCGCGGCAAGGCGCCGGAGGTGCCCGATTTCGCCATCGACATGCACACCAGGCGCGGCTGGGAGATGGGGCGCGGCTACGAGCACTTCATGACGGAGGCGAGCCGCGTCGAGAACAGGATCGCCGATGTCGACACCTCCTACCGCGACCGCATCATGGCGGCGATCGCTGCCGGAGAGCTCTCCTGATGGGCAAGAAGGTCTATATCGCGGGACCTGAGGTCTTCTTCCCCAACGGCAAGGAGATCATCGCCCGCAAGGGTGAACTGGCGCGCAAGTACGGGTTCGAGGCGAACACGTTCGGCGGCGGCGACTACCCCGCCGACAAGTTCGCCTTCGGCGTCGCCATCAGCAAGGCGAACGAGGACACGATGCGTGGGTCCGACTTCATCCTTGCCAACATGACGCCGTTCCGCGGACTTTCCACCGATGTCGGCACGGCATACGAGATCGGCTTCATGTGCGCCCTCGGCAAGGCCGCCTTCGCCTACACCAACGACCCGCGCTTCTATGACGTGCGCCTCACTGCCGACTATTATGGCGGCGATGTCGCGCGGGCCGAGGACGGCATGATGCGGGGAGCCGACGGCTGGATGGTCGAGGATCACGCCATGGCCGACAACCTGATGCTCGACGGGGGAATCGTCGAGCGCGGCGGCATCGTCGCACGGGCGCCGGAAGGTCCTGTCCTGCCGTGGGACGACCTCTCGGTCTACGAGCAGGCGCTCAAGGCCGCCCGCGCCTATTTCGACAAGATGGCCTAACGCAGACGCCGCGAGGTGCCGGTCTATGCCGCGGCGAGGACCGGCCCCTCGAGCAACTCCATCAGGTCGCCGAAATAGCCTTCCGAGCGGGCGGGCTGGTTGGGATCGGAGGTGATGACGACCGCAAGGTCGCGATCCTGATGCGCGGCGATGATCTGGCCGCCATAGCCACGGGCAAGGGCAAAGCCCGAATCCGACAGGAACCAGCCATAGCCGTAGTCCATCCCGGAGAACGGCGAGCGCGCGTAGGGCGTGAGGGAAGCCTCCATCCATTCGGGCGGCACCACCTGCTCGCCCTCGAACCGCCCGCCGTCGCGCAGCATGACGGCGATCTTGAACATGGCGCGCGGGGTCAGCGCCATCTCGTTGCCGCCGAGATAGTAGCCTTGCGGATCGCGGGTCCACGGCGGGACCTCGAAGTCCATGACCGCGCCCAGCCGGGACCGCGCCTGTTCTAGGAGGCTCTGCCCGGTCGCCTCGGCAAGGGCTGCGCCGAGGATGTGGGTGGTGCCGGTCGAATAGATCATTCGGCTGCCGGGATCCGCCGTCATCGGGCGGCGCAGGGCAAAGGCCAGCCAATTGTCGGAGCTGACCCAGGTGCCGTAGTTGGGGCCGGAGGTGGGCTCGAGCCCCGCCCGCAGGCTCGCGAGGTCCCCCATCGTGATGTCGGCCACGCCTTCGGTCGCATCGGGCGGGATGATGCCCGGCGCCACGTCGCCGAGGCGCGCATCGATGCCCGGGATCTCGTCGCGGTCAATGGCGGCGCCGAGCAGCAGGGCGACCAGGCTCTTCGAGCACGACTTTATGTTGGCCGCGTCGTCGAGGCCGGGGCCGCGCGGAGCCTCGGCGAAGATCACCTCGTCGCCGCGCTGCACCTGAAGGGAATGGAGTTGCGTCATGCCCTCGATCGCCTCGCGCAGATCGCTGGCGGCCTGTGCATGGGCGCGGGCGACGAACGGCGTGGCGAGACCTCCGGCAAGGACGGCGGTGAAACTGCGGCGTGTGAGCATGTGAGCCTCGGGCGAGATGGACGCGCGGCGGCACCGCATCGGCCCGCCGGCGGGATATTCTTCGGTACGTTTGGGCAAAATACCGGCGGCGGCTCTGACGTTTGCGTGAGCGGCCACCGAGGAACCTTCGCCCCCGGGTGCGGTTGTGCGGCGGGAGGGACGCGAACATGTGGACATCGCCTCGCGCACGGTGGGGAGCGGTTCTGGGATTCGCCCTCGGCGGGTTCTTCGACGGCATACTGCTCCACCAGATCCTGCAATGGCACCATCTGTTGAGCCTCGTGCCGAGCGTAACGGACTTGCGCATGCAGGTGCTGTGGGACGGATATTTCCATGCGCTGATGTATGTGATCGCGGCCCTGGGACTGTGGGGTCTCTGGCGGGCGCGCGACGAGGAGCAAAATTCGTCGGGCCGGTCGCTCGCGGGCGCGTTTCTCATCGGGTTCGGCGTCTGGCACGTGATGGACGGCGTGCTCTCGCACTGGGTGCTCGGCATCCACAGGATCAAGATGGACAGCGATAATCCCTTGATCTGGGATCTCGTCTGGCTGGTGGCGTTCGGCGTCGTTCCGCTGGTTACCGGATGGCTTCTGGCGCGCGGCGGCAGGGGTGGCGGGCGGCCGCATGCTTCCGCGATGACCGCGGTTTTCATCGGCGCTCTCACGATTGGAGCGGGAGCCTGGGCGCTGCGCGCGCCGACCGACCTGCCGTTCACCACCGCCGTCTTCCGACCGGACCTCGGCCCGACTGAAGTCATGTCGGCTCTCGCGTCCGCCGATGCGCGGCTCGTCTGGGCCGATGCGGCCATGGGCGTCGTGGTGGTCGACATCCCGCCCGAGGCGAGCTGGAATCTCTACCGGTATGGTGCCTTGCTGGTCGGCAGCGCGGGTGTTCCGGCAGGTTGCTTCGCCTGGAGCGTCTAGATCAGCCGACCAGCGAGGCCACCCAGTAGAGCGACCAGAAAAAGGCCCAGGAAAGCCCTACGAGAACGGCGATGATCAACAGCCTGCGCCGCAGAAAGAAATCGGTCGTTGCGCTCAGCCAGCGCAGAAGAACCCCGCGCATCAGCCCGCCTGCCCCGGACGGTGCAACTCGTTGGCCAACTCGATACTCCCCATCGGTTTGCCCGGCGTTCCGGACGCGGCCGCTTCGCTCCGCCACCCCGAATCCGCTCGGCACCCCTGCCATCCGGTTGATGCACCTCAACTGTGGTCAATGTCTGTCACAATTCGAGTTTAATCGAGTTCGACTAAAGATCGAATTCCATCTGTCCCTGCCTGGATTCCGGCGCCGGCGGCTGGGGCGCAACGGGCGGCGTTCCGGAGCGAACGGTCCGCGGCTTCGGCGGCCGCGACGTCTTGGGCTCGACCTTGGCCGGCTTTGCCGGGGCCGCATCGGCCGGACAGATGCGGGTGATCCACGAGAGCGCCGGATCGAGCTGCTCCCGGCGCAGCGCATAAAGGTTCTCCCGCCCGGCCTTCTCCTCGCGCACGATCCCCGCCTCGCGCAGGACCCGCAGGTGGCGGGAGATCGCGGGGCGGCTGATGTCGAAGTGCGCGGCAAGCGCATGAACCGGCATCAGTTCCTCAGCGAGCAACTCGACGATGCGGCAGCGGGTGGGATCGCCGAGGGCAGCAAATTGCAGGGCGTGCAGGGACATGTCGGGTAAAGCGAAAGTTACAGGTCTGGACCAGGCCGCCTGTAACGGGCCCCGATGCCCGCGGCAAGCGCCAGGCTGGGGTTATCCGGGGGAAAGTTGATGCCGGCGCGGGCTTCCCGCCCCGCGTCGTGCAACGGCATGTAAACCGTAACCCTTTGCCGACATTTCACGACATTTGAGGAAATCCGCTCGACCTTCCTTGTCGCGTAACCAAGTTTCGCCAACTTGATATGAGAGGAGGCGGCAATGACGTACGGGCGACAGGCAGGCCGGCGCTATTCCTGGTGGAGCCGGGAACAGCGGCCGCTCTCGATAGGCGAACTCGTGGCGGACGGCATCGTCCACGGCGTGGGACTGGTGCTGGCGACCGTCGTGGGCGCATTCCTGCTCGTCTATGCCATCCAGCATACGGCGCAGGAGGAATTCCCCGCGCTCCTCGTCTATGTGGGCACGCTGATCGCCGTGCTCGCCCTATCGCTCGCCTACAATCTCTGGCCGGTTTCGCCCGTCAAGCGTGTGCTGGCGCGGCTCGACCAGGCGGCGATCTTCCTCTTCATCGCCGGGACCTATACCCCGTTCCTCGCCGTGATGGGCGTGACGCCGACCGGGGTGCTGCTCACAAGCCTCGTCTGGGGCGCCTCGCTCATAGGGGTAGCCCTCAAGCTCATCGTGCCGCAGCGGTTCGGCCGGCTCGCCATCGCCCTCTATCTCGGGATCGGCTGGAGCGGAGTGATCGTCTTCCAGTCGCTGGCGGCGGCCCTGCCCGCCTCGACGCTCTGGCTGCTGCTCGCCGGCGGCATCGTCTACTCGCTCGGCATCATCTTCCATCTCTGGGAGAAGCTGAAATACCAGAACGCGCTCTGGCACGCCTTCGTCGTCGCCGGCGCCGGACTTCACCTCTGGGCGGTGATGGACTGCATGGTGATCAGCCGGTTGTAGGGCGCGATTGCAGCCATTCCACGGTTCGGGGACTGTTGCGGCTCCGGTGCAGCGAAACCGGCGCGAGAGCTACCGCCCCCGCCTCGCCGCCTCGATCCGCGGATGCTCGACGGTATCGCCGGGCTCCAGTCCGATCTCGAGGGAGCGGCCGCCGGGGATTTCGAGGACGAACTGCACCGGTACCCGCGAGGGGATCGATGTCGGGTCCTGCGGGCGGGCGTTGACGTGGATGGTTTTGACTACCCCGTCGGCACCGATGAAGATCATGTCGAGCGGGATCAGGGTGTTCATCATCCAGAAGGAGACCTCGTGCTCCTCCTCGAAATCGAAGAGCATGCCGGCGTCGTCCGCCAGTTCCTCGCGGAACATCAGGCCGCGGGCGCGGGTTTCTGGGGTGTCGACCACCTCGACGTTGAAGACATGGGGCCCGGTATCGGTGTTGAGCGCCAGGCGGCCCTCGTCGCTGCAGGCGGCGAGCGGCAGCATGGCGAGGGCGATACCCGCCAGCATCCCTACCCGCGCAACCCGTCCGGGGGCCGATGCCCTCCGCTCGCCGACATTCATGGTGATGTTCCCGTCAAAGCCACTCCCGTACCGGCGACTGGCCGGACGGCGCGACAATGCCCGCGCCGGGGCGCGCGTTCAATCCGATTCGTCGTGATTTGACCGGATGTGACCGAGCGGCCTCAGTGCGAGGACGGCGCCTCGCCCCAGCCGTCGGGGCGGATCTCGGCGACCATCAGGCCCTTGGGCCCCTGGCCGTAGCGCACCAGCACGTGCTGGCCTGGGCGCAGCTCGGTGATGCCGAAGCGACGCAGGGTCTCCATATGGACGAAGACGTCGGGCGTGCCCTCGCCCGCCGAGAGGAAGCCGAAGCCGCGGATGCGGTTGAACCACTTCACTTCCAGCCGCACCATGCCGGAGGTCGGCTCGACGGTGACATGGGTGCGCGCGGCGGGCATCTGCGAGGGATGGCGCGCGGTCGTTTCATCCATGGAAAGGATGCGGAAGGCCTGCAACCCGCCGGGACGGCTCAGCGCCTCGACGACGATGCGCGCGCCTTCATAGGCGGTGTGATAGCCGTCGCGCCGCAGGCAGGTCACGTGCAGCAGCACATCGGGCATGCCGTTGTCCGGCACGATGAAGCCGAAGCCCTTGCCGGCGTCGAACCACTTGATGGTACCGGAAATCTCGATGGCGTCCTGGGTGTGCTCGCTGCCCGCGGAATGCTCCGCCGCAGCGTTGCCACCGGCGGTTTCGGTGCGGAATGCCGACCGTTCGCCGCTGTCCGTTTGCTTGCCCCCCATCGTCCCCAATGCCTTTTCCGTACTCGCCCCGCAACGGCGGGGTACTCCACACGACCACGGTCACTTTGTCCGATTCAGCGGCAAAAGTTAAGGAGGTGTTGAGAATTTGTTTGGGCCTGAGGGCACTGGGCATCGGGTTGCCCGGCACCGCGCCGGTTGCTAGACCTTCGGCCACATCAGCCGCCAGGAAGGAGCATCCCATGCAGTACCTGCACACAATGGTGCGCGTCACCAATATCGAGGAAAGCCTGCGCTTCTATTGCGAAGGCCTCGGGCTCGAGGAGGTGCGTCGCACCGAGAACGAGAAGGGGCGATACACCCTCATCTTCCTGCGCGCACCCGGCGATGCCGGCGGCGAGGTCGAGCTCACCTACAACTGGGATCCGGAGGTCTACACGGGCGGGCGCAACTTCGGGCACCTGGCCTATCGGGTGAAAGACATCTACGGCCTCTGCCAGCACCTGATGGACATGGGCGTGACCATCAACCGCCCACCGCGCGACGGCCACATGGCGTTCGTGCGCTCGCCGGACGGCATCTCCATCGAGCTCATCCAGGACGGGCACCTGCCCCCGCAGGAACCGTGGGCCTCCATGCCCAATACCGGTTCATGGTAAAAGGCCATAAACCCTTCGCTAACCAGCAGGATTAGCCGCTGGTTAGCGAAACCCGTCGTATTTTAGCGTCCTCGACAGACCGGCCGGCCTTTGTTGCGCCGCGGCCACACCCGGTACTGGGAAGACGCCGATGCGAATCCTGCTTTCATCCATTGCCCTCGTTCTCGCGCTCACCGGCTGCGTGCCGCTGGCGATGTTCGCCGACGGCTCCAGCTCCGCCTACCGGGGCCTGCGGTCCGACTGGGGCACTTACGTGTCGAGCCGCGAGGTCAATGCCCTTTGCCTGTCGCCGAAGCTGCGGCTGGCCATCTGGGATTTCGAGGGACACTTCGGCAAGAAGGTGGTGATGAGCTCTGGCTACCGGGACGACTACCACAACTCGAAGGCGGGCGGGGCCAGCGATTCCTTCCATACCAAATGCATGGCGGCGGACTTCCACATTCCGGGCGTGCCCAAGGAGCAGCTCATCGCGTTTGCCATGCGCAACGGCTACGTGGGCGGGCTCGGCTGCTATCCGGGGCGGCAGTTCATCCACATCGACGTGCGCGATCGGCCACGCGGCTACACGCGTCCGGTGACCTTCAGTGGCTGCTGAACTTTCTCCACAAGGGTTCCGCAAATGGGGTTGCGCATCAGGGGCAACCTCACTATACGGACGCAGCGCTCAGGCGCCCTTCGTCTATCGGTCAGGACGCCACCCTTTCACGGTGGAGAGAGGGGTTCGATT
>Ga0065721_10051095_pt1 | contig 16308 bp, 16 predicted proteins | sample Mesricmetagenome_FD_59108 | JGI IMG/M metagenome (GOLD analysis project Ga0065721, IMG submission 59108) | Mesophilic microbial community from rice straw/compost enrichment Sample: eDNA_1 v2 (version 2) | ecosystem: Engineered > Solid waste > Grass > Composting > Bioreactor | place: USA: Davis... | reverse complement strand
TTGTTCGAAGATGCAGTGGATACGCTGCGAGCCGAGAAGCGCTACCGCGTCTTTGCCGATCTCGAGCGGGTGGCCGGGCAGTTTCCCCGCGCCATCTACCGCGACGATGCCGACAATATGCGCGACATCACCATCTGGTGCTCCAACGATTATCTGGGCATGGGCCAGCATCCCAAGGTGATCGGCGCCATGCAGGATACCGCCGCAAGGCTGGGCGTCGGCTCGGGCGGCACGCGCAATATTTCGGGTACCAACCGTCCGCTGGTCGAACTGGAACGTTCGCTGGCCGACCTGCACCGCAAGGAAGCGGCGCTGGTTTTCACCTCCGGCTTCGTCTCCAACGAGGCCGCCATCTCCACCATTGCGCGGCTCCTGCCCGATGGCATCATTTTCTCCGACCAGCTCAACCATGCCTCGATGATCCAGGGCGTGCGCCAGTCGGGCATGCAGAAGGTCATCTTCCGGCATAATGACGTGGCCCATCTCCGCGATCTGCTCGCCGCTACCGACCGCAAGCGGCCCAAGCTCATCTGCTTTGAGTCCGTCTATTCGATGGATGGCGATGTCGCCCCGATCAAGGAAATCTGCGACCTGGCCGAGGAATTCGGCGCACTGACCTATATCGACGAGGTCCATGCCGTGGGCATGTATGGCGAGCGCGGCGGCGGCATTGCCGAGCGCGAAGGCCTGATGGACCGCATCGACATCATCGAGGGGACCCTGGCCAAGGGCTTCGGCACGATGGGCGGCTATATCGCGGCCAACCGCGCCATTGTCGATGCCGTGCGCTCCTATGCGCCCGAATTCATCTTCACCACCTCCCTGCCCCCGGCCCTCTGCGCCGCGGCCCGCGCCTCGATCGAGCATCTCAAGACCTCGAACCACGAGCGCATGCTGCACCAGCGCCAGGCCCGCCTCACCAAGGCCATCCTGGCCGATGCCGGCCTGCCGGTGATGGAGACCGAGACCCATATCGTGCCGCTGATCGTGGGCGATGCGCGGGCCGTCAAGGCGGCCAGCGACATGCTGCTCGACAAGCACAATATCTATATCCAGCCCATCAACTACCCCACCGTCCCCAAGGGCACCGAGCGCCTGCGCATCACCCCGACGCCCTTGCACACCGACGAGATGATCTTCGCCCTGCGCCATGCGCTGGTCAGCGTCTGGACGAGCCTGGAACTCCCGCGCGAAGCCGCCGACGCCGCCATCACGGCCAGCAAGCTGACCTCAGGCGATCTGACGCTACCGACCATCGGCGGCTAGGCTCGCCGGACTGTCTTCCGCATGGCGGACAGCGCGGCTAGTGTGCCCGTGGCTGACGATCGTCGGCGCGGGCTCGGATGCATGGCGCGATGGATTTTCTCAAACTCCTGAAGTCGATCGAGGAACTGCTCTATGAGCTGGTAACCTGGATCCTGTTCTACCCGCTGACGGTAGCCAGAATACTGGCTCGCCCGGTCTCGATGATGGCCTATGCCGAAGCCGAGCTGCGCGACGAGGTGCACGAGCAATATGCCGATACGCTGAGCCCGCCGATCGCCCTGCTCATTACGCTGTTCCTGATGCATGCATTGGAAGCGATCGTGCCGCGCACGGGTACTACGTCCATTCCCGGGCTGCTGGCCGACGACAATAACCTGATCGCCTTCCGCTCCATCGCCTTCAGCCTCTTCCCTCTGCTGCTCGCCATCGTCTATCTGCGCCAGCGCGGCACCAAGCTCACGCGGTCGACCCTGCGGCCGGGATTTTATGCGCAATGCTATGTGGCGCTGCCCTTCGTGGCGGCCTTCACGCTGGGCGGGATGATCGCCACGCGCGGCCAGCTCCTCGCGGGCCTGTTGCTCATGGGTGCCGGTTATGTCTGGTACATCGCCGTGCAGGCCGTCTGGCAGAGCCGGGACGGTAAGGTCGGTCCGGTTGCGGCCTGCCTGGCATCCGCTGGCGCGGCCCTGGCTGCGACGGTGGGCCTGGTGACGCTGACCACCATCACCGGCTTTGCCATCGGCATGGCGAAAATACCGTAGACGCTTGGCCTGAAGGCGTCGCTACGCCCCCGCCTCCACTGGCGTATGGCCGAAGGCCAGGAGCGTGGGCAGGAAAAACTCGGTCCAGTCATTGACGATATGGGCGCCGGTGGAGACCCAGAGATTGCGCGTCACGAGGAACGCCGCCGTGAGCACCAGCCGGGCGGAACCGATGCCTCCGAAGCATTGCACGATGTTCCAGTCATAGGTGGGCAGGTGCACGGCCGCGAACAACGCCGTCGAGGCCAGTACGGCGACGACCAGCCCCGCGCGCCGCGACAGGCCGAAGATGCGGACGCAGAGCCACAGCACGGCCAGCAGCGGCAGTATGGTCAGCACTTCCTCGCCCAGCAACTGGATGGCGGTACGAACCATAAAGACGGCAATCTCGGCCGGGCCGACATTGACAAGCGTCGCCGCGGAGGCGTTGGAGGCCATGGGAACGAACTGGATCAGCACGAAGCCGACTACGAAGGAGGCCACCATGGTCGCCAGGCCGAAGGCAACGGCCAGGGCCAGTTCCCGTATGCCGAACCGCCCGAACAGCGCCCCGTGATGGCCACCCGAGACCATGGCCAGCACCAGCAGCGGCAGGCCGGCGAACAGGATGGCCGGCACCAGGTTGAGCGGGAAATCCGGGAAGGGCAGCGTGATCAGCAGGGCAAAGCCCGCCGCTACCGCGGCCAGGATGGCCAGCCATCCGACCGGCCTGATATCCACCGGCTGCCCGTTGTAGTAAGGAAAGTCCGCTCTGGCGCCCATGTCGTCCCCCGACCAACTCGGCGCAGCATAGGCGGTGGCGCTTTTGGGTACCATATGCCCAAAGTGTCCAGCACAGCTATTTTGATTGGCGGACCCGCGTGTCGGGACGGGCGGGGCTCATCCGTCACTCTGGCGACGGCAACAGAATGGATGGTGTGACCATGACGGACGATCAGTTCATCCTTGGCGGTACGGGAACGGAGATGTTCGCGGGCATTCCGGTCAGCGACTTCCGCACCGCGCTCGACTGGTACCAGCGCCTGTTCGGCGCCAAGCCGAGCTTCTATCCCAACGAGGTCGAGGCCGTCTGGGCCATTGCCGAGCATCGCTGGATCTACATCATCGTGGACGCCAAGCGCGCGGGCGGCGCGATCCAGACCATCATGTGCAGCGACCTTGAAGGGCAGATCGAACAGATCGCCCGGCGGGGCCTCACCTGGAGCCAGGAAGAAATTCCCGGCGAAGGCGTCCGCAAGGTCATGTATTACGATCCCGACGGCAACGAGATCGGCCTCGGCCGCATCCCTGCCGCATAGGCGCGCATCATGGCCCATGCAATCGGCGCCAATGCCAATACCGCCAATCCCCAATTGACATTCTTCGAGCGGATCATCGGGGAATGGCGCAGCACGGGAACCCACCCCGCCTTGCCAGGCGTAACCCTGCACGGCCGGGTTTCATTCGCCTGGCAGCATGGCGGGGCCTTTCTCGTCTGGCGATCCGAGGTCGAGCACCCGCTGTTTCCCGATGGCATCGCCATTGTCGGCAGCGACGACGAGGCCGGCACCATTTTCATCAGCTATTTCGACGAGCGGGGAGTTTCCCGCAAATATGACGTCACCCTCAGCCAGAACGGCTTTGCCATGCAGCGTGCGGATCCCAAATTCGCGCAGCGCATGACCTTCAGCCTGGAGGCGGGGGATACCAGAATGGTCAGCAAGGGCGAGATGTCGCGCGAAGGCGCGGCATGGGAGCCCGACCTGTCACAGACCTTCGAGCGCCTGTAAGCGGCACCGGACCGGCGGCATGGCCCCGTCCGTAGCACGGAAAACACTTGACCCTTAATATGCACGAACATACATATGCATGATGATGCAACAAAATGTATTCCAGATGCTGGCCGATCCGACGCGGTTTCGCATCATCGAAGCGCTGGCAGGCGGCGAGCGGGCCGTGGGCGACCTGGTTCGGGCCGTCGACATCGATCAGTCCGGCGTCTCGCGGCACCTGCGGATTCTCGGTGACGCGGGCTTCGTTACGATGCGGCCCGACGGGGCGCGGCGCCTCTATTCGCTGCGACCCGAGCCGTTCCAGGCGGTCGACGAATGGGTCCGAAGCTATCGCAGGCTTTGGGAGGGCCGGCTCGATCGCTTCGACACCGCCCTGGCGCGACGGCAGGATGCACGGCAAGACGAGGAGAAGACGTGATGCTGCATGCCAACGAGCCGGGCGCCGGCACGATCAGGTTCGAGCGGATCTACGATGCCGCGATCGAGGACGTCTGGGCGCTGTGGACGACCAGCGAAGGGCTCGAGGCGTGGTTCGCCCCCGAGGGCATGCGCTTCGAAGTGTCGGCCCTCGATCTACGGGTCGGGGGTGCTTTCGATCACGTCATGACCGCGGTGGGCGACGAGGAGATCGCCTATCTGGCGCAGCTCGGCAGGCCGCCAGTGGCGCGGGTGAGCGGCAACTTCATCGAGATCGTGCACCACAAGCGCCTGGGGATCCGCTTCGACATCGACTTCGTCCCCGGTGTCGAGTCCTATCCTTATGACATGGTCGTCGAGCTTCATGACGAGGCCGGGCGCGTCCGGATGGTCCTGACGGCCGATCGCCACCCGGACGCCGAAATGACACGCGGCGCCATCATGGGGCTGACCAGCCAGCTGCAGCGCTTCGACCTGGCCATCGCGGCCCGGACAGCAAGGGAGTCATGATCGCAATGCGACCTCTTCTCTATTCGATCAACGTTACGCTCGACGGCTGTGTCCACCACAATGCCGTACCGGCGGACGAGGGACTGCTGCAGGAGCAACTGCGCGTGACGCACCGGCATGCCACCGAGAGCATCGCCCGCGCCGACGCCCTGCTCTTCGGCCGCGTTACCTACCAGATGATGGAAGGCGCGTGGCGGCTCGACACGCGGACCTCGACGCCGCCCGACTGGACGGAGCCTTTCGCGCGCACCATCGACGCCATGAAGAAATATGTCGTTTCAAGCACGCTGGGCCGGGTCGACTGGAACGCGGAACTGGTGAGCGGAAACCTTGGCGAGGCTGTCCGCAAGCTCAAGCAGCAGCCGGGCAAGGCGCTGTTCACCGGCGGCGTGAAGCTCCCGCTGGCGCTGGCGGAGCTGGATCTGATTGATGAATACGAATTCGTCGTGCAACCCCGGATTACCGGCCATGGGCCTACTTTGCTTGCCGGGGTCTCCAGATATGTCGAGCTGAAGCTCATCGACCGCAAGGAACTCAGCTCCGGCGCCGTAGCCCTGCGCTACGAGCCGAGGCGATAGCGCATCATGTGTGGCGCATCGCTCTATGTGAATTCCGCATAATCTTGTCGTGCACCGCGGCAGGCGTTCTTGTGCACGGGGTCCGGGCAACGTGCTTCGGGCCGGACCAATTGCGGAATGACGATGAACGATCTCGCAGGCAGCCTGAAGGACATCTGTGAAAGTGTCCCCTACACCGTGCGCTACAGCATACTCGACAAACGCCATGGCGGGTCTTTCGAGCTTGGCGCCAACGAAGAAACGCCATCGGCCAGCACCCGAAAAATCTCGATCATGCTGGCGGCACTCAAGGCGGTGCATGACGGCCGGCTCGAGCTGGATGCGCCGATCGTCTACGAACCCCGACTGCGCGAAGAGGTCGCCAGCGGTATCTTCCGCTACCTGACTCCGGGACTTTCCCTGAGCCTGCGCGACGCCATCGTCGGGATGATCGTGCTGAGCGACAATGTCTGCACCAGGATGGTGCTGGAGCGCCTGACCCTGCAGGAGGTCAACGATTATTGCCGCGCCATCGGGATGACCGGAACGCATCACCGCTTCCTCATTCCGCCGCTGAAGCTCGCCCCGGACCATGGCCTCAAGGAGGTGACCACGACCACGGCTGCAGACCAAACCAGGCTGCTGGACATGCTCTGCGACGGCCGGAAGGGCGCAGAAGGCGCCCATCGGCTGGGGCTGACGCAGGAGCTTTGCCAGTTCGCTCTTCAGACTTTGGGCCAGCAGATCCTGCGTTATGGCATACCGTCCCGTCTGCCCTACGACACGCAGTTCGCCGCCAAGGGCGGGCGCGGCAAGAGGGGACGAATGGACGCCGGGATCGTGTTCCGCGCTGGCGAGCCGCTATACATATTGGCGGTCTATACCGACGGCGTACCTGCCGCGCTGGCGGATGGAACGCCAGGCTATACGTCAGCCCTCGAAACCATCGGCAGGATATCGCGTGCTTGCTGGGATGCGCTCCAATGATGCCCGAGAAGCAAGACGGAACAGCCAGCGCGGCTGCTCTTGAAGTCATTGCCGCGTGGTGCGCCTCTCCCCATTCCTTCAGCGCGATGGCGAGGCAGAGCGCCAAGCATGCCATTGCCGACACGGTGGCGTGCATGCTGGCGGGGGCCAGCGATCGCGCCACGCTGGCGGTTCGCGCAGCATTTGCCCGCGAGATCGGCACCCGCGGCGCGGTCGGTGTCGCAGGTGGCGACCGCGCTCCCGCTGCCATTGCGGCGCTCGTCAACGGAACGGCGGCGCATGCACTCGACTTCGACGATAACTTCCATGGCGCCACGACGCATGCTTCAGCCGTGCTTGTGCCCGCCCTGCTCGCCATTGGCGAGCGCGTAGGGGCTACGGGTGCGGCCCTGATCGAGGCCTATCTCATCGGGCTCGAAGCGCAGGCGGCGATCGGCAGGGGCGTCAACCCGTCGCACTACACTGCCGGCTGGCATTCGACCTCGACCGTGGGTTGCATCGGCACGGCCGCGGCAACCGCCTGGCTCCGGGGGCTGGATGAGACCGGCATCAGCGCGGCGATGAGCATTGCGGCCAGCATGGCAAGCGGCATCAAAGGGCAATTCGGCACGCCGGTGAAGCCGCTTCATGCGGGTCTTGCCGCCCGCAATGCCGTCGAAGCTGCGCTGCTGGCCGGAGCCGGCATGACCGGAAGCATGGATATTCTGGAATCCTCCCAGGGCTTCCTCACGCTCTATGGCGGACCCGATCCGCGCGGCTGGGAGAACCTGTCCTTCGGCCCTATGTCGATCATCGAGACGGTCGGGCTCGCAACCAAATGCTATCCATGCTGCGGATCCACCCACCGCGCCATCGACATGGTCCTCGACCTGAAGGCCACACACGGGTTTGATGCAGCCGATGTCGCGGGCATCGAGGTGCTTGTTGCAATAGCACATGCCCGCAACCTGGCTTTTCCGGCGCCGCGCGACGAAGCGCAGGCGCGGTTCAGCATGAACTATTGCCTGGCCGTCGCCCTGCTGCAGGACCGGTTGACCCTGGGAGACTTCACGCCCGCAGCCATTAGGCGTGAAGAAGTACGTGCATTGCTGCCGCTGACCAGGATGTCGACCTACACCGAGGCGCAGGAGCGAAGCATTCAGGGCCGCTTGCCGCACGAATTGACGCTGCGATTGCGGGATGGGACCGAGTTGCGTGAATCCCGGCTCGCCGCCAGGGGGACGCTGGCACTACCGCTTGGTGCAGCCGACCGGCAGAACAAGTTCCTCGACTGCGCTTCCGGCACCCTGTCACTGCCGACGGCACATCAGCTCTACAACCGCATCGACCAATTCGAAGCGCTGGGCACGGTGAACCTGTTCCAGGGGGTACACTGGATCTAGCCGATAGGCGTCGTCAGCATGGCCTCGGCCAGGATGCGCTGGCGGAGCATGTCGATGAAAAGCTGCATGGGCCGCGACAGCGGAGAATCGCGCAGCGTTATGATTCCGTAGTCGACCAATGTTTCGGGAACCAGCGGCACCAGTTTTACGCGTTCGCTGGAAATGAAGCTGCCGATAAAGGCCGGTACGATCGAAATGCCGATCCCCTCGGCCACCAGGGCCAGGCTCGATTCCACCGAATGGGTCTCCACCCGGCAGCGCACTTCGCTTTTTGCGTCGCGCAACAAGGTCTCGATTTCCTGCCGGTTATGCCGAAGCCGGCCGAGCAGGACCATATCGGCCTGATTGAGGTCTTCCGCGCTAATCGTCGTCCGGGCTGCAAGCGCGTGGCCGGCCGGAACGGCACAGAGCGTACCGCTGGTGAATAGCGGCGTGACTTCGAAGCCAAGATCCTCGGTCGGCAACCGCACGAAGCCGAAATCGGCGACCCGCCCCATCACGGCGTGTTCCACATAGCTGTACGGGCCGGCGACCAGTTCCAGGCTCACCGACGTCGTTTCGGCAAGGAAATCCCGAATGACCGGCGGCAGGATGGTGGTCGTCATCGAATGGGGGAACCCCATCTTCATCAGCGAGCGTCCGAAACGCCCGGCGCCGAGCTCGTCGGTCCGGCGTTTGAGCCGTGCGAGAACATCGGCAAGCTCACCCACCTCCTCGACCAATACCCTTGCCTCCGCAGTGGGCAGGAGGCGCCCACGATCGCGATGAAACAGATTAAAGCCCAGATCGGCTTCGAGGGCGCTGAGCTGCCGGCTGATCGCGGACTGGGACAGTTTCAGGACAACGGAGGCTCCGATCGTGGTGCCCGTAGACATCACGGCGCGGAAGACTTCGAGTTGCTTTGGCGTCATCGAACCGTCCCGTCGCCCCCGCCCGGACACTGTCCGAGTCTGCATCGATCAATGCAAAAACCACATAAGATTGCGCTGTTTGCCGATTGATCATTAGCTGCGATCACAGGTCGCGCAAGGACATTGTGTCCGGTGCGGCCGAGGGGGATGACAATGGCAAAACTGCTGTCTGCGCGCGTACGATGACGGTATTCATTATCCGCCGGCTGCTGCAAAGCCTCGGCGTCCTGCTGGCAACATCGGTCATCGTCTTCCTGGGCGTCTTCGCCATCGGCAATCCGGCCGACATCCTGATCGCGGCCGATGCTACCCAGGCGGAGCGGCAGGCGGCAATCGTTGCGCTGGGCCTCGACCGCCCGCTGGTCGAACAATACTGGATATTCCTGACCAACGCGCTGCAAGGCGATCTGGGCCGCTCCTTCGTGTTCAATCAGCCAGCCATCGGCCTGATCCTGGCGCGGCTCCCGGCGACGCTCGAACTTGCCTTCATTGCCCTGCTCATCGCCCTGATCGCCGGCATTCCGCTTGGTCTGATCGCCGGCCTCAAGCCGCAATCGCTCGTCGATGAAACCATCATGACGGGTTCGATCCTGGGCTTCAGCCTGCCCAATTTCTGGCAGGGCATGATGCTGATCATGATCTTTTCCGTCTGGCTCGGCTGGCTACCCGCCGGAGGGCGCGGCGATACGACCCAATTCCTGGGGGTGACTACCAGCCTGCTGAATTGGGACGGCATTGCCCACCTGATCTTGCCCGCCACCAACCTGGCCCTGTTCAACCTGGCTCTCGTCATCCGCCTGACCCGCACCGGGGTCCGCGAAATCATGCCTTTGGACTTCATCAAATTCGCCCGAGCCAAGGGGCTCACCGAGCGCCGCATCGTGCTGGTTCATGTGCTCAAGAACATCATGATCCCGGTGGTGACGGTGGTGGGCATGGAATTCGGCTCGATCATCGCCTTTGCCGTCGTCACCGAAACCATCTTTTCCTGGCCCGGCATCGGCAAGCTGCTGATCGACTCGATCATGCTGCTCGATCGACCTGTCGTGGTCTCCTACCTTCTGGTCGTCGTCTTCATGTTCATCGTCATCAATCTGCTCGTCGATATCGCCTATTCCTTGCTCGACCCGCGCATCCGGCTGAGGGACGCGCAATGAACGCGCTGCCGACCAGGTGGCGGCTGTCTCCCGATTCGACGTTGAGCCGCGCCATAGACGGGATCATCACCAGCCCAAAGGCCGCGATTGGCGCCGTGGTGACCATCCTGCTCGTCCTGGTGGCTGTTTTTGGCCCCTGGCTCGCCCCGCAAAACCCCTATGATCTTGGCGCCATCGATTTCTTCGATGCCCGGCTGCCGCCCCTGTCCCCCAGCATGAATGGGTCCATCTACCTGCTCGGCACCGATGGGCAGGGTCGCGACATGCTGTCGGCAATGATCTACGGCTTGCGAACCAGCATCGCGGTGGGATTGCTGGCCGGCATCGTCGCCCTGGTCGTCGGTACGGCGCTCGGCCTTGTTGCAGCCTATGTCGGTGGCCGGGTCGATGCATTGGTGATGCGACTGGTCGATCTCATGCTCGGCCTGCCGGCAATCCTCGTCGCACTGATGCTGCTCGCCCTGCTGGGGCAAGGGGTCTGGAAGGTCATCCTGGCCCTGGTGCTGGTGCAATGGGCTCAATTCGCACGCGCCGTGCGCGCTGCAGCCCTGGTGGAGCGCAACAAGGAATATGTCGAGGCGGCCGTGTCACTCGGCCTCTCCAGGCCGCGCATCCTGTTCGGCCACATGCTGCCCAACTGCCTGCCGCCAATCATCGTTGTAGGTACCCTGCAGGTGGCCAGCGCTATTTCGGCAGAGGCGACGCTATCCTTCCTGGGCATCGGCCTTCCCATTACCGAACCCTCCCTGGGCCTGCTGATCGCCAATGGCTACAAGGTGCTGCTCTCCGGCCAATACTGGATCAGCGTCTATCCCGGACTGCTTCTGCTGGTGCTGGTTTTCAGTATCAACGTGGTGGGCGACCGCCTGCGCGAAGTGTTCAACCCGCGATTCCTGGGGCGCTGAGATGAGCACGATCACCATCGACGATCTCCAGACTCATTTCGATACGCCTGCCGGTGTGATCCGCGCTGTCGACGGTGTCTCCTTCAGCGTGGAGCGCGGCGAAATTCTCGGCCTGGTCGGTGAATCGGGCTCGGGCAAGTCGATCACGGGCTTTTCCGTAATCGGACTTGTCGAACCGCCGGGCCATGTCGCTGGCGGCCGCATCCTGTTCCAGGGAGAAGACCTGATCGGTCGCTCCGACAGGGAGATGAGGGCGCTTCGCGGCAAGAAGATCGCCATGATCTTCCAGGATCCGATGATGACACTCAATCCCGTACTGACCATCGAAACCCAGATGGTCGAGGCGGTCAGAGCCCATGACAGGGTCGGCCGGACCGAGGCGCGCCGTCGGGCCGTCGAGGCATTGGGCTTGGTCGGAATTCCCTCGCCCGATGAACGACTGTCCGCCTATCCCCACCAATTTTCAGGCGGCATGCGGCAGCGGGTCGCCATCGCCATTGCGCTGTTGCATCGGCCCGACCTGATCATCGCCGACGAGCCCACTACGGCGCTGGACGTGACTATCCAGTCCCAAATCCTGTCCGAAATTCAGAAAGTCTCACAAAATTTCGGCATGTCGCTGATCTGGATCAGCCATGACCTTGGCGTGGTGGCGAGCCTCGCCCACGAGGTGGCAGTAATGTATGCCGGCCGGATCGTCGAAGCCGGACCAGTCGATACGGTTCTCGACCATCCGGCCCATCCTTATACGATCGGTCTCCTGCGCTCGATCCCGGCCAATCTGGATCGCGGCGAAGCTCTGCAAGCTATTCCGGGCATGGCGCCGTCTCCGCTGCATCGCCCCAGCGGCTGCCCGTTCCGCCTGCGCTGCTTCGCGGCTACCGCGATCTGCGAGACCGAACCGGCCGAGTCCCGCAACGGCGACCATCGTTGGCGCTGCTTCCACCCGCAGAATGAGGCTCGCCCATGAGCACGCCCCTGATCACGGTGGAAAACGTCTCCAAGCGTTTCATCCGAAAACCCGATCTGGCCGAGCGGATCGTGGGCCGCCTGAGAGGCAGTGCCGAGCCGGCCACCGTCCGCGCACTGGATGATGTCTCCCTTGAAATCGGGGCCGGCGAAATCGTCGGCCTGGTCGGTGAATCGGGCTGCGGGAAGTCGACGCTCGGTCGCATCCTGGCAGGGATCATGGACCAGTCCGAAGGCCAGGTTCTGTGGGAAGGGCGGCCGCTCGCCGCAATGGCGGCGCGCGAGCTTAAGGATGCGCGGCTGGCCGCACAGATGATCTTCCAGGACCCGATGTCCTCGCTCAATCCCCGCAAGACCGTTGCCCAGGCGATCGGCGAAGCGCCCCTGGCGCATGGCCTGACACGCCGGGCGGATGTAGCGGGGCTGGTTGAAACCCTGATGGAGAAGGTCGGTCTCGACCCCTCTTACGCCCGCCGCTACCCTCATCAATTCTCGGGAGGGCAACGCCAACGCATCGGCATTGCCCGCGCCCTGGCGGTCAATCCGCGCTTCCTGATTTGCGACGAGTCTGTTTCGGCTCTGGATGTCTCGATCCAGGCCCAGGTGCTCAACCTGTTCCTGCAGCTCAAGCAGGATTTCGGGCTGACCTACCTGTTCATCAGCCACGATCTGGGAGTGGTCAAGCACATCGCCGATCGCGTGGTCATCATGTATCTCGGCCGCATCGTGGAAAGCGCCCCGGCCGAAGCCTTTTTTGCCACGCCCAATCATCCCTACACGCAGGCGTTGTTGGCCGAGATGCCTGATATCCGGCAGCGGCGACGTGTGTTCCAGCCCGTCAAGGGCGAGATTCCATCGCCTCTCAATCCGCCACCCGGCTGCCATTTTCATCCGCGCTGCCCCCACGCCTTCGATCGCTGCCGCATCGAGCGGCCGGCGCTGAAGCTTGTCGCATCGGGCCATCGCAGCGCCTGCCACCTGAACGACATGCCCAATGCCGCGGGCACCGACAATAACCAACAAAGGAGGAATTCACCGTGAAGCGCAGATCAATAGGAAAGGAACCAGGCAATATGCCCCGCCTCCGTACACTTCTGCTCGGACTGGCTCTGTCGAGCTGTCTGACCACCGGCGCTCTGGCCGTCGATCTGACCATTGGCAGCTCGACAGAGCCGGCCGCCATCGATCCGCACTTCTCCCGCTCCGGCAACAGCCAGCAGATCGCAGCCCAGGTTTTCAATCGCCTCGTCGAGCCTGACGAAAACCTGCAGATCCAGCCCGGCCTGGCCGTGTCCTGGAAAAACCTCGACGAGCTGACCTGGGAGGTAAAGCTGCGCGAGGGCGTGAAATTCCATGACGGCTCCCCCTTCACTGCCGAAGACGTGGTCTTCTCGCTGGAGCGGGCCGACGAGATCCCCAACAGCCCGGCGCCGTTTACCGCCAATGTTGCGCCGATCGCCTCCATGGAGATCGTCGATCCGCTGACGATCCGCTTCACGACGACCAAGCCCACACCGCAATTCATGGAACTGGCGGGCCTGGTGTTCATCGTCTCCAAGGCGGCAGCCGAGGGAGCGGGGATCGAGGCGTTCAACAGCGGCGAGGCCGCCATTGGCACCGGCCCGTTCAAGTTCGTCTCCTGGACACCCGGCGATCGCTATACCTTGACGCGCAACGACGACTACTGGGGCACGCCCTCCGAATTCGAGAACGTGACCTATCGCCTGATGTCCAACTCGGCCGCGCGTGTCGCAGCCTTGCTGGCCGGCGACGTCGACCTCATCGACGCTGTGCCGCCCGGCGACAAAGCGACCCTTGAGGCTGCCGATGGCATCCAGCTGCACTCCACGGCATCGGGTCGCATCATCTATCTGGGCCTCGATAGCGCGCGAGATGAAAGCCCGTTCGTGACCGGCCCTGATGGCGCCCCGCTCAACCCCAATCCGCTCAAGGATGTTCGCGTCCGCGAAGCCATGTCCAAGATGATCGATCGGCAATTGCTGATCGACAGGGTGCTCTCGGGGGCAGGAACGCCGGCCGGTCAGCTGGCACCGGCGGGCCTAGGCGGCCATGCCACCTCCTTGCAGCCGGATACGATCGATCTCGATGCTGCCAAGGCCCTTCTGGCCGAGGCCGGTCTGTCTGACGGATTCGGAATCACCATCCATTCATCGAACGACCGCTTCCCCGGCGATGGCGACGTTGCCCAGGCACTGGGCCAGCTGTTCCAGCGCGGGGGTCTTAACGTTACCGGCGTCGTGACCCAGCCCTACAACGTCTATGCGACCGCCGCGGGCAACCAGGAGTTCAGCGCGTTCATCTTCTCCTTCGGAACGACAACGCCCTCCGCGGCGCCCGGCATGACCAATGTGCTGATGACGTTCGACAAGGAAGCCGGCACCGGCTCGTTCAACCGCATGCGCTACTCCAACCCCGATTACGATGAGGCAATGCGGGCAGCGCTGGCCGAATTTGACCCGGCAAAGCGCAACAGGTTGCTCGAGATAGCGGCAGAAATAGCCTTTGGCGATTACGCCATCCTGCCTCTCTACTGGCCAGAAGTGACCTGGGCGAGCCGCGATGGCATCGACTATATCGCCAACACGTCCGAAGACACGCTGGCAACCTATGCGAGCGTAGCTGAATGACGCTTCGGGACGCCGCCGACAGGCCGGTGGGTGGAATGGACGCACTCCCGCCACTCCACCATGTCGATGATGGAATCGTGCTCCATCGCAATGTCATGATCACCATGCGTGATGGTATCCGACTCGCAGCCGACATCTATCGGCCGGCCATTGACGGCGTCCCGATCGCCGAACCGCTCCCCGTAATTCTGGAACGAACTGCCTACGGCAAAAGCGAACGATCCCGCTCGGAAATCGAAGTGGGAATGGAACGCCCCATGACCCGCGCCGAGGTGGCCAGCCACTTCGTCCGGCATGGCTATGTGGTGATCTACCAGGATTGCCGTGGTCGCTACAATTCGGAGGGCGAGTTCGTCAAATACCTTTCCGAAGGGCGCGACGGCTTCGATACCCTGGATTGGGTGGTCCGGCAGGCCTGGAACAATGGCAAGGTGGGCACGATGGGCCTGTCCTATGCGGCCCATACGCAGATGGCCCTGGCATGTCTCAATCCGCCGGGGCTGGCCACGATGGTGCTCGACTCGGGTGGCTTTGCCAATGCCTTCACCTGCGGTATCCGGCAGGGCGGTGCGTTTGAACTCAAACAGGCCACCTGGGCCTATAACAATGCCCATGAAAGCCCCGTCGTGCGCGATGACCCCCTGCTCGCCAAGGCGCTCGCAGCGGAGGACTTGCGCTCGTGGTTCAAGGCCATGCCGTGGTCAGAAGGTCGATCGCCGGTGCGCTGGGTTCCCGACTACGAAGCTTACCTGCTCGAGCAGTGGCGGCATGGCACATTCGACGATTACTGGCGGCAGGTTGGCCTCTATGCGGCCGGCCACTATGACCACTTCCCCGATATCCCGGTGGCATTCCTGTCGAGCTGGTACGATTGCTACGTCAGCTGCACATTCGACAATTATGCGGGCCTCTCCAGGTCGGGCACCCGTCACCTCGACGTCATCATGGGACCCGGCCTGCATGGCAATCGCAACACCAGCTTTGCCGGGGATGTGTCATTCGGCCCGCAGGCTGCGATCGGCGGCAACTTAGCGCCCAGTTGGCTGGAATTTCGCCGTCACTGGTTCGATCGCTGGCTGAAGGGCATCGAGCCGACCGAGCCCAGGGGACCGCGCGTCCAGTTGTTCCTCATGGGCGGTGGCACCGGGCGGCGGGACGAAAACGGTCGCCTGGACCACGGTGGCGCCTGGATCGAGAGCTCCCAATGGCCGCTTCCGCAGAGTGAAGAATGCCGTCTCTACTTGCATGCGGACGGCCGGCTTTCCCGGAGCCGCCCAACTGTCGCTGCCGCGCCGCTGGTCTATGACTTTGATCCAGACGATCCGGTTCCCACCATCGGCGGCGCCCTGACCAGCGGTCGGCCGGTCTTCGAAGGCGGGGGCTTTGACCAACGAGAGGATGAACGTTTCTATGGCGTCCGCCGTGTCGGGCTGCCCCTGTCCGCCAGGGCAGACGTGCTAAGCTTCGAGACCGAGGCGTTGGCGTCCGACATGGCAATCGTCGGTCCTGTGACCATGCATCTGTTTGCCAGCACGGATGGGCCGGACACGGATTTCACCGCCAAGCTCATCGACGTCTATCCGCCGAGCGAGGACTACCCCACCGGTTTTGCCCTGATCCTCACCGATGGCATCTTCCGTTGCCGCTACCGGAAGTCCTTTGAACAACCGGAACCCTGCATGCCTGGCGAGATTATGGAAATAACCATCGAACCCTTCGCGACTGCCAACCTGTTCAAGGCAGGTCACCGCATCCGGATCGACATTTCGTCCAGCAACTTTCCCAAATACGACGTCAATCCGAATACCGGAGCGCCGGAAGGCGCTGGCCGAACGCGCCGGGTCGCGCGCAATGCGGTCTTCTGCGACGACACCCATCCCTCGTCGCTGACGCTGCATATGGTCCCGACCGAGCAGCTCGCCTCCGCCTGCCGGCCACAAGCCAAGTAAGTTCTTTCCCGGCCCTCATGGTGGGGCATATTCCCCAGCCCGCTGCGGGCCGGAGCACCTTCTGGAAAACATGCGCCAGCTAGGACTCACCGGCCTCGGCGATACTCAGTCTACGAA